>Ga0209638_1000113_pt1 | contig 51322 bp, 57 predicted proteins | sample BarGraNGADG00211_FD_184490 | JGI IMG/M metagenome (GOLD analysis project Ga0209638, IMG submission 184490) | Arctic peat soil microbial communities from Barrow, Alaska - Barrow Graham LP Ref core NGADG0002-211 (SPAdes) (version 2) | ecosystem: Environmental > Terrestrial > Soil > Wetlands > Peat... | reverse complement strand
AACCCGACCAGGCTACGTCTCTGTGGCACTAGTCCTCGCCTCGCGGCGGACGGGCGTTACCCGCTACCCTGCGCTGTGGAGCTCGGACTTTCCTCGCGCCCCCGGCCGAAGCCGAGAACTCGCGATCGTCCAGCCGACTCGCCGAGGCGGGATTGTAGAGCAAGCCACCGGGATAACCAACTACGTGCGATGAATAGACAAGATCGAGAGGCGGGACCGCCCCGAGAATCGACCGCCGGCGAGCCGGACCCGGTCATCCGGAGGGCCGTAGCGAGCGACGCCCGGTCGATCGCCGAGATCTCCGTCCTGGGCTGGCAGGCCGCATACCGGGATATCCTCCCCGACGACTTCCTGGCCGGGCTCTCCGTGGACGCCCGCGCGATGGCCTGGACGATGGCGTTGGAAGGTGACGCAGGCCTGAGGTCTCCCGCGTGGGTGGCGGAGCGTGACGCGCACGTGGTCGGGTACGTGAGCACGGGTCCGCCCCGTGACGAAGACGTGCCGCTCGCTGCGGCGGAGGTCTACGCCATCTACGTCCTGCCTTCGGCATGGCGAGGCGGCGTCGGCCACGCCCTGTTGGGCACGGCCATGGCCGACTGGAGCTCGCGTCGCGCCGAGATGATGGTGCTGTGGGTGCTGAAGGGTAACGCTCGGGCCCGCCGCTTCTACGAGGCGATGGGCTGGACTCCGGACGGATCGCGGCAGCAAATAGATCTCGGAGTAATCGCGGCGACGGAGATCCGCTACAAGACCGCGCTCCGGTCCGCGATCGACAAGGCCGCGGGCTAGCTCCGCCGGGCGGACCGAGCCTAGGGTCGAACGACTACTGCGCGGGCTCCTCCCGCCTGGGCGCGATCGATCGCCTCGTTGCAGAGCGCGTCCGCTTGCTTGTTCTGAGCTCGCGGCACGTGCGTGGCGGACCAGCGCTCGAAGCGGGCCAGGTGGGCTTTCGCCTCGGCGTGGAGCGGGATCAGCTTGGCGTCCTTGACCCGCCAGCGCCCGTGGAGTTGCTCCACGATCAGCTTCGAATCCAGCAGCATTTCGACCCGCCGTGCCCCCAACTCATCGGCGAGGCCGAGAGCTCGGACGACGGCCGTGTACTCGGCCACGTTGTTGGTCTGGATGCCGAGGTACTCCGAGATCGTGGCTATCGGAGGTGCGTCGGGACGGCGCGACCCGGGCGTGGCCGCGTCGATCAGCACGGCGCCCGACGAAGCGGGACCGGGGTTGCCCCGAGCTGCGCCGTCCGTACGGACGATGAACGTGCGGCCCGCCCCCGCGGCGTCGCTTGGGCCGCCACCGACGTCACGGCCGGACTCGGACTCCCCTTTCGCCCCGACCGAACGCCAGAGAGAATCCCAACCTGGCTCAGCTCGCGGGCTCAGCCTCGTCGCCCCACGATCGCCGAGGAGACCTCGAGGATCGCCCGCGTGATGTTGATGCCTCGCGGGCAGGCGTCGACGCAGTTGAACACCGTCCGGCAGCGCCAGACGCCGTTCTCATCGGAGAGGATGTCGAGACGTTCGGCCGCGCCTTCGTCGCGCGAGTCGAAGATGAAACGGTGGGCCTGGACGATGGCCGCCGGTCCGACGTATTCGGGCCGGGCCCAGAAGGACGGACATGAGGCGGTGCAGGCCGCGCACAGGATGCACTTGGTTGTGTCGTCGTAGCGCGCGCGCTGCTCGACAGTCTGGAGGCGCTCGCGCTCCGGCTCGGGCTGGTCATTGAGCAGGTACGGCTTTACGGAGCGGTATTTCGAGAAGAAGCCGCTCATGTCCACGATCAGGTCCTTCACCACGGGCAGGCCCGGTAGTGGCGCGACTGAGATCTTCTTGCCGAGCTGGTCGACCCGAATCCGGCAGGCGAGGCGGTTGCGATTGTTGATCAGCATCGCGTCGGAACCGCAGATGCCGTGGCCGCAGGAACGGCGGAAGCTGACAGAGCCGTCCTGCTCGGCCTTGACCTTGATGAGCAGGTCGAGGACGCGGTCCATCGGCGCGCTCTCGACCTGGTACGTGACCCAATGGGGCCCGGCGCCGGCGGGTGCCAGGTCGGTGTCGGGGTCGTAGCGGAGGATGCGAAGTTCGACGTTCATCAGCAGCCTCAGTACGTCCGCGGCTTTGGCTCGAAGCGTGTGATCGAGACCGGTCTGTACTTCAGTGTCGGCCCGGCCGGCCCCTTATAGGCCAGGGTGTGCTTGAGCCAGTCGCCATCGTTGCGTTCCGGGAAGTCCTCGCGCGAATGGGCGCCGCGACTTTCGGTCCGGTTCAGAGCTCCGGCGGTCATGACCTCCGCAAGATCGAGGAGGTAGCCCAACTCCTGGGCCTCCAGCAATTCGGTGTTGAACGTGGAGCCGCAGTCCGTGATCGAGATCGCGCCGAAGCGGCCCTCGAGCTCCCGGACCTTGGCCAAGGCCGCGGTCAGAAGCGTCGCGTCGCGGTAGACGCCCACGTTGTCCATCATCACGTCGGCCAGCTCGTGGCGGATCACCGACACGGACTCGCCCCTGGCATCGCGGCCCCGGATCGCCTCCAGCGCGGCATGGATCGGTTCTGTGGCATCGAGGATCGGCCCGGGCCGCTCAACTCCCTCCACGTACCGCGCCATCCGGCGCCCGGCCCGCCGACCGAAGACGAGCAGATCGACCAGCGAGTTCGTCCCGAGGCGGTTCGCCCCGTGGACGCTCACGCAAGCGCACTCGCCGGCCGCGAACAGCCCAGGAACGGGCGTGGCTTTCTCGTCGCGAATGACCTCGGTCGAAACGTTGGTGGGGATGCCGCCCATGGCGTAGTGGGCCGTCGGCTGGACCGGAACCGGCTCCTTGAGCGGCTCCACGCCCTGGTAGATCCGGGCAAAGTCGGTGATGTCGGGGAGCTTCTCCTCGATCACCTTGCGGCCGAGGTGGCGGACGTCGAGGTAGAGGTAATCCTTGCCGCCGATCCCGCGACCGGCTCGGATCTCCTGGTACATCGCCCGGCTGACCATGTCTCTGGGCGCCAGTTCCATCAGTTTGGGCGCGTACCGCTCCATGAAGCGCTCGCCGAGGTCGTTGAGGAGCGTCCCGCCCTCGCCCCGGGCCGCCTCCGAAAGCAGGATGCCGATGCCCACGATCCCGGTCGGGTGGAACTGGAAGAACTCCATGTCCTGGAGCGGGATCCCGTGCCGGTAGCACAGCGCCACGCCGTCGCCGGTCAGGCTGTAGGCGTTCGAGGTGATCCGGAACATCCGGCCGAAGCCGCCGGTGGCCATCAGGATCGCCTTGGCCCGGAAGGTGTGCAGCTGCCCGTCCGCGACGCGGTAGGCCACGACTCCGGCCGCGCGCCCGCCGCTGGCCGGCTCGCCGCCCTCGAAGAGGAGGTCGACGACCTGGTACTCGTCGAAGAACTTGACGCCGTGCTTGATGCACTGCTGGTAGAGCGTCTGTAGGATCATGTGGCCGGTTCGGTCGGCCGCAAAGCATGCTCGCCGGATCGGCCCTTCGCCGTAGTTGCTGGTGTGGCCGCCGAATTTGCGCTGGTCGATCTTGCCCTCGGGAGTGCGGTTGAACGGCAGGCCCATGTGCTCGAGCTCGATGACCGTCTCGATGGCCTCACGGGCGAGTACTTCGGCCGCGTCTTGGTCGACCAGATAGTCGCCGCCCTTGACAGTGTCGAACATGTGCCACTCCCAGTGGTCCTCCTCGAGGTTGCCGAGAGCGGCGCAGACACCGCCCTGGGCGGTGCCCGTGTGGGAACGAGTCGGATAGAGCTTCGTCAGGACGGCGGTGTTGACGCCTTCGCGGGCCAGTTCGAGCGCCGCCCACAGGCCCGCGCCACCGGCCCCGACCACGAGTGCGTCGAAGGGGTAGTCCATCGCTACGCCCCCGGGATCTTGACGGTGAATACGACGATCGTTCCCATGGCGAATACCACTGGGCCTACCAGGTACAGAGCCGACAGCACCAGTATCCGCCAGCCGCCCTTGAGGTAGTCCATCGTCACCGTCCGGACGCCGAGGAAGGCGTGGGACAGCACGAAGACCAGCATCAGCCAATCCAGACCCCGGCGGAGCGCGTTGTTCCAGGCGTCCGCGAAGATCCAGCTCGCCGTCTGATCCTTGGGGTCGCTCAGGAAATGCTGCACGCTGAAATGGGTCAGGGCCAGGACGAAGAGCGCGACGCCCGACAGTCGCATGTAGTACCAGACAGCCATCTCAAAGCCTCCGCTTTGAGGACGGGGCCGGCCGGAGCGCGAATACAGTGCCATCTCGACGCTCCTCTACAGGCCCAGAGCCGGTCGCATGATGATGAAGGCCCCTGGCAGACCAACGCCGAGGAAGATGACCCAGTTCGCGTACCACAACTGCTTGTGATAGACCGTCAGCCGCGGCCAGAAGTCCATCAGAAGGATCCGGACGCCGTTGAGGGCGTGGTAGAACAGAGCAGCTCCGATCAGGACCTCCATCATCCGGCCAACGGTGCTGGCGTAGAACTTCAGGAGATCGTCGTAGGCACTTGGGTCAGCGCCTGCCAGGTAGATGTCGAAGACATGAAGCAGCACGAAGGCAAAGATGGCCAAGCCCGAGATGCGGTGGAACGCCCAAGCCACCATCCCCTCGGAGCCGCGGTAGCGGAGCAGCATGCTGCCTCCCGGATGAATTCGAACGCCCGTTAGTTGAGGCGGGCGACGATCGCGTCGGCGAATTCGCTCGTCCCGGCAGATCCGCCGAGATCGTAGGTGACCGTGCGGCCCTCAGCTATGACCGCTCGGATTGCGTCCTCGACCCGCTTCGCGGCGGCTTGCTCGCCGATGTGGCGCAGGAGCAGGACGCCGGAGAGCATAAGCGCTGTGGGGTTCGCTTTGTTCTGCCCCGCGTACTTGGGGGCGGAGCCGTGGACGGCCTCGAACACGGCGGAATCGGGGCCGATGTTCGCCCCGGGCGCGACGCCCAGCCCGCCGACCAACCCGGCGCACAGGTCGCTGACGATGTCGCCATAGAGATTCGGCAGGACCAGAACGTCGTACAGCTCGGGCTTCTGGACGAGCTGCATGCACATGTTGTCGACGATGCGGTCCTCGAAGGCGATCTTGCCCTCGTACTGCGCCGCGATCGTCCGGCAGCTCTCGAGGAAGAGGCCGTCAGAGAACTTCATTATGTTGGCCTTGTGGACGGCCGTCACCTTGCGGCGGCCGTTGGCCACGGCGTATTCGAAGGCATAGCGCGCGATCCGCTCCGAGGCGGCGCGGGTGATGATCTTGATGCTCTCGGCCGCGTCCGGGCCGACCATGTGCTCGATGCCGGCGTACAGGTCTTCAGTGTTCTCGCGCACGATGACCAGATCCACGTCCTCATACCGGGTCACGAGGCCGGGGATGGAACGGACCGGTCGCAGGTTGGCGTAGAGGCCGAGGGTCTGCCGCAGCGCCACGTTGACGGACCGGAAACCGACGCCGACAGGGGTGGTGATAGGTCCCTTGATGGCGACTTTGTTGCGGATGATCGAGTCGAGGACGGACTGCGGGAGCGGGGTCCCTTCCCTGGCCAGCACTGCCTCGCCGGCCTCCATAATCTCCCATTCAAAGTCGACACCGGAGGCGTCGAGAACTCGTTTGGTGGCTTCGGCCAGCTCGGGACCGATGCCGTCGCCGGGAATGAGCGTCACGCGGTGGGCCATGCCGGGAATTCTAGCGGCTGGAGCGGGGGCGAGGCGACCCGCCGCGGCCTTGCCGCTGACGGGGCGCTCTGACACAGGGCGGGCCGGCGCGGGCGGGGCGGGCCGGCGCGGGTCACCAGCCGGGGGCGCGGTGGCACGGCCGCTGTGCGGGGGGGCGCACCTTCGTCCCGTCGTTGGGGGTAGGTCCGCTCCTTTTGCTACGATCCGGGCGACAGCCGCCCGAGCAGCTGCCGATTGGCTCATCTCACTGCCGAGCCCCATCAGACACAGGAGCTGCCGCCCTTGAAGATCCAGGAAGCGGACGCCAAGTCACTGCTGCTGGCTCAGGGATTGCCCATTCCGGCTTGGGAAGTGGCGAGAACGCCCCAGGAGGTCGGAGCGGCGGCCGAGCGGTTCTTCGCCGCCGGCGCCGAGCGCGTCGTCGTGAAGGCGCAGGTCCTCGTCGGCGGACGCGGCAAGGCCGGGGGCGTGAAGCTCGCCGGGAATCCCGCGGAAGCCCAGCAAGTCGGTTCGCGGATCCTGGGTATGGACATAAAGGGGATCACGGTTCGCAAGGTCCTCGTCGGCGCCGCGGCGAACATCGTCAAGGAGTACTACCTCGGGGCGATCGTCGACCGCGTCAGCCGCCGGATCGTGCTCATGGCTTCGGCCGAGGGCGGGGTCGAGATCGAGGAAGTGGCCCGCGAGAACCCCGGCGCGATACATCGCGTCGCGGCAGATCCACAGCTAGGGCTGCTGGCGTTCCAGGCCCGCGGCCTGGGTCTGGCGATAGGGCTGCGCGACCCGCTCCTGAACCCGTTCGTGGCAATCGCTCAGGGGCTCTACGCCACGATGCGGGCCGAGGATGCGGATCTGGTCGAGGTCAACCCTCTCGCGGTGGTCGCCGAGCGCGGCCCCGACGGCGCCACGGTCCAGCGGCTCGTATGCCTGGACGCCAAGATCACTCTGGACGACTCGGGGCTCGCGCGCCATCCGGGCCTCGAAACCATGCGCGACCTCGACGAGGAGGACCCGGTCGACGCCAAGGCCCGCCACCTCGGGATCAACTTCATCCACCTCGAGGGCACGATCGGCTGCATGGTCAACGGCGCCGGCCTGGCAATGACGACGATGGACCTGGTCAAGCACTACGGCGGCGAACCGGCCAACTTCCTCGACGTGGGCGGCGGGGCGCGCCACGAGACCGTTTGCGGCGCGATGGAGCTGATCCTGGCCGACCCGAACGTGCAGGCGATACTGGTCAATATCTTCGGCGGGATAACCCGCGGCGACGAAGTCGCGGCCGGGCTGATCGAGGCTCGAGGCGAGCAAGCTCGCGAGGTGCCGATGGTCGTCCGAATCGTCGGCACGAACGCGGTCGAGGCCGCTCGTCTGCTGCGAGAGGCGAACCTCGAGACGGCCAACTCGCTCGACGAGGCCGCGGAGAAGGCTGTAGCGCTGGCGAAGGGGGCCGCACGATGAGCATTCTCGTCGGACTCGACACCCGACTGGTAGTCCAGGGGATCACCGGGCGCGAGGGCGAATTCCACACCAGGGCCTCGATCGCCTACGGGACAAAGGTCGTGGCAGGGACCAGACCTGGGAAGGGCGGCCAGTTCGCAATCGACGGCACAGTGCCTATCTTCAACACCGTGGCCGAGGCGGTCCTGCATGCCGGCGCCAACACGTCGGTGATCTACATTCCTGCGGCGGGAGCTCCCGACGCGATCCTCGAGGCCGTCGAGGCCGGCATCAAGACTATCATTTGCATCACCGAGGGGATCCCCGCGCTGGACATGATTCCCGTCGTCGAGGCGGTTCGGCGAGCCGACGCCCGGCTGATCGGACCAAACTGCCCGGGCGCCACTTCGCCGGGACGGGCAAAGGTCGGGATCATCCCGGCCAGCGTCCACAAGCAGGGCCGCGCCGGTGTGGTTTCCCGCTCCGGCACCCTCACTTACGAAGCGGTTCAGGCCATGACCGACGCTGGGATCGGCCAATCGACGTGTGTCGGCATCGGCGGCGACCCGATCATCGGGACCACGTTCCTCGACGTCCTGAAGCTCTTCCACGACGATCCGGAGACCGACGCCATCGTGATGATCGGCGAGATCGGCGGTTCGGCCGAGGAAGAGGCAGCGGCCTATGCGGCGGAGAACCTGCGCGGCGTGCCTATGGCGGCCTTCATCGCGGGTCGCACCGCGCCTCCGGGACGGCGCATGGGCCATGCCGGCGCCATCATCTCGGGCGGGTCGGGCACGGCAGCGGGGAAGATCGCCGCGCTCGAAGCCGCCGGTATCCGCGTCGCCGACTCCCCCACCCAGCTCCCCGGTCTTCTGCTAGAGGCAGGCTACCGGCCGTAGCGCGAGCGCTGCTTCTCGCCAAACGGGAGTTGGCGCGGCATACTCCGGCGAAGTCGTCCCGCTATACGTATCTGCAGCGCTCGGAGATGCCTTGGGGGTCCTGATGGATTTGATCGCGGGTGACGCCCGCGAGATCCTGCTCGCGATCGGCATGGGCGACTGGGCGGGCCTCCGGGACCCCACTCGCTTCGTGTCGTACGTGTCGCTGGGAGGCGGCATGGACCAGATCTGGCTCGATCTCTTTGCGCAGGCTACCCGCGAATGCACTTCGGCCAACTCGCCACGCCCGTTCAGCGAAGCCACGTGTCCCCTGGAGACGCGCCTCGCCGCCCTGTAGGAGCAAACGGTCGAACGCGTCGATCCGCACTGGGTCGATGACGTGGCGCTGCTGCCCGACAGTTATCTCGATCGGGTTGCGGCGCGCTGGATCGACCTGATCGACTGCGAAGAGTGCGACGTCGACCCCGAAGAGAAGCCGATGCTACGCGAGCTTGCCGGCGATCTCGTGGCCTTCTGACGCCTTGCCCAGGGCGCGGAGGACGTCCTTTTCGCCTGGTTGCTTTAGCCCGCGAGCGCGCTTCTGGCACCGATCGCGACGCTCCTGCCGCGCCGGATCCCCCGTTAGCCGGCCCTTAGTACCCGAGCTTCGTCCAGGCCGGCCCGCCCGGAGCCTCGATCAACTCTACGAGAACGCCGTGGCAACTCGTCGGGTGAACGAAGGCAACCGGGCCCTCCCCGCCCTTGCGCGGCGCGGCATCGATGAGAGTCAGACCCATCGCGGCAAGTCGATCGAGCGAGGCCTGGATGTTGGGCACTTCGAAGCAGACGTGGTGGAAACCCTCGCCCTTCGACTCCAGGAAGCGCGCCGAGCCGGTCGTGTCGTCGGTAGGCATGACCAGCTCGATCTTGGTCTCGCCAACGGGCAGGAAGCCGATCGTCACGTGGTCGTAGGCCATGTTCATGACCGCCTCGACTTCGAGCCCGAGCTTGTCACGGTATAGAGCGAGTGCGGCCTCAAGATCGCGAACGATGAGTGCGACATGGTGAATTCTGCCGATGCTGATGCCCTTGGGCAGCGCCGACTTCAGCTCGTCCATGAACTCTCCTGTGGGTCTTGCCGCGCACGTCGTACCGCACAAGCGTTCCATCGCACGGGCATTCTCGGGTCTCCGAACTTGGGTTTCAATGGTACGCAAGCCCTCGATTGGAGAGTATCCCGCTTCGAGCAGTGACTCGAGAGGTCGTCCTTCGCCTGCCGATGCCGGCCGCAGCGATCGTATGGCAGCTGTCGACAGCTGCCATACCGCGCCTGGGGCAGCGGGTCGGTTCCCGTTTTGCTCGCAGCTGCTCGCAGCTGTCACTTGGCCGGGAACAGGACGTGCTTAGCTCCAAGCATCTACCGGCGTGGAGTGGCTCCCGGCGGTTCCATTCGTCAGATCGTGATCAGCTCCCGATGCTCGCCCCAGATTCCGCGAAGTCGGTCGCAAATCTCGCCGACCGTGGCGTATGCCTTGACTGCCTCGATCATCGGAGGCAGCAGGTTCTCGTGTCCCCGAGCGCAGTCTTCGAGCCGGTCCATCGTCGCAGCCCATGCTGCCGGGTCCCGCTCGGCCCGAACACGGCTCACGCGCTCGCACTGGCGGCGTTCCCCTTCCGGGTCGATCTTCTGCAGCGAAGGCGTCGAGGTTTCCTCGTCGCGGAACTTGTTTACTCCCACAACCACCTTGGCGCCGCTTTCGACCGCGCGCTGGACGCGGTACGACGATTCCTGAATCTGGCGCTGCTGGTAACCGACCTCGATCGCCGCCAGCGTCCCGCCGAGCGCCTCGATCTCGGCCAGATACTCGTTCGCGGCAGCCTCGAGGCCATTGGTCAAGGATTCCACGTAATAGCTCCCGGCAAGCGGGTCGGGAGTCTCCGTAACCCCCGACTCGTAAGCGAGGATCTGCTGAGTCCGCAAGGCGAGGCGGGCCGCTTCCTCTGTCGGGAGGGCCAGAGCCTCGTCGCGCGAATTCGTATGGAGGCTCTGGGCGCCGCCCAGCACCGCTGCAAGGGCCTGGACGGTGGTCCGGACAACGTTGTTGTCGATCGACTGAGCCGTCAGGGACGAGCCGGCTGTCTGAACATGGAAACGGCAGGCCATGGATCGGGTGCTCGACGCGCCGAAGCGCTCCTTCACGATCCGGGCCCACATCCGCCGCGCTGCCCGGAACTTGGCCACTTCCTCGAAGAGCTCGCTCCAGCTGGCGAAAAAGAAACTCAGGCGGTCGGCGAAGCCGTCGATGTCGAGCCCTCGGCTAAGGGCAGCGTCGACGTAAGCGATCCCGTCGGCCAGCGTGAAAGCCAGCTCCTGAGCCGCGGTGGCGCCGGCCTCGCGCATGTGATAGCCGCTGATGCTGATGGTGTTCCAGCGCGGCAGTTCCTTCGAGCAAAACTCGAAGATGTCCGTGACGAGGCGCATCGAAGGCCGCGGCGGGAAGATGTAGGTCCCGCGGGCGATGTATTCCTTGAGTATGTCGTTCTGCGTCGTGCCGCTGACCTGGGCCCGAGGCACTCCCTGCCGTTCGGCCGCGGCCACGTAGAGCGCCAGCAGCACGGCCGCCGAAGCGTTGATCGTCATCGAGGTGCTGACGGTGCCAAGGGGGAGTCCGTCCAACAGCACCTCCATGTCGGCAAGCGAGCTGATCGGGACGCCCACTCGCCCGACCTCACCCTCGGCCTGAGATGCGTCCGAGTCGTAGCCCATTTGCGTCGGGAGATCGAACGCCACGGAGAGGCCCGTCTGGCCTTGCTCCAGGAGATAGCGGAAGCGCCGGTTCGTGTCCTCCGCCGTTGAGAAGCCCGCGTACTGGCGCATCGTCCAGAGCCGCCCGCGATACATCGTGGGCTGGACCCCGCGAGTGAACGGATACTCCCCGGGTCGCCCGAGGTCCCGGTTCTCATCCAGGCCTGCCGTGTCGGAGGGCACGTAGAGGTCCTTGATCTCGACGCCAGAGGTGGTCACGAATTGGGGTTGGCGTTCGGGAGAGCGCGCCACGGCCTTGGCACGAGTTGTCGCGCGCCAGCGCTCGAGCTCCGGATCGGGGTTAGTCGCAGCCGGCTCGCTGTGGTTTGCTCTCGGCTCCTCGGACACGAACCTGTTCCTCCAGCGGGTCTCGTCTCGGGTCTTGTCCGTGGATCATGGCACGGAGTTGCCTATACCCGCCAGTCGGGGCCCAGGCGGCCTCTTCGCCGCGGGGCGCCCCCTAGGCACTCTCCCCTACCCGGGCTCCGTCTTTGTGTAAAGACATGCCTTTGCCGTGGGCAGTTTTGGGCGTCCCGGGCTCCGATATTCCACGAGGATCGGCTGTCCGGTCCCTCTAGGTACTGGCTGAGAGGCTCGCTTTATCCACAGAATCGGTGAACAACTCGGCGATTCTGTGGATAAGCAACGGTCGGTGGCCGGTGTTCCTGGGGTAGCATCTTCGAGCTAGTCAAAGCGGATTCGACTATCGCAGTCCGAGGCCAACTCCGCTGAGTCGAAGCGCCGTTCACGTTCGTCCGTCTCGAGCTCCAGCACTCAGAGCGAGGTGAAACCCCGGTGGCCAACGTAATCGCGATCGCAAACCAGAAGGGTGGCGTCGGCAAGACCACCACCACCATCAATCTGGCCGGAGCGCTGGCGGAGAGAGGCCTGAGGGTGCTCTGTGTCGACATGGATGCGCAAGCGAATCTGTCCGTCGGTCTGGGGATCAACGTCGCCCTGGTAACGCACTCGATGGCCAACGTGCTGGGCCAATCGAGCACCACACTCAAGGACATCGTTGTCTCGACCGGGACTTCCAACATCGACGTCGCGCCCGCGACACTCGACCTGGCTTCGACCGAGGTGGATCTCCTCAGCAGCATCGGTCGCGAATACGCTCTGGCCGAGACGCTCGAAGCTTGGGCCCAAGCCCATTACGACTACATCCTGGTCGACTGTCCGCCGACGCTGGGGTTGCTCACGATCAACGGGCTCGTGGCAGCGAACGGAGTGATCATTCCCGTCCAGACTCAGTACTACGCCCTCAAAGGTCTGACGGCGCTGGTGAAGGTGATCACAACGATCCGTTCGAAACTCAACAGAAACCTCAGGGTTCTGGGCCTCCTGCCCACGTTCTACGACCCGCGCACTTTGCTGGGCCGCGAGATGCTCGCGGAGATGCGCGAGCACGGTGAGAACCACGTCTTTGACACGATCATCCGCAGCGCAGTGAAACTTGGCGAGGCGCCCCTGGTCGGCCGACCAATCACGGAGTACGCCAGCACGTCCGACGCTGCCAACAACTACCGCGAGCTTGCTCGGGAGGTAATCGCTCTTGGCTAGACCAGATTTCCGCGCCACCGCCACAGCCCGCCTCAACGAAGAACGGGGTCAGGAGCTCTCCCAGAACGTCCTGAGCCTGCTGAACGCCGACTCGACCACCACGATCCGGCCTTCGGCCGTGCGCAACGTGCCGGTCGACCGCGTCGATGCCAACCCCAACCAGCCTCGGCTCGCGTTCGACCAAACCACGCTGGATGAACTCACGGCCTCGGTCCGAGAGCACGGTGTCCTCCAGCCGATCCTCGTCCGCCCCCACTCCGCCGGCCGTTACGAGCTGGTAGCCGGCGAGCGCCGCTGGCGCGCGGCGAAGGCCGCCGGGCTCCGCACGATTCCCGCCCTGATCGAGGAGATCGACGACGAGACCGCTCTCGAGATCGCCGTCATCGAGAACCTGCAGCGCGAAGACCTCTCCCCGATGGATGAGGCCCTCATCTACGACAAGATGATCCGCCAGCACGGCTACAGCATTCGCCGGCTTGCGCAGAAGCTGGGCAAGGACAAGGGTTACCTGGAGAACCGGCTGCGCCTGGCCGATGCGCCGCCCGAGATTCGCGAGCTGGTGTCTGTGCGCAAAGACACGCTCTCTCATGCCTACGAACTGCTCAAGGTCAGCGACCCGAAGAAGCGCAAGAAGCTAGCCGACATGGTGGCGAGAGGCGAGCTCTCGCTCGTCAAGCTGCGCGAGAAGATCGAAGGGACGCCCCGTCCGCCTCGCGGAACGGCCAAGACCACCGAGTCCCGGCCCGGCCGCCCCGGGACCGTCGAGGACAAGATCGAAGCCGATGCCGGTGCAACCTGGGCGGGCAGCGGCACCAGGCAGCCGATCTCCGACAACTCGCTGATCACCGTCCGGGCTCAGTTGAATCAAGCGATGACAGAGTTGATCGTGGTGCTCCAGTCCGACGTCCTGAAGACAATCGACGAAACGGACCGCCAGAACCTCGCCAAGTACCTGACGATCGCCAAGGTGCGGCTCGAGAATGCGATAACCCTGGTCCGCCGAGGCGGGTCTGACCGCAAGCCGTAGCTTGGCGGTTGCTTGACGCATCCGGCGACGAGCTACCTCCCGAGCAACCCGGCCGAGGAGAGCGCCGCCAGCCACCCGACGCCCATGATCGCAACAGCTATGGCTTGAACCTCCCAGCCGAAGCGCCGGAGCCCTTCCCGGCGGGCGGCCGACAGCCGTAATCCGGCCCAGCCGATACATGCCCCCGCCACTTCCACAGCGATCGGAGCGGCCTCCGGGCCGCTGAGGAACGTAGTCGCCAGAACGACGCCCTGCAGAACGGCAACCAAGCAGACGTCGAGGGCGAGTGTCCGGTCTCGCCCGAGCATGGTGGCGACGGTCCGAGTGCCGGCTGCTGCGTCTTTCTCCAGGTCGGCCAGGGCATTCGCGAACGCAAGTGCTGCACCCGCCAAGACGGCCATCCCTGCCACCCCGAGCAATGTGGGCGGAAGGCCGTTCGTCGCCCCGAACCAGGCGTATGCCGGCAACAACCCGACCCCGGCTGCAAATGCGAGCCAGGCAAATGGCGTGCCTTTGAGTCTCAGGTCGTACAGGAGGCCGTCGGCAAACCCCACCAAACCGATCGCAAGTGGCCCAATCCCCACCGACGCAGCGACGACGACGGCGACCGAAAGAGCCAGGATGAAGATGCCCAGAGCTTCCCGCGACGCCAGGGCCCCGGTGACGAGCGGCTTGCTGGGGTGAGCGAGCCGGTCCGACGGCAAGTCGGCGAGATCGTTCGTGACGCCAACCGCGAACTGAAAGCAGAGCATTGCCAGAGCCAAACGAGCGGCAATTCTGGGCTCCGCGCCGGCAACGAGCGCGATCGAGGCGGCGGCGACCGCATCCAGAACCGATGGGAACGGGTGGACGATCCGAACGAACCCGTCCAGGCGCGGTGCGAACCGCGCTCCAAACGTCCGCCGTGTCACTCCCGGCGCAAGTCGGCCGGGCTCCCCTATCGGTTGGTCTGGCGGCTCAGACGTAGACGATCTCGTCGAAATTGGCCACCAGATACTCGATCAAGAGCTTCCGGGCGTCGGCCGACTCGCCCCGGAGGCCTACCACAAGGCCGTGCAACGTGATTGCGGGAACCATCAGCCGGCCCTCGGCATCCCGTCCGAGCATCGCGGGAGCTCCCCCGCCCAGCGCATACACCCGTGCGAAAGCGCGATCGTCGAGGCGGGCGGACCGCTTGAAGTCGGCAACGACCTTCACCACGCCCCGTCGCGCCGCGACGTCCCGCATGAGCTCGGCCGACCACGCGTCGATCCGCTCGTCGGGTTGTTCGCGAAGCCGGGACCGATACTCCGTCGGGTTAGCGGCAAGACCAGTCGCGCCCACGTTACCTCCTGCTGTTGTCGGCCGAAGTATCGCAGACTCCGTCGCCTCCGCCGGAACCGCCGGACCCGGGCTCAGTCCTTTCGCAGGGGCACCGGAGGCCTGGTTCCCTCCGGCCAGTCGTTGAAGAGCTCCGTCAGGCGCCTTCCTACAAAGTGCGGCGCAGGTCTGTCGGGGAAGCCCGCCAATAGGGCATGCAGGGCCAGCCACGTCCGGGCGGTCGTTTCGTCGACCGCTTCCCGCGTGGCTGCCGCAGCCACGTCTGAGGGCGCAATGGGAGCCCCGAACGTCACTCGAACGAGCCTTCGAAAGCCCAGCCAGCCGGTGCCGTTGATGGCTACCGGGATGATCGGCACGCCAGACCTCACGGCCAGGTATGCGGGTCCGTCCAGCAGCGGCAGCAACTCGGACTCTCCAGAATGGATCCTCCCCTCCCCCGCTATGGCGATCGTGCTCCCGCTCCCAACGAGGGCCTCGGCGAGCCTCGTGGCGGCCACGAGACCGCGCTTGCCCGGCTGGAACGGAACCACCGTTCCACTCCAGCGCATTACGCGGTTGCGGAACCCATGCCTCATGTCCTCCTGTTCGGGCCCGAAGAAGTACACCCGCGGTCGCTCCGGAACCGCGGCGCAGACGTAGAACGGATCCGCCCAGTTCTGGTGGCTGAAGCACAGGATCGACGGACCCGCGGGGAGCTTCTCGAGGCCGTCGACCCGGACCCGTGAGTACAGTCTCGCCACGACGCGCAGGAAGTCGCGAGTCAAGAGCCAGCGTCGACGCGAGCGCCGGGGAGCCTGCAGGTTCATTCGATCCGCACCGGAGGCGCCGGCATGCCCGGTCACCTCGAGCCTGAAGACGGCGCGGCCATGGCGCGAGTATGCCAAGCTCGACACATACTCGCTTTCCAGGCGGCCCGAGCGGATGGGTCACGCGGTCCCCGGCCACATACCGCCCGTGAACCGCCGGCTTCGGGCCAGACCTTGACCTGTTCTCGCTTTTGAGTACGATTGTTCTCGTGTTTGAGAACAACGCCACGACCGACCTGGTGATGGGGCGCTCGTCCGTCCGCCGCCGCATCCTCACCGTCCTCGCCCAACCGGAGACAAGGCTCCACCTGCGCGAGATCCAGCGTCGTGCTGGCACCAGCCCGGGGACGGCGAGTCGAGAACTCGGCCGCCTCGTGGCCGCCGGCCTGATCGAGCGTGAAGCCGAGGGCAACCAGGTCTATTTCCGGGGCGCCTCGACGCCGCTGGCGACGATGCTCCGATCCCTGCTGGCGGGGCCCGGCACCCTGCGGTCCAATCCGGCAGCCCGGCCCGTCCCGACGGCGGCAGGAGCCTCCCCGAGGCCTTCACAGCCCCACCGATCTCCGCCGATCGCCTCCACCTCGGCGTCCGGTGCGGCGCAAAGCGACGAACGAGCCAAACCTGCTCACCCGGGGGCCACGTCCGCCACCCCACCGGCTGCCGGCACCGCGCGTGCCGAACCCCCGAGTCAGGCGATCGCGGAAGCACCCGACGTCGCAGCCACGGTCCCGACCAGTCCCCCCGACGAGCTCGGGCTGACTATCGCGGCGAGGCTCGCCGCCCGGATAAGACCTTCCTACGGCAGCCGGCTGCTCGGGATCTTCCTCTACGGCGCGCGGGCTCGCGGCGAGGCCCGACCGGATTCGAATGTCGATGTACTGCTCGTGCTGGACCACGTCGATCGCTATTGCGACGAGCTCGGGCTGACCAGCGCCGCCTGCGCCGACCTATCGCAGGAGGAGAGCCTGGTTGTCAGCCGGGTCTTCGTGTCGGAGACCGCGTGGCGGAATCGTGCCGATGGTCAGCTGCCCGCGATCCGGAAGGAGGCCGTGGCCATATGACACCGCGCGGTGCACAGCTGCTCGAGGACGCCGACCGGACGATCGCCTCGGCTCGCGACGAACTCGAGACTCAGGGAGCCGCGGTTGCCGCTCAAAGCGCTTCCGCCGCGATGCTCACACTCGCCCAGGCATGCCTCGAGGTGGACGGACTCGCGCCCACGAGCCCGCCCGCCATTTGCGTCGCCTACGGAGAGCGGTTTGCGCGGACGCGGCGCCTCTATTCTGTCTACTTCCGCTGGCTCCTGGACTCCGCCGACCTCGGCCGGGCCTCGAGCGGCCAGATCGCCTCTTCGATCGACTCGGATTCCGCGGCCACTGCCGTCGAACGCGCGGAGATCTTCCGCGACGCAGTTGAACTCTTCCTGGAGAAGAACGGCTGATGGGCGAGCTGATCTGGCTCATCCCCCGAGCGCCGCGAGCGAGGGAGGCCGACGGCCGGCTCCGCAACTCTGGGGCAAGGCTGAAGAACGCCAGGCTTCGCTGGAAGCGATACCGGCGTTGGCCGGCGGGGTGGCTTCACGGCGCCTGCGAGTTCTGCCAGGCGGAGTTCGGCGAAGACGGCCAGGCCGGAACGCTTCACTCGGGCTATTCGGTTCTGGGTGCGGGACCGGCGGGGCAGGACGACTACTCCTGGGTTTGCGCCATCTGCTTCGAAGACCAGCGCGATCGGTTCGGCTGGACCGTAGTGGATACCGAACTCGAGCCAGGCCCGGGTGGACGCGAATGACGACTCCCCCACCGGCTTTCGACGATCGACCTCGCTGCTGGTGGCCCGAGGGCTCGAGCCGTGCCGATCCGGCGATGGTCGCTTACCACGACGACGAATGGGGGCGCCTCGTCTCGGACGACATGGCGCTGTTCGAACGCCTGTCTCTCGAGGGATTTCAGGCCGGCCTGTCATGGTCGACAATCCTGCACAAGCGAGAGGCGTTCGTTCGGGCCTTCGCCGGTTTCGATCCCGAACGCGTCCGAGCCTTCGACCAGGCGGACCGAGCGCGACTTATCGCAAATGTCGGCATCGTCCGCAATCGCGCCAAGATAGAGGCGACGATCGGCAACGCGGAAGCCCTCGTGACGCTGGCGGCCGAGCGAGGCTCGTTTGCGGCCTACCTGGCCGCCCAGCTGCCCCGTCCAGCCCCGATCCTGCCGCACGATGCCGGCCGCGGCGACGTGCCGGCCACTACCCCAGAATCGGACGCACTGTCGGCGGAGCTACGGCGACGCGGATTCCGGTTCGTCGGCTCCACGATCGTTTATGCCTTCATGCAGAGCGTCGGCCTGGTCGACGACCACCTGCCGGGCTGCCACCTCTACCGGGGCTGACCCGAGGCTGGGCCGACGCGCGGCTCGGCCGACTCGAGGCTTGGCCGGAGCGCGGCCCGGCCGGGATCGGGAGTTGCCGCCGGTTCCGGCGAGTCGAGCCGCTAAGACTCCTCCAGCAGCGTCTCGATTGCCTTTGCAGGGATTCGTGTCCGGCGGGAGACGTAGTGCGCGATGCGACCCGCGTTGCAGCCGCACCTGGCGACCGTTCGCTTGCTCAGGCGGGGCCACAGGGCCATAGCTCGCAGCTGGGCGGGGCACCAATCCTGCGCACGGACGCTCCCTGGCTTGCTGGACTGAACCGACACGGACATAGCCATGGGATGCCTTCCTCAGCGAGGCTCCAACCGGTGTGCGCTAGCCGTTTGCGCCACCGAGCTTTCGTACCAGATATCCTAAGTAATGCACTTATAGATTACAGCCCTCTTGCAGCGGAGTACGGAGCACTGGCAGTCGGTCGAACAAAGGGCCCCAGGACCTCGTCTGGACGAAGCAGACAAGAGAGCCTGGAATCTGGAGGAGCGTTAGGTGGCCCGTGCTCGGACGTTCGATCTGACGCCATCCCTGCGTCTCCTGACGGTGCTGCTCGTCTCGGTTGGCGCTCTCGCGGGATGCTCCCCTGCTCGGTCGAGCCCGTCCTCTTCCGGTTCGGCGGTGATCGAGCTGCCGACGCAGCTCCCCGACGACATCTCCTACAGACAGGCGATGGCGCTCTTCGCCTACGACCATTCCCGCCCGTTCGACGTCCAGGAACGGTCCGTCACGATCCAATCCGGCGCCCTCGTCCACGACATCAGCTATCTCGGGGCCGCAGGCAAGCGCAGCCAGGCATACGTCGTGATGCCATACGGTAAGGGCCAATTCGGCGCCGTCATGTACTTGCATGGCGCGTTCAGCGGCTCGTCCGAGTTCATCGACGAGGCCTGCGATCTGGCGCACCGGGGCGTCGCGTCGCTGCTCATCACCCAGCCGGAGATGGACGCCGATCCCCTCACCGACAATGCGGCGATCAACGAGATCGTCTACTAGATGCGCGAATTGCAGCGCTCGCTCGACCTGCTCGCGGTGCAACCGGATGTGGACCAGAATCGCCTCGGGTTCGTGGGCTTCAGTTTTGGGGCCGTGCGAGGGGCGACATTCGCGGGTATCGAAGGCGGCCGCTTGCGCCTCGCCATTCTTATGTCTACGCCGCCGAGCTACGGCGCCCCGGCGATGGTCTCATTCGACCCGATCGTCTGGGTGCCTCACGTTGCGCCGGCGGCGCTCTTCGTTCAGCTCGGTAAGCAGGACACGTGGTTCACGACGTCCGACGGCGAATCGCTCATCGCCGCGGCCCACGAGCCCAAGAAGCTGGCCTGGTACGACGCCGGCCACGGTTTGGACTCGAAAGCCTACGCCGATCGAATTGCCTCGCTCACCGAACTCCTCGACGCCGCGTGATCCGGCCGGGCTCTCACGGGACGCCTGCCGGGGGAAGCCGGCTCTGGGCTAGGATCGGCGTTACGCATTCGGAGGCCCCCATGGTGATCGAGTACGACAGGTGGAATTGGCACACGGAAGGCGACTTCCCCAAGGACCAGATGCCGGAGCAGGGCTACGTCCATATCGGCATGTACCTGGCGTGGCTGATCCGACAGGACATGCTCGATCCGGATTGGGTCGCGCGCTCCGGTGTCCGCCGTGCCGTGGGCGCCGTCAGCGAGGGCAGCGAGACCGTCACGGCGCTTCGCGACATGACCGATGGCGCGCTCACGAGCGACATGCTCTCCGCCGAGGGAATGGCATTCACGTCCGCCTACTACGCTCCCGAGTACGGCTACTCGCGTGATTGGCGAGGGGTGTTCGGACGCCGGGCCGACAGGTACGACGTGCCCGACGAATGGGAGACCTACAAGCGCATCGCCCCGCTCATCGATCGCCGCCACGCCGAGTGGGTCGCGGCCGGCAAACCGGAGTTGCTGCCCATGCCCAGCCTTCTCCCCGGCTGGCTCGCCTTCTGGCGGACGAAACCGCGGCGCCCGCGCTGAAGCAGGTTCGTGGGCTGGGGCTTCGCGGGGCGAACTGCACGAAACGCATGGAAACGCGGGCTCGCTACAGGGGAGGTGGCGGCGCTGCCAGTCAGCCTGCGCCGCCGCGCGCGCAGCATTGCACAGTTTCGCGAGACGTGCCGGGGACGATCGCCGCAAGCGGGTCAGATGGTTGACTAACCCAGCAGCCGGCCTTTGGCCGCCGAGAACTCCTCGTCCGAAAGGGCTCCCGACGCGTGCAACTCGGTCAATTCTTTGAGCTTCGCGGCCACGTCCGAGTCGGCCACGGGTGAAGCCTGAGCCGGGAGCGCAGGCTCGGGGAGTCGCTTGCTGGCCCGCCCGGCGGCGAACCCCAGACCGCCGATCAGCGCCGCTTCGAGCAGCCTCGGTCGGCGCAGGAATGGACGTCCGACGAACCCTGCGCGTCGTCTGAACATGTGCAGCCTCCTTGCCGTAGCTGTGAACCGAAGGCTCGCCCAGAATACGACGCCTCCGAACCGCCGCGACGCCAGCTTCGTCCGGTGTCCGGCAGGCGACACGCCAGACGCCGCCGGCGTCCCGACCGCAGGACCGGTTCCGCTCGTAGACCGATAATTGGACGATGGGAGAACCGCTGACTGGCACGGACCAGGCCCAACTGCACGACGCGCCGACGTCCGTCGGGGGCGCCGCGGCCGGGCTGCACCGAGTCGAGCAGATCATGGGCACGGCGATCAGCATCGACGTGCGCGACCAGGCCGTTCCGCCCGCCGCCGTTGAGGACGCCTTCGAGTACCTGCGCGACGTCGACCGGCGCTTCAGCACCTACAAGCCCGACAGCGAGATCAGCCGCCTCAGCCGCGGCGAGATCGGCGAGGCCGACTGCAGCCCGGACGTTCGCCAGGTCCTCGAGCTGTGCGATCAGATTCGAGGGATCACCGAAGGTTACTTCGATATCAGGGGCCATCTTTGGGACGGCGGGCTCGACCCGTCGGGTCTCGTCAAGGGCTGGTCTCTCGAGAACGCCGGCCGCATTCTCGAGGCAGCCGGGGCGGGCAACTACTGCATCAACGGCGGCGGCGACATCGTGATCCGCGGCGAACCGACGGCCGGGGCTGCCTGGCGCGTCGGCATTCGGCACCCCCTCGAAGCCGACAAGCTGGCGGCGGTCCTGGCGGTTCGTGACGGGGCCGTAGCTACCTCCGGCGCGTACGAACGCGGCGACCACGTCCTCGACCCCTTCACCGGCAAGCCGCCCAAAGGCGTATTGAGCATCACGGTCGTAGGCCCGAGCCTGACCTACGCCGACGCCTACGCAACGGCCGCGTTTGCCATGGGTCCGACGGGTCTGGCCTGGATAGCCAATCTGGAGGGCTACTACGGCTGCACGATCACCGCGGATCCGGACGGCTCGAACGGACGCATCGCCTGGACTCCGGGCTTCGAAACCTTGCTGGCCGACCGAACCTAGCGGGTCCGGTCTCGGTCGGGAGAACCGCCGAACAGGCGGATGGCGGCCGCGCCGGCCTCGTGCTGCTCCGCGGTTATCAGGTGGCGACGGTCTGAGGTGCTGTTGTGGGCGTAGTCCGCGAGAGTGGCCCTCAAGGCTTCCAGGCGGGCGAGCTGCTTCGTGGCTATACCAATCCAGCGGACGTGGATCTCTCGAGGACCCGCGGCCGCCGCGGCCCATAGCTCATACAAGTCCGCCAGGCAGATCTCGCCGCCTTCGAGCGCCGCGGCCCAGGCCCCATCCGCCGAGAGCCCCAACAGGCGAGAGACCGCCGTCGCGGACGCCTCTGCGGCGCGGTCGCAAACTGGACACCGCGCTGGCAGGATTTCGGCGATGCCGCGTCCTTGACCGGTCGCGTCGGAACCGAGCAGCTTCTTGAGACTGGCCAGGCGTCGCTTGAGGATGGCCTCGAGCAGGACCGCCGTGGCGAGCTGGCTGCTCGTCTGGAGCAGTTCCATCTTCGCGAGACCGACGCTGTGCGGCTGGCAGAACCCCACGCCCTTGTCCATGGACTTGCGTAAGCCGCGGTCCGTGGCGCCCTCGCGGGCCAAACCGCGAAGCGCGGCATAGGTCGCTTCCTGGCGGGCGTCGCAGATCGGGCAGCGGCCGCGCTCCAGCGCTTCGGCGAGGCGGATCTCCTCGAAATCGCGGGCGGGCAGCCTGGCCGGCGGTGTCGTCATGGACGACAGCCTAGCGCGCGTCTAGCCCCGGCGCGTCATCGCGGCGTAGGTGACCGCGAACCCGAGCACGCACCAGACTGCCAGCGTGAGAAACGAGCCCATCGGCAGCGGGAACTCATTCGGGGCGATCGTGCCCCGCGTCACCTCGCCCATGGCCTGGATCGGCAGCACGCTGTGGACGACTTCGGGCAGCTTGTCGGGCAGGAAGGTGAGCGGCGAGAACATGAACACGAACACTACGATCGCCTGCGTCACGATCACCGTCAGCATGTATGGCAGTACCGAAGCGAGCGCATAGCCGACGCAGGTGGCGGTCAGCGCGACCATCAGCATCGCCGGAACGACCAGCGGGCTGACCTGGAGGTCGAGCCCGAAACGCAGCGCGCCGACGAGGACCCCGAGGATTACGCCGGGGATAACAATGGCGAGCCAGACGGTCAAATCGGCCACGAGGTACGCCAGGCGCGGGACCGGCAGCGAGCGCATGTACGCCAGGCTGCCTTCGCTCTTCTGCTCGCCGACGGTCTGCGGCAGCGCCACCAGGCCGACGGAGATCATCGAGATGGCCGGCGCACCCGTGGCGATGAGGTAGATCGACGTCCGGTCGAGTGTCGGGAAGAGCAGCGGGTAGCCCAGGACGATGCCGAGGGAGAACAACGTCTGGACGGCCATCATGAGCGGCAGGTAGGCCTTCTTTCGCAGCGCCTGCCAGGTCACCAGCAACTGATAGCTACGCAGCGGTTGCATCGAAGGTCTCCTCCACTTCGGCCGGCCCGGCATTCGCGCCGCCGACCAGAGCCACGTAAACGTCCTCGAGCGTGGCCGGCCCGAGGGTGTACTCCTCGATAGTGCCGGCACGCGTGAGCGACTCCGCCCACGCGACGGCCTGGCCTGCCTCGTCCTTCGTGACGCCGACCATGATTCGATTTCCGACCGGCACGACCGAGCCGCCGAACGGTGACCTGGGGAGGCCCGCGACATCCGGGTCCAGCACCAGCTCGAGCCGGAGCTCGGCGCCGAGTCGGGCCTTGAGGGAGGCAGGTGTCCCTTCGGCGATGACGCGCCCCTCATCCAAGACTGCGAGCCGGTCGACGGATCGTTCCGCCTCGATCACGTTGTGGGTCACGAGCAGGACCGCCGAGCCGTGGTCGGCAAGGGACCGAACCTGACGCCACAGCAGGCGTCGGCGGACCGGATCCACGTCGTTGGTCGGCTCGTCGAGCATGACCACGCGGCCAGGCGTGATAGCCGCCATGGCAAAGGCGACGAGCCGCTTCACGCCGCCGGAGAGCCGGGCCGCGTCCACGTCGAGCCACTCCCCGAGGTCGAGGGCATCGACGAGATGCTCGCGCCGCCTTCGCACGTCCGCTCGGGAGCCGCCGCGCAGCTGGCCGAGCAGCTCGATCGCCTGACGCGGCGTGAGGCCGTCGATCGGCACCTGGGCCTGAGCCTGGAAGGAGCAGAGGCGCCGCGCCAGGCCCGGGTCGGCGACCAGGTCGCGGCCGTCCGCTCTGATGCTGCCTGACGTCGGCTTCAGCAGCCCGACTACCTGGTTCACCAGCGTCGACTTGCCGGCGCCCTTGTGGCCCAGAAGTCCGAATACTTCGCCTTCGCCGACGGCGAGGCTGATGCCGTCGTTGGCCCGGGTTCCGTTTCTGTAGGTCTCACCAGCTCTTCGATTATCAGCAGCATCGCGTTCCCCTTTGCCCGTTCTTGGCAGCACTTACCCAGGCCGGGCCGTCCGAGACGCCCGGAGAAGGGCGTCCGAGACGCCCGAAGCGTTTCGAGGAGGAGCGCCGGCGGCCACGGGCCGCCCGGCTAGTCGATCGTCAGGCGAACCTCGTCGCCGTGGTCGGAGACTTCCAGGATTGGACCGGTTCGCCCGCTCTGGATCGCCTCGACGATGCGGTTGCGGTGATCCGGCGACAGGCCGGGCACCTGATCTATTGCGAACCCCGCCGCAGCGAGCGGGATAGACATATCCACCACGGCGTGCCCGTTTTCGGCGACGAAGATGCGGAGCTTCCTGCCGGACAGCGCTTCCTGCGCGGACCCGGTTCGGCGCCTGTCGTCGGTGTGGGCGTGGCCGTCGATACGCGTCTTGTCCTGGAGCGCGGCCACGATCGGCGCGGCCTCGTCGGCCGTGAGCCGGCCCTCGGATACCAGCCGAAGCAAGGCTTCGAGCTCGTCTGACACGGCCGCTACCTCCTCGGCCTCTCGAGGCGATCGGCGGCTTCGTCTACGCCGATCTCGCCCCGCTCGAGCGCGTACAGGACCGCGAGCTCGTCCTCGTCGCCGTCCGTCGCACCATCGACGGGCTCGGCCGACGACTCGTCTACCTCGTTCCCGGCGGTCCAGCTCTCGGTCGTCGTAGGCTCCGCCGACGCATCCGAAGCAGGCGAGGGGGAGGGTGACGGCGCGGACGACGGGCCGAACGAGCCGTCCCCGGCCGGGGCCGCCGGAGCGTCGGATTCTGCGCGAGCGGGCGCCGTCAGCCGCACCGAGCTGGAGGTGGAGCTGACGCGCATGTGGGCGAGCCCATCTCCGAAGACAGCCCGCGATTGGCCGCGCCCGCCTTCGATTCTGGTCTGCATGTCCGAGCGGATCGAGCCCGAGATTGTCTTCAATTCGACCGTCAGGCCGGAGAGCGGCGTGAGATCCAGCGTCCCGGAGATCGATTCCGCCCTATGCTGGCCGGCCGGGTCGAAGGCGCCGGCGACCGTCATGCCGCCGCTCGTCGTGGAGATTGCCGTCGACCGGAAGCGTTCCGCTCGGGCGCGCAGCGACCCCGAAACCGTGCTGGCGTGCAACCAGACGTCCAGGCCCTTATCGAGCATGAACGAGCCCGAGACCGTAGCGGCGTCCACTGGGCCGCCGACGCTCCAGAGTCTCACGTCGCCCGAGATGGTCCTGTACTTCTGGTCGCCGGTCAGGGACACCGCCTCGATGCCGCCGCTCACGGTCTCCAGGCGAATCGTCGAGCCCCACGGCAGCTCCACGCTGATGTCCGCGTTGACCCTGGCGCCGCTGAAGAGCCATGCCAGACCGGAGGAGAGGAGCCGCTCGGGGGTCTCGATCTCTAGCCAGCGCTCGCCCCGTTCGATCTGAACGCGTCCGGTGTCCAGCGCACGCTCGGCCGAAGCCTGGTCGCGAGCTCGAATTCGATAGACCACCGTCACGTGGGCATCCTCGCCATCGATTCCGCGTGCTCGTAGCGTGCCCCCGACGGCTTTGACGGTCAGCCGGCCGTCGCTGCCGAGCCGATGGGTCAGTGTTTCTGTGCGCTCAAGCGTGCCCATCACTCGCTCCTTCCGAGCGCGCGGATCAGGGCTGCCGCCTCGTCCGCCGTGACCTCATGCCGGGCCAATCGCTCGAGCACTTCCCGGCGCAACCCGACCGTCTCGCCGTTACGACCAGCGGCCGAAGCATCGGCCGTGGCATCGTCCGCGGCCGGCGCCGCGTCTCCCAACCCCAGGAACTTGACGAGAGCGTCTATGCGCGCTCGCACCGTTGGGTACGAGACCTTCAGCTCCCGCTCGAGCTCTTTGAGGTTGCCCCTGGCCCGCAGGAAGCTCTCCAGGAGGGCCAGCTGGTCGCGGCTCAACCGCCCGAAGCGGCCGACGTTGAAGTCACCTTCGATAGCCGTCCCGCAGCCCCGGCACTGCAGCCGGGTAACCGCCAGCTCGCTCGAGCAGACGGGACAGGTCGAGATGACGTCACGAGACATGGACAGAGCCTCAGTTTCCGAGCCAGATGTGACCCGTCACCGAATCGTGACGCATCACTGTGATTGCCACTATGCCGTCCTAACTTTCTATTTGTCAAGGCATCCTTACCACTTTGACACTTCCAGTTCCGCATGACGCGGCAGCGACCGCTACAACGCGCAAGACTGAGCGCGGGCGTCGCACTCGGGCACGAGCCTTCCTCGCGCCCCCGGATCTCCCGGCCGGCGCCTCGCCAGTTCGGCTGGCGGGAAGACCCTGGCGAGCGGGTATAGATTCGGGTTGGCGGTCGCCCCGAGGGCGCGAAGCTCTTCGACCGCCGGGAGGATTCATGGCAGGACGCGTGTACGGCTTCGAGAACCCCGACCGCTTCGTCGCCGGTGCGATCGGTCAGCCGGGCAGCCGCATTTTCTATCTGCAGGCCCGCGAGGGCGGCCGCGTCACGTCGGTCGCGCTGGAGAAAGTCCAGGTTGCCCTGCTCGCGGAGCGCCTCACCGAACTCATGAAGGAGGTCCGAGACCGAGGCGCGGAGGTCCCGGACGACCTGCCCGTCGAGGCGACCGATCGGGAGCCGCTCGACGAGCCGATCGTCGAAACCTTTCGCGTCGGGACCATGGCCATCGTCTGGGACGGCAACGACGAGACGATCGTGGTCGAGGCGCGCGAGATCGGCGAAGAGGCCGAGGAAGAGCCGGACGAGCCCGTAGCCGGCATCACGGACGAGGAGGACGACAACAGCGACCTGGTCCGCGTGCGCCTTCGGCCGCAGCAGGCGCTCGCCTTTGCCCAGCGCGCCCTCGAGGTCGTGGCGGCTGGTCGCCCTCCGTGCCCGTTCTGCGGCCAGCCGCTCAATCCCGAGGGCCATATCTGCCTCCGGCGAAACGGCTACATGCACTGAGGCACGGCGACGGTGGATGCGAGTCGCGGAGATCCAGAGAATGGTCTCGGGCCGACGCGCGCGGAGATCGAGGCCGCGGCCCTGGAAGGCCGCCAGGTCGCCGGCCGGGTCGACAACGAGACCGCGCTCCGGTTGCTCCACATTGGCGAAATCGCCGTCATTGGGCAGTTACTCAGCGCTTCCAACGGCACGTTCTTCTGCCTCTTGGACGGCCATGACGCCGATGGACAGGCGCCGCTGACGGCAACCTGCGTCTACAAGCCGATCATGGGCGAGCGGCCGCTGATCGATTTCCCCGACGGCAGCCTTGCCTGTCGCGAGCTTGGCGCTTACGGCGTTTCGGTGGCGAGCGGCTGGGACATAGTCCCGCCGACGGTCATGCGCGACGGTCCGCTCGGGCCCGGAATGGTGCAGCTGTGGGTGGAAGTCGATCCGGCCGTCGACGTCGTGGAGCTGGCCCGTCTCGACCTGCCAGAACTGCGTCGAATCGCGGTCCTCGACGCCGTCCTCAACAACGCCGATCGCAAGGGTGGACATCTGTTGCCGCTCGAAGGCGGCCGAATCCAGGCCATCGACAACGGCCTCTGCTTCTCTGTGGAACCGAAGCTGCGGACGATTCTGTGGCGCTGGCGCGGCGACCCATTCAACGAGGAAGAAACTGCCGTACTGGGACGGCTCCGAGCGGCCCTCGCCGCCGACCTGAGCACAGAGCTGGGCGAGCTGCTCGCCCCCGCCGAAGTCCGCGCCACGGCGCGCCGGATCGATGCGCTCCTGGCTCGCGGCCGCTTTCCACTCCCCGACCGCAACCGCCCCGCGATCCCCTGGCCGCCGTTCTAGGGTCGCGGTGCTCGCCGCGACGCGGGAGTCGCGCCCGAGGCGCGACGGGGTCATAGCGGCCCTGGTACCGGTGCCTGGGGCACGGGGCCCGATCGGATGGACCGATTGTCGGATAGGCGTGCGGCTTCCCACCTCGCCGCGACGCTGGACGCGGGGGTGGTTGCGATGCTCTTCGGGGGAGGCGCGAGCGGCACCACGTCCGCGTTCGACACCATGGGCGACGGCGTCACGAACCCGGCCCCGATAAACGGCAACTCGCAGGCCTCCTACAGCGCCGACGACGGCGGCGGCTACTTCCGCCACCAGGTCAACGCGTACTACGCCTCCGGAGCGCTCGCCTTGCCGGGCTCGACCACCTCGAGTCCGACGCCCGGTACGTACGTGCCGGTCGATCCGAAACGGCTGCTCGACACGCGCAAGGGGCTCGGCCTGGCCGGGACGTTCGTCTCGCACGTGCCCCGGACATTCGTCGTGGCGGACGGAGCCCCTGTCCCGCCGGACGCAATCGCGGTGACCGGCAACCTCACCGTCACCGGGCAAACCTCCGGAGGCTTCGTGACGCTCGGGCCGACGGTGGGCTCCAGCCCGGCCTTCTCCACGATCAACTTCCCGCTCGGCGACAACCGCGCCGACGGAGTCAGCGTCGCGCTGGGAGCCGGCGGGACACTCCAAGCCGTGTTCGTCGGCGCTTCCGGGACATCCGCCACCCAGCTCGTCTTCGATGTGACCGGCTACTTCGCAGCCGACCTCGATCACGCCGCGTACCACGCCGTTTCGCCGTATCGCGCGCTCGACACCCGCTCTGGAGCGGGGCTCTCCGGGGTCTTCGCCGCCGGGTCGCCGAGGACATTCTCGGTGGGTGGAGGCATCCCTGCCGCGGCGGAGGCGGTCACGGGCAATCTGACCGTCACCGGCCAATCGAGCCAGGGTTTCGTCACCATCGGGCCCGCGGTGTCCTCGAACCCGAGCTTCTCGACGCTCAACTTCCCGTCGGCGACGATCGGGCCAACAACGTCACGGTGAAGCTCGGAGCCGGCGCCACGCTTCAGGCGGTCTACGTGGCGGCGGCCGGTGCCAGAAACCACCTGGTATTCGACGTCACCGGCTACTACCTGACGGGCCCCGGCGGCGCGATACACGTCGGCATCGCACCGGTCCGGCTCGTCGACACGCGGCTGGGGTTGGGCCTTCCCAAGCCTCTCAAGCACGCGTCGATCCAGACGGTGTCGCTTGCCGCGGCCGTGCCGAGCGGGACCCTGGCGGTCAGCGGTACCGCACCGTAACCGGCCAATCCAGCCGCGGCTTCGTGTCGGTCGGCCCGAGCCTGACCTGGCCGGCGCAGACGTCTACGGTCAACTTCCCCGTCGGCGACAACCGGGCCAACGGGGTCGTCGTCCCGGTGTCGGAGGCACTGCAGCTCGAGGTCGTATTTGGCGGGGCCTCGTCCGCAGCCACGACCCAGTTCATCTTCGATCTGACCGGCTACTTCGTTCCGCAAGGCTAGGCGAGACGCCGGCCGGACCGGCGGCGCGTCGGCCGCTCTGGAGGGGGCGGTGCGGTCGGCGCCAGCGGCACGCGCCCGAGGCCCGACTCCTGCACAATCGCCCGAGTAGCCGGCCGAGTGAACGGTCGGTCCTGGAGCGAGCCGTGCCTGCCTACTTCGGAACCCGCGCGAGGGTAATCGCCGCCGTTGCCATCGTCGCCAGCCTGACGACGCTGCTGCTTCGGACCGCCGGCGCCGACGGAGTGGCGGTCTTTGCCGTCTCCGCAGTCGCGCTGGCGGGTCTCGCCGCCCTCGTCGGCGAAGGCACCGAGCAACTCGGTCACCGGCTCGGGTCCGGCGCCACCGGCGTGCTCCAGTCGGCCCTCGGCAACCTGCCCGAGTTCTTCATCGGCATCTTCGCCCTGAGGGCCGGGCTCGTCGATGTCGTCCGATTTGCGCTCGTGGGTTCGATCCTGGCCAACACGCTGCTGGTTCTGGGCCTGGCATTCATCGCCGGCGGGCTCCGTCACGGCCCGCAGAGGTTCGGCACGGACCAGACCAAGATGATGTCCACGCTGCTCATCCTGGCGGTCGCCGCGATGGTCATCCCGACGATCGCCGCGGCCCCTGGTGGACCGGCGCATGGGCACGAAACCGAACTCTCGGTCGTCGTGTCGATCGTGCTGCTCGCGGTCTTCGCCGCCAGCCTGCCGTCCTCGATCAATCGCGGCATGGTCGTCGGTTCGGCCGATACGGTCACGACCGAAGCGCTCTGGCCGCTGCCCCTCGCCCTCGCCACTTTGCTGGCGGCCGGCGTGGGGGCCGTGTTCGTCTCGGATTGGTTCGTCGAGGCGCTGCAGCCCGCGATGAGCGCGCTCGGCATGTCCGAGGCGTTCGCCGGTCTGGTGGTGGTCGCGATCGCCGGCAACGCCGTCGAGAACGTCGTGGGCGTTCAGGCGATGCTGGCAGACCGCGGCGATCTGGCGATCAGCCTGATCCTCAATTCGAGCCTCCAGGTGGCGCTGGCCCTGACGCCCGCGCTCGTCATCCTGAGCCTGCTGCTCGGCGGCGCGGCACTGACGCTGACACTCACGCCGCTCCTGATCGCCGCGCTGGCCCTGGCGACCCTGCTCGCCGCCCTGGTCGTCATCGACGGCGAGTCGACCTGGCTCGAGGGTCTGGCGCTGGTTGGCCTCTACGTCGTCGTGGCCGCCAGCGTGTGGTGGGGCGCTCCTATCGCTTAACGGCGCGACCCACGCCCAGCGCGCCAGGCCGGGTCCCCATGACGCCCGACGACCAGGGGCCAGGCACCGACCAGACCCACATCCTCGCCGAGTTCGGCTGGCACGATCCGAACTCGCCGAGCCGGGACGGACAGGGCGGAACTCTCGACGGCTGCCCTGGCGGGCTCCAGCCACCGCTCCCCTTGCCGCTCCGCTAGCGTGCCGCCGATGACGATCTTCTCGGGGTTGAAGGCATTGACCCAGCCGACGCAGGCCAGGGCGAAAGCGCCACGTGCGCGCTCCATCAAGCCGGCACACACGGCGTCGCCCGCTTGCTCGCCTTCCGCGACATCGCGCCCCGTCAGCGGAGCGTGCGCGGCCCGCTCCTTCAGGAAGCGCGAAGTGCCCGCGGCAAGCCCCGCCCGCGCCTGGCGCGCCAGTCCCGAACCGGACGCAATGCCTTCCAGGTGGCCCTTCCCACCGCAGCCGCACTCCGGCCCGTCCGCCAGAAGCAGGGTGACGTGGCCGAGCTCACCGGCCGTGCCGTCGGGGCCCAGGAGCAGCTTTCCCGCGCGGAAGATCGCACCGCCCAGGCCCGTGGAGGCCGTAACGTAGAGGAAATCGGCGCAACCTCGCGCGGCTCCCAACCAGTGCTCGGCGAGGGCGGCAACGTTGGTGTCGCGCTCCAGGTACGCCGGCAGCCCCAGGCGGGCTTCGAGCTCGTCGGCGAGCGGCGAGTCTCGCAACGCCGGCACATTCGGCGGATCGACGACGAGACCGCGCCACGGGTCGACCGGTCCGACGGACGAGATGCCGACGGCAACGACGCGCCCGCGGACCCGGGCCGACAGCTGCGCCAGCACATCTCGAAGCAGTCGCTCGCAGGTGGAGTGGATGTCGCCCTCTGCGTGCGGACCCGCTCCCACGGGGGTGGGCATGGCAGTCCTGGCGAGCCTCGAACCGTCCGAGAGAACCGCAGCGGCTCGGATCTGTGTGCCGCCGACGTCGAGACCAAGAACGACCAGATCCGCCGCCGGCACGGGCGTCCCATTCGGTTTCGCGGCGTAGGTGCCGCGGTCGGACTCCTCCAAGGCCGTCAGCTCGGAGTCGACGGATGTGGCGGCGCCCCGGTCTCGAACTCGTCCGAAGAGGTGAGCTCGGGCCCGGGGCCGGTGGAGCTGCGCGCTTCTCGAGCTCCGGGGCCGCCCGCGTCTCCACCGGCCTCAATTCCACCGGCCTCATTTCCGTCGTCGCGAGGTCCGGCTTCGTCGCGCGCGATCGCGGTCTCCTCCGGGAAGAGCTCATGCAAGGTCACGTTGAGCGCCGCCGCGACCGGCACGGCCAGCAACCCGCCAAGAACTCCCCACGCGCTCAGTCCCACCAGGACGGCGAAGATCGTCACGACCGGGTGGAGGTGCACCGCCCTGCCGATGACCAGCGGCATGACCACCTGGTCCTCGAGCTGGCGGAGCACGATGTAGACCGCCAGGACCGCGATCGTAGTGTCCGTGCCCCGCGTCGAGAATGCGACGGTTCCCGCGATGGTGGCCGCGATCAGCGGACCGAGGAGCGGCACGATCTCCAGGAAGCCGCTCAGGATGCCGAGGATCAGCGCATACGGAACGTGGAGGACGGGGCCGAGGATCAGATACAGGACCGCCGCCACCAGCCCGATGAGGAGCAGCTGGCCGCGGATCCAGCGTCCCAAGACCACGTGGATCCGATGGCTGATCCGGAGTGCGTCGGCCCGCTGGGAGCGGTCGAGGAAACGGAGAGCGAATTCCCCGAAGCGCCGGCCGTCGAGCAGGAAGTAGAACGTGACTATCAGCGCCAGGACGGCCTGAAGGGCGACGTCCACTGCCTGGACTACCATCTGCAGCGCGTCCGACGGCGAAACGCCGTGGATGGATCGCTTGATCTCGGCGGCCAGGTCGTCCATCCGGATTTGCTGTCCGGCGATGTCGACGCTGTCGCCGAAGAGCTTGTGCAACGCCGAGCCGATGATGTCGTTGCCGCCGGCAGAGAGCTCCCTCAGCTCAGCGTCGATGCGGTTCGCCGCCACCAGCGCCAGAACCGCCAGCGCCCCGAGCACGACGACGTAACCGATCCCGATAACGAGCGCTCGCGGCAACCCCGTCCGGACCTGCGCCGCCGTGACCACCGGCGAGAACGCATACGCGAGGACGGCGGCAACGACGAATGGACCAACGATGCCACGCGCCAGCCACAGCACCGCGAGAACGGCGACCCCAAGCACTAGCAGACGCCAGCGTCCGGCAATCCCACCGAGCGGGGACGCGGCAGCCCTCGGCTCCGCTGAGCTCCGGGTCATTGGCTGGTCTCCTTGTCGCGGGTGACCACGTTCCTCCTCCTGGGGAGCGGATCGGGGAGCGCCGGCCGCCCGTGCCGGACCGATCTGCAAAGCCTACAGCCCGGGACTCCGCGAAGCCGACCCCACCGTTCGTCCGCGCAGCCGCTTCCCACGGTCGGCGATCCCGACGGCGCCCAAACGGCGCCCAAAGTGGCCTGATGGTACGCTCGGGAAATGGATGAACAGAAACGGGTGAGCCCGACAAGCGAAGCGACCCAGGCTTCGGAGACTGCCGCGGACGTGTCGTCCGAGCCGGCGGCGGCTGTCGGCCGCCGATCGAAGAGACGCCGGGCCGGACAATCGGCGGAAGAGCCCCCGGAGAAGCCTTCGGAAAGCGGAGCTGCCGGGGTCGCCGGTATAGTGGCCGGCGTGGCCGAACCGGTCCTCGAGCACGTCGTCGAACCGCTTCACGGGCGTGTGGTCGGCCCCATGGCCGGGGCTCTCGGAACCGTGCTCGGAGCGGCCAATCAGGCCTGGTCGGGGCGCGAGGCCATCGTCGGCAGGCGATTGCGGCGCCGGGCCAAGGAACCCCTGGTAAGCCTGTACGAGCTGTATCCGGAGGCGCGGCTGGCTGCTCCGCGCGAGCTCGGCCTTCGCTTCGTGCCGCTCGAAGAGATCCGGGGCACGGCCGTGGCCGGAGCCGCCCAGCGTGGCGGCGATTTCCTGCCGCTGAAGCCTTTCCGAAGCGAGAACTGGGAGGCACGCTGGCGCCGCATCCGCCTTGCGAACGAGCGATTGATTCCGCTTCCGCCGGTCGAGCTGGTCAAGTACGACGGAGAGTATTGGGTCGTGGACGGCCACAACCGCGTCGCCACCGCGCTCTACGCCGACGGTGCAGGCCTCGATGCCATGGTCACCGAACTCGTGCCGCTCGACGGCCAGACGAGCGAGAGGCCCTCGAACCTGCTGTCGTACTTCCCTGAGGCCAGCGAGATGCGCGCGGCCGCTCAGGGCCTCCGGCCGGCGATCGGGATGCACTATTCCGAGCGGCATTCGGACGCCGATCCCGAAGGCGAGGCCGACGTGGAACCCTCCGAACAGACTCCCGAGGCGTCGAGCTGACGTGACCCGGCGCATCTCCCTCGAATGGCCGGCCTCGACGCCGTTTCGTGGTCGGGACGGGGAGCCCATCCGCCTTCTGGCGGTCTCGGACCAGCTGGATCCCACGCTCGTCGACGGGCGCAACCGCGCGCGAATAGGCCCGATCGACTTCATCGTCGGTTGCGGCGATCTGGCCCGCGAAGATCTCGCCTTCATCGCCGACGCTCTCAATGCGCCGATCGTCTATGTCCGGGGCAATCACGACACTAACGAGCGCTGGGCGCACTCCGACTGCTGCCCCGAGGCGACCGAGTCCACCGCGGTGCATCGCCTGGCGGGCCTCTCGCTGGCGGGGCTGACGTGGCCCGGTCACGGCGGGCCGCACGCGATCCGAAGCGAGCGCAAGGCCTGGAACCAGGCTCTGCGCCTGGCCACGCGTCGGCTCGGCCGGCCCGAGCCGCTGATCGTGTTCAGCCACGTGCCGCCCTTCGGGGCCGGCGACCTGCCCGGCGGGGAATACCACCGAGGCTTCCGCGGCTACCGCTGGCTCCTCAACAGGCTGCAGCCGCCGCTATGGCTCCACGGCCACACGCCGCTCGCGGACATGATCGACTGGCAGAGCCGCTGCGGCAACACCACCGTCGTCAACGTGACGGGAGCGGTCGTCATCGAGCTGTGGCCGCCCAGTTCCATCCCGACGAGCGGCTCATAGCGACCGCGGGTCGGCCGCCTCAGGGTCGACGCCAAGCTCCTTCATCCCGGCGGCCGCTTCCTTGCCCGACATCCGCCCATCCCGTGCTAGCCCGACCAGTGCCGCAGCCGCGACATGCTTCGGGTCGATCTCGAACAGCTCCCTGAGTGCCTCGCGCGCGTCGCTGCGACCGAAGCCGTCGGTACCGAGCACCAGCCGGTTCGCCGGAAGCCAGGGAGCGACCAGATCCGGGTATGTTCGAATCCAGTCGGTCGCGAGAATTACCGGGCCGCCGTCGGGCGGCAGGATCTGGCTGACGTAGGGCACTCGGGGCTTTGCGTCGGGGTGGAGCCGGTTCCAGCGATCCGTGGCCAGCCCATCGGAACGCAGCTGCTGGAACGACGTGGCGCTGTACACCTCGGCCGCGATCCCGCGCTCGGCCAGGAGCGCTCGGGCCGCCACGACCTGCTGAAGGATCGAGCCGCTGCCCACGAGCCGCACCGGCGCCCCTTTGGCGCGCCCCGCGTCGCCCAGGTCGGGCGCGTCGTACAGACGGTAGATACCCCGCACGACCTCCTCGTCGGTGACCCCGTCCGGCCGTTTGGGCATCGGGTAGTTCTCGTTGTAGAGCGTGACGTAGTAGAAGACGTCCTCGCCTTTCGAATACATCCGGTCGATCCCCTCCCGGACGATGATCGCCAGCTCGAAGGCATACGCGGGGTCGTAGGCTCGGATGTTGGGGATCACGGAGGCGAGCACGTGCGAGTGACCGTCGTCGTGCTGCAAGCCCTCGCCCATCAGAGTCGTCCGGCCGGCCGTCGCGCCCATGGCGAAGCCGCGGCCGCGCACGTCGGCGAGAGCCCAGTACTGGTCGCCGGTCCGCTGGAAGCCGAACATCGAGTAGAACATGTAGAAGGGTATGAGCGGCACGCCGTGGGTGGCATAAGCCGTGGCTGCCGCCTGCAGGGAAGCGACAGACCCGGCTTCGGTGATCCCCTCCTCCAGCACCTGGCCGTCGACCGCCTCGCGGTAGCTCAGGACCAGGTCCGAGTCAACCGGCTCGTAGCGCTGCCCCAGGGCGGCGTAGATGCCGGCCTCCTTGAAGAGCGGGTCCAGGCCGAAGGTCCGCGCCTCGTCGGGCACGATCGGCACGATCCTCCGCCCCAACTCCGGGTCGCGGATCAGGTTGCGCAGCAGGCGCGCGAACGCCATCGTCGTGCTGACGGCCACTTCCGATCCGGCGGCGAACTCGCGGTCGACTTCGGGTCTTGGCGCGGGCAGCGGCGCGGCTCGCACCAGGCGCTTCGGCACCGACCCGCCCAACACCCGGCGCCGCTCAAGGAGGTACTGGATTTCTTCCGAATCGGGGCCCGGGTTGTAGTACGGCGCGTCGTGCAACTCCGCGTCCGCGATCGGGAGCTGCAGCCGGTCGCGGAAGATCCGCAGCTCGGCCTCAGAAAGCTTCTTGGCCTGGTGGGTGATGTTGCGGGCTTCGACGCCCGGGCCCAGGGCCCAGCCCTTCGTGGTCTTTGCGAGAACCACCGTCGGGGCGCCACGGTACTCAGTCGCCGCCCGGTAGGCCGCGTAGACCTTGCGATAGTCGTGGCCGCCGCGCCGCAGCCGCGCCAGGTCGTCGTCGGACAGGTGCTCGACGAGCCGTCGCAGGCGCGGATCGGGGCCGAAGAAGTGCTCGCGGATGTACGCGCCGCCCATGACCGAGAACTTCTGGAACTCGCCGTCGAGCGTCTCGTTCATCTTGTTCACGAGCAGGCCGTCGACGTCGCGGGCCAGCAGGTCGTCCCACTCGCGGCCCCAGATCACCTTTATCACGTTCCAGCCGGCGCCGCGGAAGAGCCCCTCGAGTTCCTGGATGATCTTGCCGTTGCCGCGGACCGGGCCGTCCAGGCGCTGCAGGTTGCAGTTGATGACGAACGTCAGGTTGTCCAGACCCTCCCGCGCGGCCATGGCCAGGCCGGTGATGGACTCGGGCTCGTCCATCTCGCCGTCGCCGAGGAAGGCCCAGACTCGGCTCGCGGAAGTGTCGGCCAGGCCGCGATTGGCCAGGTAGCGATTGAGCCTCGCCTGATATATCGCCGCGATCGGCCCGAGGCCCATCGAAACCGTGGGGAACTCCCAGAAGTCGGGCATGGTGCGCGGGTGCGGGTAGCTCGGCAGCCCCGCGGACGAGAGCGCTTCCTGGCGGAAATGGTCGAGGTTCTCCTCGGTGAGCCGGCCTTCGAGGTACGCACGGGCGTACATCCCCGGCGCCGCGTGGCCCTGGAAGAAGATCTGGTCGCCGGAGCCTCCGTCGTCCTTGCCGCGGAAGAAATGGTTGAACCCGACCTCGTAGAGAGTCGCCGCGCTGGCGTACGTGGCCAGGTGGCCGCCCAATCCGGGAGCCCGGTTGTTGGCGCGCATGACCATGGCCACGGCGTTCCAGCGGATCAGGCGCCGAATGCGGCGCTCCAGGTCCTCGTCGCCGGGGAAGAAGGGCTCCTGCTCGGGGCTGATGGTGTTGATGTAACGCGTCTGGGTCAGAGGCGGCAGCCCGACGTGCAGCTGCCGGGCGCGCTTGAGCAGCTTAAACAGGACGAACCGGGCGCGCTCGTCCCCCTCTTGCCCGTGGATCTGGTCCAGCGCGTCGAGCCACTCCTGCGTTTCGGCGGGATCGATGTCGGGCAGCTGCTGCTTGAACTGGTCGAAGTACATGGCTCGACTGACTCCGAGCTTTGGCGAGGCGGCGATTCCCTCTTCGTTGACTGTTTTCAGCATGGTCGGTCTTGCGTCTCAGGGTATCCGATCGGTCTTGAGGCGTGAGCCCTGGCCTCCTCTTGAACCGGACGGCGGGCGGCCCGGGGCCTGCGGGCGGGCGGCCCGGGGCCTGCGGGCGGGCGGCCCGGGGCCTGCGGGCGGGCGGCATGGTGGCTCGCGGCCCAATTCGCAACTGGATTACCGCGTCGAAACAGCGCACTGTGGTCGCGTACGGTGGGTGCAACGCTGCGAGCGTTCCTGTGACCGCCCGGCAGCACGGGGGAGGAGACCGACAAACGTGAGCACGCAGCCCTTGCTTCTCGTCGCAGACGACGAGCCGCGGATAACCAAACTAGTCTCGATGGCCCTGAGCGAGGAGGGCTTCAGGGTCGTTACCGCCTCGAGCGGCGAGGAGGCGCTCCTCAAAGCCGAGCAGATTCGCCCCGACATCATTCTGCTGGACATCGTCATGCCCGACCTCGACGGCATCGAGGTGATGAGGCAGCTTCGGGAACGGCGGCCGGTGCCGGTGATCCTGCTGACGGCCAAGGGCTCGACCGCGGACAAGGCCAAGGGCCTCGACCTGGGGGCCGACGACTACGTCGCCAAACCGTTCCATCCCGACGAGCTGGCGGCTCGAGTTCGCGCGGTTCTCCGGCGCGCATCGGGCGCCGCCCAGGGCGTGGGCGTGATCGCGTTCGACGACATAGAGATCGACCTGGAACGGCGCATCGTGACGCGCAAAGGCGAGCTGGTCCAGCTGTCGCGGACCGAATGGCTCCTTCTGCAGCATCTCGCATCCAACGCCGGCAAGGTCGTGCTCCACACGGAGCTGCTCACCAAGGTCTGGGGGCCCGAGTATCGCGACGACCTCCAGTACCTGCGCGTCTGGGTTTCGCGGGTGCGCCGCAAGCTCGGGGCCAAGCCAGGCGACCCGGGCCGCATCAAGACGTTCCAGGGGATCGGCTATCTGCTCGACGTCGACGGCGGCAAGCATGACGAGCCCGAAACGGATGGGACAGGGGTCCGCTCCGCCGCGCCCAACGGGCAAAGCCCCGACAAAGGCGTCAAGAACCCAGCTCACTGAACTCCGCGTTAACGAGACAAGCGGCCCAGGGAGGGGGACCCAGGCCGCTTGTTTCTGCAGAAGACGCCCCGTCACCGGCGTCTCCGTGGAGAAATATCGGGTTGCGCCTGAAACTAAGGAAAGGGTAGGGGTCCAAGCCTGACGGGCACCCAGTTCCCGACGGCGCAGCCATAACAGCGACGTTGCAAGGGCTCAAACCCGCTCTTGCGTGTCGCCTTCGGATCGCGTAAAAAGCCTATTGGGCCCCTGGACCAGGCCCAAGAAAGGCGAATCGATGGCCGGGAGCCGGAACTCGCACGAGAGCGATCGTCAGAGACTCGAACAACCCGTCTCGGGCTATGGCCCGCAGGTGGCCCTGATTGTCATCGACATGCAGAACGACTTCGCGGACGCCGCCGGCAGCCTGTATGTCGCGGGCGGATCGGGGATCGTCGCGCTCGTCAACGCCGAAGTCGAGCACGCACTCGAGTCGGGCGCCGCGGTCGTCTACACACAGGACTGGCACCCGAGCCACACGCCACATTTCGCTCAGGACGGTGGCATCTGGCCGGTCCACTGCGTTGCCGGCACCTGGGGCGCGGAGTTGCACAAGGATCTCCTCGTTCGCGGCCCGATGGTTCGCAAGGGCAGCCACGGCGAGGACGGCTATTCGGGTTTCACGATGCGCGATCCGGAGAGCGGTCAGACCACTGCGACCGAGTTGGACACGACGCTCGCTCGCGGCGCCGCAACAAAGATCGTGGTGTGCGGCCTGGCCACGGATTATTGCGTCAGGGCCACCGCGCTCGACGGCGTTCGCCTGGGCTACCGGACGACCGTGCTCGTCGATGCCGTGCGGGCAGTCAACCTGACGCCGGGAGACGGGGACCGCGCTTTTGCCGAGATGGCCGCCTCGGGCGTCGTGCTGGCCGGCGAACCGTCCGAAGCAGTCTGACCGCAGCCCATGGAACTTCACCTCGTCGACGCTACGTACGAGCTCTTCCGGGCCCACTTTGCCCCCAGGCCGCCGGTGCGGGCACCCGACGGCCGGGAAGTCGGAGCGGTCTTGGGGCTGCTATATACGCTGCTGACGCTGCTGCGCGACGAGGGGGCCACGCACGTCGGCTGCGCCACGGACCACGTCATCCGCTCGTTCCGCAACGACCTCTATTCCGGCTACAAGACGGAGGCGGGGCTCCCTCCCGAACTGCTCGGGCAGTTCGCGCTGGCTGAACGAGCGATGGAGGCCCTGGGCCTGGTCGTCTGGCCGATGGTCGAGCTCGAGGCGGACGACGCGCTGGCAACGGCCGCCGACCGCTGGGGGGCATGGCCGGGCGTCGAGCGGATCTGGATCTGCACGCCAGACAAGGACCTGGCCCAGTGCGTTCGAGACGAGCGCGTGGTGATGCGCGACCGGCGCCGCCAACGCACCATCGACCGGGTGGGTGTCGTGGAGCACTGGGGCGTCGCGCCGGAGTCGATCCCCGACTATCTAGCCCTGGTCGGGGACTCCGCTGACGGCTTCCCCGGCTTGCCCGGTTGGGGCGCGCGCTCCGCGTCCGCGGTCCTGGCTCGCTACGTCCACCTGGAGTCGATCCCCGACGCACCAGGGTCCTGGGGAGTGGCGGTCCGCTCCCCGGCGAGTTTGAACGGGGCGCTGCGGGCGCAGTGGTCCGACGCGATGCTGTACCGGCGCCTGGCGACGCTGCGGACGGACGCTTCCCTGCCCCAGCGCGATCCTGGCGAGCTGCTCTGGCGGGGCGCCCGACGAGACTCGTTCCTGGCTTTGTGCGCGGAATTGGGGCTGGAGCGGCTGGCCGAGCGGCCGCACCTCTGGCAGGACTGAGCTGGAGCGCGGGATCGCCGCCGCTCCCCTATTTCAGCATCTCCAGCATGGCGGCGTGGTGTCGGGGCGAAGCGGCGAGGCAGGACCACTTCTTTGCGGGGCGCGCCAGGTCGAACCATGGGCTGCCGTCCAGGCTGGTGACGCTGGCCCCGGCACGCTCCGCGATGAGCCCGGCGGCGGCCACGTCCCAGGCCGAAAGTCCGGCGCCCTGGGCGTAGATGTCGAAACGGCCGCAGGCGACGTACGCGAGCGTCAGTGCCGCCGATCCCATCGACCGATGGGCCCGAATCGCCTTAACGGCGGCGTGCCGCTTTCGCACCGTTCCCCGGCCGCCGATGGCCAGAGTAACCACGAGGTCTTCGAGCAGCTCCTTGTCGCCCACGCGGATCGGTTCGCCGTTCCTCAGCGCCGGCCCGTCGATGGCCCCGGCGAAGGTTTCCCCTCGACTCGGATCGTGGACCACGCCGACAACCGGTCGCCCGTCCGCCACGAGCGCTATCGAAACGCAGAAGAAGGGGATGCCGTTCGCGTAGTTGATGGTGCCGTCGAGCGGATCGATGATCCAGACCCTCCCCGATTCCGACTGCGCGGTCGAAGCCGCCACCTCGCCGATCTCTTCGGCATAGAAGGCGTCGGCCGGATAGCGCTCCTGGACCGCCGCCATGACCAGCGCCTCGCACAGGTGGTCGACCTCCGTGACGACGTCGCGGGGGCCCTTGGCTTCGATTTGCTCCAGTCGTTCGTAGCGGTCCATTTGGATGCGCCCCGCCCGATGTGCCAGCTCGATCGCCAGATCCAGCTCGGCACCGAATGCGATCGACCGGCCGAAGGCATGGCCCGAAGCTGTCGAATGAGCCGCCATCAGCCCGATATTCCGGCTTCGAGGGCGATCTCGATCGTCCGCTCGATCGACCTGTTCAGTTCATCGAGCGGAAGGTAGGACTCCTCCGAAGTCGCCTCCTCCGAGAGCACGTCGCTGACGGTCAGGATCGTGGCCGCGGCCACGTCCGCGCCGGCGGCCCGAGCCCGAGCTGCCAGGTAGTACAGGACCGACGTCTCCATCTCGAAGGCCAGGACTCCGCGATTTCGCCATTTCGAGAAGTAATCCGGGTCGGGGTTGTAGAAGACGTCGACGGTCGCGACCTGGCCAACGTGCGGCTTCTGGCCGTTTCGCTCGGCTGCGTCGACGAGCGAGCGGACCAGGCCGAAATCGGCCGAGGGGGCATATGCATCGCCATGGAGGTAGGTTTGCGTTGCCCCATCCACGGGGGCGGCCGCGGTGGCGATCACGATCTCTCCGGTCTTGATGCCGGGCCCGATGCCGCCGCACGTTCCGACCCGGATCAAACGCCGAACCCCCAGACGCAGCAGCTCCTCGGTCACTATGGCCATGCTGGGAGCACCCATGCCCGTCGTCTGGACGCTCACTGGCGAGCCGCGATATGTACCTGTGTAACCCAGCAAGCCCCGATGCGAGCTGACCTGGCGCGCCGCCCCTGGGCCACCGTCGAACTTCTCGGCGATCCAGGTCGCACGGTTTGGATCGCCCGGCAGGAGGACGACTGGCGCATAGTCCTCGGGCTCGGCCCGAAGGTGGATCTGGGGCATCGGCGGACTCCCGGACGGCGGTGACAGGCTCAGCGCTGTGGCTGCGATCGAGCGTCGATTCTAGACGCACCGACAGGGCGTGCAAATATCCGGGCCGCCGCCGAAGCTCCGACCAGGGTCAACCCGACTGCCAGAAGCAAGAACGCCTGAATTCCCATCCTTCCGAAGAACGCCGTAACGATCCAGTTGAGGGAGTCCACCTCCAGCGCAGCGAGCGCTGGCCCTATCCCCGATTCGTTCAGGCTGGATGGAAGTCAATCGGTCACGACGCCGTGCACGATCGCCTGACCCGCGACCGCCAGCGCCAACTCAGCGGCACCGACGACGGCCAGCGGCACTCCCAACCAGCGCAGCGCGGATCCCACGGACCGGGCTCCGAGAGCGACTGCCAGCAGCCAGAGCAGAACCGCGAGCCCTACTCCGGCCACGGCGACCCCGCGCGTCAGGTCGAAGAAGTCGTGCGCCGGCACGAGCGGGTTCTGTCCCCCGCCCGAGCCTCCCGTGAGGTCGACCTCGGTAGTGTTCGGTATGAGACCGGCCAGCAGGGTCAGAGCGGACTGGATGCTCGGGCTCATGATCGGAACGACCGCGTCTGGCGGCCGGCACACGGGAACCTCGCCCAGCGGGGCGCCCGAGGTCGCGATCGTGACGATCTTGCCGAGCTGGTCGAGCGAGCACGAGGGTTGAGCCGCGATCAGCTGCTCGACCGCCGCCAGGCCCTCGGGCCCCTCCAGCCGCGTCTTGACGTCCACCAGCGAGACATGGACGACGGCGCCGCCCTGGCCGGACGCGAGCGTGCCGAAGAACTGGTCGACTACACTCTCCACCTGCGTGCGGACCCAATCGGGCGGAAGCAACGCGGTCAGGACGCCATCCCAGTCCGACTCCGTGAGCACCCAGAAATAGACCGGCATGCCATCCACGGTCTGGCTGACCGTCGCCGGTGCGCCACCGGCTCGCAGGCACGACTTGATCTGATCCAGCTCGGCCGGCGTCGGCGGCCTGGCAGAGGCTCGCAGGTCCGAATAAGCCGACGGTCCGAGACCGCCTTCGAGGCAACTCGACAGCGAACTGGATGGCGAGTCGAAGACGCTCGCGACGAACGCCGGGTCGGACAAAGCCGCAGTGCCGGACACATAGACGATCTGCTGCGCCGCCAACTCGGGCAAGCGTTGGTAGGCGTTCTGGCTGATCAGAGCGTCCTTGTAGACCGCCGGCTGCAGGAGTTCCTGACCCACTTCGACCAGCACCAAAGCCGGCAGGGCGACGGCGATGGAAAGACAGGCACAGATGAAAGCGAGGCCGCTGCGAAGATGACCGCCCCTCGCAGAACTGGCCATCGCTGTCTGCCGGCGGGACATCATGTGAAGACGTCGACCCGGAGCAACGGAATTCGCGGTGCCAAATGATCGGTCGAGGCGGGTTTGAGCTGGAATCGTGCAGTTCGGTGTAGACAAAGTGTGGAAAACCTGTGATACATTTGCACGAACATCCTCTGGACCGACCGCAGACCATCGTATGGTACGGACGATCCAGACTGGTTGCGTCGCACAACCAGGAGCAGTCAAGCCAACGCCAACGTGAGACATCCTTGACCCTCGATTGGCCGGAACAGTCTCCCGGCCAAGGTGCCCAACCGCGAGGGTCTGGAGTGCGAGGAACCTGCGGTGCGGTTCAAGAAAGCTCGACCCGGGGCGGTCGAGCGGCTTCTGTGGTCCCGAGACGGTCGACTCGTGTCCCGGATGGCCCAGAACGTTCCAGCGGCGCGAATCATCGAGTTGGCCGATTCCGGCTGGTGCGTTATGGGTTCGGCCGACGATCTGAGCGACGCCATCGTCGCTCGAATCGCCGGGGATTCCCCGTACGGGGTCGCGGACGTTGACCAGGACCTGCCGCCCGCGGAGCGCTATATCGTTTCGCTCGCCCAGGCCATCCAGATCTCCGGACTCAGCGACCGCATCGGCATGGACCAGATGCCCGAGATCGCCAAGCGCAAGGTGCTCGACTACTTCTTCGCTCTCAAAGAGAACCACCACGTGGAGTTCCAGCCCATCGTCGACTTGAAGACGATGCGCGCCCACGAATGGGAATGCCTGTTCCGGCCGAACATGCCCATGCTTCCGCAGACGATCAGCTCCATCGTCGAAGCGGCCCTCGTTTCAAAGCGTCCCGTCGACTTCGACACGTTCGTCGTCGATGCCACGCTCCTTCGAATTGCCCAGGTCGTGCAGCCGGGCCCCGTCGGCCGCAGGGCGCGTTTCGGCGTGAATCTCCTGCCGGCCAGCCTGCTCTCGCCGACCTTCGAAGCGTCCGCCTTCGCAGAGCGGGTCAACAAAGCCGGCCTCTCCCCGAACCAGATCATCGTCGAATGCACCGAACAGCAGGCGATCGCCGACGTCCCCAGCCTCAAGAAGCAGGTGAAGGCGCTGCGCCGGCTCGGGTTCGGCTTCGCCATCGACGACGCGGGGGCCGGCTACGCCAGCTTCAACATCATTGCCGCTCTGGAGCCGACGATCATCAAGATCGACCGCGAAATCGTGACGCGCGTCGGGAACAAGGACAGCGTCGCCAAGAAGGCGCTCGTCGAAGCCTTCGTGTCGTTCAGCGGCCGCATCGGCGCCAAGACGATCGCCGAAGGGATCGAGAACCACCGCGACCTGGACGCCCTGATCGAGCGCGGGGTCGATTTCGGCCAGGGCTACTTGCTGGGCCGGTCCGCCCCGATGCCCCTCGAGCCGCGGCGCGTCCGTCCTGTGGCCGCTGCCACCGCCCCTGCGCCGGCCAGGATCACCGCCGTCCCGGCCTGGCACGGCCCGAGAGTATCGGGCCAGTAGCCAGGCGTTCCGGCTGGCGTCGGCCCAGCGGCGGTACCATCGACACTGCGTCCGTCACGTATTCAGCGCGTAGGAAACCATGACCGCCATCGACCCCCGCATCGCTCCCTACTCCCCTGCCCTCTCGGCCCCGGTCCGGCGCTTCCTCGAGCCACCGCGCTTCGCAATCGCGGCCACATTGAACGCCGACGGCAGCCCTATCCAGGCCGTCATCTGGTACCTGCTCGACGGCGACGAGATCGTCTTCAACAGCCGTCTCGGGCGGCATTGGCCATCGAACCTGCTGCGCGACCCGCGCGTTTCGATCACCGTCGTCGACGGCTACGACTACGTCGACCTCCGCGGCGAAGTCCAGTGCGACGAGGACCGGGAACTCGGCCAGGCGGTGATCGCCCAATTGACCCGCCGCTACCAGCCCGACCGCGAGACAGCCGATGCGCAGATCGCCGGCTTCCTGAAGGAGCGGCGGGTGACGTTCAGACTTCGACCGAGTAAGGTCTTCACGCGCCTTTCCAACAGCTAGCCGAGAGAAGAAGGGATGGCCAAACCGCAGATCGGCTATGCCGCCATGCTCGAACAGTTCGGCCCAGCCGAGGTGCTCGACCTGTGCGCCCGGGCCGAGTCAGCCGGCTTCTCCGGGGTCATGGCGGCCGATCACTTCCAGCCGTGGACGCCGCAGCAGGGCCAGGCCTCCTTCGTCTGGGAAGTGCTGGCCGTTGTCGGCGCGCGCACCGCGGGCGACCTGGGCCCCGGCGTCACATGCCCGTCCTTCCGCATGCACCCGGCCATCGTGGCCCAGGCGGCGGCGACGCTCGAGGTCATGTACCCGGGCCGGACGTGGCTCGGGCTCGGCTCCGGCGAGGCGCTCAACGAGCACGCGTTCGGTGGCTACTGGCCCGAGGCCCCGGAGCGGATCAACCGCATGTTCGAGGCCATCGAGATCATCTCCAAGCTGTTCAGCGGCAAGGAAGTCAAGCACGACGGCCGCTTCTTCAAGATGGAGACGTGCCGCCTCTGGACCCTGCCGGACAAGGCGCCGCCGATCTACATCGCCACGGCCGGCCCGGTCACGGCCAAACGAACCGGTCAGTTCGCAGACGGCCTGATCACCGTCGGCGCGCCCGAGGGCAAGATCGAAGGCATCTTCGGCAAGTTCGAGGAGGGCGCACGAGACGCCGGCAAGGACCCGTCGACGATGCCGAAGATCCTGCAGCTTCACCTCTCCTGGGCCGATACGGACGCCGAAGCCGTCGCGAACGCAGTCTCCGATTGGCCCAACGGCGGAATGAACTTCCCCAAGCAGGACATCCGTTCGCCCAAGGATTTCGAGCAGATGGCCACGCTCGTCCGGCCCGAGAACTTCGAGGGCCGCATGCTGATGTCGGCCGATCCGGAAGTCCACCGCCGCGAGATCCAGAAGTTCCTCGACCTGGGTTTCGACCGCATCTACCTGCACAACGTCGGGCGCAATCAGGCGGCCTGGATCGACGCGTTCGGTCGCGAGGTTCTTCCGAAGCTGACCGCCTGACGGGGCGTTCGAGCACGAGCTCACCGGCGCGCGCCGCGATGGCGGTAGGCTTTGGCCATTGCTGCCATCCATCGGACGGAGGTCACCGTGGCTAATCTCAAGCTTGGTTTGCTGTGCTGGAACCAGAACACCGAATGGGCCGCCTTGCGCGACGCGGGCTTGCGCGCGGAGAAGCTCGGCTACGACACGCTCTGGGCCTGGGACCACCTCTACCCCATCGTCGGCGACCCGTACGGGCCGTTCTATGAAGGCTGGCTGACGATCACCGCCTGGGCGGCCGCGACGACGCGAATCAAGGTCGGGCTGATGGTCGGCGCCAATCCCTACCGTAACCCGGCCCTCGTGGCGAAGATGGCCGCGACGCTCGACAACATCAGCGGCGGCCGGACGTACCTCGGCATTGGGGCGGCATGGAATGAGACCGAGGCCCGCGACTTCGGGTTCGAATTCGGGGACGGGCCGCCGGAGCGGCTGCGCTGGCTGGCGGAGGCGCTCCCAGTGATCCGGGGGATGCTCGCCGGCGAGGCGCCGACCGCGGCCGGTAATCGCTACCACGCTCAGCACGTCCGGAACGAACCTCTGCCGATCCAGCCGCGGCTGCCGATCCTGATCGGCGGGGGCGGCGAGAAGGTCACGCTCCGGCTCGTGGCGAAGTTCGCCGACGCGAATAACCTGGGCAACGGCTTCGAAACGGTCAAGGCCAAGGAGCAGATCCTGCTTAGCCATTGCGAGGAGGTCGGCCGCGACCCCGACGAGATCGAGCGGACCACGGGCGTCGGCGTGGTGGTCATCCGCGACTCCCGAGCGGAGGCCGAACGGATCTTCCAGAGCCTGTTCGCACACAACCGCGTGGCGCATCCATGGCAGAACCAGCCCATCGGCACGCCCGAGGACGTGGCGGAGAAACTCGCCCCGTACCTGGGGATCGGGTATCGCCACATGATCGCGGGACATCCGGCGCCGTACGACGAAGAGTCGGCTACGCGGCTTGCGACCGAGGTCCGGCCCATGCTCGAGCGGATGGACTGACCAGCGGCCGCAGACGGACCGAGCGCGGGCACGGCCCGAGCCCTGGCGCTACCCTTCCTGCATCGGTTTGCTGCCGCCTGGAGAGAAGATGCGTGTCGTTTGCCTGGCCGGAGGCGTCGGCGGAGCCAAGCTCGCCGACGGGCTCCAGCAAGTCCTCGCGGCCGGAGAGCTGACGGTCGTCGTCAACACGGGCGACGACTTCGAGCGTCATTCGCTCCTGATCTGCCCCGACCACGACACCGTTGCCTACACCCTGTCCGGCGTGGCCGATCCGGCGCAGGGCTGGGGGCTCGCCGGCGAGACCTGGCAGGTCATGGACCAGCTCGCTCGCCTGGGCCGGGCGACGTGGTTCCGCATCGGCGATCGAGACCTCGCCACCCACCTCTACCGGGCCGACCTGCTGCGCGCTGGCATGCGCCTGACCGAAGCCGCGCTCGAGCTGCAGCGGGCCCTCGGCGTGCCGTCCCGCATCCTGCCCATGGCGGACGAGTCGATTCGAACCGGGGTTCGGACGGACGACGGCTGGCTCGATTTCCAGGACTACTTCGTGCGGCTGCGCCAGGCTCCCGAAGTGCGCGAAGTCCGCTACGAGGGAGCCGAGGCTTCGACCGTCACACCGGAGGTTCGCGCCGCCGTTCAGGCCGCCGAGGCGATCGTCGTCGCGCCGTCGAACCCGGTCGTCTCGATCGGCCCGATCCTCGCCGTGCCGGGGCTGATCGAGGAGATTAGGTCGGCTCGCGACCGGGGCGTCAAGGTCGTCGGGGTTTCGGGCATAGTCGGCGGCAAAGCCGTCCGCGGACCAGCCGACCGGATGCTCGCCAGCCTGGGCGAGGAGTCGAGCGCTCTGGGCGTCGCGCGGCGATACGCGTCGGTCGGCCTGCTCGACGCGTTCTTCATCGACCGCACGGACGAGGCGATGGCGGGCCAAATCCGATCGCTCGGCCTGGAGGTCGCGGTCACCGACACGATTATGACCGACGTCGCCGATCGCGGCCGCCTCGCCGGAGAGGTGCTGGCGCTGGCCGTCCCAAGCCGGACTTCCGCATGAACGCGGACTTCTCGCGCCTCGTGGCGATCGTGCCCGTTCGTTCGCTGGCGGGCGCGAAGTCGCGCCTGGGCGAGCCCCTGGACCCGGAAGAGCGCGCGGACCTGATACTCGGGCTCCTGCGCCGTACCGTGGCGGCCGCGCTGGCAGCACGGGAGGTCTGTTCGGTGATCGTGGTTTCCCAGGATGGGGAGCTGCTCCGCGTGGCCGGCGAGATGGGAGCTAGGGCGCTCCTGCAGCGCTCGGACGGGCTCAACGAAGCGCTGGCGGAGACGCGGCTTTCGGCCTGCGCGGACACGACGGCGCTTCTCGTCCTGCCGGCGGACCTGCCCGCCGTCTCGGCATCCGCCATCGACAGCATCGTGGACACGGCCCGCCGACTGGCCGAGGAAGATCCCAGGCGAGCGATCGTGGGGCTGGTCCGGGACCGCCATGGAACGGGGACGAACGCTCTCCTCATCTCGCCGCCGTGCGCCATCGAGTTCGCTTTTGGCGAGGGCAGCCGCGGGGTCCACGAAGCCGCCGCCGGCGCCGCGGGAGCTTCGTACTTCGAGCTGGCGGGGCCGCTCTCCTTCGACGTGGACACGCCCGAGGATCTGCTGCAGGCCGACCTGGCCGGGCTCGGCCACGAGGCCGGGCGATGACGGCCGGCCGCGTGGAAGTCATCGGGCTCGAGGGCATCCCCGAAGTCCGGCCGGGCGACGACCTGGCCGCCATGCTGGTGGAGGCGATCAGGGCCACGGCAGGCGCCCTGCCTCTCGCCGAAGACGACGTGCTCGTCGTGACGCAGAAGGTCGTCTCGAAGGCCGAGGGCGCGGTCGTAGATCTGACGACCGTGACGCCCCGTCCGGAGGCCGTGGAGTTCGCCCAGCGCTGGGATCGGGACGCCCGCCAGCTCGAGGTCGTGCTGCGGGAAGCTCGCCGGGTGGTGCGCATGGAGCGCGGCGTCTTGATCACCCAAACGCCGCACGGCTTCATCTGCGCCAATGGCGGCGTCGACGCCTCCAACGTGGGACCGGACAGCGGCGGCCTCGTGACTCTGCTGCCGGTCGATCCCGACGCGTCGGCCGCCCGGATCAGAGCGGCCGTCCGCAACGCATTCGGCGTGGACGTCCCGATCGTCGTGTCGGACAGCTTCGGACGCCCCTGGCGCTGGGGCATCACCGACGTGGCCATCGGTGTAAGCGGCCTGATCCCGATCGACGACATGCGGGGCTCGCCCGACGCCGACGGTCGGATCATGCGCAGCACGATCCGGGCCACCGCCGACGAGATCGCATCCGCGGCCGAGCTCGCCCTGGGCAAGACGGCGCGACGTCCGGCGGCCGTCGTGCGCGGCGCCCGGCCGACCCGCGGCGAGGGCCGCATCGCCGACGCGATCATGGCCCGCGAGTTCGACCTCTTCCCGTGACTCAGGTCCAGGCATGACCATGGCCCGGCCCGGCTCTCCGCTCTCCACGCCGCCGTCCCAGTCGGCCCGGTTCGACACGCCGGAGCCCATCGACCTCGGGCTCACGCTCGGCCCGCTGCGTCACGGTCGCGACGATCCGACGATCAGATTCGAGCAAGACGGTGTGTGGCTGGCCCGCTCTACGGAAGCCGGCCCGGCATCGATCAGGCTGGCAACCGACGGAAGTGCGGTCGTGGCCGACGCGTGGGGTCCCGGCGCCGAGCTGGCAATCGAAGCCGGCTCGGATCTCGCTGGCTTGAACGACGCGCCCGGCCTGCTCGTGGCCCGCCACCCGTTGGTTCACGAGCTGCAGCGTCGCCTTCCAGGTCTGCGGCTCCCTCGCACGGGCCAGCTGGTGCCGGCTCTCGTGCCGGCCGTGATCGAGCAGAAGGTCACCGGGCCCGAGGCGCACGGCGCGTATGTCGCGCTGGTCCGCAAGTTGGGTCAACCCGCTCCCGGCCCGGTGTCGCTGCTACTGCCGCCCTCGGCCGACGCGCTCGCGGCGCTCCCGTATTTCGAGTTTCATCCACTCGGCCTGGAACGGCGACGCGCCGACCTGCTGCGACGGATCGCAGCACGGGCGACGGCCATCGAAGCGCTGACGGCGCTGCCGGCAGACGTGGCCATGACGCGTCTCCAGTCGATCCCCGGCATCGGACCGTGGACCGCCGCGGAGGCCACCCGGGCAGCCTTCGGCGACCCGGACGCCGTCAGCGTCGGCGATGCTCATCTCCCGGACCTGGTGGCGTGGGCGCTCGCCGGCGAGGCTCGCGCCGACGACGCGCGCATGCTGGAATTGCTCGAGCCGTACCGTGGGCAACGCGCACGCGTCGTCCGCCTCCTGGAAGCCGCCGGGATCAAGAGTCCACGCTTCGGTCCGCGCTTCGCTCCACGCCGGATCGCCGAGATCTAGGCGGCTGACCGGTCGTCCCTTACTCGCGTATCTTTGCTCAGCAGCCCAGGTAGGCGCAAGGGTTGACGGCATCGGAGAGGTTGCCGAGGCCCCATGGAAACCCGAGCCAGACCTCGAAGTGGAGGTGCGGCCCTGTGGCGATTCCGCTCGTTCCGATCGACCCTATGCGCTGTCCGGACGTCACGCTCTGCCCGGCCTGAACGAACCATGCCGACAGATGGTTGTAGGTCGTGTATAGCCGCGTGCCATCGGATATCCAGATGACGTTGCCGCCCCCCGTGTACGACCTCCACCCCGCGAATACGACGACTCCCGAGGCCGCGGCCACAACCGCGGTCCCGTAGGGAGCCGCGATATCGATGGCGTGGTGGTACGACGAGAAGCGCTGACTGATGTAACCATGACCAGACACGGGCCAAACGAAGGCACCAGCGTAGGTCCCGGCACTACAGGTCAGACAACTCGTCGACCCGCCGCCTCCGCTCGATCCGCCCCCGGCAACCTTGGCGGCCGGGGCTCGGGTGGGCAACGGTTTCGGAGTCGGGATCGGACCGCCGCTCGCGCCGGGGATGAACAGCGTTTGCCCGGTCACGATGTTCGGTCCCGCGAGGCTGTTCGCGTCCATGAGATCCTGCGGCACCATGTTGTACTTCGCCGCCAGCGACTCGATCGTGTCGGTGGCGCCCACGGCTATGACGAGTCCATCGACCGGTGGAATGATCAAGCGCTGGCCGATGTGGATGGACGCAACATCGGCTAGCGCGGTCTTGTTGGCCCAGTAGAGGGTCGTCAGGCTGATGTCGAATTTACCGGCGATCGCGCCGAGGGTGTCACCGGAGGCAACGACGTAGGAACTGAACACGCCGCTGGCGCCCGAGCCTGCATCGGGACCGGCGAGGGTGTTGGGGAT
>Ga0209638_1000112_pt1 | contig 51588 bp, 43 predicted proteins | sample BarGraNGADG00211_FD_184490 | JGI IMG/M metagenome (GOLD analysis project Ga0209638, IMG submission 184490) | Arctic peat soil microbial communities from Barrow, Alaska - Barrow Graham LP Ref core NGADG0002-211 (SPAdes) (version 2) | ecosystem: Environmental > Terrestrial > Soil > Wetlands > Peat... | reverse complement strand
GGCCACCACTCTTACCACTACTCTTGAGCAATTCGAGTGCTTCCAGTTTGAATTCTTCCGTGTACTTTCGGTATTCCCTTTTCGCTTCGTCCATGATCCCGTTCCTATCCTTTCTAGTTTACTGGATCTGGACATTGTTTGTGTCCACTTTATCGGGGCAACCTCATGTCGCGAAAGCCGCCTCGGGTGTTTGTTGAAATGAGGGAGGAGGAATTATACTAGAGAGACTCTTCTCGTCGCTGTGGTAGACCAACCCTACCCGTCCCTTTCCCCCCAAAGGGGGCGCTTCCCGGAAGAGCACCGGGACAACGTCGCGGGGGCCACCCTCCCCAAATGTCTTGCATTTGGGGAGGGAAGGGTAGGGCGAATGCGAATACACTCGCCGCTCAATATCGAAGGTACAAACCTTCGATACCTGCACCCCTAGCAAAACCCGCCAGGGCAAGTGTGCATCAAACGCACACCGTCCCGGTGTCCTTCCGGGAGTGCGGTGCAAGTGTGTGGCACACTGCGACTTGCCACCCAAGGGTGGTGCTTCGCGATGGGGAGGGAAAAGGAAAAAAATGAAATCGATATGCGTGTACTGCGGTTCGGCAAAGCTGGCCTCCCGGGAGTATTTCGCGGCGGCGAAGGGGATGGGTGAGACGCTGGCCCGCCGGGGTCAGACGCTGGTGTACGGCGGGGGCAGGACCGGGCTGATGGGCGCCCTGGCCGACAGTGCCCTGGAGCACGGCGGGCAGGTGATCGGGGTGATCACGGAAGGCATGAACACGCCCGAACTAGCGCACACCCGGCTGACGCGCCTGGAGGTGACCGCCACCATCCACCAGAGGAAGGCCCGCATGTACGAACTGGTGGAGGGCTACATTGCGTTGCCCGGCGGGTACGGGACGCTGGACGAGCTGTTCGAAACGCTGACCTGGGCGCAGATCGGGGAGCACTCGAAGCCGGTGGGGCTGCTGAACGTCAACGGGTATTACGACGACCTGTTGAAGATGCTGGACCGGGCGGTGGAGGAGAAGTTCCTGTTCCCGGAGCACCGGCGGGCGCTGTTGGTGGACTCGGAGGCGGAGGGGCTGCTGGAGGTGATGGAGGGGTACCAGACGCCGATAGAGGCGGTGAAGAGATGGATGAGGCAAGAATAGCACCGACGACTCATGTCGTCGGTGTGGCGTGCGTGCGGTCGAACCGCACGCCGCGCAAGGTGGATGAGGCAAGAGTGATCTCATTTTAATTCCTCTGGGAAATGGGCGAGACTCGTCTCGCCCCTACAAGTGCGGATGCCGCGCCTCGGGTTCGGTTGTCCCCCCAAACCCTTCGGCTGCGCTCAGGGCATGTGCAGTGCATTTAGGGGGACAGGAAGCGGAACTATTGAGGCGACCTGGACGCCGCGCACTACTATTGACCGTGAAACAATGCCATCTGAGCTCATTCGCGCGCGAGAACGATTAGAAACGAATGACTGATTTCGGGTCGTTTATTTTTCATCATGCCTGTGTGAAACATTTTTTATCTAACGCTTTCCATCGACGACTCATGTCGTCGACGTGACCGATGGCGTCTTGAAGACGCCTCGGCTCAAAAAGTAAGAAAACTGTGTGCGGGTTGTTTTAGAGGAAGCACTGCTGACTCATCCCACAGGGGGACGCTACGCGGTGTCAGCAGTGTGGCGGCTGGATGCCGGACCCCCAAAGGGGTTCCCCAAAGAACGGGGACAATGTGCTTCCCGGAAAGGCACCGGGACAATGTCGCGAAAGCATCCGCCGCGCAAGGAACAAACAACCTGGTCCCAAAACCCATTTTCACATCGAGGGCTTCTTCATTGTTAAGTATGCCTGGGGCGAGGCGAGAAAGCAAATCGGTTGATTTTTGCAAATCAAACAATCTCTTCAGATTAGTGGGAAGTTTCGCCCGGAAATAAGGAGCACCACCGGATATGGGGGTAATGGAAAGTTAACCGCCAGGGAAGGATAAACGACAGAGGAACGAATATTATCCTTATACCGGCACGATATCCCCTATCCCCCAAAATTCGGGGGACAAGCGTGCGGGGATAATATATCGTGCCCATACATCGGCAGACGACGATTCGGGTTCCGTTGTTAAGGTACCAAAGAACAAGCGACGGTTGGCGCTTCCCGGCGCTCGCCTAAAAAGATTATAGAACAAATATTCTGGTTTGTCAAGCAGGAAATGACAGGGGAATATCGAGGCAGAAAAACGAGGGGGAAACCAGACAGGGGGTGATCTATAGAAATATCTGAATGGATCCATCAATTCCAATAAGACCCGTTCACCCCCAGACAGCGCCCGATGATGGAACATAGAGAATGTTGTATTTCAACAAATAAGTAGTACAATTGTACAAATGACTTACAAATACCTTATAGTAATACGTGGCAAGGAAAGGAGAAATTAAAAATGGATACCTACTCAACCGTAAAGGGTCAAATTGTCATTCCCGCAGCGCTGCGGCGGAAATACGGGATCAAGAAAGGCACAAAGATCATCGTTACAGACATTGGCGATTCAATCAATTTAAAGCCAGTCACCGAACAATATCTTAAGAACATGCAAGGTTCCTTGAAAGGGAAAGGAGCTTTGAAAGTGCTGATCGACGAACGCCATAAAGATAAGGAAAGAGAGTAAACATGGCGACGAAGGTCCTTGACGCCTATGCACTTATGGTCTTTTTCGAAGATGAACCAGGAGCAAACCTGGTGCGAGGCCTGCTGCTCAAAGCGGAAGAGAGCGATCTGAAGCTCATCATGAGTGTTGTAAACCTGGGGGAAGTATGGTATTCGATCGCACGCTCAAGCTCGCCCGAGACTGCGGACCAAACCATCAACGAAATCAATGGGATGGCGATCGAAATTGTGGAGGCAGACTGGTCCTTAACCCACCAGGCTGCAATTTATAAAGCCAAGGGCAATATTGCTTTTGGGGATTGTTTTGCGGCTGCGCTGGCCAAAAACCGAAAAGCCGAGTTGATCACCGGGGATAAAGAGTTCAAGATTCTGGAGGGTGAAATCAAAATTGCATGGTTATAAAATTAAAAGTTCCAAAGAAAACGCGGCGAGGAAGATCAGCGACCGTTCTTTGCCGCGATGATAATATAGTACTAATTTTATAAATCGTTAAGAAGGCAGAGTGGGAAGTTTTGAGGAGGAAAATCTAGTGGCATAAATTAGAGTAAGGAGTATTTACCTAGTATTTTGCAAAGAACACAAGCTCGCCCCCCTAAGTTCGGATTGTTTTCAAGTTTATAAAACCTGAAAACCAATATCTTGTAGATACTCAAAGGTTGAATCATAATATTCTTTTTTTCGCGTTAAATCTTCTGAGCTACCTTGTGGAACGACAATCACCATTCCCTGTCTCGCACGTGTCAGGAGCACGCGATAGGCATTCTTAAGATAAATTTGGCGCTCTGGCTTCCTAATTCGATTCCAATGATCTCCGACAAAAGACCAATGTTCCCAACCATTTTGTGTATATCTAAAATCAGCATCCCAAGTTATGCATGCCCAATCAAGTTCGAGACCTTGTATATCAAATTCAGTGACAACATCTTCAAGATAATACGACGAACGCACGTCTTCTTTACCATCGAGAAACCAATGAATTGGATCTACAGGCGATTTCACATCTATAGCATAAGGCTTTAATCTTTGCGCTTGGGAAGAGACTACAATTCCATAACGTTCAGTTCCTCTTGCTTGGATTTTTAACCATTGCTTTGCTTTGTAAAGATCACGAGTTATGACAATGGGATAATTACTTCCCACATTAGCCAGTGTCGTATGTGCCTCTTCAGATTTTAGGTCAAGCAATTGCTTAACCAATAAAGAGACGTTCTCAGCACGAAAGGAACGCATGGAGACGGATAGATGTAATTCTTCTTTGTAACAAATGTTGGAACGCGATTTTACTTCATCTAGTATTTTCCCTGCCCCATATTCACTATCGGAAAGTCGAGGGGATATATAAATATGCCAATCGGGAAATGAACTATTAAGAGCTCGAATCCATTCGCTAATTCCAGCCTCTCCTATGTTAATTTCTTGGCCCCCACCAACCAAACATACAACTACAGCCCAATCTATATGACGATCAAGGCAGGAGATCAGAAATTCTGGTTCAGATTTTGGGAAATGGGGAGTCTTCTTTCTCCTAAGCATGAAATTTGCAGTTTGCTTCAAATCCCATGCGCGTTGCGCTTCATCAAATAATGCTACGTGTTCGATAGGGGGTCTTTGAGAATCCACGAGGCATTCATCACGAAAGTTGTGAACATTTTGAATGAACATCTTGACGTCGCTCATCGCTACGTACTTTTTAATCTTGTGTCCAAGTTCTTTTTCGTGATGGACTTTGTCCCGAGCCAGTGCTTCCCGTAGAATCGCAACAAGGGGCCCATTACCAGATAAAAACACACTATACAGGTCAGTTTTTTTATCGATATGTGTGGTGGCAATGTTGAGTCCAACCAATGTTTTCCCTGCGCCCGGAACACCTGTCACAAAACAAATGGATTTTTGCGATTTTGCCTTTGATATATTGATAATTTCTGATATTGCGTCAGAGGTATCGCTAAGATTGATTGCGCTTGCATCGCTACGAGAAATTTCCTTTACCGAATGACCGTTATAGAGAGCCATTGCCGCTTCGATAATTGTGGGGGTGGGGCAATATCGACCGCTTTCCCATTTAACACGATCGATCTCGACACCTTCCGCAAAGGCTAATACGTTATCAATTACCTGACCTAGAAATTCCACGTTACTCTTTATTGGAAAGAGTAATTTGTCGTTTTGAGGAGTTGCAGCCACAACCACTTGAGGCATTTTCGCTTTGGTGGCAATGAGCACTGGAGCTATTAGAGGGGCTTGACTTGATTCGTGAAAGTTTTTTAAATCCAATGCATAATCCCAAACCTGATCTATGGCATAAGATAAAAATTCTTTTTCACCAATTTTAAATTCAAGGACGAATATCGCTGGACCAATAAGAAGAACCACATCAATTCGTTTCCCCATGCGCGGAATCGAATATTCAAAATAAATTGACCCTTCAAAACGCGAAAGAATCTCTTGCAAAATGCTAATTTCTTCTGACCAAGCGTCGCGTTGGGTTTGTTCTAGAGGAAAATCATTATTTGTTGCGAGAATGCCAAGAATCTCATTTGGTGTGGTTTTCTTAAACTTAGCGAGAGAGTCGGAGTAATATTCCCTATTCATATTTCCCTCGTTTTGATTATACAACACGATAGGTAGTATCCTTTCAATACCCAAACATCGCCAATTGGCGGATATCCTTCGAGTATGATGCGCTTTCGACAACAAGTGCGGGCTTGATAAGTGTTCCACGTACAATATTTAATTTGTTTATCCGATCTTTGACCCGGGAGAAACCCCATCCCCAAATTCACCTGTACCACCGCCCTGGTCACCGGCGCGTCTGCCGGGATCGGTGCCGAGTTCGCCCGTCAGCTTGCCAGGTTATAAGGATCACTTTGTCAGCCCATCCATTGCCTGCTTCAACTTTTGTTTCTTTTCCTGTAATTCCAGCTCGATCTGTACGAGCGGGTACAGTGCCTGCGCCATTTCATGAGCGGTCTTGTCATCGCGTTGCGGCTGGGTGATGAATTGATAGAGCTGAAGAAGATCCTCTCGCGTGGCTAACGGGAATTTATTAAGATCGGAGTTACCGTAAAAGTCGTGATTCGCTTTCCCGGTGAATTGCAGGGAACATTGATCGATTATTTTTTTGGCTTTTTTATTATAAAACGTTAAACCCTTGCCAATAAGCTGGACGGATATATAATCCCCGAAATTCTTCTGGGCCTTGTTTGCCTGCTCTTCCAATTCCTTGATCTGGCTCTTGAGTATTTCGATCACCATCAAGGTGTTCTGCGTCTCCTTCAACTGCGCCGAGGCTTGCAGGTCGCGCGCTATCATGGGAGTCAGCAAACCGTCCGCTCCCTGCTTCAAGAGCAACTGCGTACCGCAGTGGGTGCAGAACATTTTCTCCAGGTTCTTTTCCACGTGGATGTCTCCCCCGCATGACGGACACCGTAAAGCGATGAAGTCTCCCATAATGAAATCTCCTATTTAAATCGTCTTCAACCGGCACTGCAGCGCCAAATTCGCCGCCGCTTCATCATCAGCGCCGTATCCCGGGAGATGAACAGGTCGTCCTTTTTAAGGTCCAGCGGACGCAGGTCCTTCAAGGCGATCTTTCCGGCCAGGATGATATAAAAGGATTGTCCCTCGTCAGGATCGGTGACACGCTGGACACCTTTGACCGCGCTTTCTTCGAACCGGACATTCAATCCACAGCCCTCTTTCAAGGCCAATTCGTAGATCACGTTTTCCGACTTCCATCCTTCCACCAGCGGATCGGTGAACAGCAGCTTCCCTTTCAGGGACGATGTGAGGCTGCCTCCCCTTCGGGGACAATGTCTGCTCATTGCAATGAAGCGAGAGGCAGCTTATTCTATCAATTTCATATCACCTGGCCGGTCCCCAGGTGAGACGCCAATTTTCCACAGTTGCACCGGTGTCGGTAACCTGGTGAATTTCACCAGTATCCAAAGAAATCACAAATACGTCGCCATATTCAATGCCAACACTGCCGGAAGGGGAAGACACAAAGGCCAGCCATTTCCCATCCGGAGACCAGACGGGACCGCGCGACCATTCCGCCTGCATGGAAGTTATTTGACGTTTATGCAACCCGTTGCGATCCATGATCCAGATATCAGAGTGTCCATTTCCTTTCGCTGCATCGGATTGATAGGCTATCCAATTTCCGTCAGGCGACCAGGCCGGGCAATAGTTTTCAAAAGCTGCGGAGGCCAGGGAGACCGGCTGCCCGCCGGCGGCATCCACCCGCCAGATGGTTGTCTTCCCTCCAGCGCCAAAAACCGAAAAAGCGACATCCGTCCCAGCGGGCGAAAATACCGGCAACCAGCCATTAACCCCGACATCGAGCGTACGAATGAGGGCTCCACTGCCTGCATCCAGGATACGGAAATGACCATTCTGGCCGCAAATGATCCGGGTACCATCCGGGGAATATGTGGGCGAATTGCATGATTCAATCCACAAAACCGATAGATCCTGCAGATCCAATATCCCATCCAATCCATTGATGTCATAGAAGACCAGCTTGCTTGAGTCGGGAGAAAGGGAAGGCCCATAAAAATGTTGTTTGGAAGTGGGCTGCAAAAGGAGCTGCGGTCCGGTCCCTTTTTCCAGGTTCAGCGTGTACATGGAATTGAAGCCGGAGGAATTCTTGAGCAGGTAGACAAGGATCCCCTGGTTCCACGAGCGGGGCAGGTTATTTGGAGGCGGCTGAGTTTGAGTGGCAACGCGTGTTGGAAGGGTGAGCGTGGGAGTAGCTGCAAATGGCTGAGTTTGAAAAGCAGCGTTCATTGAAGGAGTAAGGCTGGTATTGTTCACCGTCCCGGTCAATTGCTGGTTCGTGGAGCTCATCCCTGAGGTAACATCCGCTGGCAGTGTTTCGCTGAAGGGCTGTGGTAACCTGTCCAACATCAGCCCCAGGGCCAGGAATAATAAGGCAGCAAAGATCACTAAAGCGGCGCAAGAAAAAAAAGCCAGCCTAAAGTAATCCCGGCCTTTGTGCCATAAATTGTTTTGAGCAACGTTTGTTGTGGTTGCAGCGCGATTGGCGGGTGTGCCACACTCCAGGCAGAATTGTGCATCTGCTGGCAGGGCTGCTCCGCAGTTGGCGCAGGTGAAAGGGGGGGTGTTTGAAAGAAGAGGTATAGGCTACCTGGTAGTCGGACAAAAAACGACCTGGTGGGGGTGTTCATTATTGTAAATAGGGCAACGCATTGGCAAGTTTCTTTTTCAGGCTAATCAAAAAAGCACGGCATGGATTTGGGAATGCCGACAAAGGAGGAGAAAAGGGAACCAGAAACGACCTGCGGGAGTAATGATACACCCGAAAACAGGGAGGCCTGGATGGCAATTCCCCAACCCTACCCCAGCCTTACCTCCCGCAATCGAGGATATTGCTTCCCGAAAGAACACCGGGACGATGTCCCGGAAAGGCACCAGGACAATGTCGCGAGGGATAATGTTGAGAGGGACGATGCCGCAAAGTCGTTACTACGACAACCCCAACCCTACCCCAACCCTCCCCAAATGTCTTGCATTTGGGGAGGGCGCCTTTTGCATGGTTGAAACAGGTGGTGGGGACAAGATTGGCGTTCCCTGGCACTATAATTGAACCAGCCATCCGACAAAAACCCAGGAGCAAGCCCATGCCCAAATTCACCGTTACCACCGCCCTGATCACCGGTGCCTCCGCCGGGATCGGTGCCGAGTTCGCCCGTCAGCTCGCCAAACCGGGCTCAATTCTGATATTAAACGCGCGCCGCCTCGAGCGGCTGCAATCCCTGGCGGCCGAACTGGAGAAGCTGGGCGCGACCGTGGTGCCCCTGGCTGCCGACCTGGCCAGCGAGCAGGGTATCCAGGCAGTGGTGGAGAAGATCCAATCCCTGCCCGGGCTTGACCTGCTGATCAACAACGCCGGGTTCGGGGTGCATGGTCCGTTCGCGGGGATGCCGGTGGAGGTCCAGGCGGAAATGCTGCGAGTGCACAATGAAGCGCCCATGCGCCTGACGCACGCCGCCCTGCAGGGGATGCTGGTCCGCGGGCACGGGGCGATCATCAACGTGGCGTCGGTCTCGGCCTATATGGGCAGCTCCAACGGGGTGATGTACGCGGCCACCAAGTCCTTCCTGACCATGTTCAGCGCGGCGGTGAACAAGGGCCTGAAGGGCACCGGCGTGAAGGTCCAGGCGCTGTGCCCGGGGTTCACGCACACGGAATTCCATGAGGCGCGCGCTCATATGGATATGGACCCCGAGAAGATCCTGCCGATCTTGTGGATGGATGCCCGCACGGTGGTGGCGGCTTCGTTGAAAGCCCTGGACCGGAACCGGGTGGTGGTGGTGCCGGGGATAATCTACAAGCTGGCGGTCTTTTTTGGGAGGCTGGGATGGCCCAGCGCGGCGAGGAGATAGGGAGCATCGACGACTCGTGTCGTCGACACCTGCACCCCTGACACTGCCCGCCAGGGTATGTGTGCACCAAACGCAGTGCGGTGCAAGTGTGTGGCTGATGGCGGCTGGAAGCCGCCTCAGCGCAAAGAGTGCCCCCCAAGGGGGGTTCCCCAATCCCCCAAATTTCGGGGGACAATCGAACGGGGATAAGATGCTTCGCGAATGGCAGCTTCCCCTTCAGGGACGATGTGAGGCTGCCTCCGCGCAACAATAATTGTGATTAATTGGACAAATTTTACTAATATGATAAAATCAGGGCATATTAAATTTCGGGAGGAGTTCAAATTGAGCAATCAGTCTTCAAGATCCAATTTAGTTGTCGTCATATTCATTTTTATCATCCTGGCGGCCGCCCTGGTATTCCAGTTCGGGACAGCCCAGACGGTGGGGGCGCAAACCGGTTGCGTGGACCCAACAGGGCTGCCGGTGCCATGCACGCCCACCCCAACGCCCACCTGCGGCCTACCCGGGTTGCCTGACTGCGGCGGTACGCCTACAAACATACCCACAGAGGTGATCATCGTCCCAACCAATACTCCTGTCCCGACTGCCATATCCACCGACACGCCATTCCCAACGAGGCCGCCGATCCCGACCGCCAGCGCGACGACCACCGTCACGCCATTCCCGACCAGGCCGCCCATCCCGACCATCACCGCCACAGCCACCGTGACTTCCACTGCCACCTCCACTGTTACCTTCACCCCATTTCCACCCAGGCCTTCTGCCCCGACATCCATCCCCATGACGACCTCTTCGCCAACCGTCACACCTGTCGTTATCCCGACCACGGCGCCGACACCCAAGCCTGGGTTTATCCCCCAGATGTGGATACTTCCCCCGCCGCCCTCATTCCTGGTTGCCCTAGCTCCACGACCCAATTTTGAAGCTGTAAAAGTGGAGATCACCCAGGCGATCCAGTGCCTGAATAATCCCAACTGCGCCGACAATACTGTGGAGCTGTTCGTCGGCAAACCGACCATGGTGCGGTTGTATGTGCGCATTCCGCCCAACAGTCCGTTTTCCTCCGTCAGTGGGATCGGCGGCGAGCTATGCCCAGGCATAAAAGGCGCGCAGGGGTGTTCCAATCCCGTCCATTCGATCAACACCATCACCGTGACGAAGTTGAACTCGACATTAGACCTCAGCTATTTACGCAGCGACATCAACCGCACGCTGAACTTCATCCTCCCTTCAGTTTGGACCTATGGGAACTTCACCGCCTACGTGAACATGAATGGCGTGGATTATCCCGTTGAGACCAACTTCAAGGATAATTTTATTTCCCAATCTTTCCAGGAAAACGCCTCGCAGCGGCTGGATGTGATGTTCGTTCCCGTCAAGAGCAAGGGCTTCCTGGCCGACCTGAATGAACGCTTTACCATCCGCGACTGGCTGATGCTCGCCTATCCCACTGCGAACATTCAAATCTGGCAGATGTCCGGCTACATAAACAACACGGATACCTACAATTGGAATGACACCAGCGGCGGCTGCGGCGATGGCTGGGGCGCCCTGCTGAACGATCTCGCGTACTACAAGGGAAGTAATAATCCGCAAATATTCTATGCCATGGTGCATGCCCAGACCCTGGTGAATACTCCCTATGCTGGTTGCGGCATGTTTTCAGGTAAAGTGGCTGCCGGGGAGGTCAATACCGGCGACCGTTTTGGCGGGGAAGTGGCGGCGCAGGAGATCGGTCATACCATGCAGCGCAACCACGCCCCTGGCTGTAATGCCGGAAATCCCGATTCGAACTACCCCAATTCAGGAGCGAACCTGGATGAATACGGCGTGGACGTGGTCCGCAACCAGGTTTATGTTCCGAACCTGTCCTTCGACATCATGGGCTATTGTGGCGACTCAAATTCCAAGTGGACCTCGCTATACACCTACAGCGCCATTGCCAGTCTTCTTCCGGACGGAGTGTATGTGCCCGGCGGTCAAGGTTCCGTCGCGGCTCAACCAGCGGGTCCATTCGGGATTGGGCTGGCCGCTCCTGTTTCCTACCAGCCGGGAGTGGCCGGACCGCAGGCCATCAAACTGACTGGAAACCAACCGGCGGCGGCGCAGGCTCCGGTCTCTTCGACTCCGCTATACCTGACCGGCTCGGGGTCCATCACTCCACAGAATGTCGACCTGAAAAGAGGGTTCTTCCTGCTGGGAACGGACTCGGTGGCCCCGATTACACCGGACAGCGGGCCATATACGTTCGAGTTACTTGACGCACAAGGAAAGGTGCTTTCAAGCCTGCCGTTCAAGCCGCAGGAAGAGAGCAACGGAACGCCCAGCGATACCGGCACATTCCACCTGACCATTCCGTGGGTGGAGGCAGCCAGGGGCTACCAGTTCAAATATAACGGGACAGTGATCGCGAGCCAGACGGCTGACCCAAATCAACCCAGCGTCGAGAATATCACCTCCAGCGGGGGCAGCCATTGGCCGAACACCGGCACGATCACCATCTCATGGCAACCGGTCTACGCCGGCAGCAATCCGCTGCAGTACCTGGTCCAATACAGCCGGGACGGCGGGAAAAGCTGGTCGACGCTGACGATCAACTCGGGCCAGCCTACGCTGGACGTGGATGCTGCCCTGGTGGCCGGCAGTCAGCAGGCCCAGGTCCGTGTCTATGTATCAGATGGGTTCAACACCGGTGAGGCGGTATCTGCCTCCTACACAGTCGACAACAAGGCTCCGGAAGTGCACATCGGCTGGACAGCGGACGGCGCGCAGGTCATGAGCGGAAACCCGGTCTTCCTGAACGGGGCAGCCACGGACGCCCAGGACGGACCGATCTCCGGGTCCGACCTGCACTGGTCTGTGGATAACAATGCATTGGGCGACGGCGATACACTGGTCACCTCCACAATCGGCGAGGGAGAGCACGTTATCACCCTAAGCGCGATGAACGCGGAGGGGTTGACCGGAACGAACAGTATCCACCTGACCGTACTGCCGCCCGCTCCCAAGCCTCAAATCACGGCCGTGATGGATTTCTCCTGGAGCCTGCTGCTGTGGGCGATCATCCCAGCCGGGATCCTGCTCCTGGTGCTGGTGGTAGGCCTGCTTTTGAGAAAATCTCATCGACCGGTAGTTTAGGAAACCAATTTACATGGGCGGGTATTTACCCGCCCGTTTTTTTTATATGCAAGATCATGGCAGTAGATCTCACGATTGAATTATATAGATAAATATGATATAAATAGGATGTAATACACAGGCGTCGGGCCATGAGGTCGCAGCCCCGCTCAGCCTTCCGGTCCACGAGCGAATGTGGTTGGAAGATGGGGTGGATTGTCGAGTAATCCCATGTAGATGAAGAATTTGTCACGCAAAGCAAGACAACCATTCATAAATAAAAAAAAAGGAATAAATAATAAATGAAAAAAATAGGGATGTTTTCGTTCGCAGTAATGATGATCGGCGCGAGCCTGCTCGCGGCGTGCGGTCAAGCCCCCGTTGCAAACGCAAATCCAAGCGCGCCGGCGGCCGCGCCGCTCGGGCAGGTGCCGACAGCAATCCCACAATCGACCAATGCGAATACAGCGGCCAGTGGGGGGCACTGTGCCGTACTTTCGAAGGACGAGGTTGGCACGATCCTGGGAGAAGCTGTTGTAGATCTCAGGGATCCAGCAAAAGACGGCTCTCTGTGCGTGTACCAAACCCAGAATTTGATACTCGAGCTGAATACCCAAAGGGTTTTTGGCGGCTTCGGCGACAGTGTCAATTTCATGCAACAAATCCGGGCAAACGACGTCGCCAGTGGCGATACCCCGTTAGAAGTCCCGGGATTAGGTGATGAGGCGTTCTACCACGGAGGTTCGGGTTTTATTAGAGTACTTCTGGTCCGCAAGGGCGCTATCGTGTATTCCTTCGGTATCAGAAATATCACGACGGATCAATCGCTTTCATCCCCAGCGAATGCCCAGGCAATGGAAAAGGCATTGGCAGACCTCATACTGACTCGCGTGCCGTAAGTAGTAAGAGTCAAGGCAAGACCGGCAGAAATCAACTCCTCCCCCGTCTGAATTAGGCGGGGGAGGAGTTGATTCGGTATGGAGGGCGCAACAGTCCGAGCCCTACCCCGGCCCTCCCCAAATCTCTCGGATTTGGGGAGGGCGTCCCGAAGGGAAGGCAGCGGGAGCCACGGGCACAACAGTCCGAGCCGCTACGACGCGCATGGGAGGCGAGCAAAAGAAACGACTAAAGTCGTTACTACAATTTACGCGGCCACAATGACACGCGGCGGAAAAGGGGAATTATTAACACCAAACAATGCCAGCTGGCGGATGCCTTCGCCGGCGAGGGCGGGCATGTCGAGTTCTTTTATGCCGAGCGGGGAGAGGAGCTGGTAAACGGCGCGCATCAGCAGCTCACAATAATGCTGCTTGTCGATGCGGCGGTCCTCGGGCCAGTGGACGTAGTCCACGGCCTGGACGCCCGACTCGGTGCCGAGGATGCGGATGTACTCGATGCGCTGCCCGGCCTGCACGGGGTGCTCGTCAGCCTGCATCTGTTTACCGGCGCTGGCGGCGTCGGAGATGCCCTTGAACTGGTCCAGGTCACGCGAGAGGCGGCGGGTGATGACCAGGTCGGAGGCGGGCACCCGGCCCTGAAGCAGGTCATCGATCCTGCTCCGCATCAGGTCCACGGCAGCGGGCAGGAGGGCGGACAGCTTGCTGCCATCGGGCTCGGAGAGGAAGAGGTTGATGATCTCCTTCTCGCCCTGGACCACCCAGGCGGGCGTGTCCATGCGGCGCTGGGCGAGGCCTCTCACTTTGGGCTTGCCGTTGTCCATGCGCCCGAAATAGCGGTTGACGGCGCCGATGCGCGGGTTGCCCTTGGAGGGCAGGAAAACGATCCAGTCGAAGACGGCTTCGGGCATGATGACGAGGCCCGTGCGCGCGTTGATCTCGTCGATCAGCGGCTGGAAGTGGGCGGGGCGGGTGCTCGTGGGCTTCTTGACGAAGATGCTGTCGGTGTTGGCCGACAGGACGGCGTAGCCCTGTCCCTGGGCGGATTCGATGGCCCTGACCAGCATTTCGCGCCCGAAGGCGGTGATGGCTTCGTGGGCCTGGATGTTGCCGTACAGGTTGTGCTTGAAGCCCTGGTAGCCGAAGGAGACGTAGCCCAGCCATTTCAGGGCGTCGGCCATGGCGTGCAGCCCGGCATGGCGGGGGTCGGTCTCGCCCATCTGCGCCATGCGGCGCTTGATGGCCAGGCGCTTTTCCAGCAGGGGTTTTAGCACCGAGGGGACCAGGCCGGGCACGTCCTGCGTGATGGGGACGTTGGTTTCGGGGACGAACAGGTTCTTTTGCCCGGTGACGCCCACGGTCTCGCCGCTGATGTTCATTTTCGCCATCAGGCTGGGGTACATGGAAAAGTAATCCAGGGCAGCCACGTGGTTGTGCAGACCGACGACAGGGCGGTAGTTCAGTCCGCCGTTATCGGCCAGGTTGAACTCGGCGGCAGACTTGAAGCGCTCGGTCTGGACCTTGTGCTCGGGGACGAGCACGCCGCGGCGCAGGGCTTCGCCCATCTGCATGGCGGTAAAGCCGGCCCCGGGGCTGTTGCGGGCAGCCACTTCGATGGGCAGGGAGGTGACGCGCGCCAGCTCGATGGTGGAGTGCATGCTGAAGCCGCCGACGGTGCCGTTGGCGGGGTCAAGGTGGGCGCGCCCGTAGAGGAAGGTCTGCTGGGCGCGGTAATGGACCACGCCGTAACTCTGGAAGGTCACCTGGTCCTTGGAAAAGTATTTGTGGCGGGTATCGCGGCTGGGGTTGAAATCGAAATTGGCTGTGCGCGCCCAGCCCAGGAGGGTGGGGAAGAGCCAGCTGTCGCCCCAATGCGCCAGGAGGATATCGGGGTCGAAGGCATCGAGCAGGGCGGAGAAATCCTTGAGCACCTGGAGGGGCTGGTCGAGCCGCAGGGTGCGTTCTTCATCTCCATAAGTGATGAGCAAGCTGGCGGGACGGGAGAACTGCGGGTTGGCATCCGGCAGCACTGTCATGGTGCGCAGACCGGGGACGGAATAGTCAATCTCCCAGGGGCTGTCCTGCGGGTAGATGTTTAGCAGGTTGTTGTCGGCGTCGTGGGAGAAGAAACAACGGGCGGTGGGGAAAACTCCGTGCGCCACCGCGTAGCGCACCGAGAGGGGAATGTTGATGTCGTAGTAAAGCAGACGGGAGGCACCGAAGCGTCTTTTAATGTCGTTGGTGAGACGCTGCTGAAGGACTGGGTTGGCGGTCTGGACGGCGAGCACCTGGCGGGGACCGTCGTACAGGTCCAGCCGCTCGGTGAGGAAGGAGCGCACCCTGAAGCTGTCCTGCCCGAGGAAAGCGGCGACCTTTTCGAGGGCGTCGGGCTCGCCGCCGATGTAGAAGGAGGAAAGGAAGGAGGCCGTGAGGCGCCGGCGAATGCCGTCCTCGCCCAGGATCCAGAGCACGACCCCGTCCTGTTCGTCGGGGTAGATGAAGAGCAGCCAGCCGGAGAGACTAGAGTGCACCATCGGAGGGATAGAGTAATTCGGATAATTCTGCGCGGAGGGCGTGCAGCCTGGAATCGACATCCTCGTCCAGGCGGCGGAGGTCTTCTTTCAGGCGGGACACTTCGGCGGCCTGGAGGCGCTGCCCGGTCTGAACTTCCTGCTGCAGTTTTTCCAATTGGGCCTGCAGGGAAGTGATCAGCTTCCTCTGCTCGAGGACCATCGACATGAGCAGGGTGGCGATCAGGAGCGGGTGATTGCTTTTTTCGACCGAGGGGACGTAAGCCTCGACCACGTCCCACAGCTCGTCGAAGAGGAGCTGGTCGCTCTTGAGCAAAAGGGCGCGGCGGTAGCCGTCGAAGAAGGCGCGCTCGGACCTGAAGCGCATGGTCATGGAGGCGGTGTTATGACCCATGGTCGTACCCTCCGTTCAGCCGGGTGACCCGGTCTGCATTATGGAACAACATGGCATAGAGCTGAGTCCGTTCGGTGCCAGGGGAGGCGCTGACAATCACCGGGCCGGCCTGGCACAGCTCCTTGAGGGCCAGGATGCCCTGGATGAACAGTTCGGAGACCTCGTCATCGCGGACCTTGTCATCGTAGAAATGCAGGAGCAGGTCGGTGACGAAGGTGGGGGCCGCGGCGGCCTGGGTCTTGCGCAGGAGGGCCACCACCTGGTAGCAGGTCTCGGCGCGGGAGATGGCAATGTTGTCCTGGAGGACGCTGTAGTAATTTCCGCCGGCGCTGCGGGCCACGTCGTAGATGAGGAGCTGGAGGTCGAGGTAGTTGCCGCAGATAAGCCAGCGGATGGGGGCGCGGACCGCCAGCCTGACCAGGCAGCGGCGCATATAGGCGGGGGTGAGGGCGGGGGAACCGGTGATGAGGCGAAGTTTGTCTGGCATGGGTATACCTGCCAGCATTATAATAGAACATGCGTTCTAGTGTCAAGTGTGGGGAAATTTTTTCAATGTATGAGGTTTAATCCCACCCCCGTCCCCTCAGGGGAAGCTTCGGGCTCACGTGAGCCCGAAGCAACCGATGGCGGCTGGACGCCGCCTCGGTCTGGGGAGGGGAGTACCGTACAAAAAAAGGAGTGTGAAGGCGCGAAGCGCCTTCACACTCCTTTTTTTGGTTTCATCTTTATATAAAATGAGTGGAGGAAGACTATTCTCAGAACCCCAGGACTTCATTGACCAGCAGGAGGTTGACGCCGCGGTGGAGGTAGGGTGCCTCACGTTCAAAGAGCAGGATCTTCCCGATAAAGCTGCGCGCCTGCTCCCCGTAGAGCTGCTTCATGTGCTTATCTTCCAGGGGGAGAACATACTCGCGCACGCGCTGAAAGGCAGTCTCCAGATTCGGCGTGATCTTCTGGGCGCCTGCCACCCAAATAATATTGGTGCTCGAATAGGCGTACGCCGACAACTGGCTGCCGGTGGCACTGGCGATGAGGACCTCTCCTGTTTCGGCAATGGCATGGATGCTGCCCAGGAAATAGTCAGCCAGGGTAGCCTGCTTGCGGAGGGCCAACGTTTTGGCGGGATCCTTCTCGGCGAGGATCCCAGCTTTCAGGTACTTCCAGGGATGGTTCCCACTCATGAGCAGGGCTTCAAAGCCGGTCTGCTGGAGGGTGATGGAAGCGCCGGTCATGATGCCGGCGCCCGCGGGAATAAGGGCCTGCAGATGTGCCAGGGCGGCTTCTTTTGTATCGACCAGGGTGACGGTCACTCCGCGCGCACGGACGGCTTCGATCGTTTTTTGCAGGCGGTCGGGGGTGGGGAGAATGTCGAAGGGCATAGGTTTTATTCCTTAATAAATATCGTGAACGTGTATTGTTATTTTACCTTGAAAGAGAAGCGAATCCCAAAAAAAATGATAGTAACGCGACGAAGTCTTTAACTGGAAGTCCTGTCAAGCCTGGGTTGCCTGCCAGATATCTCGCAGGTCGGATATATTGGCTAACTTATACAGCCTATCCATATTCGCTCGCATTACGCGCCCATTCTCCAATCATAATAAAGTAGAGTATACTGATAATAACTGGTTAGGCTGATCACGGTTGGAAGATTCATTTCTGCCGATTGCGTCACCCGACGACATCATCGAAACATTTAACGACATTGCCAAAATTCCCTCGCATCCGCGAGATGACTCCCCCACCCAGTTACATAGTCAATGCTTGCCGTTATTTAGCCGGTTAAGGTTTCCAACCTGTAATCCGGTTTTATTTGGCTCCATGAACGAATTGAAAGGATGAACCATGTTCAATCCTATTCTCGTCCCTTTGGACGGCTCCCAACTGGCAGAGTGCGTACTTCCTCACGTGGCTGCCATGGCCCAAAGTTTTGAGGCAGAGATCACTCTGCTGCGCATGCTGGAAAAGAACCAGGCTGGCGCCCCCGCCCAATTATTTGATTTGCTTAACTGGCAAATTAATAAAACCAAGGCGGCACTCTACCTTGAAAAAATGAAGGTGCGGATGCAAGAGTCCGGTCTGCGGGTACGGACGATGGTACTGGATGGGTTGGTGGCGGAGGGGATCACGGAATATGCCCAAAAACAGGGGATGAAACTGATCATTTTGAGCAGCCATGGGCACAGTGGTTTGACACAATGGGGAATCAGCAGCATTGCGCAAAAAATCATCCTGAGCGCGCCGACCTCGCTGCTGATCGTACGCGCAAATCAATTTGGGGACCGCCCCGGAGAATTAGTCGAAGCACCGGTATACCAGCACATCCTAGTACCGCTGGACGGATCACAGCGGGCGGAAAATGTTTTACCAATCATCACGCGCCTGGCTCAATTTAATAAACCCCTGGTCCATCTCGTGCAAGTCGTTCAAACGCCGGAAATGGCGCGTCAAATGCCGCCGGCACGTGAAGATATAGACTTGGCCAATCAGGTGGTTGCCCGGAATATGGAAGAAGCCGGACATTACCTTGAACAGGTGAAGTCGCGTTCTTCCCTGGAAGGGATTGCTGTTCAAACTCATCTCATGACCAGCGACAATGCCGTGGCTACACTTCATCAATTGGGGGAGCAGGAACATATCGACCTGGTCACGTTTAGTGCGCATGGATATACGGGGAATCAGCAATGGCCGTACGGCAGCATGGTCAACAATTTCATCCTGTACGGCAAAGCGCCTCTCCTGATCGTACAAGACCTGCCAACGAAACAAGAGCAAAAGCCGGTTGAAATCCTGGCGAAAGATCGCGCAGACCGTTAAGTCATGCAAATTGCTTCGCAGGTCAATCTCTCAGCACCAGCCAATCCGGACGCAGACGGACGATTGAGCGAATTTGCGCACAGGCTGGCGAAAACCCACCAGGTTGAAAATACTCCTTTTAAAAAACCAAGACTGGCGGAAGATCTGAAGAGCTGGGAACAGGCTCTGCGCAATGCGAACGCAATCTTCAAGGCGGCGAACTCAATGGACCTGTCAGTGTCGCGCGCAAGCGAATGGATGCTGGATAATTATTACATCATCACACAGACCTTCAATCAAATTGAAGAAGACCTGCCTGCCAGTTTTCTAAGCCAACTGCCAAGACTGGATGGGACAGCGCTCAAGGGACTGCCGAGAGTTTTTGCGGTGGCCTGGGAATGGATTGGATACTGCCAGAGCCAGATCGACATGGACCAGGCCGCTGCGTTCGTGCAAGAGTACCAGCAGGTTACGCCGCTTACGATCGGAGAACTTTGGGCGATCCCGATCATGCTGCGAATCGGGATTTTGGAGCGGCTTGTTTACGCATGTTCCGAACTGACCGGGCTGGAGGCGCCAAAAAGCCTGAGCCCCATGCCCAATCGAGATTTACCTCGCCCCGTGCTGGAACCGGGACTACCTCGCCCCGTGCTGGAACCGGGACTACCTCGCCCCGTGCAAGAACCGGGACTAACACAAGAATCCACGAACCAGTTCGCCTCCCCGGCACTGCCAAATGATACCATTGTCAGCAACTGTTTTCTCAGCTTGCGCCTGCTGTCTGCCACCGAGTGGAAAAACTTCTTTGAGCAGACCAGCAGGGTGGAACGGATCTTGCGGGATGACCCGGCGGGGGTATACGCGGGCATGGATTTTGACACACGCAACAATTATCGCAGTGTCATCGAGGAAGTTGCGCGCAACTCGGCCTTCAGCGAAGAGGAAGTTGCCCTCGCAGCAATTGATTTCGCTCGAGGCGAATTCGCTCCCGATCCCACCGTGGATACTCCGGTTACAGCGAAGGATAATACAGTCCAATCACGCGCAGGAGACATTCAGCCAGGCATTCTTAACAAATCTCCAGGACGGAAAGGGCACGTAGGATATTTCCTGGTGGATGCGGGACGTGCGCAGCTCGAAAAGCGGTTAAACTGCCGTCTGGAATTTAACTTAAGGTTACGGCGGGCGCTGCTTGCGTACCCCACCAGAACATACCTGGGGAGTATTGCCATCCTTTCGGCGCTGTTTATTGCGGGGCTGCTCACCTATGCAATACTTTCCGGCGGCTCGCCTGTGCAACTCATCATTGCCGCTGCGCTCGGGTTCGGACTGGCCTTGGAAAGCGCCATCACCCTGGTGAACTGGAATGTGACCCACCGCATCAAGCCGCAAAGCCTGCCGCGCATGGATTTTTCAGAAGGCATCCCGCCGGGCAACCGAACCATGGTGGTCATTCCCACCCTGCTGGAAAGTGAAGGGGAGCTCGACCACCTGCTGCAAGAACTGGAAATCTATTATTTATCCAATCCGGATCCGCAACTGACCTTTGCCCTATTGACCGATTTTGGGGATGCACCAGCAGAGCGGATGCCCGAAGATGAACCGCTGCTGACGCTGGCAAAAGCAGGCATCGAAGCCCTCAATAAAAAGTACAACCAGTCCTGCCCCTTTTACCTGTTCCACCGGGAGCGCCAATGGAATCCATCCGAAGGGGTCTGGATGGGCTGGGAGCGCAAGCGCGGAAAACTGGCGGATTTTAATCACCTGTTGTTAAACAAGGGTTTTACTTCCTACACGACCCATGTTGGAGATTCAAGCTTTTTCCAGGGTAGTCCCGGTCCAGCAGTCGACTCGGAGCCCGTCATTAAATATGTTATCACGCTGGATGCGGATACCTCCCTGCCGCAGGGCAGCGCCAACCGGCTGGTTGGCACCCTGGCGCATCCGCTGAACCATGCCGAGTTTGCCGAGGACGGGTGCTCGGTCGTTGCCGGATATACCGTCCTGCAACCGCGCGTGGCGATCAAGCCCACCAGCGCCAACCGTTCGCTTTTATCGCAAATATTCAGCGGGAACGCGGGTTTTGACTTGTATTCGTTTGCCGTGTCGGATGTATACCAGGATCTATTTGGCGAGGGCAGTTATGTTGGCAAAGGGATCTACGATGTGGCCGCTTTCGAGCGCAGCCTGAAAGGTCAGATCCGTCAGAATACCCTGCTAAGCCACGACCTGTTTGAAGGGATTTATGGACGCGCAGCGCTGGTCACCGATATTGTCCTGTATGAGGAATATCCCTCCCGCTACCCGGTCTATGCCCGCCGCCTGCGCCGCTGGATCCGCGGTGATTGGCAGTTACTACCCTGGTTATTCCCCATCGTCCGTACGGAAAATGGAATGGCTCCCAACCGGTTGTCCACCATCAACAAGTGGAAAATATTCGACAACCTGCGGCGCAGCCTGCTGCCACCCACGCTGTTGGCGCTGTTCGCGGCGGGCTGGCTGCTCCTGCCCGGCGCAGCATGGGCCTGGACTCTCCTGGTACTGCTGCCTTCCGCCCTGCCGGTTGCAATGCAGACCGTTCAACAGGTCAGCCACAGTATCGGGCGGCTGACCCTTAAACAGATTTTCGAACCAACCCGGTTCCCATTAGTCCGCTGGATTCTGGGCGTCCTGTTTATGCCGTATGAAGCACTCCTTATGCTGGGTGCAATCAGCACGACGCTGATCCGCCTGTTGATCGAGCGAAGGAACCTTCTGCAATGGACAACTGCGGCGAATGCGGCACGTGCGCGGGGGTTGAACGCGCGTTACGAAACCTGGAACGAGATGGCGGGATCTTTGATCTTAACCATCCTGCTGGGGGCGACTGTCACGATCTTCAACCCGGGCGCTTTATGGGTGGCATTACCCCTGCTGGTTGGCTGGTTGATCACACCCCAAATTGCCACCGTGATCAGCAGACCCATCACCCACACTCCCTCGCCACTTACTGAGATCCAGCGCAGACAAGTCCTGCGCCTGGCGCGTCGCACCTGGGCTTTTTTTGAGCAATTTGCAGGTCCCGATGACCACTGGCTGCCTCCGGATCATTTCCAGGAATCGCCGCGCGGCAATGTGGCGCACTACACCACACCAACCAATATTGGCCTGTACCTGTTGTCCACGTTATCTGCATACGATATGGGTTACCTGGGTTTGTCAGAACTGGCAGTCCGTTTACGCATAACCCTTGAAAGCATGGACAAGCTGGAGCATTACCGCGGGCACCTGCTTAACTGGTACGACTCGCAGACGCTGGCAGCTCTCCCACCGCGCTATATCTCCACGGTGGACGGCGGCAACCTGGCTGCCAGCCTGATCACGCTCAGGCAGGGATGCCTGTCGATGAAGGATGCGCCGGTACTGGGCGAAAAGGAGTGGCAGGGATTACTTGCCATCCTGGACATCCTGGCAGAAGCGCTGCAGGCGCTGGAAAAGAACAACCCGGATGCCTCCGTAGAGTCCTTCGAAGTGGAATTGACCAGCATTTACGAGCGCCTTAGCAAGATCCAGGAGGAACCTGCGGAGTGGACAAATACGCTTGCCTGGCTCTCTGGCGAGGGATGGGAACGAGTCTCGCATCGGTTGTTGGAACTGCTTGAAAGCCATCCCAATCTCCAGGCAGAATCCCTGTCAGAACTCCAGCTCTATCTCAATTTAATGCACCACCAACTGGAAGACATGCAGCGCAGCCTGGATTTATTCGCGCCCTGGCTCAGCCGCCTGCCTGATGCGCAAGGAGCCAATACTCAACCCGGAACCACGCCGGCGTTCATGCAAACCCCCGCATGGCAGGAGTTCTGTACTAAACTGCCTATTAAGCTGCCCTCGCTGGGACAAGCTGCAGAGGTTTACGATCACATCCTGACAGGATTAAAAAATTTCCAGGAAAAGCTGAAGGATGAGGTAATCCCGGTTCCGGCGCTGTACGAGGATGGGCGCGCCTGGTGTCGAAAATTGAAGCTTGATCTATTATCGGCGAACACGGCAGTAACGCGCCTGTTGAATAATTATCAAGAAATTGCAGGGAAGGCGAATGCTACGGTAACCGGGATGGATTTCCGCTTTTTATTCGACGAGCAACGGCAGGTGTTCCACATCGGCTATAACGCCAGCACAGAACAGCTCGACCCGAGTTACTATGACCTCCTGGCTTCCGAAGCCCGGGTTGCGAGCCTGATCGCGATCGCCAAGGGGGATGTTCCGCAGAGTCACTGGCTTCACCTGGGGCGACCGGTTACGATGGTAAACGGGAAACAGGTATTGCTTTCCTGGAGCGGCACCATGTTCGAATATCTCATGCCGGCGCTGTTCACAAAAAACTATACTGGAACGTTCCTCTCAGACAGTTGTTACGCGGCCCTCGAGGCGCAAGTGCGTTACGGGCAGGAGAAGCAAGTACCCTGGGGTATTTCAGAATCGGGCTACTATGCGTTCGATGTAAATTTGAATTACCAGTACCGGGGTTTCGGTGTGCCTGAACTGGGCTTCGAGCGCGATCTACCAGGTGAGTTGGTCATCGCTCCCTATGCGTCGTTGCTGGGACTTTCACTGCATCCGCAGGCAGTGCTGGAAAACATGGAACACCTGGAGCATTTGAATATGCTTGGGCGGTACGGTTTTTATGAAGCGCTCGACTTCACCAAAACGCGCCTGCCAGCCGGCGAAGCACATGCCACCGTGCAATCATACATGGCACACCACCAGGGCATGATCCTGCTGGCGGCCTGTAACTACCTGTCAGATGATGTGATGGTAAAGCGTTTTCACAGCGATGAGCATATCCAGAGCGTGGAACTTCTACTCCAGGAAAAGGTTCCGCTCAACCCGCCCCTTGAATTTCCCCGTCTCGACGAAGCGGTGGAACTCCCCGAGGGGGTGCATTCGGTGGACAGTGCACCGTGGCGGGTGCCTGTGGACAGTCCCATTCCGCTGGTGCACGTCCTTTCCCAGGGCGACGCCAGCGTAATGATCACCAATGCCGGAAGCGGATACAGCCAATGGCGCGATCTTGCGCTGACGCGCTGGCAATCCGACACCACCCTGGACTCATGGGGAACGTGGATTTATGTACAAGACCGTGAAAGCGGGGCGCTCTGGTCCGCAACCTGCCAGCCCATCGGAAGGATGCCGGAGCAAGGATCAAGCTCTGAGGTGGCACGGGATACGGATATACTTTTTTATCCGTACAAGGTGGAGTTCCCGCAATCGGAGCACGGCATTTCCCTGCGCACAGGAATCACAATCAGTCCGGATGGCGTCGAAATACGACGGGTGAACATATTGAACGACAGCGACCGTCCCCGGCGGTTGAAACTGACCAGTTACGGTGAAGTGGTATTGGCGGAGCAGACCACCGACCGGCGGCACCCGGCCTTTAGCAAACTATTCATCGAGAGTGAATATCTACCCCGTGAGAACGCCCTTCTGTTCCAGCGGCGCCCGCGCTCTGTGGATGAAAAACCCGCAGTGCTGGTACACGCAATGGTGATCGAAGCCGGGCGGAAAATGACCGGTGAATTCGAGACCGACCGCGCCAAATTCCTGGGCAGGGGCCGGACCACGCGCAATCCGCTGACGTTGCAGGACGGAACCCTTCCGCTTCCCGGGTCAACCGGCGGGACGCTTGATCCAATCTTCTCGCTGGCACAAGAAATAGACCTGAAGCCGCATTCGAAAACAAGGGTCAGCTTCCTGATCTTCGCGGCTGTCTCCCGGGGCGAAGCGCTGGAAAAACTTTCCCATTATCAGACCGGGCAGGATATCTACCGTGCTTTCGACGAGGCGCGCGTCCGCAGCGAAGCTGAGCTGGTCGATATGGGGTTTAATGCCAGCACCCTTGAAAAATACCAGCGGATATTATCAGCCCTGCTGTATTCAAGCGGGATATTACGCCCCGCGCCGCACCTGCTGGCGCAGAACGAGAAGGGCCAGCCAGGATTATGGGCGTTCGGCATCTCCGGTGATTTCCCGATTTTGCTGCTGCGCATCCGGGACGGTGAATCGCCCCTGCTGCCCGAAGCCGTGCAAGCCTTCATATATTGGCGCAACCACCATGTGACGGTCAACCTGGTCATCCTGAACGACCAGGATACGGGCTACTCGCTTGACCTGCATAACACCATCCTGCGCCAGATCCAGCGCCTGGGCGCAGAGACCTCACTGAACCAGCATGACGGTATTTTCGTGCTGCGTGCTGACCAGCTTCAGCCAGCCGAGAAAACCCTGCTGCAAACGGTGGCAGGAGTTGTCCTGGATGAAGCAGGCGGGAACCTGGCAGACCACGCGTTGCGATTAACCGTGAAGCCGACGCGCCTGCCGGAGTTCACTCCCTCAGCGTCCCCGGCGCAGGAGCCCGAAGCGACGCCTGTACTAAAAGCACCGGGCGATCTGTTGATGGATAACGGTCTGGGCGGATTCAGCCGGGATGGCAGGGAATATATCATCCACCTGCAGCCGGGCGAGCATACACCCCACCCGTGGGTCAACGTCATCGCCAACCCGCAGTTCGGCTTCCTGGTCTCCGAAGCTGGTTCCGGGTGCACCTGGGCAGTGAACAGCGGCGAGAACCGTTTGACCCCCTGGGGCAACGACCCAACCAGCGACATGCCGGGTGAGGCACTTTACCTGAGGGATGAGGAATCCGGGCTGGTCTGGAGTCCGACGCCCATGCCCGCCGGTGCAGAAACAACACACGTGATTTACCACGGGGCAGGTTATTCGCGGTTTGAGAGCCAGAGCCACGGATTGAACCAAAACCTGCGCATGTTTACCGCGCCGGATGCGCCAGTTAAAATTATGCATTTACGCCTGCAAAATCTCTGGGAGTGCCCGCGGCGTGTTACGGTCACATACTATGCCGAATGGGTGCTCGGCACAACGCGTGACACACAGCAAGCCCATATCATGCCGGAGTTCGACCCGGATAGAAATGCCTTGCTGGCCAGCAACCGCTTTAACAGCGAGTTCGGTGAGCGGGTGGCGTTCCTGGCTGCCAATAAAAAACCGCATGGTGTGACTGCTGACCGGACCGAGTTTTTGGGACGGCTGGGAAGCCTGACTAACCCGGCGGCGCTCGGGCGGATCGGCCTGGCAAGCGCGGTCAATGCAGGGCTGGACCCGTGCGCGGCAATCCAACTGCATGTTGACCTGGCGCCCGGCGCGGTGGAGGAGGTCTTTTTCCTGCTCGGTGAAGGGGCCAACCGGGCAGAAAGCCTGGCGCTGATCGAAAAGATCCAGACGGCGGGCGAGGTCGACTCCATTTGGAAGGCTGTGCAGAGTCAGTGGGACGATATCCTGAATGCGATCACGGTTAAAACACCCGACCCCGGCATGGATTTGATGCTCAACCGCTGGCTGCTGTACCAGACGCTCTCCTGCCGCCTGTGGGGGCGCACGGCGTTGTATCAATCGAGCGGGGCGTTTGGATTCCGCGACCAGCTCCAGGACGTGATGGCGGTCCTTTTATCCCGCCCAGACCTGGCACGTGCCCACATTTTGGAGGCGGCAAGCCATCAATTCGAGGCGGGGGATGTGCAGCACTGGTGGAATCCACCTGCGGACCGTGGGATACGCACGCGGATTTCAGATGATCCGTTATGGCTGCCATACGTCACGGCGGAGTATGTTTCGGTCAGCGGTGACACTTCCATTTTGAGCGAGGCCATCCCGTTCCTGAAGGGTGAAGTGCTTAAGCCCACTGAAATGGAGCGCTATGCCCTGTTTGAATCAACCGACAAGACGTTTTCATTATATGAACACTGCCGGCGGGCGATGGAAAAGGGCACAACCAGCGGGGTCAACGGCCTGCCACTGATGGGCACAGGGGATTGGAACGATGGGATGAACCGGGTGGGTGTGGAAGGGCGCGGCGAGAGCATCTGGCTGGGCTGGTTCCTGTATGCCACGCTCAAGCGGTTCAGCACGCTGGCTGCGCAGATGAAGGATGACCCCGCCCCTTTCCTTCAACAGGCGGAGAAGTTAACCCAGGCACTCGAAGCCCATGCCTGGGATGGAGATTGGTACCTGCGCGCATATTATGATGACGGTAAACTGTTGGGATCGCACGAAAACAGCGAGTGCAGGATCGATTCGATCGCGCAATCGTGGTCAGTGCTATCGGAGGCGGGGGAACCGAAACGGGCGGCGCAGGCGATGGAATCCGTGAACAGACTGCTGGTAAAGCAGGCCGAGCAGATGGTATTGTTGTTTACTCCGCCATTCGACAAGACGGGAGACGACCCCGGTTACATCAAAGGTTACCTGCCGGGAGTGCGCGAAAACGGCGGACAGTATACTCATGCCGCGATTTGGAGCGCATGGGCTTTTGCCGAGCTGGGGCAGGGAGACCGGGCCGGGGATTTGTTCCACCTGTTGAACCCCACCAACCATGCGGATACGCCCGAGAAAATAAGGCGTTATAAGGTGGAACCATATGTCATGGCCGCCGATATTTACAGCCAGTTTCCGAATGGGGGGATGGGGGGCTGGACCTGGTACACCGGCTCCTCGGGCTGGATGTACCGCCTGGGAATCGAAGCCATCCTGGGCATCACCAGGACGGGCGCAGCGCTCACCATCAACCCTTGCATCCCCAGCAGTTGGCCGGAATTTAAAGTGGATTACCGTTTTGGAAACACCCATTACCAGATTAGCGTGGAGAACCCGCAAAACATTAACCGCGGTGTCAAGCAGGTGCTGCTGGATGGAAAACCACTACCCGGCAACCAGGTTCCGCTGGTGGAGGACAGGCTGCCGCACGAGGTGCAGGTGCTAATGGGGTAGGGGGAGCGGTGAAAATTTACCAGAACTACTGATTGTTTCAAAGCGAGCTATGTTGATCCAAATTTGGGTCAGAGGACGGACCGCAGCGGTTGGGACGGTTAGGTTCTAGCGGAGCGGGCGGGGGAAAGAGGTGGAGAGGAAAAAGAAAACCGATGTTAGGCGACCGCATGGCTTGCCCATGCGACCCTACTGCAAGACCTTGTTTAGATAATCCAGGAACGGCTTCATCGCCCGGCAAACAATAACCGCCTTGTCAAGAAAATCGCCCGCCAGGACTTCCCGGTCTGAGAAATAATGCAAGGCGGTCACTTCCTTTAGTTTAAGTAACTCGATCTCAGGATGGTCGCGGTCATAGCCTTTCGGCGCGGTCTTGAGTCGCTCCCCTTCAAATTTTCCAAACTCTTCAACAAAGATTCTATTAGCTGTGATGACCTTAAAGGCAGCGGCGTCCCTGGCAACCACCTGACGGAACAGGCTTAATTGCTCCGGTGCAGGCATATGCAGCCCACCCGCGATTAAGGAATGTCTATCCGGTCCGATTGAAACATAATAGGCCTGCAGAATCGATTTTTTCCCGCCAGGCGCAATTATCGCCGAGAGGTGCGTATTGTAAGGTGATTTGTCTTTCGAGAAGCGGACGTCACGATAGATCCTTAAGACGCAATCTTTGGCAGAAAGACCCAGCAAATTGTCGGACGCCCTTAATTCATCGACCAGGTAGTCGATGAATCCCGCAAAAGTGTCCCGGGCAAGCTCATAAGCCGGGCGGTTCATTTCAAACCAATCCCTGGAATTATGGTGACTTAATTCGCCCAGGAAATTAAGGATTGGATGGAAGTTGAAAGTTGATTTCATGGTCATGTCGCTATCTGGTTACGAGCACCGGAAGGAAACCGCCTGAGCGGTTCACCAAGCTAATCAGCAGCCGTTGCTTCAATGGACCCAATGCGTCAGATTCCTTATCGCATTGACATACTCATGAGGTGCGATTCTTAATGGTTTGGTTCGGCAGCGTCCCGCCAGGCGGTGTTGAGCTGCCTCATAATTGATTGATCAGGGTTATTGGTCACATTCTGTTATGCCTAAATAAACTGGACCGCCTATATCTAAAGGCATGCCATCAGCAGCATTGATAGCTACGTATACACAGCCATGAAATGGCGGAGGGGGTGTCCCCATAGGTCTTGGACCAACCTGCCATTGATCATCAAAATAAATGACAAGCCATACTTGTATATCCGCTGGTCTATTGTTGGATGTGCCTACAAATTTGCTATATTCCCCGAAACTCATTTGCTCCACTTTGACCAGTGTTAGAGGCTCTGTGTAATCGAAGCTCGCTCTTAGCCCTGATTGGGCCGCAATTAGTGCGTTCGATTCGCTTTCGAGAGGAACCCCAAAGCGAAAAGTCGGCGTTGTTTCTTGATGAACGGTAGGTATACAGGATGCCAACATCAGGACGACGATGATGATGAGAAAGAAATACTTTTTTATATCAAGCCTCCCTTTATTGATGATCCATTTTACCATCTGGTCCAATTGGCTATATTTCGAACGCTCAGCCGTTGTTGGGCGGCTTCATAGTATAAGGACTCCAACCAAAAGTATAACATTTACAAGTAGGCCATACAACCACGCCCACATCCCACCGGCTATTTTCAATTAAAAGGGCTGCCCTTCACATATTAGGACAGCCCTGACCAGCGAAAATAAATATCGAAATAGATTATTATAGAATTATGCTGAATGTTATTCCGCAGCAGCGACCTGGTTCTTACCGGCTTTTTTCGCCTTCAGCAAGGCAATGTCCGCCTGGTTGATCATTTCTTCAACACTTGAAATTTTGTCATTGTTACTGGCGATGCCAATACTAACCCCAATCGTGATCGTGCCTTGCGGGGTATTTACGGGCGAGTCGGTGATTGTTTTGCGAATGCGTTCAGCAGCTGCGCGTCCGCCTTCCAGACCAGTCTCTATAAGAAGAATAATGAACTCGTCACCACCGAAACGACCAAATGAATCGATCTCGCGTAAATGGATCCTGCTGTTCTCGGCAACCGATTTAAGTGCGCAATCGCCGACCAGGTGACCTTGAGAATCATTTAATTGTTTAAGGTCATCAAGATCAAGGATAAGCAGTGAAAGGGGGTGTTTGAAACGCCGGGCCCGTTCAAATTCGATCTCTGCCAGGCGGAGGATCTCCCGGCGGTTGTGGAGTCCGGTGAGGCTGTCGGTAATAGCCAACTGCTCGAACATCTGGGACTCTTTAATTAATTTTGCGCGTTGAATGGTCAGGGCGGCCTGGTGACTGATCGCGACTGCCAGCTGCACATCATGCTGGTCAAAATGCCTTGAAGTGGTATTGGTCTTGTAAGCATATATCAGGGCGACCACGGCTTCCTCGATGATCACGGGCACACACAAGATCGAGAAAATGAGGTGCTGGCTGCCATCCGGCTGCGGTTGTTTATATTCCGCAGCTACATCCGGGACAATCACCACCGAACGTTGTTCGATGGCCTGGCGGATAATCTTCTCCGGCAACCCCAAATCCTCGAGATGGTCGAATTGCTCCGCGAGGATCACCCCGGATTTCTCCGCCCCGACTGCCATGCGGGTCACGTCGGCGATTTCCAGCAAGGCTGTGTCAAGGTTCAGGATAACGGTCAGCCGGCTGGAGACAACATCCAGGAACACTGCATGCTGATCGATCGATTCAAGCAGAAGATCACGGGTGAGCGGGCGGGTACCCGAGAGCGCCGCGACCAGGTGAGGGGTACTGCTATTATCCTGAAAAGAAGCGCTGATCACATGCTGACCTATTCGAATCTGATCACCAGATTCCAGGACATGCGGCTTGGTGATGCGTTCCCGGTTCACGAAGGTGCCGTTGGTGCTCCCAAGATCATATAGAATTGCCATGTCATTCTGGCAGTAGATCTCTGCATGGGAACGCGAGGCGGATTCGTCCGCGATGATAATATTATTATCGGGTTTTCTACCGAGGGTGTTTTTTCCGGGCTGAACTTCATATTCCACCGGCGCATTGGACGGAGAACGAATAAGCAAGGCCCACATGTTTTTATTCACCTCCGGGAAATTTTCAGGATATCCTGTTGAAAAGGATCATTCGAATTCAACCGGCTTCGAATACCTAAATGGATTTTGGGGTCAAAGAATGTGATCCTGGTTTCATTATATACGAATTGCAGCAAAGCGTAATTACAATGTCCGCGGGAAGCAGCCATTTTCATGGTCGATAATATTGGCAGAAAAATGGATTGGAATTAATCTTTTATTCAGGAGAATTCACCCCCGGACAGCAAGGTTCTCTAATTTTTCTTTTGTTTTGCCCCTGCTTTTTCCAGGTTTTCCCTTACCTTGAGGTTTACTATCCGGCGAATCAGGTCGTAAGGAATTGGTTTATCCAGGGGAAATTTTAAAGAGCCTTTTGGACCTTCATAAACAGACAATTCATTCTTTAGCTTCTCATTTCCGGCCACCGGAGGAAAAAAACCGACGTGGTTTTTGAAGGCAGAAAAGTAAACCAAATTACCGTTCAACATGAACGCGGGCATTTGATATTTGATGGTTTCTTGCGCGTCCGGAGCGGCTTTCTTAACCGTCATCCTGATTTTTTGCAGGATCTCTTGAACGACCTGGGGGAAACCGGCGATGTATTCATCGATATTTTGGGTTTTTTGATCAGTGCTCATATTTCCTTTTGTCCTCTCCCGAAATGCAATGACCTGTTCGAGGATTGGGATCAGACAGCACCAGGAGATGAAGATTACCTGCAGGATGCATCCGCTTTGAATCATTAAGTTAATTACAAGGTTAATCCTTCCACCCGGGTTCTATTTCACCGTGAAGGTAATACTGGCTTCAGCGGAGTTCCCGGCCCGGTCGGTGGCAACAACCCGCAGGGTGTGCCCCCCTGCTCTTGCCTGCCAGAACACGCCGTAGGGTGCCAGGTCGGATTCCCCCACCAGGATGTCATCCACGTAAAATTCCACTTTTGCCAGGAACGGGTCGTTCACCTGAGCCTGGAGCGCCACCTGCGGTTCCTGGGCGAGGCTCACTTCCTGCCCGGCCTGCGGATAGGAGACAGCCACCTGCGGCGGGGTGTTATCAAGCGTGACCTGCACAACGGCCTGGTCCACGCGCTGGTCGGAGCGCACCACCATCAGGCGCAGGGCATACAACCCATCCAAGCCGGTCGTGTCCCATTCGCCCAGGACTCCTTCTGTCACCGCCCTGGTGCTGTCCGTGCCGATCTGCTCCCAGTCCTGCGGGTACAGCCCCTGCCCGAATTCAAGGCGGTAAGAGACGAAGTCCGCCCCGGCGGCGCTGCCAAGGATGGAGATCACGCTGCGTTGATCGGAGAACATCCCGGGCGAAGTGATATGCACGCCGGACAAGACCGGCGGGGTCTGGAGCGTGTCGTAGGAGGTGGGAGGGGTGTCGATGCCGGCGGTCTGAGCCCACTGGCGCGCCTGCGGGGGCACCACCATGTAGGTACGCGTTTCCACCAGTTCCGGGGGTGTGAAAACGGTGGCCAGCAAACCGGACTCGATATTTATCTGAAAAGTCTGATAAAGGGTGTCGGTTTCCATAGGCTGGCGTCCATCCAGAAACACCTCATTAACGACGTTGGGGCAGATGGCGGTGGGCAACAAACCAGACGGGTCGCAGACGCTCACGGTGACGATGCCGGGAGGCGCCTCCCAACTGGCGGAGGGCAGGTCGCGCAGCGCATATTGCATCAGGGCATGCCACAGGTCCGCGGAAAGGAGCGGCGGAACAGACCCCGAACCTGCACCCGACAAATGGACGACGGTCACACGCTGGGGGGTATAGCCTACCGTCCAGGCACCGGAAGAGTCGAGGGCGGGTGAGAGTTTTGCGCCGGCCGGGCGACCGATCTCGAGCGGGTTGGGATGCCCGAGCGAAGGCCAGCGGGCGGTCTCATCGCTCAGGACGTGGTTCATGAGATAGGCCAGCGGCGGGCTTAGCAGCGACTGGGTCTGTGCGGTCGTCCAATCAGCCCAAATGGAATGGTCCACGCCGCTGACCTTCAGCACTGCGGCAGGCTGGAGGGCGGCGCCTGCCAGGGACTGCCCGGCCTGGGTGCCGTTATCGGCAAAGATTGCAAAGGCCCCGGCCAGGTCAACGGGGGCGAGGTCGAAGTCGTTGGTGAGCAGCCCGGACGGAAAATCCAGCCCGAAGGAGGCGGCGATATTCCGGACACTCTCGACGCCCATCTGTGCCAGGACGCTTTGTGCGGGCGGAAGGTAATCGTTGGCGAGGGCGGTGCGCAGTCGCACTGGACCATGATAGACCAGCCCGGGTGCGGCATCACCGGAGGGGATATCCCAGCCGAGCGAAGCCGGGTTAAGACCGCGTGAGAATCCGGTGAGGTAGATGAAAGGGGTGATGACCGTTCCGGCCGGGTGGGCAGCCAGGGAAATGCCCTGCCCGCCGGCAGTGGTGTCGCCGACCGCAGCCAGGATCTGCCCGGTCTGCGGGTCGAGAATTACGACACTGGCAGAAGCACCCTGAAGCGGTTCACGGGCCTGGAGGGCCGGCAAAAGGTTGGCAGCTTCGCAGGTTGAACCGTCGAGCGCAGGGATCTCAGCCGCGCTGCCCGCCAGACGGGCAAGATGGTTCTGGACCGTGCAAACTGCCTGCAGCTGCAGTTCGTAATCCAGGGTGGTGAGGACGACCAGCCCGCCGCGTTCCACCCTGCCGGCTCCAAAAGCGGCGTCGAGTTGGGAAAGGGCGAGATTGATGAAGGCCGGGGCGATGTTTTTCTGAGCGTCGCCCGTCTCTTTCGTAATTGTTGGGATGGAGGTTATCGCCTGGGAAGCCTGCTCGGCTGTGAGCATTCCCATCGCCTGCATGCCCATCAGGGTCTGCACGCGGCGCTGTTCCGCAGCCGGGGCTGCGTCGATGGGATTAAGGGCAGGCGCCTGCGCCACCGCAGCGAGCATGGCTGCTTCGCTAAGATCGAGCCGGGAGGCAGACTTGCCAAAGTAAAGTTGAGCGGCAGCCTCCACACCGTAGGCATAGTGCCCATAATCCGCGCTGTTCAGGTACCATTCCAGCACCTGCTGTGACCCATAGCGGGCTGTGACCTGGCCTGCAAGCATGCGTTCATGGAGGCTGCGCAGGGTGGTGGCAGGCTGGTCCCAAAATACCAGATCAAAGACCAGGCGCTGGGCCAGAGTGGGATGCGATGACGGGTCCAGCCAGCCTTTAATGGTAAAGCCGGGAGAGGTCCAGAAATCCGGTTGGGTGACCACCAGCGTGGCAGCCACCAGATTTTGCGGGATCTGGTCGTAGGTGAGGAAGGTGCGGGTGGAGTCGGTAGGGGCGAGGGTTGCGAGAAGGTGCTGACCGGTACGGTCAAAAAACCGGGTTGGCTGCAGCAGTTGACCATCCTGTGGATTCAAGAGCAGACTGACCTGCTCTATCGGTGGCAGGCCGCGTGTCAGGGAAGCGTATGTGAGGGCGGCTGCCAGCACGAGCGCCCCCACCAGCACGCTGAGGATGAATCCAAATCCGAGGACCGTCCGCTGGGAACGCTGTTGAGCGCTGATGCGGGCTTGGGAACGACGGTGCCGCCGCTGGCGGATGATGGTGAGAATGGAGGCCATGGGAGCTGGATTTTATTATCTAAGCGCCGAGCAGGTTTTCCAACCGGTCTTTCAAGCCGAGCCTGGGAATCCCGCCAAGAACGGTACCGGTCTGCCCGTTGATGAGGACCCGATTAACCTGGTCCTCGAACGAATAGTGCATGAGCCAGACCGGCAGCAGGATAAGACGGTACGAAGTGATCGAGAGGGCAGAGCTTGAATAATGCAAGTCAATGACGTGCCCATGCTCATGGTGGATGTCACGACAGATGCGCTCGACGGTGATGCGGCGGGCACCCGCATGACCCATGTCCACGGCAAGGGTTTCTTCGAGGAATTGGCGCTTTAATTGGGGATCGTCTTCAACCTGGCTAAGATAGTAATTAGCCTGGGCCTGGGTCTGAAGGTCAGCGGCGGCATCCAGGGCACGTTCGAAATAACGGCGTGCCAGTGCAAATTCCTTCGCTTTGAAGTGAAGGATGCCTTCCTTTAACAGGTCGTTATCGTATTCTTCAGGCATTTTTTCGGTTGCGGACAATGGCATCTGTCATGCGCGCCACCCGCACCATCGCTTTCACGTCATGAACGCGTACGATATCTGCGCCGCGGACAATGCCCACGGCAACAGCAGCAGCCGTCCCTTCCAAACGCTGGTCGGGAGGCAGGTCCAGGGTGTAGCCGATAAAGGATTTGCGAGAAGCTCCCAGCAGGACGGGGAAACCAAGTGCGCGGATCTCGTCCAGGCGGTTGATCAATTCCAGGTTTTGTGCGATCGTTTTACCGAATCCGATCCCAGGGTCCAGCAGGATGTGCTCATCCGGGATCATGGCAGAACGGGCGATCTGAACCGAATCCATCAGATCGCGTTTGATGTCTTCAAGTAAATTGTCATATTCTGCGCCCCGATAGGCCTTGCCAAGCCGTTCGCGTACCTCGACGTTGGCGGGTTTCGAGCGGTTATGCATCAAGATCACGGGGGCATTGGCGTGCGCAGCGACAAGCGCCAAATGTGGGTCGAGGTGCAGTCCCCAAACGTCATTAACGATGGAGGCACCAGCGACGAGGGCTTCCGCAGCCACTTCGGCCTTCCAGGTGTCCACTGAGATCAAGGCATCGGGGAACTCAGCCGCAAGAGCCTGGATGACCGGGAGCACGCGCTGCTTCTCCGCCCAGACATCCACCGGCTGGGAGCCTGGACGGGTCGACTCGCCGCCAACATCCAGGATGTCGGCACCCGCGGCAAGGAACCCGCGGGCTACCTCCACCACAGCCTCCATTCCCACTGCTATTTCAGCAGAACCAGGTGCTGCGGATAATGGCAACAGTCCGTCCCCCGAAAAACTATCGGGGGTGATATTCAAAATCCCCATCACGTAGGTGCGTTCACCCCACGCCAGGGTATGGCTGCCGATGGTCAAGGAGGACATGATCGATTTTCTGGGCGACAAAAGCCGAACCTACACCATTTGATCCAATGGGCGGCTGAGCCAGGCTTCGGCAGCCTCCATGTCGGTAAAGATCTTGATGGCTGCCGAGGTCTCGGGCACCACTGCATAATAGATCTCGCGGATGGCGTTGGCTAATTTGTCGTTGTTGACCACCACTGCCAGGCGGATGTAGCGGGCAGCCGGGTCGCTATCCACTTCCATGGCGATGTGAATGGCTTTCTCGGGGATTTCCTTGATCTGGCGCAGGTCGTACAGGTTGCGGGTGAGGCGGTCGGAGCTGAGCAGGTGATCCATGGCAAAGTCATGCCAGTGTTGGATGGTGGCATCCGACAGGTCGGTGAAAGTGAGCGCCATACCCCCGTCCGGTCGGCGGACAACGCTGTAGCCAATGCCAGGCGCGGGTTTCCAATAAAGGGGCTTTATATCGGTCATCGGGAGACTCCTGAACCAGTAGACATGAGTAGCATCATTATAACGAATATGAGACCCGTTTCGTTACTGAAAACGAAGCGTCTTTTTGGAAAGGGCGGGGCTATCAAACTGCATTTTCGACCTGGTACTTGGTTTGCAACAGGCTATTCCTATAAAGGATCGTCTCGATATGAAGCAGTTTCACATCCCGGTCAAGTTTTCCAAACAAGGGAATCCATTCCCCGATCAAGCGGGCGATATATCCATCCAGCGAGGCCGCCACAAAGACGGAGCATTTCACCGACATCAGCGACTCCTTTTGACCAACAATCCGGGTAGTATACACATCAAACGAATTCCAAAGAATTTATACCACGCCTGATGGTCAGTAAATTTGCGCGACAAGATAGAGGTTAGACCTTACTGCTGCTGAAGCGGTGATTTCAACCGGCCTGCCATACGCAGCACATACAACGCATCGGCAGTAACGAATGGATTCATCTTGCGCCTGCTCGTCCCACCCCAAAGGACCGGCGTGTACCCGCTCAGCCCTGGATTGGTGGGACGGGAGTACGACTCTTCCGCCGGGAAGCCACCGTCGGGCAGACGTTTGGATTCGAGCAGGTCGAGCGCATCCTTGCAGCCAGGATCTGAAATGAACCCGACCTCCGCCATCACCTTCAGCCCAAAAAGGATGTTGTAATGCCAGTAGGGGGGATAACTTAGCAGGACGAAATGTTTGTCGATCACGGAGCCGTCGAGCAGGCGCTTGAACAGGCGACGCTTGAGAAAGATTTCGGCGACGCGGTCGGCTGCAGTCCGGACCCGGGCGTCTCCCGCAACCCGGGCATACAACGCAAGCGCGCGCAGGGGAATGAGGGATTCCATGAACGACGAGGTATCTGCCTGGGGGCGCTTGTCGCAGTTCCAGCCGCCGTCGGGCCACTGCCATTTGAGCAGGCGGGAAACCAGTTCGTCAGTACGCGCATCTGCCAGTCCCAGCCGCAGCGAAGACCAGATGGCATTCCCTTCCTGGGAGGCGCAGCGCCGAGTCCGCCCGGCGATCAGGCGGATATTTTTATCATGGCAGCGGGAAAGCCAGGCATTGTAAGTCTTTTCCATCAGAGGACGCAGGTCCTCATCGCCCGGGGGAAAGCCCAGGTCAGCCAGCAGGGAAAGGGTCCAGTGAGCGCCGATCCACTTGCGGTAGGCGGGGCCGTCCCGGTCGCAAACAGCAAGCAACCGGGTCACGAGGATGGATTGGCGGACGGTTTCCGCTGCCTGGCGGGCTGCGCTGGAATCGGGGCCGACGCCGACCACGTTGACGGCTACCTTCCAGGCCAGGGCAGGTTCGGAATTCAGCTGCTCAAGTGTTTGGCTCATAGCGGTTCACTCCGGATTGATCCAATCCCTCGAGAAGTTCGCGGACAGATTTGCAGAAAACCGGATGGAGCAGATCAGGTGCCAGGTCTGCCAGCGGGACGAGCACAAAGGCGCGCTCATGCAGGTGCGGGTGAGGGATTTCCAGCCCCTGGATACTGAGGACCAGGTCGGCATAGAAAAGGATGTCCATGTCGATCAGGCGCGGCCCCCAGGGGACAGAAGGCTGGCGGCCTAGACTGGTTTCCAGTTTTTTCAGCCCTTCCAATAGTTCCACCGGTCCGAGGGAGGTCTCACCCTTGAGGACCATGTTGAGGAAGGCAGGCTGGTCGGTGTAACCCCAAGGCAGCGTCTCGTAGACCGGCGACTCCAACAAGACGCGGACGGCAGGAGGCAGGGCTGAGATGGCAGCCCGCAGGTTGGCGGACCGGTCCCCGAGGTTGGAACCGAGGGCGAGGTAGATGGTGGAGGGAGGATAGATCGACATGCCGGCCTGATTTCACAGTTATTGTACTCCCTCAATATTCCAATTGCCGCCCCAACCCCTTGACTGGAACCCGGTTGAATACCTATACTGGGATTCATCGTGCCATCAATATGTGCAGGAATTCGCAGTGTCACAATTAAATCAAGGCTGACCAACCATTCGGAAGGTCTCTTGTTAAATATTTGCTGTATGATGAATAAAAGGAGGATTCGTGGAAAGTAAAACTGGCAGTCATGCTTCAATAGATGAGTACATTGCATTGTTCCCCAAAGATATCCAAAAAAAACTGGAAGAATTACGGGCAACCATAAAAGCCGCCGCGCCGGATGCGAAAGAAAAAATCAGTTATCAAATGCCCACCTTCGATCTGTACGGCAATTTGGTTCATTTTGCTGCACATAAAAACCACATTGGGTTTTATCCAACGCCCAGTGGAATTGACGCGTTCAAAAATGAATTATCCGTTTACGAAGGCGCGAAAGGTTCGGTACAATTCCCCCTGGATAAACCATTACCGTTAAAATTGATCAGAAAAATTGTTAAATTCCGGGTTGCTGAAAACGTGGAAAAAGCTGAAATCAAGTCGAGCAGAAAAAATCGTTGAAATAAAGGGAAATTAAATGGAACCGTATGTGACTCCAGAGAACATTCACGAAAAAAAGAAAAAATGGTTGGAACACATTGCCCCGTTCAACACGCATGAAATGCAGCTCAAGCCCGATAAAGCTGCCCTGCTCGTGATCGATATGCAGCTTTTTTTCCTGGATCCGCTCTCACCTTCATTTACCTGCGGTGGACTTGCCATTCTTCCCAACCTCGCAAAGATAATCAATGCTTTCCGGCAGGCAAATCGCCCGGTAATCTTCACCAGGCATGTCCATCACCCGGATCAGCTGGATGCAGGAATAATGGGTTGGTGGTGGGAGGGTATGTGTCTGGAAGGAAGTCCTGAAAGTGAAATCCGCCAGGAATTATTTCCGAAATCCAATGAGAAGGTAATTTTTAAGCACCGTTATTCCGCATTTTATAATACAGATCTTGAAACCGTACTGCGCTGCCAGCAGGTGGAAGATATTGTCATTACCGGTATTATGACCAACATGTGCTGCGAATCCACTGCCCGGGATGGCTATTTTCGAGACTACCGGGTATTTTTCCCAGCCGATGGATCGGGCAGCATCACCGAAGAGATGCATGTGGCAAGCCTGATCAACCTGGCCTTCGGCTTCTCATGGGTGACGGACATTGACACCATTGTGGCTCACATGGCGTAGTTTGTGTGAGGGAAAAAATCGAAATCGCTTTTCTGCTCAGAGGACTCATCATCGGCTTCTCGATCGCCGCGCCGGTTGGACCGATCGGCGTGTTATGCATACGGCGAACATTGGCAGACGGGTGGGCACACGGGCTGGTTTCCGGACTGGGGGCTGCCAGTGCGGATGCAATCTACGGCAGCATTGCCGGGTTTGGCCTGGCGTTCATTTCCAGCTTCCTGGTCAGCCAGCAACTTTGGCTGCGTCTGGTCGGCGGGATCTTTCTCTGCTACCTGGGTGTCAGGACCTTGCTGGCAAAACCCGCCGAAAAAGTCTCGGCAAGGAAAGAAGGCGGTCTCCTGACTGCGTACGCATCGACGTTCATTCTAACCCTCACGAATCCGATGACGATCATTTCCTTCGCGGCGATTTTTGCCGGCCTGGGGTTGGCGGCTGCCCGGGGGAATTACGGGTCGGCAGGGATCCTGGTGCTGGGCGTGTTCACAGGTTCCGCCTCGTGGTGGTTCCTGTTGAGCGGTACGGTGGGCATATTCCGGGCAAGTTTCAAGCCAGGCCTGCTGCAATGGGTCAACCGGATTTCAGGCGCGATCATCATTGGATTCGGAATATTTGCCCTTGTAAGCGTGCTATGATAAAAATACGGTACAAGCGGCATGGCTGGTCGGTCTGCCGCATCGAGAACTGCAAGTTCCCTGCATAGGATCCAAACAAATAAAGGCCGAATCAGTCAATGCCCGCACGGAGGCAACCATGTTCGTCCGCTCGAAAACAATCCCCGCCATTCAGAGAATCGGCATACTCTTCGCCGTTGCGATCTTTGCCTCCTGCGGGTTTAATCCGGCGGTGCCAACTGCCACACCCACCAGCTCTAATTTTTCAACTTTTTCACCCGTCCCCACCGTGGTGGCATCTTCCACCAGTGCGCCAACCTCATCTCCGACTGCGATGAAAAAGGTGGATGCGAGCACCATGGAGCATAAATTACTGATGGGATACCAGGGCTGGTTCACCTGCCCGAACGACGGGTCACAGGTCGGTGGATATTTCCACTGGTTCGTGAATAATATCCCGGATGCTGCCGATTTCAGGGTGGCCATGTGGCCGGATACCAGCGAGTTAACCCCGGAGGAACGCTGTCAAACGAAGATGGTCTTCCCCAACGGACAGCCTGCCTATCTCTACTCAGCCTATAATCCAAAAACCGTTCTGCGCCATTTCGAGTGGATGAGCGAGTACGGGATCGACGGCGTATTCCTGCAGCGCTTCGGCTCTGAATTATCAACCCCAGCCATGTTCGACGAGCGCAACGTGGTGACCAAAAATGTCATCGCCGGGGCAGAGGCCACCGGGCGAGTTTTTGCCATCATGTACGATACCAGTAACATGGATCCAGCTACGTTCGTCGGCGAGCTTGAAAAAGACTGGAAGTACCTGGTGGACGTATTGAAGGTTACGGTAAGCCCATCCTACCTGCACCAAAATGGCAAACCGGTGGTGGCTGTCTGGGGATTGGGGTTCACCAACCATCCCGGTACCCCCCAGCAGGCCATGGACCTGGTCAATTTCTTTGAGAAGAACCCGGACCCCACCCAGCAGGTCACGCTGGTGGGAGGCGTGCCCACGGAATGGCGCTCGCTGCAAAAAGACTCGCTGTCAGATCCGGGTTGGAAAGAGTACTACTGTGCCCTCAATATCATCAGCCCGTGGACCGTGGAGCGTTTCACGACTGACGTGCAGGTGGACCAATACAAATCCAAGATGATCCTGGATATGGGTGCCGCCAGGCAATGCGGCGCTGAATATATGCCGGTGGTCTTTCCGGGGTTTTCCAACCAAAACTCTGGCGGGTCTCTGTTAAACGTAAACGTCACCCCGCGACGGGGAGGGAATTTATACTGGCGGCAGGTTTATAACGCAATCTCGATTCACGCGCCCATGATCTACAATGCCATGTTCGACGAAGTGGATGAAGGCACCGCCATGTACAAGATCGCCGCGACTATTAATGACCAGCCGGAGGGGGTGAAATTGGTCCCGTTGGATGCCGATGGGATCAACCTGCCCAACGACTGGTACCTCAGGCTGGCAGGTGCCGCCACACAGATGCTGCGCGGCGAGATCCCGTTGACGATCGAGATTCCCATCAAGCCGGGCACAGCAGCTCCGTAAACATCCCTCAGACAAATCTAATACCCTGAAAGTCATTAGCGTGTTCGGGCCGCTTCCGAACAATAGCATGCTTCGAATAAATTGTGCGATAATCAGCAAAATCCCGCAGGTAGTGTTGATGCTAAAAAATATTTTCAGGGATTCAATCCAGAATCAACACATGAGATCCCAACAACAGTCCTTGTAAATGATTTGATGATCGAAGGAGAGTACACTTGATCCCGAATGACAGGAACCTTCCCAACCTTGCCCATGACCTTGTCCGGATCCACAAAGTCATCACCAGGGGTCTATCCGTTGGAGTGACCAGGGGAAGGGAATTCCTTGGCGATGGATTCCCATCCCAAGATCTAAAACGCGGATTCGCCGACTACATCCGGAGCCTGGTGTCTGTTGTGGCAGCCCATCACCTGGGGGAAGACACAATCGCCTTCCCGGCGCTTAAAGAAAGACTCCCTGACGCACCGTACAGACGTTTGGCTGCCGACCACAAAAAGATCGAGGCGGCATTGAATCCTTTGAGGGAATCCACTCCTGAAATTTCAGGGGCAAACCCGCTCGCCGGGCTCGGCGTGGTGGTTGCTGGCCTTAGGAAAATACTGGCGATCTGGCCTTCACATATTGGATTAGAGGAGTCTTCTTTCGGTTCCAAATCCATTGCGGGGGTGATGACCCCGGAGGAGCAAGCCAATGTGAGTGTTTTGATGGCCAGGCACTCGCAGGAACACGCCGGTCCCCCTTTCCTGGTGCTCCCATTTGTCCTATTTAACCTCGCCGGTGCTGACAGGGATGCAATGGCAGCGACAATGCCGGCACCCGTCAGGGAGCTCGTGCAGAAGGAATGGAAGGATCAGTGGAGCCTGATGAAGCCTGATGAAGCCTTTTTTCCTGGATTAGGACCCATCCTGTCCAGCGCAACTACCCCTGTTTACCGGTTCTTTACTGCATTAATAAAATCCGCCAGCAAGCCGTATGCGGTGGTCTCCGGGCCGGGATTGCCTTCAACGATGGCAAGGCTCGATAACGTGTCGGTGTGGAACTCAACAATGGATGAGGAGCCTTCCACGCTGTAAAGAGTTGAAGAGGGGGAGACAAGTTCGGGCGCCACGCGGCCTTTAACTTCATTTCCATTTTTTTCCGCACTGCAGACCAGCTTCCAGCGTTTGCCCTGGGTTTTTGCTTCCGAAACCATTTCCGCGGTTAAGCCGCGGATGCCGGTGCGATCCACCTGCCGGGGTTTGAAGGGAATGCCCATCAGGACCGTGACCAGGGCGGCAACTTTGATGGAGGCATCCCAGCCGTCGACGTCCCCGGAAGGATCGGTCTCTGCCAGGCCGATCTCCTGGCAGTAATGCACGGCGTCATCGAAAGTGCTGCCAGCTTCCATGCGCCCCAGGATGAGATTGGTGGTTGAATTCAGGATGCCGCGGAAGGAGGTCAATTGCGCGGCCGGCAGGGCGGAGCGGAAGAGTGAGAAGATCGGCGCCCCGTCCATCACAGTGGATTCGAAGTAAAACTTGCGGCCTTTGGCTTGCGCCAGGGCGGTCAGTTCACGGTAGGCGTAGACGACCGGACCCTTGTTGGCGGTGATGGCGTGCATCCCGCTTTCCAGGGCTGCCTTGAGGTGATCGACGGCCGGCTGACCGCTGTCAACATTGACGGGGGAATTCTCGAAAAGCACGTCCGCAGGAACCAGGCGAATAAAATCGAGCGGATCGGTTACGGGAATCCTGGTCAGCGCGGATAAGGATCCCCCGCCCTCCACCAGCGCCAGGGCATTTTCGAGATCGAGACCGTCCGGGTCGATGGCAGCTCCATGCTTTCCGGTGGCAATCCCGGTCACGCGGAAAGTGAGATCATATTTTTCCTTGAGTTCGGACTCTTTGCGCAGGAGCAGGCGTGCCAGGGCGCGTCCGACGTTGCCAAAACCGAGCAGGGCGAGTCGAGAAAGCATGGACATCTCCAATAATTTGCAGGGATACAACAAATTCATCGGGCACGATTTCCCCAGCAGGGGTAAACCGCCCCGGGTGATGTTACCAGCGTGCCCTTACAAGGGCGGGTAAGGGAACGAGCGGCGGTCTTCGGGCGGCAGCGGGAACAGCGGGTTTGCCAGGAGCGCCCCGGTACGGGCATCCAGTGCGGCGAACTCCTGTGCGGTGAGGTATGGCTGCAGCGCGGCCGAAAGACTCAAATGCAGGATACCCTGGAACGTCTTCAGCGCAGCAACCAAATCAGCGGGCAGGGCTTCCCCGGCAAAATCCCAGATCACCGTGCGCAGTTTGTCCTCTGCGTGGAAGCACAAACCGTGATCGATCAGGTAGAGCTTGCGGGTGCGCTTCTGGAGCAGGATGTGACCACCTTTGCGGTCGGCATTGTTGATCAGCAGGTCGAACAGGGCCACCTGGCGCAACCGGGGCCGGTCGGCGGGTTGGAGGGTGAAATAGTGCTGGTTGGGATCGTGTTCGATGTACTGCTGGAGCGAACCGTGACCGAAGGGGCCATCGCGCAGGATCGTTAGCGGGACGAAGCAGAACCCAATCGCTTCGCTGACCAGGTAGGCTGCAACTTCGCGCCCGGCCAGGGAGGCTTCGGGAAAATCCCACAACGACTGTTCGCCGCGCCTGGGTTTGTATACGGCAGGGATTTCCCGCCCTTCACACTTGACGTTTACCAGGAAGGTGTAATTCGAGCCAAGTGTGAACTGGCCTTTAAGCTCGATCTCCCCCTGTTCTAGGTCGAGGCGAAGAATTTCCGGTGAGATGGTCATGGATGCGGCTGCCTAAAATAAAAACAGAACCATTAAAAAGGACGGGAATTCAACCCGGGTATGGGCGACCGGGCACTTAATGCTTGTGCCCATTCTTCTTGGGACAAAAATGGCCTTCGGGATCCATCGGCTGCCCGCACTGCGGGCACAAGGGACGACCACGGCTGACGATTTCCTTGCTCCAGTCTGCCAGCAGGTGGATCTGGGCGCGGGTGCACCAGAACCGGACCTCGGAGGCTTCCTCCGGGTCCTGGCCTTCCATCACGACCTCACGCACCATGACGACGATCATGTCGTGGTCGGCGTCGTAGCCCAAACCCATTTCCCCGGCACGGAAGAGCGGGTCCACCGGCGGACTGATGCGCATTTTGTCTTCGTCGTATTCCGCCGCGGTCACGCTTAATTCGGGTTTTTGCTTGGCAAGTTCAGCCAGCATCTGGTCAACGCCCACTGCCATGGATTGGAGCTGGACTTTTTCAATGATAATTGTCACCGGGGCGGGATCGGTCTTGCGCCAGCCCTGGATGTAAAAAACGCGTGCGCCCGGCTTGCCAATGGCATCCACGGTAATATGCTCGAGCGGGTTGAGGTCGATCTCGAAACGGGGCATGCTCAGCCTTCCTGTTTGAAAGAATAAACGTCAAAATCGCGCGCCACCTGCACGTTGGGGAACACGGCCTGGGCTTCGGCCAGCACATCCTTTTCACGGTAGCGGCGGGAGAGATGGGTCAATACCAACTGGCGCACGTTCGACCTGACGGCCAGTTCAGCGGCCATTTTCGCAGTCAGATGTGAAAACTGCCTGGCCATTTCGGCTTCCTCCTCCAGGTAGGTGGATTCAATGACCAGCGCCTCGGCATCCTGGCAAACCGCAGCCAGGTCTTCGGTGCGGCCGGCATCGCCGACATATACCAGCCGGACGCCGGGCTTGAGCGGTCCCAGCACGTCATCCGGTCCCACTTTGCGCCCGTCAGCGAGGGTGATGATCTTCCCATCCACCAGGTCGCGGCGGATCGGACCGAAAGGCACCCTCAGGGCTTCAGCCTTTTCAGGCAGGAACGGGCGGTGGGGACGCTCTTCGAATTTGAATCCCAGCGAGTCGGAGCCGCGATGGAAGACAGGAAAGGCCGTTACCGTGAAATCTTCGGTCTCGAAGAAAACGCCCGGCTTGATCTCGTGCAGGTTGAGGATGATCGGCGGCTGCCCGCCGCGCAGCACCACGCTGTAAAGCAGATCGTGGATGCGGTCAAGCGCCCACCTGCCGCTGTAAATGTTCAGCTCTTCAATGGTTTCCCAGCGCATGAACGTGGAGAGCAGACCGGCGAGGCCGAGGATGTGGTCCAGGTGGCCGTGGGTGATGAAAATGCTGCTCAGGTTCCTGAAACCGATGCCGGATTGCAGGATCTGGCGCTGGGTGCCTTCGCCGCAATCGATGAGGAAGCGGAATTCGTCGTGCTTGACGATTTGAGCTGAAAGCCCGCGCTTGGCGGAGGGGGCGGAGGCGGAGGTGCCGAGGAAAACGATTTCGAACATTGCGGCAATTATACCCTGCCCGCAGGTGAGGGCATTCGGCGGAACCGAGGTCCCAAAAGGGGGCTACACCTGCACATCGACGACTCGTCCCCGGGGGACGCTCCGTGGGGGAACAATGTCGCGGTGTCGTCGATGTGGCGGATGGCGGCTGGAAGCCGCCTCCGCGCATCGTTCTTGAGGAACAAACGAGGAACGAAAACATCTCGTTGTCTCTTCATATACATATACCAGGCTGGCGAATTCGTTCCTTAAAACGAACCCAAAACGAATAAGCTCACCAGATCTTGAAGCCAAGTATGCAAATTCGCGTGCAAATTTATTAATTTTCGAGGAACGAATAGAGGCCATATTGTTTTTAAAGTACAGAAAGACAGGAGGACATTTTAGGGAATGGATCCCGGCTCAATAATAGAATATATGTTCTGGTTTGTCAAGAGGGAGGGTAAAGGCTTGGGCGCAGCATGCTGCGCCCCTACTAGAACCGGAAAGAATGCGCCTCGACGCAGAATATCGGAAAGAGAAAGAACCGGCTGGTTTCAGTGACAGCGGACGACCAGACCACCCAATTCATTTATAATGGGGAAGGGAACATGGGCAATTAATATACTTTTACCAACCAGGAAATCCAGCCATGTCTAGCGAATCCTCTCTTTCAGATACCGTCATCATGCTGACCCGTGAGGGCATGGGTTCCGCCGATGCCACCCTGCAGCACAAGCTGCTCGACCCCTACCTGAATCTGCTGCTGAAGAATGGCTCATACCCCAATGCGATTTGTTTCTATACGGAGGGCGTCAGGCTGGTTGTGGAAGGGTCTCCCCACCTGGAACAACTGTCCCGGCTGGAGCAGCGCGGGGTGCGCCTGATCATTTGCTCGACCTGCCTAACCTTTTACGGACTGACTGATAAAGTTAAAGTGGGAATTGTTGGGGGATTGGCGGATATTCTCGAAACTCAGACCCGGGCGGGTAAAGTGATCTCGCTCTGAACAGCAGTCATCCGTGGTATGCTCATCGACATGAAGCTGTCTCATTTATCCATCGGCAGGGGTTTTAATATCAGGAAAGACACCCAGGACCGATGGATGAAATTTTCTCCCAGGAAAGAGCAATCCAGGCGATGAAGGCCCGCAAGGCAGGTGCGGTCGATTCCCGGACCGGACCCGACGAGGCTTCCCTCTCCCCCAGGCATTCGAGGACCTTTTCCTCGAGCACTGGAGTTCGATCTACCGGTTGCTCGTGCGCATGACCGGAGACCCGGCCGAGGCGGAAGACCTGGCCCTCGAGACCTTCTTCCGGTTTTACCGGCAGCCGCCAAAGAGTGGTGAGGGATACAACCCGGGCGGCTGGTTGTACCGGGTGGCGACCAACCTGGCGCTGCGCTCCATACGAAGTTACAAGCACCGCGAACATTATGAAATGGCAGCCGGGAAAGGCGCCCTTGCAGATGCCCAGGAAACCCGCCCGCCCCAGATCCTTGAAAGCAAAGAAGATCACCGCCTCACCCGCCTGGCACTGGCGAAGATAAATCCCCGCCGGGCACAGTTGCTGGCACTGCGCTATTCGGGAATGAGCTACAAGGACATTGCCAATACCCTGGAACTTTCCCCTGCCTCCATTGGTCCGCTCCTGCTGCGAGCCGAGCGTGAATTCGAAAAAGTCTACCTCGCCCTTAACGAGGAGGAAAAATGAACAAGCATTTGAACGAAGGACAATTGCGCGCCGCTCTCGACCTGGAACTGGACAGGGACGGCATGCAGCACCTTGAAAATTGTCCCGACTGCCGGAGGCGGCAGTCCCGGCTCATGGCAGAGACACAGCAGGCTGCCCGGGGACTTGCCTTCCTGGGCTCGCCAGCCGGACAATCCGGCCCGGATGCAAGGTCAGCCCTGGTCCGTTTCCATCAACGTAACGATTCCCGAAAGGAGATTTCCATGTTTAGAAAATTGTTTGCTTCCACCGCCCTGCGGGTTGGGCTGGCGATCGTGGTTATCCTGGCGGTCGTGTTTTCCTTCCCCCAGGCGCGCGCCTTCGCAGACCAGGTCTTGAACCTCTTCCGCGTCCAGCAGGTGGTGGTGGTCCCCGTCGACTTTACCGGTATCCAATCACTGACCGGGAATGATACCCTCGGAAAACAGGTCAGCGACCTGATCGCGAGCTCGGTCACCACCCAGCAGAAACCCGGCACTCCGGTCACTGCCACCGACGCCGCCCAGGCCAGCCAATTGGCTGGCTTTACCGTGCGCGTTCCGCAGGGGATGACCCCCTCGCGCCTCAGCGTTGAAAATGCGGCTGCCTTCACGCTCAAAGTGGACGTAGCCAAGGCCCAGGCACTGCTGAACGAATCCGGCCGGTCCGACCTTGTCCTGCCCGCTTCGATCAACGGGGCGGATGTTTCGGTGAACATCCCGGCCAGCGTCAGCGTTGCCTTCGGTACCTGCCCCGACCCGGCTGCCCCAGATACGGGCGCCGGCCTCAACTCGGGCGGCTCTGCCGGGCGGCGTTATCCCGACTGCGTCATCCTGGCGGAAATCCCAACCCCCACCGTGTCAGCTCCGGCAGACTTGAACATCGCCCAACTCGCCCAGATTGGCTTGGAATTCACGGGCATGACCAGCGACCAGGCCGCGGCTTTCACCCAAACGATCGATTGGACCTCCACCCTGGTGATCCCGCTCCCCAAGAATGCGGCCACCTATGACCAGGTGACGGTCGACGGCGTGACCGGGACGCTCATCCAGCGCCCGGCCGATGACGCGCCGCAGTATGCCCTGCTATGGGTCAAGAATGGTATCATCTACGCCATCAGCAGCCTGGGCACAAACTCCCAGCAAGCCATCCAGATGGCGAATTCCCTCCCATAACGGAGCTGTATGCCGCCTGTCCCTGCGATTGAAACAAACGAATTAAGGAAAGAATTCGGCGACAACGCCGCAGTAAAACACCTCACCCTGCAAATCCAGCAGGGTGAGGTGTTTGGATTCCTGGGTCCGAACGGGGCCGGCAAGACCACCTCGATCAAGATGCTGGTTGGGTTGATCAAGCCCACCTCCGGGGCGGCTTCCCTGCTGGGAGCCCCGCTTGGTGACCGCAGAACGCGCGCCCGGATTGGTTTTTTACCCGAACACTTCCGCTTCCAGGACTGGTTGACCGCCCGCGAGTTTCTGCTGCTGCACGGTCAACTCTTTGGAATGCGGCAACCTCAATTAACCGCCCGCATCGACGAATTGCTCGAGCGGGTGGGGCTGGACGGCTTCCGCGACAAGCACCTTTCCACCTTCTCAAAGGGGATGCTGCAGCGTATCGGCCTGGCCCAGGCGCTGCTCAACCAACCGGCCCTCGTTTTCCTGGATGAACCCACCTCGGGCCTTGACCCGGTCGGCCGGATCCTGGTGCGCGACATCATCCATGAACTGCGCGCCCAGGGCACCTGTGTCTTCCTGAACTCGCACCTGCTCAGCGAGATCGAGGTCACCTGCGACCGGGTTGCATTCATCAGCCACGGGGAGGTGATCCGCCTGCTGGAGCTGGCTTCCCTGAATACCGGTCAGATCAATGCAGTCTTGCGCGTCAAGGGAGTCAACCCGGAGTCCATTTCCGGACTCTCGACCTGGGCGCGGGAGGTCCGCCTCGAAGGAGACTCCCTGACCATGGTCATCCAAAACGAAGCTGCCCTGCCGGAGATCAACCGCTATCTCGTGGAACACGGAGCGGCTGTTTACGAGATTTCCCCCAAGCACGTTTCACTGGAAGAGCTGTTCATCGAGACAGTCGGGAAGGAGGGTGGGCTGTGAGCGCCATCTTCATCCTGGCCCGCATGACCTTCGTGCAGGCGATCCGCCGGCGCATCGTGCTGACCGGCCTGCTGCTTGGGCTGTGTTTCCTGGCTGTTTTTACGATCGGCTTCCACATGATCAATACGAGTTCCATCGCCGCGATCACGGGTACGAGCAGCACAGGGATTCAAAATATCGTTGATGCCGAACGGTCCAGCGGCCTGTTCCTGGCAGGGTTGTATGCGGTCACGTTCCTGGCGATCGCCATGGCAGCCCTGCTGGGTGCGGACACGATGGCGGGCGAGATCAACTCGGGCACCATCCAGGTTATTGTCACCAAGCCCATCCGGCGTTCAGACGTGGTGTTCGGAAAATGGCTGGGGTTTGCGGGGCTACTGGGACTGTACCTGCTGCTCATGGAGGGCGGGACTGTACTGAGCATCCTGCTGCAGTCCGGGTATACGGCGCCGCACCTGTTCGCCGGGCTGGTGCTGATCTACCTGGAAAGCCTGCTGGTGATGACCATGGCGATGTTGTTCTCCAGCCGGTTCTCTGCACTGGCCACCGGGGGGGTGGTTTTTGGACTGTACGGCCTTTCTTTCATCGGCGGCTGGATCGAGCAAATTGGCGCAGTGCTCAACAGCCAGACGGCCGTTAAGGTCGGCATTGTCACGAGCCTGATCATTCCGAGCGAATCCCTCTGGCGCAGGGCGGCCTACGAAATGCAGTCGCCCCTTTCGGGGCTGCTGGGGATTTCCCCCTTTGGAGCCACTTCGGTTCCCAGCCTGTTCATGGTCGCTTATGCAGTGGTTTACCTTTTGGTTGTATTAGCTTTGACCGTCCGGGTTTTCCTGAAGCGGGACCTCTAACACCTGATAATATTTTCCCTCCCGGATAAAGTTAAACAATTCCGCCGCCATTGTCTTTGCAGACTGGCGGCGGTTTCATTCAGATGTCCCGTCCGTGCATTTTGAGTTTTCCGCCCAGCTAGTTTTCCCGGGTTCCTTCACGGGCTTCCGCAAACACTTCCAGGGTTTCCTTTACCAGCCAGGCCAGGAAACCCAGCGCGGCAACATACTCCACCCACCATAATCCAAACACGGCATTTAAGAGCAGGCCTGCCAGCACGGTTGCAGCCATGTACGCGCAGGTCAATGAATTGGCGGCGTCTCCCGCCAGGGCGGCGCTGTTGATCCGCTTCGAAATCCGGCGCTTGGACACAGCCAGCCACGGCATGACCAACAGGGCTGCCAATGAGATGGCAATCCCGACCAGGGAACTCTCCGGTTTGGCATGGATGAGCAGCAGGTAAACGGATGAGATCAGCACGTAAGCGCACAACAGGCTCAGGCTGGCTGCCACCACCCAGGCCGCCCGGCGTTCCGCCCTCTTTACGCTTCCCAGGTCCCCGCCCCTGTTCTCGGTGGAAAGCCGCCAAAGCAGGATCGATCCGCTGACCAGCTCGATCAGGCTGTCCACGCCAAAGGCGGTTAAGAGCACGCTCCTGGCGGCGATGCCTGCCCCGATGGAGACAGCCATCTCCACCACCATCCAAAGGATGGTGATCACCTCGATCCGCACCCCCATTCTTACGTTAGTCGTTCGGGTTGCATCCATAGGGCAATTTTACCGGTCGATCTGACCAAGTTTAACCCCTGTGCTTTAGTGCTTGATGAGAAGTCAGGAATGTCCCCCTTTAATAATTCCATAATCGTTCGGGTGTCTTCCCCAAGTCCTGATCGAAGCATTAAATAAAAAACCAGTGTGCCCTCTTTCCATCCCCCCAACTCATGCGGTCGCCACAGGCCTCAGGGAAACAAACTCATCCCATTTTTCCGGTCAGATACGCGTCGGTCAGTTCCTTTTCGGGGCGGGTAAAGATCTTTTCGGTCGGTCCAAACTCGACCAGTTCTCCCAGCCAGAAGAGACCGGTATAGTCTGACACGCGCCCGGCCTGCTGCATGTTGTGAGTAACGATGACAATTGTATAATTTTTCTTGAGTTCAGAGATCAAGTCTTCGATACCACCTGTGGCGATGGGATCAAGAGCTGAGGTGGATTCGTCGAACAGGATCACGTCCGGCTTGA
>Ga0209638_1000111_pt1 | contig 51706 bp, 46 predicted proteins | sample BarGraNGADG00211_FD_184490 | JGI IMG/M metagenome (GOLD analysis project Ga0209638, IMG submission 184490) | Arctic peat soil microbial communities from Barrow, Alaska - Barrow Graham LP Ref core NGADG0002-211 (SPAdes) (version 2) | ecosystem: Environmental > Terrestrial > Soil > Wetlands > Peat... | reverse complement strand
ACAGAATTTCCGGCAGACACGATCGCTCCCACTCACGGACTCCCGCGAGACAGTCGGTCAAGGGTCGCGGGCGCCGGCGAGCACAGAGGAGCGGTTTTCCTTGTACAGCGACAAGGTGATGACCTGCGCGGACTGCAGCCAGGACTTCGTCTTTACGGCGCGTGAGCAGGAGTTCTACGCGACGCGGGGCTTCACGGAGCCGCGGCGTTGCCCCTCCTGCCGCGCAAGCCGCAAGGCGGCCCGCGGCGATACCGGTGGCAGCTACGGTGGCGGCACCAGTTTCGGTAACCGCAGTGGTGGTGGCGGCTACGGCGACAGCAGCGGCGGGTACGGCGGCGGAAGCAGCAGCGGTGGCGGCGGGTATTCCCGCGGTCCCCGCGAGATGTTCACCGCGACGTGCTCCAACTGCGGCAAGGAGGCCCAGGTCCCCTTCCGGCCCACGAGCGGCAAGCCCGTCTATTGCAGCGACTGCTTCGCCCTCCGACGCGCCTGAGCGCCGGCGCTGACGCGCAGCACCAAAGGGCCCCCGGTTCGCCGGGGGCCCTTTCAATTCCCAGCCCGCCGGCGGCCGTTCCGTCCCGCAGACGCTCGTCCCGCAGACGCTCGTCCCGCCCGGGCGGCCGGCACGCCGCAAGCCGGGCCGCTCCGGCTATTCCGCGGGCAGCCCTTGGGACCCGGAGGATCGTGGCTCGCGGCGGGGGCCGTTCAGGCCACCGAGCTTCGCCAGCGCGGTCCGCTCCTCCTCGGAGGTCGGGATCGGCGGGCGGACTTTGACCCCGAGGCAGTTGCGGTCCTCGTCCGCGAGGATCTGGCGGATCTCGTCGCGCACGTGGGCACAGGGGTCCGGTTCGGGCGCGTTCGGCATCATCTCAACGCCTCGACAGGATCATCGTCGGTGGGCGCGCGGACGTCCGCGTCCGATGCCGGCCTAGGCGGCCTCGGTGAGCAGCACGATCGTCTCGGGCCGGACGCCGTCGAGCTTCATCGCCTCGGCGGCCGCCGCCGAACCCAGCGCCTCCTGGAACGCCGCCATGCTGGGCACCTCGGCGATAAGGCCGACCCGGTTGCTCTTGGCACGGTCGACAACGAACGTCCGCACCGACATCCCGAGGGGCCCGAACAGCTCCATCCGGCGGGGTGAGCTGAGCCAGCGCTCGACGTCGTGGACGTCGTGAAGGATCATGACGGTGACCACGGGACGGGACCTCCCCCTGGCGCCGTCATGGGACGCGGCGCGATCGCGCATCCTTGCATGCCCTCTCGCCAGAAGTCCAGCCCGAACCGGGTTGTCCCACGGATTGCGCATGGCGACGCCGAGGGCGCGAGGTACGTCCACATCCCGGCCTCCGCGACCGGCGGACCCGCGTCGGGGCAATCAGCGGGCGACGCGCGGCGCAGTCTCCGCGAGCCGGACCGAGACCACCTTCGTGACGAGCCCCATGGGAATGCGGCCGCCCGCCGCGAAGCGGATCGTCCCTCGTCCCGCGAGGTAGGGCGCCAGGTCCGCCCCGAGCGCCTCCTTCACCGCCTGACTCGCCGGGAAGAGGCTGTCATGGACCTTGTATGCGGCGAACGACACGAGAAACCGGCCGTGATTCGTGAACGCCGGCATCCCGTAGGCGATCGTCTCCGTCGCCTCCGGGGCCGCGGCCCTGATCGTCCGGCGCATCTCTTCCAGGACCGCCCGCCGGTTGTCCGGGAGGGCGGCCAGGTACTCGTCGACACTGCGTGGTGCGGCCATGGCATCCTCTCTATGCGTGCGTTCCTGGGATCATCACACGCCCGACCGGCAGACCTGCCGAACGGCCAGCTCGCCGCGGTTCCGCCCCGCTGACCACCTGCGCGGTGCTCGTCGCGCGGGGCTCCGGGAAGGGCCGCGCGGCGGCGGCCCCCCGCTCGCGGAAGCAGGGTCCGCCCAGGGCAGACCCTGCCGGAGTCGTCAGGCGCTCGGCGGGGCCGGCACGAGGCCCAGCTGCTGCATCAGCGTCATCTGGTCCATGACGCCCCAGTGCTCGTGGACGCGACCATCGTCACCAAATCGCATGATGTCGATGAGCTGCACCTCGACGCTCTTGCCGGTCGCCGGCATGCCCATGAACGCACCCCGGTTGGTCCCCGAGTACCTCACGCGCGTGACGACCTTGTCGCCGCCCGCGATGACGTCTTCCGCGTCCATTCGCAGGTCGGGAAACGCGGCGCGCTGCATCCCGAAGAAGACCCTGACTCCATCCTTCGTCGGCGCCAGGCCGGGCAACGACTCGTGCTCGACGAAGTCGTCTGCCAGGTGCTCGGCAAACCCGTCGATGTCGCCGGCGGTGATCAGCTCGAACATGTGTCGTGCCGTGGTTGCGTGATCCATCGTGCCCCCCATGCTGGTGTGCGCGGTCGCGTTGCGGACGATGTCGAAGCCCGGTGCGGAGCCCGGGCCGTTGGCAGTCGGCCGGAGTCTGATCCGAGCCCGTGAATGATTGACGTGCGCCACGCGAATGGATACGGCCGGTCTCGCGGGCCGGGCCCGGTCTGCTACCCGCGGTCGGCCGGCACCGGCGGGCGTTCGACGGGACGGGCGGCTGCCCGAGCCGACCCGGGACTCGGGGCCATCGCGGCTGCTTCGCCGGCCTCCGCCGCATCCAGGCGCGCCAGCCACAGGCCGGCGCCCATCGTCTCGAAGAGCAGGCGGCTCTCGGTGATGGCCGCGCGGACCTGGGCGTCGCCCGGGTCGAGAAGCGTCGCCATGACGAGTCCCGTCAATGCCTGCCTCCGCGTCGCTCCGATCGCCCGGTATCCCGCGTACGCTTCGATCAGCCCGTTCCGTGCCGCCGCGGCGTGCCCGTCGAGCGCCGAGATGCCGGCATCGCTGAGCTGGAGCGACAGGCGCGCGACCGGCGCGTGCGATCGGGTCGCCCGAAGGGCGCGCACGACCTCGGCGGCGAGGTCGCGATCGCGCCCAAGGAGTGCGACGATGGCCGCCTCGCCGAGCGTCCAGACCGCGTTGTACGGATCGAGGCGGCTGGTCTCAAGGTTCCCCGCCGCGGCAGCCACAAGGTCGCCGCGCTCGAGCGCCCGAATCGTCCGGATGCTGCTCAGCTGCGATTGAAGGTGCGGCTCCGCGGCGACGCGGGCCTCGGCCCAGCGCTCGACCTCGGCGATTTCGGCGTCAGCGGGTAGGCCGCCTTCGACCAGGAGCAGGACCAGGAACCAGACGAGGAGGAACCGCTCCTCTTCGCTTGCCGCCTCGTCGAGCGTGGCGCGGAGCTCCCTGCGTGCCCATTCCCATTCGCCGGTCTCGATGGCCCCGACGCTCGCGTTGCCGACAAGCATCGAGACGCCAAGGCGGTGTCCGAAGCGGCGCGCGAGCGCCAGGCCATCCCGCGAGACGTCGAAGGACGCCCGCGGGTCGTGGATCGTGAGCGGCCCGCCCAGGTTGATCCGCGCCCGGATCTCCGTCCCGAGGAGGCCGTACCGCTCGGCGAGCCGGAGGCCGGCTTCGAGGCAGCCGATCCCCTCGTAGGCCCGACCGACGCTGGTCAGCGCGACCCCGCGCGTCACGAGCGCCTCGGCGACGAGGTCCACGCGATCCAGGTGCTCCGCGATCTCGAGGGCGCGGTCCGCGGTGGCCACCGCCGCATCGAAATCCACCTGCCGGAGCATCTGGAAGCGGGCCAGCTGGCCGAGCAGCGATGCGTACCCCGGGTCCTCGCCGAGGTCGGCGAACTCCGCTGCGGCATCGTTGACAAGGGCCAGGGCGGCGTCGAGGCGGAAGCGCCCGAACATCGCGTCGCCCAGACTCCCGGTGACCCGTGCCGCGCCGCTTCGATCGCCGGCGACCCGGAGCAGCTCGACCGCGCTCGCCAGGAGCCGCTCGGCCTCCTCGTGGATGCCGCCGGCCGACGCGGCCGATCCGGCGTGCTCGAGCAGCACGGCGCGATCCAGCGGCTCGGTCGTCACGTCCAACGCGTCGCGGTAGAAGCCGAGAGCCTGTTCCTGGGCGCCCAGCGCCACCGCCCGGTCCCCCGCGGCCCGAAGCGCGATCCGCGCCTGCGCCGCGAGCGCGTCGGCCTCCGGGCCCTCCGAGGCGTTCTGATAGGCGGCCAGGTAGTGCGTGGCGAGCGCCCCCGCGAGCTCCTGGTCCACGAGCGTCTCGAAGTGGCGGGCCGCCGCAAGGTGGCGCGCCTTTCGGTCGCGGCGGGCAAGCGTGGAGTACGCAACCTCTCGGACGAGCGACTGGACGAACGCGAACTGGCCGCGCTCCGCGGAACGCGGGTCGACGTCCCGCACCACCAGCTCGCGGCGGACCAGGGAGAGGAGCCGGCTCTCCACCTCGCCCGGGTCGACCGCGGCGACCGCCGCGAGGCCATCCACCGTGAAGGCGTGACCGATGACCGAGGCGGCCTGGAGGAGCGCGCGATCGGACGGATCGAGGGCGTCGAGCCGGGCGGCGATCAGCGAGTGGAGCGTCTCCGGGATCGCGACGTCCGCGAGGTCGCCGACGGGCCTGTAGGCTCCATCGACCGCCTCCAGCGAGCCCTGCGCCACGAGCATCCGCACGATCTCGACGGCATACAGCGGGATCCCGTCGGCCCGCGCCACGATTCGCGCGGCCGCGTCCGGCGAGAGCCCGGGCACCAGGCCGGCGAGCAGCGCCCGCATCGCCTCGGACGAGAGCGGCTCGAGGGCAAGGCTCGTGAAGTTGCGCTTGCCGGCGCCCCAGTCCGGCCGTGTCTCGAGCAGCTCCGGCCGCGCAAGCGCGACCACGTAGATCGCCACCCCCCGGCTCCAGTCCACGAGGTGATCGATGAACGCGAGCAGCCCGCTGTCCGCCCACTGGAGGTCCTCGAAGACCATCACGACCGGGTCCACGGCCGCGATCCGCTCGAAGTACGTGCGCCACGCTGAGAAGAGCCGATCCTGGCCGCCGGGGAGCGCCTCACCGACCCCGAGCAGGGCGAGCAGCGCGGTCTCCACCCAGCGGCGCTCCTGCTCGTCCGGGATCCAGCGCGCGACCGACTCGCCGATCCGGGCACGCGTCGTCGCCTCGTCGTCGGCCTCCGTCAGCCCGGCGCGCACGCGGACCATCTCGCCGAGCGCCCAGAACGTGATCCCGCTCCCATACGAAGGAGAGCGCCCGTGGTGCCAGTAGACGGCCTCGACCAGGCCGTCGATGTACTTCAGGAACTCCCAGGCGAGCCGGCTCTTGCCGATGCCGCCCTGGCCGGTGACCGAGACGAGCCGCACGCGGCGGTCCCGCGCCGTCGTGTGGTAGAGGTCCTTGAGCAGCCGCAGCTCGTCGTCTCGCCCCACGAACGGAGCCTCGATCGCCCCCGAGCGACCGCGCCCACCCCGCTCGGCGACCACGCGCAGGGCGCGCCAGGCGGGCACGGGCGTCGACTTCCCCTTGAGAAGCTGGTCGCCCGCCTCCTCGAACGCGATCGCCCCGGAGGCGGCGTGCATCGTCGCCTCGCCGACGAGGACGACGTCGGGCGGCGCGATCCCCTGCAGCCGGCTCGCCGTGTTGACCATGTCGCCGGCGACCATCCCCTCGCCGATCGCCCCGATCGTCACGGCCGCCTCGCCGGTCACGACCCCTACCCGCGCGCGGACCTCGGGTCCCAGCCCGCGCACCTCGCTGACAATCTCCAGGGCCGTGCGCACGGCCCGCTCCGCGTCGTCTTCGTGGCTGGTCGGCGCACCCCAGACGGCCATGACGGCATCGCCGATGAACTTCTCGATCGTGCCGCCGTGGCGCCCCACGACCCCGCGCGCGAGGTCGAAGTAGCGCGAGAGGAGGTCGCGGACCTCCTCCGCGTCGCGGTGTTCGGCGAGCGTCGTGAAGCCCACCAGGTCCGCGAACAGCACGGAGACGACCCGGCGTTCGGCGACCGCGGCTGCGGGGGCCGGCGCCGGGCGTGCCGGGGTGGCCGCGCCGGCGAGGCGGGCGCCGCACTCGCCGCAGAACCGGGCGGTCGGCGGGTTGGGCGAGCCGCAGGTCGGGCATCCGGCCGCCAGCGACGCGCCACACTCGAGGCAGAACTTGCGCCCCGCGTCGTTCTCCGTGCCGCACGTGGCACAGGTCACCAGTATCACCCCCCTTGGCTTCCCGAGGAGGGAAGGGTAGACCACCCGGGCAACGAAGGCGGCGAACGTTCCGGGTCATCCGGAGGTGGCGCGGAGGCCCCCACGAAGGCTGGGCGCAGGGCGCGGGTCCGCTGGCGGACACGCGGCATCGTGTGACGTTCAATGGCACGATCTGGCATCATCAGGTCGATGGGAGATCCGGTCTACCTGAGCGCCGCGGAGGCTGCCTCGCGCCTGGGGATCAGCCTGCGCACGGTTCGCCGGCGGATCGCCGACGGCTCCCTGCCGAGCGCCCGGATCGGGCACGCGGTCCGGATCCCTGCGGATGCCCTGGAGCTGCCGGTCGCGCGCGGCCCGGAGGCGGCCGCGAGGGAGGCGGCCGTTCCATACGGGCGAAATCCGGACCGGGATCGCGCTTCATATGCAGCACGCTGGAACGCGGCGCACTGGCCGGACACGTTCGAGCGGATGCTCGCCCGGCGCCGGCGCGCGTTCGACGTCCTCGACGAGATTCGCGCCCGCTCGAAGCCGCCGAGCGGTCCCCACGACACGGTCGACGCGATCATCGACGCGGTTCGCGAGGAGTTCGGCGAACGCCTTCTCGACTTCCTCCCGCCAGGGGATTCCACTCCATGATCGAAGTGGTTCTCGATGCGAGCGTCGTCCTTCGATGGGCGTTCGACGATGAGACGGAGCGCGCAGGCGCCGTCCGGGTCGAGCAGGCGCTCCGGGAGGCTCGCATCAGAGCCGTCGAACCGCCGCTCTTCCTCCTCGAGGTCGCTGCTGCCCTCGAGCGGGGGATGCGCGAGCGGCGGATCGACCAAACCCAATCGGAGGCGGTGCTTGGTGCGCTCGACCAGGTGACGTTCGAGGAGGTCGATCCTCACGCGTTCGCGACAAGGACGTTCAGGCTCGCGCTCGCCACGGGACTTCGAGTGCCGGATGCCGCATACGTCGAGGTTGCCGGCATCCGTCGAGCAACGCTCGTCACCGCCGATCGCCGGCAGCTCGAGGCCGCGGACCAGCGCGGGATCCCGGCGGTCGCCCTCTCCGACATCCCGCCGTGGTGAACGCCGCGATGGTCACCGGGATCGTCCTGGCCGGCGGCAGCGCGCGGAGGTTCGCCGTCGACGCGACGCCCGTCGAGATCGGTGGGCGCCCGATCCTTCACCACGCGATCCTCGCGGTCGCTTCGATCGCGGACGAGGTCGTCGTCGTGATCACGCCGGACGCCGGCCGGCCCCGACTGCCTTCCGACGCTGCCGTCCGCGTCCGCGTGGTCCGGGCGGCGGTGGGCGGCCGCGGGCCGATCGCGGAGCTGGCAGCGGCCCTCGCGGAGGCGCGCGGCGATCGCGCAATCCTCGTCGGCGGAGACCAGCCCAGCCTCCCGCCGGCGCTCCTCGACGAGCTTCTCCTGTGGCTCGACTCCACCTCGGGTTCGAACGCGCTCGATGTCGTCGTCCTGTCGGATCGCGGGTCCATCCGGCCGTCCCCCGCCGCGCTCCGCGTCAGCACCGTCGGCCCCGCGGCCGCCGCGATGGTCGACGACGAGGCTGGGAGCCTCGTCGGTCTCTTCGAGCGTCTCCGCGTCGGGACGCTCGAGCCCGAGCGGTGGCGCGTGCTCGACCCGCCGGGGACGTCGCTCCGCGACGTGGACACCCTGGAGGAGCGGTCCGGACGCTGAGCCGGGGTTCGTCGTGGCCCGGCCGACCGGCCCCACCCCCGGGGTCCGCTCGGCCCTACCGGGCGGCTTGACGCCGCACCCACACTCAACCCAGAAGGACGACCGCCGGGCCCGGGCCGGGAACCGGCTCGTCCGCGTCGGCAGAGATGCGGAGGAGCGGACGACCATGGACCGCTTGCAGGTCGTGATCATGGGCGCGGCAGGGCGCGATTTCCATGACTTCAACGTCGTGTACCGAGACGACCCCGAAGTCGAGGTCGTTGCGTTCACGGCGACCCAGATTCCCGGGATCGATCGCCGGCGCTATCCGCCGGAGCTCGCGGGTCCGCTCTACCCGGACGGCATCGACATCGTCCCGGAGTCGGAGCTCGAACGGATCTTCGCGCGCGAGAAGATCGACCGGGTCGTCTTCGCGTACAGCGACGTGTCCCACGAGTTCGTGATGCACCAGGCCAGCCGGGTGCTGGCGGGCGGCGCCAACTTCGTGCTGCTCGGACCGGTGCGCACCATGATCCGCAGCACGAAGCCCGTCGTCGCGACCGGCGCGACGCGGACCGGCGCCGGCAAGAGCCAGACCACGCGGTACCTCGCCGGCCTCCTGGAGGCGCAGGGGCTCAGGGTCGTGGTCATCCGCCACCCGATGCCGTACGGCGACCTCGTGAAGCAGCGCGTCCAGCGCTTCGCGACCTACGCGGACCTCGACCGCCACGAGACAACCATCGAGGAGCGCGAGGAGTACGAGCCGCACCTCGACGCCGGCCGGGTCCTGTATGCCGGCGTGGATTACGAGGCGATCCTCCGCGAGGCGGAGAAGGAAGCCGACGTAATAATCTGGGACGGCGGCAACAACGACTTCCCCTTCTACAAGCCGGACCTGTTCGTCGTCGTGGCGGATCCGCTGCGGCCGGGCCACGAGATGCACTACCACCCGGGCGAGGCAAACCTGCGGATGGCCGACGTCGTCGTCATCAACAAGGTCGATTCGGCCGAGCCGGGTGCCGTGGAGCAGGTCCGGGCCAACATCGCCGCCGTCAACCCGCGCGCCGAGGTGATCCTTGCCCGCTCGTCGCTGGCGCTCGAGGGCGGCACCATCGAGGGGAAGCGGGTCGCCGTCGTGGAGGACGGCCCCACGCTCACCCACGGCGGGATGACCTTCGGGGCGGGCATCGTTGCAGCCCGGCGCTTCGGCGCCGCGGAGGTCGTGGACCCGGTCCCCTACGCGATGGGGAGCCTTGCCCTGACGCTCGCGAAGTACCCCGCCCTCCAGCACCTCCTCCCGGCCATGGGCTACGGGCAGGAGCAGATGACAGAGCTCGAGGACACGCTCAACGCGATGCCCGTCGACCTCGTCCTCGCGGCGACCCCGATCGACCTCAACCGGGTCCTCCACCTCGACAAGCCGGTCGTGCGCGTCCGCTACGAGCTCGACGAGGTTGCCGGCGATCCCGACGTTCCGACGCTCAGCGACCTCGTCGCGCCGATCGTGGCCCGTGCCCGCGCGGCCCGGGCGGCCGGTGCGGCCGGCGCCCGCTGACGGATGATGCCGCGATGACCGAGCACCTCCTCTCCCTCGACTCTCTCGGCCGCGACGGCGTCCGAGAGATCCTGGACCTGTCCCACCGGTTCAAGCGCGAGCCCGGCCGGCACCGGGACGCGCTCGCCGGCGGTCGGGTCGGGATGATCTTCGACAAGCCATCGACGCGGACCCGCGTCAGCCTCGAGGCGGCCGCGTGGGCCCTCGGGATGCTGCCGATCGTGCTGCGGCCCGACGAGCTCCAGCTCGGCCACGGCGAGACGGTGGCCGACACCGCTCGCGTCCTCTCGCGCTATCTGTCCGCCCTCACGATCCGGACGTTCGCCCAGGCCCGCGTCGACGAGCTCGCGGCCCATTCGAGCATCCCGATCATCAACGCCCTCACGGACGAGCATCACCCGTGCCAGGCGCTGGCCGACGCGATGACGCTCGAGGAGGCGTTCGGAGACCTCCGCGGGCGGCGGGTGGCGTTCGTGGGCGACGGCAACAACGTCGCTCACTCGCTGATCCAGGCCGCCGGGTATCTCGGGTTCGACCTCCGCATCGCGACGCCGGAGGGCTACCGGCCTGACCCGGCGATCGTCGCAACCGGGCGGGCGCACGCCGCGGAGACCGGCGGCTCGGTCGAGCTCGTGACGGATCCCGGCGAGGCGGTCCGCGGCGCGGATGCTGTCTACACGGACGTCTGGGCGTCGATGGGCAGGGAGGCCGAGCGCGAGGAGCGCCGGCGGATCTTCGCGGGCTACACCGTGAACGACCCGATGATGGCCGGCGCCAGGCCGACCGCGATCTTCCTCCACTGCCTGCCCGCGCACCGCGGCGACGAGGTGACCGACGCGGTGATCGACGGGCCCCAGAGCCGCGTCTGGGACCAGGCCGAGAACCGGGTCTACACGGAGCAGGCGCTCCTGTACGCGCTCATCACCGGCGACCGCCGCGGCGAGCGACTGGGATGACCAGGATCGCGGTCGCCCTCGGGGGGAACGCGATGATCCGGCGCGGAGAGCCGGGATCGATCGAGGTCCAGCGCCACAACCTGGAGATCGCCGCGCGCTCCCTGGTCGACCTCGCGGAGCGGAGCGGCGCGGAGATCGTGCTGACCCACGGGAACGGCCCGCAGGTCGGCTTCCTCGCCATCGAGGCGGAGATGGCGTCGGCGGTCGTGCCGCCGCCCCCGCTCGACGTCCTCGGCGCCGAGTCCCAGGGCCAGATCGGCTACCTCATGACGCAGGCCCTCCGCGACGCGTTCATCGCCCGCGGGATCCGCCGCGAGATCGCGGTGATCCTGACGCAGACGGTCGTACGGGCCGACGACCCGGCGTTTGCCGCGCCCAGCAAGCCGGTCGGGCCCGTCTACACAGAGGCAGTGGCGCAGCGGCACGCAGAGGAGCAGAGCTGGACGATCGCGCGGGACGGGAAGCACTGGCGCCGCGTGGTCGCCTCGCCCGCACCGCTCCGCATCGTCGAGGCGCAGGCGATCCGCTCGCTCGTCGAGACGGGCGCGCTCGTGATTGCGTCCGGCGGCGGCGGGATCCCGGTCGTGGAGCTGCCCGACGGGCGCTACGAGGGCCGCGAGGCGGTCATCGACAAGGACCTCGCCGCGGTCGTGCTCGCCAGGGCGGTCGGCGCGGACGGGCTGGTCCTGCTCACCGACGTCGTCGGCGTCGTCCGCGGCTGGGGCACCCCGGAGGCCGAGACGATCCGGCGCCTTTCCTTGGACGAGGCGTTCGAGGGCCTCGCGGCGGGGGAGTGGCCGGCCGGCTCGATGGGGCCGAAGGTGCGCGCCTGCGCCGACTTCGTCAGGAGCGGCGGCCGCTTCGCGGCGATCGGAGCGCTCGACGACGCGGCAGCCGTGGTCTGGGGACGGGCCGGCACCCGGTTCGGGAACGGCCGGCTGGGGCTGCCCAGGGAAGGCGCGCGCGCGGAGGCGGCGGCTCGGTAGCCGGCCGGCTTCCGACGTCCTGCGGCCGCGCGGAATCCAACGGGCCGCGCCTCGCGGCGCGGCCCGTGTCAGCTGTGATAGGGCGTGGTCAGCCGACCGAGCGCGCCGCCTTCACCACCATCGACCCGACGAAGTGGTCGTGGAACCCCTGCTTCGTAGGGCTCTGCGCGGTGGTGTAGAGGAGGTAGATCACGTAGCCGAGCGAGACCAACGCGATCAGGATGCCCAGGAGCGGCAGCGGGTTGAGCGCCTGGGCAATGGTGATCCAGCCGCCGACCGCCAGCCAGCGCCGGAGCGCCTGGTCCATGGTCAGTGTCGCGCCGTCCTTCTCGCTCCCGATCTGCATGCCGAGCACCTTCATCCCGACCGTGCCGCGCATCGCGGTCCACGTGTAGACGAAATAGCCCAAGCTGATCCCGCCGTTGATGGCGGCATTGATGATCGCGGCGATGTAGTTGTAGTGGAAGCCGTTGGCCAGGTCAAAGGAATAGACGGGCATGAACGACCCGGTGATCGCCGCTACGACGAACCCCACGATGCCGAGCAGGATGACGTCGATGATGTAGGCGATGATCCTGTTGGGCAGGTCGGCATAGAAGAGTCCGGCCGGTGCGGCCACGGGGGCCGTCGACGTCAGGTTCTGCATCCACGCCGGCTGCGGGGGCATCTGCGGCGCCTGCGACGGCGGGGACGCGGGCGGCGGCGGTGCCTGCGGCGGCGGAGCTGGGGCCTGCGGGGGCATCTGCGGCGCCCCCGGGCTGCTCGACGGCATCTCGGACGGGGTCGGCTCCATCGCATCTCCCTCTCTTGCGTGTCTCCCCGGCGCCGCGTCGGACGCGGAGCGCCCGGCCGACATCCACACAGGAACCTTCCCTGCGATGCACGTGAGCATAGCCACGTGGTCGCACCGTGACCAGTCGGTTCCACGGCATTTCGGGGCGCGAGGGCCGAATTGACGGTGCCGACACGCAATCCCGTGCCTCCGCGCACCGCGGGGTAGACTCGCCGCGGATGGAAGGCACGATTGCGCTGGTCGGCTCCGGCGAGTTCACGCCCGCGATGGAGGCCCTGGATCGGGCGCTGCTGGCGGCCACGGGGCGCAACCGACCCCGGGTCGCCATCCTCCCGACGGCATCATGGCCGGACGGCGAGGAGGTCTTCCGGGGCTGGGCCGCGCAGGGTGAGGCGCACTTCGCCGGCCTGGGTGCGGAGGTCGAGCCCGTCCTCGTCCGTGGCGCGGAGGACGCGAACGACCCGGCGGCGATCGCGGCCGTCGGCGAAGCGGACCTCGTCTACCTGTCGGGCGGGAAGCCGGGCCACCTGCTCGACGCGCTCATCGACGGCGGCGTCGGCGAGGCGCTGCGGGCCGCCCACGCGCGCGGCGCTGTCATCGCCGGCTGCTCGGCGGGCGCCATGGTCCTCGCCGGCTACCAGGTCCGGTCGGTCGGGCGTGCCTTCATGCGGTTCCCGGTCGGCTGGCGAGACGCGCTCGGGATGGTGCCAGGGACCGTCGTCATCCCGCACTACGACGCGTTCCCGGAGCCGCTGTCCGCCGCGATGGCGCTGGCGGCGCCCGCGGACTCGCTCGTCCTGGGGATCGACGAGGAAACCGCCCTGGTCGGCGGCGATGGCGTGTGGCAGGTCCACGGCCGCGGTCGCGTGACCATCTGGCGCAGACGCCACCGCGAACGCCTCCGCGCCGGCGAGAGCCTGCGCCTGGCCGTCCCGGCGGGGTCGGTGAACGTTCCGGGAGCGCGCCGCGCCTAGCCGGCCTTGACCTCGCGGAAGCAGTCGGAGCAGTAGACGGGCTTGTCCATGCGCGGCTTGAACGGGACCTGGGCGTTGTTGCCGCAGCGCGAGCAGGTCACCGCGAAGAACTCCCGGTCCGACGAGCCGCCGCGCTCGTAGCCGCGCGGGCCGCCGATGCTGCGCGCGTCGTAGCCATCGCCGCGGGCCGCGCGCCGACTCGACCGACAGCTGGGGCACCGCTTGGGGTCCGAGGTGAAGCCCTTCTCCGCGTAGTACTCCTGGTCGGCCGCGCTGTGCACGAACGAGATGCCGCAGTCGACGCAGGGGATGGAGCGGTCAAGGTATGTCATCGCGTGTGCCTCCAGGTCCGGGCCCTCGCCATCGATCCGTGCGCCGGGGCCACGGCCCGCCCGATCACCCGACGGCGGAGGAGGCTGGGAACGCCTGGTGCCGCGCGACCCGGGTGACGAGCTGGTGTGAGGCCCTGTGGGGCGCGCACCGGTTGCGTGCGGGCAACGATAGCATCCCTCCCCGCGGATGGCCGCCGGCACTCCCGAGCACAGAGCCTCGTGGGGCCGGCCAGCTGCCGGGTGGTGTCACGACGCGCCACTGCCCGGGCAACGCCCGCCGGATGCGGCACAATGCCGGGGATGCTGCGCCTCATCCATACGGCTGACGTCCACCTTGGTGCCCGGCACACCGACCTGGGAAATCAGGCCGCGGCCCAGCGCGAGCGCCAGTTCGCCGCCTTCCGTGCCACGGTCGACCTTGCCCTCGCCGAGAAGGCCGACGTGCTGCTCGTGGCGGGCGACCTCTTCGACTCCAACACGCAGCCGCGGCGCTCCGTGGAGCGAGCGGTCGCGGAGCTCAAGCGCCTGACCGACGGCGCCATCCGCGTCGTGATCATCCCCGGCACGCACGACGTGTACGACCGCGCCTCCGTCTATCGCGCCTACGATCTGGCCGCGATGGCGGGCCTGCCGGTGGACTCGGACCGCCTGGTGGTCCTGACCCCGGAGCGTCCGGACGTCGTCTACGGGATCCTCGACCTCGCGATCCACGGCTTCGTCTTCCCGACCAAGCGGGCGCCGCGCAGCCCGCTCGCCGGGTTCGACGCGGCATCCGACGGTCGGGCCCGCTGGCACGTCGGGCTGATCCACGGCTCGCTCGCGATCCCCGGCAAGACGGACGCGGACGAGGTCGTGTTCACCAGCGGCGAGGTCGCGGCCTCGCACCTCGACTACCTCGCCCTGGGCCACTGGCACTCGACGCAGCGCGGCAAGGCCGGCGCGACCTCGTGGGCGTACTGCGGCGCGCCCGAGCCCGTCGCCGTGGACCAGGATCGGGCGGGCGTGGTCCTCCTCGTCACGCTCGACGAGCGCTCCGGGGTCCGGCACGTCGGGGTCGAGGAGCGCCGCGTCGGGCGGACCCGGTTCGACCGCCTGGAGGTGGACGCCGGAACGCTCGCCGGGCAGCCCGCGCTGGTGGAGCGGATCGTGCGCTTCGCCGACCCCGACCTCGTTCTCGACGTTCGCCTCATCGGGGTGCGTGGCGACGACCTCGACGTGTCAACCGACGAGGTGGAGCGCGAGATTGCCGATCGCTTCTTCCGCCTTCGCGTCCGGGATGGCGCGGCGGCGGCGCTCCCCGACGGGCCGCTCGCGCCGCCGGACACCATCGCCGGCGCCCTCGTCCGCGACCTGCGGGCCTCCATCGCCGAGGCCGAGGCCAAGGAGCGGCACGACGAGTCGCTCGAGCTGCGGGATGCGCTGCGCCTGGCCCGGCTCATGCTGGACGGGCGCGAGGTGACCCTGTGAGGATCACGCGGGTCCGCGTCCGCGACTTCCGCGTCCACCGTGATCTCGACCTGGAGCTGGCGCCCGGCCTGACCGTCATCCGGGGCCCGAACGAGGCAGGCAAGTCGACGCTGCAGCGCGCCCTGGAGGTCGGCCTCTTCCGGCGGGTCACCGCCGGCGGGGCGGAGATCGACGGGCTCCGCAGCTGGGATGCGGGCGAGGAAGGGCGGCCCGCCGTTCGGCTCGACTTCGTGCAGGAGGACCTGGAGGGGATCCGGGAAGGAAGCGTCAGCAAGGACTTCCGGGGCGCGCGCGGCACCGTCCGCCTCGACCTCGACGGGGCCATGACCACGGATCCCGCCCGGGCCGACGAGCTCCTCGCGGAGCTGACCGGGATCCCGTCCGAGAAGTTCTTCCGGTCCACGGCTTCCGTCCGCCACCACGAGGTCGACGACCTCGCGCGCGACGAGGGGGCGCTGCGCGACCGGCTCCAGGCGTCGATCAGCGGCGCCGACCGGGGCACGAGCGCCGTGAAGCGCCGCCTCGAACGCACGCTCCACGAGCTCCAGGCCAAGGGCGAGAAGAACCCGGGCCGGCTCCGGGTGGCCGAGCAGGCGGTCGTTCGTGCCGAGGCGCTGGTGAGCGACGGCGAGGGACGGCTGACCCGGCTCGAGCGCGACCGCGACGCGCTGGTGCTTGCTCGCCGGCATCGCGACCAGGTGGATGCATCCCTGGCAGAGCGCCGCTCGCTCCTCGAGAAGGCCCGCCAGGCCGAGCGGCTCACGGCGGAGCGCGCGGTCGCGCGGGAGCGGTTCGAGCGGTATCGCTCCGCCGTGGCCGTGTCGGAGGAGATCGCGGCCCTCGAGGGCAGCCACCCGTCGGGCCAGGCCCTGCCGGTCCTACGCCAGGTCGTCGAGCGGCTGCGGATCCTCGACCGCGAGATCGCCGAGCTCCGCGCCCAGCTGGGCGACGGCCCGTCCGCGGTCGACTACGAGATCGTGATCCCGGAACCCCGCTGGCGCATCTTCGCGTTCGCGGCCGGGCTGCTCGCGGTCCTCGGCCTGGTTGCCGCGATCGTCGGCCTCGTTTCGAGCCAGCTCCTCGCGATGCTCGGCGGCCTGGTGGCCGCGGTCGCGGGCCTGGCCCTGGCGGCGTACGCGCGACGGAAGCGACGCTCGGCGAACGATTTCCGGCGCCTGAAGCAGCTTCGCGACGACGAGATCGCGCGTCGCCTCCGCGGCCGCAGCCAGCTCGAGGAAGACCTCAAGCGGCGCGTGGCTGACCGTGACGCGCAGCTGGCGGCGCTCGGGCTCGACGACCTCCCGGCGGCGGAGGAACTCCTCGCCCGCGAGGACGCACACGTCCAGGCGATCGGGCGGGCGCGCGCGCAGCTGGAGGGGCTGGTGGGGAAGGCCCCGCCCGAGACGCTGCCCACGCTGCGCGACGCCGCGGCGCTCGACGTCGAGCAGAAGTCGGGCGCGCTCGAGGCCCTCGGGCCGATCGCCAAGGAGCCGCGGGCCCGCGAGCGCCTGGAGGTGGAGGTCCGCGACCAGGAGGGCGCCCTGGAACGGGCCCGCGACGACGAGGCCGGCGCCCGGGCGCGCGTGGAGCAGAACCAGGTGGACGCGGAGCAGGTCGCCGGCGAGGTTGAGCGCCTGGCAGCCTGGCGCGAGGAGCTCGCCGCCCTGCAGCGCCGGGCGCGGGTATATCAGCTCGCCCTGGACGCGATCGTCAAGGCCGAGCGCACGACGATGCGAAAGGCCACCCGGTATCTCGAGAAGCGCATGCGCGGGGACCTGGAGCGGCTCACCGGGGGGCGCTACCGCCGGGTCCGCGTGGACGACGAGACGCTGGACATCCGGGTCTTCGCTCCGGAGCGGGGCGACTGGGTCGGCGTCGAGGACCTGTCGCAGGGGACCCTGGACCAGGTCTACCTCGCCGCCCGTCTCGGCCTTGTTCGCCTGGTCACCCAGGACCGCCGCCCACCGATGGTCTTTGACGACCCGTTCGTGACCTTCGACGACGACCGCGCCGGCCGCGCGGTGGCCGTCCTGCGGGAGCTCGCCTCGGACTTCCAGGTGATCTACCTGACGACCTCGGCGCGCTACGACGCGCAGGCGGACCGCGTCGTGGTCCTGCCCGGCCCCACCGCGCTCGACACCGCGCCCGACGACGCAGAGGAGGCCGGCGCCCCGGCCGTCGCCTGAAGGACGCGCCATCGACCCGGCGCTGCTGACCGTCGTCCTCGGCCTCGCATCGGCGGCAGCCTGGGGAGCCGCCGCCCTCGTGGTCGTGCTCGTGCGCGGGGGCGTCCTGGCGGCGTTCTCCCTGCCCGACGGCCTCCGACGGTCAGTCGAGGTCGAGCTGCCGCCAGCTGCCCGGGTCCGTGAAGCCCAGCGCCGCGTAGAGGTGGCTGCCGTCGTCGCTTGCCCGCAGCACGAGCCGCCGGCAGCCGAGCGCGCGGCCGTCCGCGATCGTCGCCTCCATCACGGCCCGGCCCACGCCGCGCCGCCGCCACGCGGGAAGGGTCATCACGTTGAAGACCATCGCCTCCGGCGCGCGCCGGGAGCGCGGGTGCGGCGGGCGGTCGATCACGACGAGCCCGGCCATCCCCACGACCTCGCCGGCGGCGTCGGCGACCCACATCCGGTAGCGCCCGTCGGGCACGTGCGAGCGGAGGTACGTCTCGATGGCGGCGCGATGCTCATCCGCCCGCTCGGCCGGCAGCGGGCCGGCAAGCTCGCCGTCGAACGCGATCCGCAGGTCCACGAGGACAGGGATGTCGGCGAGCGTCGCGCGGCGAACCGTGTACGTGGCTGGCTCGGTCATCGCGGCATGGTGCCATGTCCGGGCCAGCGCCATCGCCGCGGCCGCGGCTACACTCGACGGCCATGATGCCCCGGATCACCCCGGCGCCCGCGACGCCGGGCGATGCCCGGTCCTCCGACGAGCCGGCGGCCGCGGGCGGCCCCCGTACGGCGCCGCCGGCGCAGGGCTGGCGCAGCCTGCTCCTCGTGTACGCCGTCACCTCGGCCGTGGAGTCCATGGGCGTCGCCCAGGTCTTCGCGTTCCTCCCGACCCGGCTCAGCGAGGTCGGGCTGCCCGATTCGCAGGTGCCGACGTTCACCGGCCTGTTCAGCAGCCTGATCTTCGTCTTCGGCATCGTCCTCGTCCCGTTCTGGGGCGTCTGGGCCGACAAGTACAGCCGGCGGGCGGTGATCGTCCGGAGCGCCCTCGTCGAGGCGGTCGTCTTCGCCGGGGTGGCGCTGGCGCGGGAGCCGTGGCAACTCGCGGCGAGCCTTCTCCTGGTGGGACTGCAGCTCGGCAACACCGGGGTGATGCTGGCCGCGCTCCGGGACGTGACACCACGCGACCGCGTCGGCACCGTGATCGGCCTGTTCGGCGCGACCGGGCCGCTGGGCATGGCGCTCGGCCCGGTGCTCGGCGCGTTCATGATCGACGGCCTGCATCTTCCCCTCACGGACGTCTTCTGGCTCGCGGCGCTCCTGTCGGTCGCCGTGATCGCGCTCCTGCTGCTGGGATCGCGGGACATCCGGCCCGCCGTGGCCCCGGTCGGAAGCGCCGTGACGCTCGCGCGGCGAGCCATCACCGGCGTTCTCGCCGATCCGGCAGTGCGCCGGATCTTCCTGATCTTCGGGGTCTCCATCCTCGCCAGCCAGATGAGCCGGCCCTACCTGCCACTGCTCGTGAAGAGCCTCCAGGGCGGGCAGCCGAACCTCGCCTCCGCGATCGGCCTCGTCACCGGTGTGGCGGTCCTGCTCGGCGCGCTCCTCTCCCCGCTGGCCGGGCCGCTCGGCGACCGGGTGGGGTTTCGCGCCGTGCTGGCCGGCGCCCTGGTCGGCGCGGGCGTGACGCTCTTCGGGATGTCCGTCGCGCCCTCGGTGGCGGTCCTGGCAGGCGCCGTCGTGGTCTACTCGGGGCTCCAGGCCGCGACGCAGGCGATGGTCTTCGGGCTGGTGGCCGTCGAGGTCGCCCCGGAGCGGCGGTCGGCGACGCTCAACCTGGTCCTGCTCCCGCTCTACATCGCGGGCATCATCGGCCCGACCGTGGGAGCGGTGGCTGCCGGGGTCGGCGGGATCCCGGCGCCGTTCGTGGTGGCGGCCGTGGTCTTCATCGTCGGCGGCGTCGGCGTGGCGGTCTCGCTGCGGAGGGCCCGCTCGGCGCACGCCGACGCGACCCGCTGACGAGGCCCGGTGGACCGGCGGCCCGCTGACGCGCGGCGCCCGCTACCTGGGCAGGTCGCGCTCCTCGGCGCCGATGAACCGCGCATCCGGCCGGATCAGCCGGTTGGCCGACGCCTGCTCGAGGACGTGGGCAGTCCAGCCCGCGTGGCGCGCGAGCGCGAAGGTGGCCGGGAACAGGTCCGGCGTGAGGCCGACGCCCTGGAGCACCGCGGCGGCGTAGAACTCGACGTTCGTCTTGAGCGGGCGGTCCGGGTACTTCTCCTCGAGGACGCGCAGTGCGACGTCCTCCACCTTGATCGCGAGCTCCAGCCAGTCGGGCCGCGCGGGCATCGCCTCGACGACCTTCCGGAGCGCGGTCGCCCGCGGGTCGTAGGCCCGGTAGACGCGGTGACCGAACCCCATGAGCCGCTCGCCACGGGCCAGCGCGTCGCGGATCCACTCCTCCGCGTGCTCGGGCGAGCCAACCTTGTGGATCTGCTCGACGACCTCCGATGGGGCGCCGCCATGGAGCGGGCCCTTCATCGCCCCGATCGCCCCCGCGACGGCTGACGCGATGTCCGAGCGCGTCGAGGTGATGACGCGGGCCGTGAACGTGGAGGCGTTGAGCCCGTGCTCCGCGCCGACGATGAAGTAGGCGTCGAGCGCGCGCGCCGTGGCCCGGTCCGGCCGGGTGCCGGTGAGCTGGTAGAGGAAGCTCGAGACGATGTCCAGCTTCGGATCCGGGTCGATCGGCTCCAGGTCCTCGCGCAACCGGATGAACGCCGCCAGCGCGGAGGGCGAGAACTCCGTGAGCGCGCGCGCCTGGATCGCCGTCGGCGGCCAGTCGAGGACCTGCGTCGCGCCCCACACGGAGACGGCGGTTCGCAGCGCGTCCATCGGCTTGGCGGTCCGCGGCAGGGAGCGCAGGGTCGAGATGACGGCGGACGGGACCCGCCCGGCGGTGAGGCGAGCCTTGGGATCCCACTCGCCGGTCCAGAGCAGGTTCGCCACCGACGCGTACGAGCCGTGCGCGACGAGGTCGCCGATCCGGTAGCCGCGATAGAGGAGCCGGCCGTTGGCGCCGTCGACGAGGCCCAGCGAGGTCTCGGCGGCAAGGACGCCCTCCAGGCCCGGGGAGTAGGGCCGTCCGTCCACCGTGTGGTCGAGCGGCGTCGCGTTCTCCGCGGGCACCGTCGGGGGCTTGGTCGTCGTCATCCTCGGCGTCCTCCGTGGCCCCGGCGCGGGGCGGATTCGGGCAGGTCGGTCGCGTGGGGACCCACGACCGGACGGGTCGATCGGCGGACATCGTACTCTCGCCGCGGCCCGGAGGGCGATGGCCCATCCCGGCTCTCGGGCTGGTCAGCGGCCTCGTCGGCGGCGGGCCGGGGCGGCGGCGCGGGCGCGAGCGATCCGCCGTGCCTCGGAGAAGTCCGTCCAGGCGCCGAAGACGATGTATCCGATGCCCGCGAGCGCCATGAGGAACAGGAAGACGCCTGTCGAGCTGGGCGCCGTGCCGCTGCCGGCCGCATCGATCATGAGCGAGATCCCGCGCGCCGAGCTGAAGACGAGCGCGGCCGCGAGGATCGTGGAGAAGAGCGACGGCGAGCGCTGCCGGGCCGACGGCTGGATCGGGGTCTTCCGGCCCAGCCATCCCAGCAGGATGAAGAGCCCGCCCAGGATCGCCGGCACGATCGCCGTGCTCCCAGTCGTGGCCCGGACGAGGGCGACGAGGCCGCTCACCGCGATGATCGCCGCGCCGAAGCCCATCGTGACCCGGGAGAACACACGCGCCTCGCCCTGCCTGACCGGGATGCCGGTCGCGCCACGCCCCGGTCCGGGACGCAGTCCGAGCAAGGATCATAGCGGCCGCCCGTGGCGCGCGGGGCGAGGTCAGTCCCGGGACAGGCTCCCGGCCGCGGCCGCGTCGAGGATCCACGTGGCGCCCGCCCTCCGGGCGCGCTGCGCCGGCAGGCGGCGCTCGTCACGAGGTCCGCCGAGGACCGCCGCGAGGATGGCGGCTTTGCCCCCGCCGAACGCGAGCGGGAGCAGGGTGCGGGTCGCATCGAGCGCGCCGGGCGTCAGCGAGATGCGCGGGAGGTGGGGCTGGACATGGGTCGGGGCAGGGATCGGAACGACCCAGCCCGGCGCGTCGAAGGCCGCGCTGCCCGGGAAGACGGAGAGCAGGTGCCCGTCGGGCCCGATCCCCACGATCATCGCATCGAAGATTGGCCGCCCGGCGGCGTCGGCCGGGAGGACGTCGCGCAGCTCGGTCTCGTACGCGACGGCCGCATCCGCCGGGCCGCCGCCGCCGGCGATCGTCGCGTCGACGGGGACCGGGTGGATGTTCGCCGCGGCCAGCGGCGCGGGCTCCAGCCCCGCAGCAGCGTCGCCGGCGAGCAGGACGCTGTCCACGGCCTCGAGGTTCGACGCGGGGTCGCGCCGCGGCACGAATCGGTCGTCGCCGAACCAGATGTGCAGCCGATCCCAGGGGATTCGGTCGCGAAGGGGCCGTGCCAGCAGGGCCCGGTAGAGCGCGGGGCACGTGGAGCCGCCGGTCGTCGCGATGTCGGCCCGGCCGCGCCGGGCGACCGCGGCATCGATCGCCACGACCAGGCGCTCGGCCGCGAGCGCCGCCGCCGCCGCAGGCGTGGCGCCCACGAGGACCTCCGGCTCCCCGGGTGAGTCGGGGGCGAGGCCTTGCGCGCGATCGGGGATCTGGGTCATGCAGGGCTCCCGGCGTCCGGGCCCGCGAGGGCCGCGGCCATGCTGGTCGCCCCGTTCGCCACGAGATCGCGGCCGCCTGCCTCGATCGCCTGGGCGAGCAGGTCCACGTCCGTCCGGCGCGGTGCCTCGAACGGACGCTCGAGCGCCTCCACCCCGTCCTCCCAGACCCGGACATGGACGCGCTCCGCCTCCGCCGTCACCTCGGCGCGCAGCTCCGTGCCGCGTCGCTCCGCGAGAATCTCCACCCGCAGCGTCGTGCCACCGGGCATCTCCGAGATCACCGGGCGGATCACGACCTCCACCTCGCCGCCGCGCTCCCAGGCGAGGAGCGCGCGCATCCCGCGTCCGGGTTCTGGCCCGGCACCCGGCGGCGGTCGGCGGACCGGACCGGGCCGGGCGGTCCGCTCGAGGGGTCGGACGACCCGGAGGCCGAGTCGCGAGGCGAGCCATGCGACGTGGTAGATCGGCTTGACGATGTTCGTGCGCGACTCAGCGTCCGGCCCGCCGTGGGTCCCGTACGTCACCGCGACGCGCCGCAGCGAACGCAGGTAGGGCAGGAACTCGGGACGATCGAACACGGACGCCACGGCCTCGCGCCACCGCGTCTGGCGCATCAGCGCGAAGTCGGAGATCGCGAGCGAGCCGCCACCGAGTGCGGCGAGCGCCCGCAGCCGGTCCAGCCCGTCGCCGGCCCAGCTCGAGCCGTCGACGACGAGGCGGTCGGCCATCCCGATCAGGTCGCGCGCGACCGGCGTGCCGAACGGCGGCTCGCCCGGCCACCAGAGCGTGACCGGCAGGTCGTGGACCAGGAGCGGGGCGACGATGGCGCCAAGGTGGCGACCGGTGGCGCCGCCGGCGGTGGCGTAGATCTGCTCCGCGAACGTCTCGGGTGCTCCCGCGCGGGGGACCATGCAGTAGGCCTTGACCTGGGCGCGCAGCCAGTCGGGTCCATCCGGGTCCGTCGGCACCAGGATGAGCGTCCGCGACGGGTGGCGGCCGGTCAGCATCGAGAGCGTCGAGGCCGCCCGTTCACCGAGCTCCGGGCTCCGCGCGACGACGACGAGGTTCAGGACGCTGGTCCGGGCCGCGATCACCCGGTCGGAGGGAGCCCCGACGACCGCGTTCACCTGGGGGAGCGCCCAGAAGGTCGCCAGCTCGTGCTCGATCCCGGCGATCGTGGTCGTCTGGCTTGACCAACGCAGCTCCGGGTCGCCCGGAACGACGGCGATTGCGGGAGACGCGACCGCGCCCCCGGGACGGCCGTCCACCGGTTCCCTCAGATCCGCCGCCACCGTCGCCCGTCCCGCGCGAGCAGCGCATCGGAATCGGCGGGGCCCCAGCTCCCCGCGGCATAGTTCGGGAACTCGGGCGCCGGCCCGTCGGCCCACGCGTCGATGATCGGGTTGACGATCGCCCAGGCCTTCTCCACCTCGTCGGCTCGCGTGAAGAGCGAGGCATCGCCCAGGAGCGCGTCGAGGATCAGCGTCTCGTAGGCGTCCGGGCTGTCCACGCTGAACGCGGAGCCGTAGGTGAAGTCCATGTTGACGGCCCGCACGTCGACGCCGAGGCCGGGGACCTTCGCGGCGAACCGCAGCAGGATTCCCTCGTCGGGCTGGATCCGCAGGGCGAGAAGGTTCGCCTCGGGATCGACGCTGGAGTCCTTGAACAGCGCGTGCGGCACCTGCTTGAACTGGATCGCGATCTCGGTCGCCCGCTTCGGCAGGCGCTTCCCGGCCCGCAGGTAGAACGGCACTCCCGCCCAGCGCCAGTCGTCGACAAAAAGGCGGGCTGCCACGTACGTCTCGGTCTCGGACTCGGGGTCGACCTGCGCCTCGCTCCGGTACCCGCCGACCTGGCCCGCGGTCACCCAGCCCGGCCCGTACTGGCCGCGCACGACGTTCGCGGCCACGGTATCGGGGTTCATGGGCTCGATCGCGCGGAGCACCTTGACCTTCTCGTCGCGGAGCGCCTCGGCATCGAAGGTCGCCGGCGGCTCCATCGCGACGAGCGAGAGCAGCTGCATGAGGTGGTTCTGGAGGAAGTCGCGCGACGCGCCCGCCTCCTCGTAGAACGCGCCGCGCTTCTCGACGCCGATCGATTCCGCCACGGTGATCTGGACGTGGTCGACGTAGCGGCGATGCCAGATGGGCTCGAAGATCCCGTTCCCGAAGCGGAAGACCAGGATGTTGCGGACCGTCTCCTTGCCGAGGTAGTGGTCGATCCGATAGACCTGCGACTCGCGGAAGACCTTGCCGACCTCCCGGTTGAGGCGGATCGCCGACGTCAGGTCGCGCCCGAACGGCTTCTCGATGACGATGCGCCGCCAGCCCCCCGCATGCTGCTCGTGGTCGAGCCCGACGCGGCCGAGGTTGGCGATGATCTCGGCGAAGGCCGACGGCTGGGTGGCGAGGTAGTAGAGGCGGTTGCCCGAGGTCCCGCGCTCGCGGTCGAGGTCGTCGAGGCGGACGACCAGCTCGTCGTAGAGCGCGGGATCGTCGAAGCTTCCGAGCTGGTAACGGATCCGTCCCGCGAACTCGTCCCATACTGCCGTCTCGATGGGCAGCACGCGGCTGAACTCGTCGAGCGATGCCCGGAGCTCGGTGCGGAACGCGTCATCCGTGTACGGGCGCCGCCCGATCCCCACGATCGCGAACTCGTGCGGGAGCAGGTTCGTCCGCCACAGCTGGAAGAGCGCCGGGACCACCTTCCGGTGGGCAAGGTCGCCGGTGGCACCGAACAGCACGAAGGTCGCCGGGTCCGGGACCCGCTCGAGCCGCAGCCCTTCCCGCAGCGGGTTCTCGAGCGGCTTGCCGGCCGCGCGACGCTTCCCCAGCCGGGCCAACCGAAGGTCGCGCGCCGTGCGCGGAACGTCGTCGGCCGACCGTCCCGGGCGCGGCGGCGCCTTTACCGCACCGGAGACCTCGGCGATGTCGGCCGGCGGCGGGGCGGGCTCGTCCGCCGCGACAGGCGCTGCGTCGTCCGTCATCGGGCGCCTCTACTCGGTCTTGATCGCGTGGCCGCCGAACTCGTTGCGGAGCGCGGCGAGCACCTTCGCCCCATAGCTCTCGTCCTGGCGTGACCGCAGCCGCGCCTGCAGGCTGAGCGTGATGATCGGTGCAGGGACGTCGTGCTCCATGGCCTCGAGGACCGTCCAGCGACCCTCGCCCGAATCGGCGACCCAGCCCTTGACGCCGGGGAAGTCCTGGCCCTTCGCAAGGGCGTCGACGAGGAGCTCCAGGAGCCACGAGCGCACGACCGAGCCATACCGCCAGATCCCCGCGATCTGGCCCAGGTCCAGCTTGTAGTCACTGGCGTGGAGGATCTCGAAGCCCTCGGCGTATGCCTGCATGAGGCCGTACTCGATCCCGTTGTGGACCATCTTCACGTAGTGCCCGGCACCCGGCCCGCCCACGTGGGCGTAGCCGTCGGCCGGCGCGAGCGTCCGGAAGATCGGCTCCAGGGGCTCGACCGCGTCGCTGTCGCCGCCGACCATCAGGCAATAGCCGTTCTGGAGCCCCCACACCCCGCCGGACGTGCCGACGTCGACGTACTTGAGGCCCTTCGCCCCGACCTTGGCATGCCGCCGGACATCGTCGTGGAAGTTCGTGTTGCCCCCGTCGATGATCGTGTCGCCCGGCTCGAGGACGCCCATCAGCTCGTCGAGCATCGCCTCGGTGGCGTCGCCGGCGGGGACCATGATCCACACCGCGCGCGGCGCCGGCAGCCCGGCGACCAGCTCGGCGACGCTGAAGGCGCCCTCGGCGCCCTCGGTCATGATCTCTCGCGTCTTCTCCGGGGTCCGGTTGAATGCCACGACCTCGTGGCCGTCACGGACGAGGCGGCGGACCATGTTGGCGCCCATCCGGCCAAGGCCGATGAAGCCGATGCGCATCGGGAGTCTCCTTGTCTGGTCCGCCCGGAATGACCGTGCGTGATCGTTGACGGTTGAGGGCTGCTTACGCGAGGGCCTCCCGGAGCGCCCCCTCGAGCGCGGTGAGGCCGGCGTCGACGTCGGCGCCGAGGTGCACGCGGAGCACCGGCAGGCTGTGCGCCTCGAGCGCCTCGAAGTCGCCGAGGGCCTGGGCGTCGACGAGCTGCCCGAAGCTGAACGGCCGGCCCGGGATCTCGACGTCCGCAGGGTGGTCGGCGGTCACCTGGAGGAACCAGCCGATCGGGGCGCCACCCTTGTGGAGCTGGCCCGTCGAGTGCAGGAAGCGGGGGCCGAATCCGCTCGTCGTCGGCCGTCCCGTCGCGTCGCGGAGCAGCGCGCGCATCCGGTCGAGGGCGCCGGCCCGGCCGGGGGTCGGGGCGATGAACGCCTGGAGCGCCAGGTACGCGTTCGGGTGGGCCCGCGCGACATGCCGCCGCAGGGCGTCCGCGAGCGTGCCGTCACCGCCGGCCGCCCGGAGCGTCGCATCGCCGACGACGACGAGGCCGCCGCCCTGGGCCATGACCGCGGGGGCCGGGAACGAGCCGGTCCGCTCGAGGTCCGCCAGGACGCGCTTCGTGTTCTCCTTCGACTCGGTGACGTTCGGCTCGTCGAACGGGTTGATCTCGAGGATGACGCCGGCGATGGCCGTTGCGACCTCCCAGCGCACGAACTCGGCGGCGAGGTCGATGGGGTCCGCCAGGCCGATGCGCACGACCGGGTGACCGGCCGCGGCCAGCGCGTCGAGGAGGTCGTCCGCCGGTGTGCCGTCCGGGGCCGGGGCCGGGGGCGGCGCGCCGTCGAGCGTGAGGCGGACGAAGACGCGATCCGGCCCGTATGCAGCGGCATTCCCCAGCGGCTCTCCCGCGATCGGGACGATCCCCACGCCGTGCTTGCCCGTGCTCTCGGCGATGAGCTGCTCCAGCCACGCCCCGAAGCGGGCCACGGCCGGGTCGGCCACGAGGGTCAGCTTGTCGCGGCCGGCGCGGGCAAGCACGCCGAGCAGGACCCCGAGCGCAGCGCCCGGGTTCGCGGCCGCCTCCGTCGCGTGGGTGCGCGCGAGCATGGCGAGCGCCGACGCCAGGAAGGCATCGAGGTCGATCCCGAGCAGGGACGCGGGCACCAGCCCGACGTAGGTCAGCGCGGAGTACCTCCCGCCGACGTCCTCCGGGTTCAGGAAGACCTCGCGGAGGCTGTCGTGGTGGGGGATCGCCTCCAGGCTCCGGCCCGGGTCCGTGATCGCGATCATCAGGTCCGCGGGGGACTCGCGACGCTCGCCCGCGGCGCGCAGCGCGGCATGGATCCGGGTCCAGGCATCTGCCTGGAAGGCGAGGCTCTCCGTGGTCGTGCCGGACTTCGTCGCGACGATCACGAGCGTCGACAGCGGGTCCAGCCCCTCCCACGCGGCCGCGACCGCGGCTGGATCGGTCGAGTCCAGGACGCGGACCGTGAGCCAGTCGGCGATGTCGCGGAAAGCGTCCGCGAGCACGTCCGGGGCAAGGCTGCTTCCGCCCATGCCGGCCACGAGCGCCGCGGTGAACCCGTCGCTGCGGATGCTCTCCCCGAACGCCTCGAGGGCAGGCACCTGCTCGCCGAAGCTGCGCGGGGCGTCGAGCCAGCCGAGGCGGTTGGCGATCTTCTCGAGAACCCCGGGATCCGCCGACCAGAGGGTGCCGTCCCGGTCGTGCAGGCGCTCCACCCAGCGCTCCTCGTCGGCGCGGCGGAGCGCGGTCTCGACCGCACGGGCCAGCGCGGGGTCCGCGATCCGCGCGTCGAGCGCGTCCGGGGCGAACGTGTTGAGCGTCTCTGCCATCGGCTGCCTCCTGATCGGTGCAGTGTAGCCGCGGCGCGTTCGCCGGCAGGGGCGCAGTGCCACGCCCGTTGCCGGCCCGGATCAGCCCGCGCGCGACTCCTCGGCCTCGATCGCGAGCACCTTGGCGACGCGGCGGGCATGCCGCTCCGCGCCCGAGAACGACGCGCCGAGGAACGCGCGAGCGCACTCGATGGCGGGCTCCACGCCGATGACCCGGCCGCCCAGGCACAGCACGTTGAGATCGTCGTGCTCGACGCCCTGGTGTGCGGAGTACGTGTCGTGGGCGACCGCCGCCCGGATGCCGCGGACCTTGTTCGCCGCGACCGAGGCGCCGATCCCGGAGCCGCAGACCAGGATCCCGCGGTCCGCGACACCGTCGCGGATCGCGTAGGCCAGGCGCTTCGCGAAGTCCGGGTAGTCGTCGGTCGGGTCGGTCCCGTCTCCGCCGAGGTCGATCAGCTCGTGGCCGGTGTCCGCCAGGCGCTGCAGGAGCTCGTCACGGAGCTCGACGCCGCCGTGGTCGGCCGCGAACGCCACCCGCATCAGCTGTGCACCTCCGCGTGCGGCGAGGGGACCAGCGTCGCGATTCGACCGCGAAGCCCGTCCCGGACGACGGCTCGTCCGACCGCCGTGACGCGCTCGACCGTGAAGCCGAACTGCTCGAAGATCGTGCCGGCGGGCGCCGACGCGCCGAAGTGGTCGAGGCCGACGATCGCGCCCTCGTCGCCGGTCCAGCGCTCCCAGCCGAGCGAGACCCCGATCTCAACGCTGACCCGCCTGCGGACTGCGGCGGGCAGGACCGCCTCGCGGTACGCGGCGTCCTGGGCGTCGAACGCCTCCCAGCACGGCAGCGAGACCACCCGTGTCGGGATCCCGTCGGCCTCGAGCGCGTCCGCGGCGCCCATCGCGAGCTGGAGCTCGGAACCCGTCGCGAGGAGTATGAGCGACGGCATCCCGCCACCCGCCTCGGAGGTCGCCGCGCGCAGGACGTACCCGCCGCGGCGCACGCCGTCGCGGGCGAGCGCGGCTGTGGCCGAGAACGTCGGCAGCTTCTGCCGGGTGAGAGCGAGGGCGGTCGGACCCTCGGTGCGCTCGACCGCGAGCGCCCAGGCGGCCGCGGCTTCGTTCGCGTCGCCCGGCCGCACGAACCAGAGGTTGGGGATGGCCCGGAGCGCCGCGTAGTGCTCCACCGGCTGGTGCGTGGGGCCGTCCTCGCCCAGGCCGACCGAGTCGTGCGTCCAGGCATACACGACGTGCAGCCCGGCCAGCGCCGCGATCCGGACCGACCCGCGCATGTAGTCGCTGAACGTGAGGAACGTGGCGCCGTATGGCAGGAACCCGCCGTGATAGGCGATCCCGTTGACGATTCCGCCCATCCCATGTTCGCGGACGCCGAACCGGAGGTTTCGGCCCGCCTCCTCCGCCGAGAAGTCGATCCCGCCCGTGACGTCCGTCAGGTTCGACTCGGAGAGGTCCGCAGAGCCGCCGAACAGCTCCGGCAGGCTCGCGGCGATCGCCTGGATCGCGGCCTGGCTCACCTGGCGCGTGGCGAAGTCCTCGCCGACGGCGTAGGCCGGGAGGTGCGCGTCCCAGCCCTCGGGCAGGTCGCCCGCCAGCCGTCGGCGCAGCTCCGACGCCTGGGCCGGGAAGGCCACGGCGTAGCGCCGCATGCGATCCTCCCAGTCGTTGACCAGGTGCTCGCCGTACGGGATTGCGCGGCTGAAGAGTCCCTCCGCATCGTCCGGCACGTAGAAGGTCCGGTCGGGGTCCCAACCGTAGGCCTCCTTGGTGAGGCGAACCTCCTCCGTCCCGAGCGGGGCGCCGTGCGCCTTCTGCGTGTCCTGCTTGTGCGGCGACCCGAAGCCGATATGGGTCCGGACGGCGATGATCGAGGGCCGGCCGTCGGCGCGCGCGGCGCGGATCGCGGCGTCGATGGCGGACAGGTCGTTGCCGTCCTCGACCTGCTGCGTATGCCATTGATAGGCGTCGAACCGCTCGAGGACGTCCTCGGAGAAGGCCATCGACGTGGGTCCGTCGAGCTGGATGTGGTTGTCGTCGTAGAGGAGGACCAGCTTGCCGAGCCGGAGGTGGCCCGCCAGCGAGGCGGCCTCGGACGCGATCCCTTCCTGGAGGTCGCCGTCGGAGCAGATGGCGTACGTCCAGTGGTCGACGATGTTGTGGCCCGGCCGGTTGAACTCCGCGGCGAGCCGCCGCTCTGCGATGGCCATCCCGACCGCGTTCGCGATGCCCTGGCCCAGGGGACCCGTCGTCGCCTCCACGCCGGCGGTCACGCCGAACTCGGGATGGCCCGGCGTCCGCGAGCCCCACTGGCGGAAGTGCCGCAGGTCGTCGAGCGTGACGTCGTAGCCGGTCAGGTGCAGGAGCGCGTACAGGAGCATCGAGGCGTGCCCGGCCGACAGCACGAAGCGGTCGCGATTTGGCCAGTCGGGGTGCGTCGGCGCGTGGTGGAGGAATCGCGTCCAGAGCGCATAGGCCATCGGGGCCATTCCCATCGGGGCGCCCGGATGGCCGGAGTTCGCCTGCTGGACGCCGTCGATCGCGAGCGTCCGGATGGTGTCGACAGCCAGCCGGTCGAGCTGGTCGGCGTTGAGGGTCATGCGAGCGTGCTCCTGGGCGGAGGGCGGGGCGCGGATGGATGGCCCAATTGTAGGCGCGGGCCCCGGGATCGGCCGCGGCGTATCCTCGGCCGCGTGCCGTCGATGCCCTCCCGCCCGCGCATGCCATCCCGTTCGGGCCCGGCGTCCGGCCCTCGCCCGACGTCGGAGGCTCGGGGCACGCCGGAGCGCGGGCGCACGCCGGACGAACGGCGCACGCCGGAGGACCGGCGCCCGCCGGAGAGCCGGCGCGTGGTCCGCGTGGTGGTGCTGGGCGACCTCGCGCTCGACGTGACCCTGGCGCCGGCGCGTCCGCTCCGGCGCGGCACCGACGTCCCTGGCACGGTCGAGTTGCACCAGGGCGGCTCCGCGGCGAATGCGGCCGGGTGGCTGGCCCGGCTCGGCGCGCGAACGACGCTGATCTGCGCGGTCGGCCGCGACGGTGCCGGGCGCGCGCTCGTCGCCGCCCTGCGGGCCGACGGCGTCACTGTCCGGGCCGCGCGACCATCGGGTGCCCGGACGGCGCGCATCGGGATGCTGGTGGACCCCGCGACCGGCGAGCGGTCCTTCGTGGCGGAGCGCGGCGCGGCCGACCTCCTGCGGGCGGACGACCTCGAGTCGCGCTGGTTCCGCGGGGTCGGCGCGCTCCACCTGCCGGCCTACTCGCTCCTCGGGGTGCCGCTCGGCGAGGCCGGCCGCGCCGCGATCGACCTCGCGCGGGCCTCGGGGGCCTGGGTCAGCCTGGACCTCGCCTCGGCCGCCCCGCTGCTCGCCGGCGGCCGGGCCGCGGCCCACCAGCTGGTGCGGCGGGTCACGCCCGACGTGCTGTTCACGAACCAGCACGAGGCGGTGGCCTTCCTGGGGGAGCCCGACCTGGCGCACCTGCTGCGTTTCGCGCCGGTCGCGGTCGTCAAGCGCGGGCCGGCCGGCGCCACGCTGATGATCCGGGGCGCGGACGGCTCGACGACGCCGGGCGTCCGGCTCGACGTTGCGACACGCCCGATCGTCGCGAGGGACACCACGGGCGCCGGCGACGCGTTCGACGCCGGCTTCCTCGTGGGATGGCTCGCGGACGACGCGGCCGGGACGCCGTCGGTCCTGCGACGTGCGGTGGTCGCGGGCCACCGGGCGGCGGCCCGCCAGCTGGCCACGCCCCGGCTCGAGCTCACGCTGGGGTAGCGCCGAGGCGGCACCGGCCCGCATCGTCGGTCGGTCCGCACGTCGCGGGCGGTGTCGCGGCTCAGCCGCGCAGGTGCCGGTCGAACCAGGCGAGGACCCGTTCGTTCCGGTCGATGCGGCGATCGATCCGGCCGGTGATCGCGAAGGTGTGCCAGCTTTCCGGGTAGAGGATGTATTCGACCTCGCGGCCGAGGTGGCGGAGCGCGACGAAGAGCTGCTCGTTGTCGGCCGCGGGGCAGCGCAGGTCGGCTTCGCCCTGCAGCATCAGGAGCGGCGTCCGGATCCTGGTCACGTTGCCCAGCGGCGACTGCCGCCAGAGTCGGCCGGTGCCGTCCTCGCTCAGCGGGTCGCCGAGCAGCGCCATCCGGTCGTATTCGGGGCCGGAGTCGGAGTTCGCCCAGCCGCTCAGCTGGTTCGTCACCCCGTTCTCGCTGACTGCGGCCCGGAAGCGGTCCGGCGCGGCGCCCACCAGCCAGTTGACCATGAAGCCGCCGTACGAGAGCCCGAGGATCCCGAGGCGGGCCGGATCGACGAGCCCACGGTCCACGACGTGGTCGGCCGCGGCAAGGAGGTCGGCCGCGTCCACGCCGCCCCAATCCCCCAGCTGCGGCCGGATCCACGCCCGCCCGTACCCCGCGGACCCGCGGATGTTGGGGAGGATGACGCGGTACCCGTGCGCAGCCAGGAGCACGCTCTCGATCGACGGCGCCGGCGACCATGCGCCGAGGGGTCCGCCGTGGACGTTGACGATCGCCGGGAGCGCGGCATCCCCGGCGCCCGCGGGCGAGACGATCCACGTCTCGATCGGGCCGCCCTCCCCCGGCACGACGACGCGCCGCATCTCGGGCCACGGCAGCCCGCGTCGCCATGCCCCGCCGAGCGTCGTCCGAGCGCGGAGCGTCACGCCTCGCCGTCGGTCGTCGATCGTGAGCAGCTCCATCGGGCGCTCGTCGCGCGTGGCCACGATCGAGACGACGCCGGCCGCGACCCCCAGCGTCCAGGCCGCGATGTCGCCATCCACGAGCCGCCGGGCGCGGCCGGATGGTCGGCCGGTTGCCGGGTCGACCGGGAAGCGCCACGGCCGCACGCGGCCGGCTTCGCTCACGAGCGCCACGAGCGACGCTGGCCCATCCCAGCACGGCCCCGGCCGCGACGCGGCCATCCAGCCGTTGAGGTCGGTGTCGTTCCACGCGCCGATCGGCAGGTCCAGGTCGGGGGCCAGGGCGACTGCGGGAGCCGGGCCGGAATCGACGGTCGTCGCGGACGCGACGTAGAGTCCCGGCTGCTCGTGGTCGAGCGGGTCCGCGACGTCGACGCCGACGCATGCCATCCAGCGACCGTCCGGCGAGTGCGCGGGCGAGCCCGCATAGCCGGCCAGCCGGATCGCCTCGCGCGCGACGCCCCCGTCGGCCGGGACGACCCAGATCGACGGCCGTGGCCGGAGGTCGGCGTCCGGGCGTGGATCGGCCGAGTGGGCGATCGAGCTCCCGTCGGGGGACCAGGCGATGCCGCGCGCATCGGCCTCGTGGTCGGTGAGCCGGCGCGCATGAGCGCCGGGTCGTGCGGCGACCACCCAGACCTGGTCCCACCGGTCCCGGTGGCCGATGCCGTCCGCCCGCCAGTCCGTGCGCAGGATCCGGCGCGCCGTCACGACGCGCCCCTTCGTCTCGGGCCCGACGATCGAGCGGGTCGCGGCGCCCCCCGCAACCAGCGCGAGGCGTGTCCCATCCGGCGACCAGGCGACCTCCGACACGCCGTGCCGCGGAACGCACACGACCCGCGCCACGCCACCGTCGAGGCCGGTGACCATCACGGCGGTCGGCCGGTCCGGCGCGTCGGGGAAGGCACGGAGGAACGCAACCCGCCGTCCGTTCGGGCTGACGCGGGGCGACGTGTCGTGGACTGCCCCGCTCGTCAAGCGGACCGCGGCCCGGGTCCGGGCGAACGCGACCAGGTAGAGGTGCGAGCGGTACGTCTCGCCTCGCACGAACCGCCGGACGACGACGGCCCCGTCGCCGCCGGGCAGCGGATCGTGTTCCTCGAGCACGACCTGGCCGCGCAGGAGCCGCGCGACGGAGAGCGACGCGGGCCGGACCTCACGCACGGCTCAAGCGTACGCGGTTGGGCAGGGGGCGCGACGGTCGGGTCCGGCGCGACGAGCGCCTCCGGCCGACGCTACCCTCAGCGCATGCATGATCCCCTCGTCGCCGGTCTCCGCGACCACCTGACCGTCGCCCCGGAGGTCGTGGACGCCTTGCGGGCTGGCCGCCCGGTCGTTGCCCTCGAATCCACGCTGATCAGCCATGGGCTCCCGTTTCCCCGCAACCTGGAGGTGGCCGGTGCGGCGGAGGCTGCCGTCCGCGAATCCGGGGCCGTGCCCGCGACCGTCGGCATCCGGGACGGCCGCCTCGTCGTCGGGCTCGATGCCCCGGCCCTCGTCGACCTCGCGACCGCGGACGGCGTCTGGAAGGTCGCCCGGCCGACGCTGGCCGGGGCGCTCGCGGCTGGCGTGCTCGGCGCGACGACCGTCTCGGCGACGATGCTGGCGTGCGCCGCCGCCGGCATCCGGGTCTTCGCGACCGGCGGCATCGGCGGCGTCCACCCCGGGGCCTTCGAGGCGGTCCGGGCGCCGGGCGGCGAGCTGCGGCCGCCGAGTCTCGATGTCTCCGTCGACCTCGAGGAGCTGGCCCGGACGCCGGTCGTCGTCGTCAGCGCCGGCCCGAAGGCGATCCTCGATGTGCGGGGCACGCTGGAGGTGCTCGAATCGCGCGGCGTGCCGGTCGTCGCCGTGGGGACGGACGAGCTGCCTGGCTTCTTCTCGCGCGCGTCCGGCATTCCCGCACCGCAGCACGTCCCCGACCTGGCGGCTGCCGCCCGCCTCGTCCGGATGCACCTCGGGCTCGGGCTCGGGTCCGGCGTTCTGCTCTGCGTGCCGGTCCCCGCCGACGACGAGCTGCCCCGGGCCGACGCCGTGGCGGCGATCGCCCAAGCGACGAAGGATGCGAAGGAGGCCGGGATCCACGGACCGGCCCTCACGCCGTGGGTCCTTCAGCGGGTCGCGGAGCTGACCGACGGCAGGTCCATCCGGGCCAACACGGCCCTGATCATCAACGACGCGAGGGTTGCCGGCCTGCTTGCCGGAGCGATCTGACCGTCGTCCCAGTCGTTGCCGGCCTCCACGCCCGGTTCGCCTTGTGCGGCCCTCGCGGCGTGCGTACACTCGTGGCCGGGGTGCCCGTCGCACATTCGCGAGCGCGGCGAACGGGCGCGGGGTTGATCGACCGGACAACGGGAAGCTGACGCCGGACACCGGACCGCCGATGCGCGCGGTCACGAGGAGGGACGATGCGGATCTACGAGGGGAGCCCGCGCCAGGATTACGAGGAGGTCCTCCGCTCCATCGGCGCGTTCCTCGACCAGCGTGGGATGCACGACGTCCTGCTCGTGGAGGCGCCCGACGGCTTCATCCTCCAGGGTGTCGCCGTGGAGGGTGAGACCGGCACGTGGTCGGAGAGCGCGGGCCACCAGGTCAAGGAGACCCTGACCTTCCTCGACGACGACATCGCCCGCTTCATGGAGGAAGCGGTGGCGCGGCGCACCGCGACCGCGGCGGTGTCCGATTGGACCAACGCGGGCTACTATGAGAAGTCCTTCCGCGTCGTCGGCAAGTGGATCGACGAGCAGAAGCCCCGCGACATCTTCTTCTTCGAGCAGGAGGGCGCGTTCGTGGTCCGCCTTCACAAGGTGGGGCCCGCTGGTTCCCATCACATGCTCGCCGAGTTCACGAAGGACGATATCGAGGCGTTGATCGCGCAGGCACCCCAGGCCCGAAGGGCCTAGCGGACCCGGCGTCCCAGCGAAGGAGGTACGGGCGATGAAGGCTCTGAAGATCGTGGCGACGGCCCTGGGGGTCACGCTGGCGGCGCTCGTCGTCATTCCACTGGTCGTCCTCGCCGGCCTCTTCATCTGGCTGAAGCTGACCGAGGAGAGCGACGAGGAGACCCTCGAGCTCGAGCAGGAAGGCGTCTAGCCCAATCCGTCCACTCCGTCCGAGCTCGGCCCCGCCGGCACGCGCCGACGGGGCCGTCGACGTTTCTGGCGCCCCCGTCAGCGTCCTGGTCGACTACGACGGGACGATCTCCCGCCGCGACATCGGCGACGTGCTCCTGGCCCGTCACGTCGCCGACCAGGCGCTCGTCGCGCGGATGGATCGTGCCTACGAGGACGGACTTGTCGGATCCCGCGACCTCACGCGGTGGGACATGGACGTCCTGCCTCGGGACGCGGACCTGCTGCGATCCGAGGCGGCCGCGGTGGACCAGGACGAGACGTTCGTGGACTTCGTCGCCGCCGTCCGCGAGGCCGGCGCGGACGTCGAGGTCGTGAGCGACGGGCTGGGCTTCTACGTCGCCTCGAACCTGGCGCGCCTCGATCCCGCGCTCGCCGACCTGCCGATCGCCACCAACGCGAATGCGGTGGACGGACCCGGCGGGGTCGCGTTCCCCTACGGGCACCCCGGCTGCTTCGTGTGCGGCACGTGCAAACGCGAGCGGGTCCGCGCCCACCATGCCCGTGGCCGGGCGGTCGTCTTCGTCGGCGACGGCACGAGCGACCGGTACGCCGCGCATCACGCCGACGTCGTGTTCGCGAAGGGCAAGCTCCTGGCGTGGGGCCGCACGACCGGGCGCGACGTTCACGAGTGGGACCGGTTCGCTTCGGTCGAGGCGTGGTTCCGGGCCGCCGTCGCGGATGGCCGGCTCCCGGCCACGCCCGCGGATCTCCCGGGATGGCGGGCGGCCCGCCGGCCGACGACGCCCCCGTTCATCTGCGGACCCGAGGCCTGGGGTGAGGGGCGGAGCCGGCCCGGACCCTAGCCCCCGCGCCCGGCCGGCGTCACTTCCTCCGCCCGGCCCGCGTCACTCCCTCCGGACGGCCGTCGGTGCCGGGCGCCGATCCTCCCGGTCGACTCCCAACCGCAACCGTCCACGGGCGACCTGCGTCTGGCGCGGTCGCGCGCTTTCCGGTAGCATCGGAAAAACCCCGGAGGAGCGCTGGCCATGGCGAAGTATGTCTTTGTGACCGGAGGGGTCACCTCCTCCCTCGGGAAGGGCATCACCGCCGCCAGCATCGGTCGCCTGCTCAAGGCGCGCGGCATCTCCGTCTCCGTCCTCAAGCTCGACCCGTACATCAACGTCGACCCGGGGACGATGTCGCCCTACCAGCACGGCGAGGTCTTCGTCACGGACGACGGCGCCGAGACGGACCTGGACCTGGGCCACTACGAGCGGTTCATCGACGAGAACCTCTCGCAGCTCTCGAACGTGACGACCGGCCGGATCTACCAGGCGGTCATCGCCAAGGAGCGCCGCGGCGACTACCTGGGCGGCACGGTCCAGGTGATTCCCCACATCACGAACGAGATCAAGGAGCGGATCCTGCGCGTCTCGCGCGACGGCGGGGCGGACGTCGTCGTCATCGAGGTTGGCGGGACGGTCGGCGACATCGAGAGCCTGCCATTCCTCGAGGCGATCCGTCAGATCCGCAAGGACGTGGGCCGGCGGAACGTCGTCTACGTCCACGTCACGCTCCTCCCGGCCCTCCAGGCGACGGGCGAGCTCAAGACGAAGCCCACCCAGCACTCCGTGAAGGAGCTCCGCGGGATCGGGATCCAGCCGGACGTCATCATCCTGCGCTCCGACCACCCGGTCTCCGACGAGATCCGCGAGAAGATCGCGCTCTTCACGGACGTCGCGGTGGACGCGGTCATCCCCGCCGTGACGGCGGACACGATCTACGAGGTCCCGCTCCAGTTCGAGGCATCCGGGCTCGGCGACCTCCTGGTGCGCGACCTCGACCTGGCCGACATGGCGGCACCCCCGGACCTCGAGCGCTGGCGACGGCTGGTCGAGCTGATCAAGCGCGACAAGCCCGAGCTGGAGGTCGCCCTCGTCGGGAAGTACATCGAGCTCCCGGACGCGTACCTCTCGGTCACCGAATCGCTCAAGCACGCGGGCTGGGCGAACGGCGTGGACGTGAAGGTGCGCTGGGTCAACTCGGAGACGCTCACCGCGGAGACCGTCGACGGGGCGCTTGCCGGCGCCTCGGCGATCCTCGTGCCCGGTGGCTTCGGCCACCGCGGGATCGAGGGCAAGGTCCTCGCCGCCCGGTACGCGCGGGAGCGCCGCGTGCCGTACCTGGGGCTCTGCCTGGGCCTGCAGTGCGCGGTGATCGACTTCGCCCGCGCGGTGACCGGCTCGGACGACGTGAACTCCACCGAGTTCGACATGTTCACCGCCCACCCGGTGATCGACTTCATGCCGGACCAGCGCGACCTCGAGGAGAAGGGCGGCACGATGCGCCTCGGCCTCTACCCGGCGCGCCTTGCCCCCGGCACGAAGGCGCACGCCGTCTACGGCGACGAGGTGGTCTACGAGCGCCATCGGCACCGGTTCGAGGTGAACAACCGCTATCGCGCCCTGCTCGAAGGGGCGGGCATGATCCTCTCCGGCCAGTCCCCGGACGGGCGGCTCGTCGAGATCGTCGAGCTGCGCGACCACCCGTGGTTCGTCGCCAGCCAGTTCCACCCGGAGTTCAAGAGCCGCCCGGAGCGACCGCATCCGCTCTTCGACGGCTTCATCGCCACGGCGGTGGCCCTTCGGGACGGGCGCCAGCCGGTCCTGGTCGCACGCCGGACGGGCGTGCCGGTCATGGAACTCGGCGGCACGCCGGACGCCGATCTGGCCGGCACCGTGTCGGAGGCCGAGGCGCGCTGAGCGACGGCGGACCGGCGAGGCGGCGGACGATCCTCAGCGTCGCCGTCGCGCCAGACCGTAGAATTGAAGACCCTCGACCCTCGCCTGGAGGCCACCCATGAAGCTCTTCCTCGACACCGCCGACATCGACGAGATCCGGACCGCCGTGCGCTGGGGCGTCATCGACGGGGTGACCACGAATCCCAGCCTCTATGCGCGCGTGGGCGGCTCCTACGACGACGTCCTGCGCGAGATCTGCAAGCTGACGCCGGGGCCGGTGAGCGCCGAGGTCATCGCCGATGACGTCGAGGGGATGCTCACCCAGGGCCGGCACTTCGCGAAGCTCGCCCCCAACATCGTGGTCAAGGTCGCGATGAGCGAGAACGGCCTCGAGGCAATCAGCCGCTTCGCGGAGGAGGGGATCAAGACGAACTGCACGCTGATCTTCTCCGCCAACCAGGGGCTCCTCGCGGCCAAGGCCGGGGCCAGCCTCCTCTCGCCGTTCGTGGGGCGCCTCGACGACATCAACGAGGAGGGGATGACGGTCATCCGCGAGCTCGCCGACATCATCAACCTGCACGAGTTCGACAGCGAGGTCCTCGCCGCCTCCGTCCGGCACCCTCGCCATGTCACGGACGCGGCGCTCGCGGGCGCCCACGTCGCGACGCTCCCGTTCAAGGTCCTCCGCCAGATGATCCACCACCCGCTCACCGACAGCGGGATCGTCCAGTTCAAGGCGGACTGGGCGAAGGCGCACGCGGAGGCAGCCGCCAAGGGCTGACGCTCGCCCGTCTCGTCCGATCGCCATTGACGGGAGCGCCTCCCGGCGGGTATGCTCGGGTTGTCCCACACGCACCGTCCGCCGCGGCTCGATTCCGCGCCGGTGCGCAGTCCCCCGGTCGCGGACCGCGACCGCACGCTTCAGGTGACCTCTCTCCCATGCCCTCGAACATTCCCGATCCGCGTATCCGGAATCGCCGACCCCGCCGACGCCCGCAGGGTCAGCGCCCGGCCGGCATGCCGGACTACGACGAGCTGAACGGCACGGCTGACGGCCCGGAGATCGGCGCGGCCGAGCTGCAGGAGATGAGCCCGGCCGAGCTGCGCGCGACCGCCGCCGAGCTCGATGTCGAGACGGTCGCCGCCGACCGGCGCGACGACCTCGTCGACCGGATCCTCCAGCGCCAGTCGGAGCGCCTCGGCCAGGACTACGGGACCGGGATCCTCGACGTGGTGGACGAGGGCTACGGCTTCCTCCGCCGCCACGGGCTCATGCCCGGGCCGGAGGACGTCTACGTCAGCAGCAGTCAGGTCCGCCGCTTCGGGCTGCGGATCGGTGACCGGGTCAACGGCACCGTGCGCGCGCCGCGCGAGGGCGAGAAGTACTGGGGTCTGCTCCGCGTCGACACGGTGAACGGCGTCGACCCGGACACGGCCCGCCGGCGTCCGCATTTCGGCGATCTCACGCCGATCCACCCGATCGACCTGCTCAACCTCGAGTCGGACCCGAAGAACCTCTCGCAGCGCCTCGTGAACCTGGTCAACCCCATCGGGAAAGGCCAGCGCGCCCTGATCGTCAGCCCGCCCAAGGCCGGCAAGACGATGCTCCTCAAGAACATTGCCAACGGGATCAGCGAGAACTATCCCGAGGTCCTGCTCATGGTGGCGCTCATCGGCGAGCGGCCGGAGGAGGTCACCGACATGCGGCGCTCCGTCAAGGGAGAGGTCATCTCTTCGACCTTCGACGAGCCGACGGAGAACCACACCCACGTGGCGGAGATGGCGCTCGAGATCGCGAAGCGCCAGGTCGAGACGGGCAGGGACGTCGTCATCCTGCTCGACTCCATCACCCGGCTTGCGCGCGCCTACAACCTGGCGCTGCCGCCCTCCGGGCGCACGCTGTCCGGCGGCATCGACCCGATTGCCCTCTACCCGCCCAAGCGCTTCTTCGGGGCTGCCCGGAAGATCGAGGAAGGCGGCTCGCTCACGATCATCGGCACCTGCCTGGTCGACACCGGCTCGCGGATGGATGACGTCATCTACGAGGAGTTCAAGGGAACCGGCAACTCCGAGCTGATCCTGGACCGGAAGCTCGCCGAGAAGCGGATCTTCCCGGCGATCGACGTGCAGCGCTCCGGCACCCGCCGGGAGGAGCTGCTTCTCGAGGAACCCACCCTCCGGATGGTCTGGACGATGCGCCGGATGCTCTCCGCCGTCGGCACCAACGAGGGGATCGAGCTGCTCCTGAACCGGCTCGCGAAGACCGAGACGAACGCCCAGTTCCTCGCGACCCTCCAGCGGAGCGCCGAGGCGAGCGCCTAGCCCGATCGCGACGTCCGTGCGGCGACGCCGTGCGGCACGCCTCGCAACGTTGCATCGGCGTCCGGCGTCTGGTACGGTTCCGTCGATTAGGTCCATTCCGGCTCGTGGGGGAACCGGGTCAGCCGCGCGCATTGGAGAGCCCCAGCTCCCTGGTACCGCGACAAACGGACAGCAGCGCCGCTCGGGCCACCCGGCCCGCGCCCCCGGTGCCGCGGCCCGTCGATCATGGAGACCGTATTGCTGAAGGCGACGGTCGCCGTGCGCCGCGCGATCGCGCGGTTGCGCCGCGACACGACCGACCCGGAGACCCGGGTCCAGGCCCCCGACCGACCCGGCCTTGGACTCGCCCGTCGCGCCGACACGGCGCTTCGCGCCGTCGCGCGCCCATCCGTGCTCGCGGGAACCGCTGCGACACCCCCGCGCGACCGCCTGCACGCCACCCGCTCCGCCTTCCGGCTGGGGCGCCGGTTGCACCTCGACTCCCCTGAACGCGTCGTCCCGATCCTCGTTGCCGTCTTCCTCCTCGTCGCATCGCTGACCGCGGCGCCGGGCATGGTCGGTGCGGCGACGGGTGCCACGACTTCCGCCGGCACCACGCCCCGCCTCGTCCTCGGCGGCGCGGGCGGCCCGAACGATGGCCAGGTCGGGACGATCGACACGCTCACCGGCGCGAACGACGGTGCGGGAACGTTCCTCGACACCGGCGCCGGATCCGTTCCGGGCGTCGGGATGGACGGGTCGGCGCCGAGCATCGGTGCGCAGGGAGCCGCCCCCGTCGACGTCGCGGGCCAGTTCCTCGAGGACGGCACGCTGCTCAAGCCCGTCGTCGTGGACACCACCGTGGCGGACGGCCGCGACCAGCTGCGCACGTACACCGTCCGCTCCGGCGACACGCTGACGGGGATCGCGAGCAAGACGGGCGTCTCGATGATGACGATCTGGTGGGCGAACAAGCTGCACGCCAAGGACGAGCTCAAGGTGGGCCAGCAGCTGGTGATCCCGCCGGTCAACGGCCTCGTGGTCACGGTCGGCGCCAACGACACGCTTGCCTCGGTCGCGGCGGCCCACAACCTCGATCCGCAGGACATCGTCACGACCAACCAACTCACCGACACCACCCTCGTCATCGGCCAGGTGCTGATCCTGCCGGGCGCGCGGGGCGCCGCGATCCCGACGCCGAAGCCCACCGCTCCGACGAGCCTCGCGTCCGTCAGCCGCTCGACGTCGCGCACCTCGTCCGGCGGCTCCGGGACGGTCGCTCCGCTCAATGACTACAGCGGCGGCAAGTTCGCCTGGCCCGTCTCGGGCGGCTTCATCAGCCAGTACTTCCACTACGGGCATCCCGCCGTCGACATCGCGGCCGACTACGGGACGCCGATCCACGCGGCGGCCGACGGCGTGGTCACCTACGCCGGCTGGCGCAACAACGGCGGCGGCTACCAGGTCTGGATCTCGCACGGGGGCGGGCTCTACACGACCTACAACCACATGTCGTCCGTCGCGGTCTCGGCCGGGCAGTCCGTCGGGCGCGGCGACTTCATCGGGCGCGTCGGGGCGACCGGCGATGCGACCGGGCCCCACTGCCACTTCGAGGTCTGGATCGGCCCCATCTGGGACGGCGGCGTCCGCGTCAACCCGCTGGCCTACTTCTGACGCCCGCCACCGGCCTGGGCCGGGGCGCGTGCGACAATCGGTCGCGATGTTCCTCGACCGCGTAACCATCTGGGTCCGTGCCGGTGACGGCGGCGACGGCGCGGCCACGTTCCGGCGCGAGGCGCACGTCCCGAAGGGCGGCCCCGATGGCGGCGACGGCGGCCGCGGCGGCTCCATCGTGCTGCGGGTCGACCCGGGCCTCACCACGCTGCGTGACTTCCGCTTCACGCACCACTTTCGCGCGGAGACGGGCGGCCGCGGCCTCGGCGCGAAGCGGCACGGCAAGTCCGGCGACGACCTCGTGATCACGGTCCCGCCGGGCACCGGCGTTCTCGACGACGCGACCGGCGAGCTGATGGCCGACCTCGTGGCGACCGGGCAGGAGGTCGTCATCGCGCGCGGCGGCAGGGGCGGCCTTGGCAACGTCCACTTCGCCTCGCCCACGCATCGCGCTCCGCAGCATGCCCTCAAGGGCGAGCCCGGCGAGGAGCGCTCGCTCCGCCTGGAGCTGCGGCTGATCGCCGAGGTCGGCCTGGTCGGGCTTCCGAATGCCGGGAAGTCCACGCTGCTCGGCGCGCTCACGGCGGCGACGCCGAAGATCGCGGACTACCCGTTCACCACGCTCGAGCCGAACCTGGGCGTCATGGATCTCGGCGACGCGGCCGACCGGCGTCCGACCGTCGCGGACGTGCCGGGCCTGATCGAAGGCGCGTCGTCCGGTGCCGGCCTCGGCCACGCCTTCCTGCGCCACGTCGAGCGCACGCGCGTCCTCGTCCACGTCGTGGACGGCGCAGCGCGGGATCCGGCCTGGGACCACGACGTGATCCGCGAGGAGCTCCGGCTCCACGACCCGCGGCTGCTCGAGAAGCCGCTCGTGGTCGTCTTCAACAAGATGGACCTCCAGGCGGCGCGCGAGGCATGGCCCGCGTTCGAGGCGGCACGCCGCGCCGAGGGCCTCAGCGTGCTCGCGGTGAGCGCCGATTCCGGCGAGGGGCTCGATCGCCTGCGCGGCGTGATCGGCGATCTTCTCCCGGCAGCGGACGACCAGGCGGACGTCCCGGAGCCGTTCGGCGTCGTGGTGCATCGCCTCGACGCGGCAAGTGACGGGTTCACGATGGAGCGCGAGGGAACCGCCCACCGCGTCCGCGGCAAGCGGATCGAGCGGATCGCGGCCCAGACGAACTTCGACATCGAGGAATCGGCGGAGCGCTTCCAGCGCGCCCTGGCCCGGCTGGGGATCGACGGGGCGCTGCGGAAGGCGGGCATCCAGACCGGCGACCTCGTCCGGATCGGCGCCCTCGAGTTCGAATGGGGGCCGGACGCCTGGGAGGCGGGCGCCGAGTGAGTGCCGCCGCCCGACGGCTCGGGATTCTCGGGGGGACGTTCGACCCGGTGCACCTCGGGCACCTGGCGCTCGCGGAGGAGGTCCGCGAGACGCTCGACCTCGCCCGGGTCCTGTTCCTGCCCGCCGGCGACCCGTGGCAGAAGGTCGGCACCCACGTGACGCCCGGCGCGACCCGGTTCGCGCTCGTGGAGCGCGCCATCGCCGGTAACCCATGGTTCGCCGCGAGCCGCCTCGAGATCGACCGTACCGGGCCGACCTACACGGCCGATACGCTCGCCGCCATCGCGGACGCCGAGCGTGCGGCGGGGCGCGAGCCGGACCTCTGGTTCATCCTCTCGGCGGAGGCGCTCGCCGGCCTGCCCACGTGGCGCGACCCCGATCGCGTCCTCGCGCTCGCGCACCTGGCGGTGGTGCCGCGCGCCGACGATGCCGAGGACCTCGCCGCCGCCGCCGTGCGCTTCGACGCCCACTTCCCGGGCCGGGCCGATCGCGCGATCTTCCTCCCCGGTCCGCGCCTCGCGATCTCCAGCACGCTGATCCGGGCGAGGGTCGCGGCCGGCCGCTCGATCCGGTACCTGGTCCCCGAGACGGTCGCGGCGGCGATCCGGGAGTACGCTCTCTATCAACCCAGCCCGGCGCCCGCGGCGTCGACACCCTAGAGGAGCGCATGGCGACCGAACCCAAGCCCGAGGCAACGCTCGACCCCACCACCGCGACGGAGATCGATCCGCCGGCCGGGCTGCCCGCGCCCAAAGCGCGCCGCGCCGGGCTCCCGGCCCGGACGTCGCCGCCCCCGGCGAGCGATCGCCCGCCCCTCGACGTCGCCCGTCTCGTCGTCGAGCTCGCGGAGGATAAGAAGGCCGCCGACATCGTGCTCCTCGAGATCGCCCCGTTCACGACGGTCGCCGACTACCTCGTGATCTGCTCGGGCGGCTCCGAGCGCCAGCTCGACGCGATCGCCGACGCGGTGGTCGTGGGCTTGAAGCATGCCGGCCTCACGATCGTCGGTCGCGAGGGAGAGCCGGCCTCGCACTGGGTCCTGATCGATGCCGGTGCCGTCATCGTCCACGTGTTCGCGCCGCCGGAGCGCGAGTACTACGCCCTCGAGAAGCTCTGGGCGGATGCAAAGACGGTGATCCAGGTCCAGTGAACCGGGGCTCCCCGCCCCGGTCGAGCGCACGCGTGCCGATGATGTACTCCCGGGGGCGGTACCTGCGGCCTATGCCCGCGCCGGCGCGCATGTCGGAGAATGCGCGGGAAGGCAGCCGCAGACGCGGCGTGCCGCGAGGCCCGAGGTCCCAACGTCCATGGCCAGAACCCGCGACCGGTGCCCCGAGTGCATGCGTCGCCTCGTGACGACGCGCTTCGACGCGACGTTCCGGCTGCCCGACCGAACGGAGCGTCTGTGCTTCGGCATTCCGGGCGGGCTGTGCGAGGGCTGCCACCAGCTCTACATCGATCCCGCGCTGATCGAGATGCTCGACCTCGCGAAGGGACGCTGCGTCTTCGCGATCGAGAGCGACCTCGTCCTCCAGGAGCATGCCTGGTCGAGCGCGGACTGACGGTCGCCGCGGCGACGCCCGGCCCGGGCCCCGTCAGCGGGCCACGTGCTCCGCGACCCAGAGCAGGAATGCGAGCCGGCGCCGGCGTCCATCCGCGGCTGCCTCGCCCTTGAGCGTCGCGTCGAGGTCCAGCAGGCCCTCGAGCGCACCGTCGAGCTCGTCCGGGCGCCAGCCCTGGGCCTGCTCCCAGAGCTTCCGGGCCGGGTACTCCTTGAGCTTCATGGCCCGGGCGGCGTCCTGGATCGTCTCCCCGTGGAGCTGCGCGTCCAGCATCGCGATGAGCTCGCGCACGCGTCGATGGAGCATGGACAGGACCACCGGCTCCGCCGTCGCCGTGAGAACGCGTTCGAGCAGGTCGGCGGTCTCGCGCATGCGTCGCGCCCCCACCGCGTCGAGAAGCGCCCACGTGGAGCCCGGGACGGCGTCGGCGACGAGCGCCTCCACGTCCTCGCGCCGGATCGGGGCGTCGAGCCGGTAGAGCGCGAGCTTCTCGAGCTCGGCGACGGCCAGCTGGCCCTGCCGCCGCCGGTCGATGTCGCCCTCGCGGACGAATCCGCCGACGCGCCGCGCGAGCAGGTCCGCGGCTGCGGGCTCGATCGCGATTCGCCGCTCGGCCGCCCGCTCGCCGATCCAGCGCGCCATCGCGCCCTCCTTGGGCGCGACCCGCTGGCGGACACGGCCGCCGCTCGCGGAGACGGCCGCTGCGAGCTCCTCGAGGCTCTTCGCGCGGTGGCCCGACCCGTCGGACGGCTCGAGGAAGGCGAGCGCGTTGCCGGGCGCCACCGCGCCGAGCGTTGCGACGAGCGCATCCCGGTCGGCGCGTGCCCGCACGAGCGGTGACGGGTCCTCGACCACGACGAGCGTGCCGCCCCCGAACAGGGTGCCGGTGCCGACGCGTTCCGCGATCTCCGCCACGCGCGTCGCGGCGCCGGATGCGCGCCATCGCGTCAGCGGTGGGCCCTCGCCCGCGACCTCGCGGCCCAACGCCGCCGCCTCGGCCTCGAGGCCGTAGCCATCGTCGCCCCAGAAATAGCCGATCGGCGCCGCCTGCGCGCTCACGAGTCGTCCCTGGCCGCGGCGACGTCCCGGGCCACGGCGAGCGAACGGGGGGCCGGGAGCGAACGGGCCCGGGAGCGCGTATGCGCGGCAGCGAGCGCGCGGCCCGTCCAGGCGAGCCGGCGAACCGCCGCGGGCGTGACCCCGGCATACGCACATGCCGCCGCCTCGAGCCGCGCCGCGCGTCGCCGCACGGAGGCCGCCTCCTCGCCGGTCCAGCCGTGCCACTCGGCTCCCTCGGGGTAGCGTCGGGTCCACTCCGCGAACCGGGCAGCCATCGGCACGAGGCGCTGGCCGGCGCGCTTGTCCGCATAGGCGACGAACAGCTCCTCGACCGTCGCGCGGTCGAGCCACGCGTCGGCGTCGGGCGCGCCGAGACGCGACACGGGGTGGTTCGCCACGGCGGCCGCGAGCTCGCCATGCCCGCGAGCCGCGAGCCACGCCGCACCGCGCGCCCCATGGGGCAGTGCCCGGGGGACGTCGGCCGCGGGGAGCATCTTGTCGACGTCGTGGAGGAGCGCTGCGGACTCGACGAGCGCCCGGTCGACGAGATGCCCGGCGACGGCGGCGCGGAGCGCGAGCCAGCCGGCGACCTCGGCCACGGCCCGCACGTGGCGCAGATGCCACGCCGGTGGCTCGAGCGACAGGAGGAGGGCGGCGGCGTCGACCCGCCCGGGAACGGACATCGACCCGATCATACGGGACGGCGAGGCCGGCCCCGGGCACTCGTGGCGCCACCGGGACGCCGGTGGGTGGCGTCGTCAGGGCCGTCGAGCTCGGGGTGGGCGCCGGCGCGCGGGCGCGCCCGGTTCGGACGTCGAGCCCCGTCCCATCGAGCGCCACGTCCAGGCTTCCCTGGAGGTCCGTACGGTACGTCGCGATCCCGTGGGCCGCGAGCCGGGCGAGCGTTGCCGGCGCCGGGTGCCCGAACGTGTTGGCCGCGCCCACGGAGATGAGCGCGACGGCGGGCCGGATCGCGGCGAGCAGCGCCTCGGACGTCGCGGTCCGGCTCCCGTGGTGGGCCACTTTGAGCAGGTCGACCCGCGGGAGGCCGCGGGCCACGAGGATCGGATCGATCCCCTCCTCGATGTCGCCTGTGAGGAGTAACCGCTGGGCGCCGAACGAGCCGAGCAGGACGATGGAGACATTGTTGATGCCGGTCCCGGTGTCGGGTGGCTCGGGTGGCACCGCCGTGCGGTCGGGCCAGAGCACCTCGAAGCGGACATCGTCGAGGGCGAACCGATCGCCGGTCGCGAGTCGCCCGCTCGGCTGGTTCCGGGCGGCGAGCGCTGCCTCGAGCGCTGCGTATCCGGGACCGGGACCGGCCATCCCGGGCTCGACGACCCGTGCCACTCGATAGCGATCGACGACGAGCGCGAGGCCGCCCACGTGATCCTCGTGCGGGTGGGTCACGACGACGAGATCGATCCGGCGATCCCACGGCGGAATCCGTTCGTCGAGGGCGACGAGCAGCCGGTCCGGGTCCGGGCCGCCGTCCACGAGCAGGCGCCCACCCGCGGGCGTCTCCACGAGGATCGCATCACCCTGGCCCACGTCGAGCGCGACGACGTGGAGACGGCCGTCCGGCCGCGCGACCGCCGCCACGGTGGCGAGCGCGACGAGGAGGGCGAGGAACGTCGCGAGCAGGCGGATGCCGCGGTCCGAGCGGAGGGAGCCCGATCCCTGGGCGGCGGGTCGCGCCTTGTGGCCGGCGGCGCCGGCCCTGTTCTCGTGCCGAGGTCGCTGCGCCCGGCGGCGCGGCCCGAGCACCCGCGCGATGCGACGTCGCACCGCGACGACGACGAGCAAGGCCGCGGCCAGCCCCCCGAGCGCAGCGCCCGCCGGCGGGGCGAGAGTCACGCCGGCGAACGGGAGATCCGCCGCCGTCTGCACGATCAGGACCATGAGGCCGATCGCGAGGGCGCCCGGCAGGCCGAGCAGCGTGGCGAGGAACGCCGGGGCGCCGGCGCCGACCGCGAGGCCGCCGGCCATGGCGAGGGTCCCGGTCGCCATGGCAGGCGGCACCAGTGGCACGACGACGAGGTTGAGAAGAGGCGAGAGCGGCGCCAGCCTGCCGAACGCGAGCAGGACGATCGGGAGGGTCGCCGCCTGCGCCGCGAGCGAGACGGCGAGCCCTTCGACGACGAAGCGGGGCAGCCACGGCATCCGCGCTCCGAGACTGGTGGAGAGCGGCGTGCCCCAGGCGAGCAAACCGGCCGTCGCGGCGGCGGACAGCTGGAACCCGGCGTCGGTCACCGTGCCCGGGTTGAGGCCGAGCAGGATCACCACGGCCCAGGCGAGCGCCCGCGCGGCGGTTCCGGGGCGACCGGTCTCGCGCGCCAGCAGCGCGACGCCCGCCATCACCGACGCGCGGAGGACCGACGCGGACGCGCCGGCGAGAACGGTGTAGAGGGCGATCGCGGCGACGGTCGCCACCGCGCGGCGTCGTCGTGGCCAGCTCCCAAGGAGGGCCGCCACGAGGCCCGCGACGATCGCGATGTTCCAGCCGGAGATCGCCACGACGTGCGAGAGGCCGGTGGTCGTGAAGTCCGCCGCCAGGTCGCGATCGACCCGCTCGCGCAGCCCGATCAGGATTCCGGCGGCCAGCCCACCGGCGGGCTCGGGAAGCGCGAGCGCGAGTGCGTCCCCGGCGTCGGCGCGGATGCCCTGGATGAACCGGTCCGCGTCCGACGGCGCGTCGAGGGCTCGCATGGAACGCGTCAGGAGGGTGGCCGCGACGCCGATCCGGGCGAGGTACGCGCCGTACGGACTCTCGGGCGGCGCCCGCAGGACGCCGAGCACCTCGACCCGATCGCCGACGACCAGGACCGGGTAGCGCGGGGCCGTGACGTCGACCCGAAGCTCGGTGCCGTCGAGGCCGCCCACGAAGCGCTGGGTCCCGTCCTTGGGTGAGGCGATGGATTCAACGCGGACCGCCCAGGGCCCCTCGCCGGCGGGCAACGGCTCGGGTCCTGCCCCTGATGGTGGCATGCCCCCGGCGAGCGCCACCCGGCCCAGCACGAACACGAACCCGATCGCCGTCGCGGCTGCGGCCCGGGCCGCCGGGTGGCGCCGGACGAGGCCAAGGCAGGCAGCGACCAGGGCGAGGACGAGGGCAAGGACCGGCCCGAGGTCCGCAAGACGCTGGTCCGTGGCCAGGAGCGAGGCGCCGATCGCCCCGAGGGCGAGGCCCGTCGTCCGCGTCACCGCCCGCCGACCGTCACGAGGCCGGCAAGCTTCGCGAACGTGGACGCCCCGACGAGCTTCCGCGTCTGCAGGTCATCGACCGCGGCGAACGGCCGCTCCTCCCGGCTCGCGATGATCTTGGCCGCCGTCACCGGGCCGATCCCGGGAAGCGTGTCGAGAGCCGCGGCGGTCGCCGTGTTGAGATCCACCCCGGCTGCGGCCGTGCCGCCGGCCTTGCCGCCGCCCGGGGCCGCGCCGCCGATGGTGCCCGCGGACGGGGCTCCTCCGGCGGCCGGGTCGTCGCGCGACGGAACGCGGACCTGGACGCCGTCGCTCAGGGGTGCCGCGAGGTTGAGCGACTGCGCCGCGGACGCATCGACACGCGGCCCGAACCCGCCCGCCGCGGTGATCGCGTCGGCGACCCGCGAGCCGGCGGGCAGGTGGTAGACGCCCGGACGGAGCACCGCGCCGGCGACGTCGACGACGAGGCCGGGCCCGGCGACCAGGCCTGCGTCCGGGGCGAACGAGCCGACGAGCGCCCCGGATCCGCGCGGACCCGCCCCGTCCGCGTCCAGGAGGAGGGTTCCGGGCCGCGGGCCGGTTGCGATCAGCAGCACGGCGATCGCGGCGGCAAGTGCCGCGCAGATCGCCAGCACGGCGATCGCCAGGCCTCGGCGGGGATCGCGCGGCACGGAGGCCGCGGGCCCCGCGTCCGCGGACGGCGTCACCTCCGCGGTTTCGGGAACCTCGAGGACGCGCCACGGGAGGTCTCGTTCCACGTGCAGCTCCCCGGCGGGACTGCGGCGGCGAGGGCCGGCGGGCGACGGCGAAGAGGGAAGACGCCCGGACGCTGGGGGCACAACCGGCGCGCCGGGCGTTGTCGGCAGCCTATGGGCCGCGGCTTACCTGCGACTTATCCAGCGTCGCCCCGGGGCATTTGGTGTGGCGACGACGGGCGTCCCGGCGGGTGCGCCGCCGCCGCCGGGGACGAACGCCGGGTCGCGCGACCCGCCGAGCGACTCCCCCGGGTGCCAGCTGGTCCATCCCAATAGCGGTCCCAGAGCGCCCCGCCCGGGAAGATCGCGAAGACCTCCATCGCGTCCGGCGCCCAGGTCACGATCGCTGGCGCGGAGGCGCACGTGCCGCCGAGATCCTCCTCGGCGCTCCACCGTGCGGCCGTCTCCGTCCGGTGGCGGAGCGTCCCGTCGTCGGCGACCCGGAAGAGGTCGATCCTGCCGGGCCCCCACGAGCAGGCAGCCACGCCGCGTCCCACCGCAGCCGGCCCGTTTACGAGCCCTTCTCCAGCATCGGCTTCACCTCGGTCACCAGCCGGGTCATCGATTCCTCGTCGTAGTCGGCCGGGAAACCGGCGACCAGGTGGCGGTAGCCCAGCGCGGCGTACGGCGCGAGGAACTCCGCGACGTCCTCCGGCGTCCCGACCGGCTGCTGCTCCCACGGTCGCGCGACGCGGTTGCGATCGAATGCCGCCCGGAAGCCGCGCTCCGCCTCCGCGCGGTCGTCGCGGATGAAGACGGTGCCGATGCCGCTGGTCCGCTCGATCTCGGACGGGTCGCGCCCGACGCTCGCGCAGTGCTCGACGAGGATCGCCTCCTTGCGTCGCACCGCCTCGATGCCGCCGCCGATGTTGTTCATGTCCGCGTGCTGCGCCACGAGCTTGAGCGTCACCTGCTCGCCGCCGCCCCCGACGCAGATCGGCAGGTGCGCCTGGATTGGCCGCGGATCGTTGCGCACGTGCGACGCCCGGTAGCGCGACCCGTCGGGCGCCGACGGCTCGGTCCCGTCGAGCATGCCGCGCATGATCGGGAGCGCCTGGCGCAGCCAGCGCAGCCGCTCCGGCGGACCGGATCCGAACTCGAACCCGAAGTCGTGGGCCTCGCCCTCGAACCAGGCGGCGCCGATCCCGAGGATGGCCCGCCCGTTGCTGATGTGGTCGAGGGTCGTGGCCATCTTCGCCACGAGGGTCGGCTCACGGTACGGGTTGGCGCCCACCATCAGGCCGATCCGGACTTGCTTCGTCAGCGCAGCCCAGGCCGTGATGGTGAGCCACCCCTCGTAGTTCGGCCCGTGCGGGTCGCCGACGATCGGGTAGAGATGGTCCCACGTCCACAGCGAGGAATACCCCAGGCGATCAGCCCGAATCCCAGCCTCGAGCAGGGAGGGCCAGTCCGTGTACTGGTTCCAGCACAGGGCGCCGATCTTGACGTCGCTCAACTCACGCTCCGTTTGATCAGGAAGGTCGACCATGATGGAACGGCACGGTGGCCACGCGCGGGCGGTCCAGGGCGATCTCGACCCGGCGCGGCCCGCGAGCGTGACCGCCGCGATCGAGCCGACCGCCTGCTGCAGGCGCTGGCCCGGGACGCGTGATCCCGATCTGGCGGGTCACCGTGACACTCTCGGCAGCAGTGCCTCGATTCACTCTTGCCTGACGATATCGACCGAGATCTCCACCGCCGGAATCGTTCCCCTGTTCTCGAGCCAGTGGGTCGTGTTCCGATCCTCGGGCCAGCCCACTCCCGGCCCATAGTCCGTAGCGACCCCGTTTCGATGGTCAGTGATCGTTCCCTGCAAGATGTAAACGGTGCC
>Ga0209638_1000110_pt1 | contig 51708 bp, 41 predicted proteins | sample BarGraNGADG00211_FD_184490 | JGI IMG/M metagenome (GOLD analysis project Ga0209638, IMG submission 184490) | Arctic peat soil microbial communities from Barrow, Alaska - Barrow Graham LP Ref core NGADG0002-211 (SPAdes) (version 2) | ecosystem: Environmental > Terrestrial > Soil > Wetlands > Peat... | reverse complement strand
GAGACGATCGAGTGGGTGCGCGAACAGCTGCCGCTCGCGCGGAAGCCGTAGCCAGCCGCCAGCTTCTGCTCGACGAAGTCGTCAGGCTCGAGGCTGCCGGTCGATCGGCCGTGGACATTCCCGCGAAGATCCGCCGCGCCCCTGGCAAGACGGCGGCCCTTGCGGCCGGGACGGCCTTCATCGCCCTCGGAGGCCCCAAGCGAACCTATCGCGTAATCAGGCGCGCGGTGCTTGGTCCAAGAGCGGATATGCCCCAGTCGATGCTCCCCAAGCAAATCGACAAGGCGCTTCGATCTCTCGGCGATGACGGCGACCAGGTGCGCGGCCTGTTGGAGCGCGAGTTTGCCTACTACCTGGAAAAGAGCCGACCCGAGCGCGAGGCCCGGGACCTCAAGGGCACGATTTCCGAGCTTGGGGGCAACGTCCTCCGCCCGGTCACGGCCGAAGCGGGCAAGAGGCTGGCCAAGGAGTTGTTCCGTCCCGAGGGCGCGAGTTTTACGGCGGCCACAGAGCGAATCCACGCTCGGCGGGCCGCGCGCAAGGACGGCACCGCGGCGGACCAGCCGGCGCCGGCCGGTGACAAGCCGACCGGGCATCACACCCGCTGGGAGCGACGGCGCTGAGGCCTCGCTAAACTCTGGGCCCACGGGCGAGTGGCGGAATGGCAGACGCGCCAGCCTTAGGAGCTGGTGCCGCGTAAGCGGCGTGCGGGTTCAAGTCCCGCCTTGCCCACCACACTTCCTGCTGCGAAGGACCGGACGACGGCGTGTGCGCCACGCCCCGGGCCTCGCGGCCCGGCGGACCCTATAATCTGCCGGCGATGCAGACCACCACCTCCACCCTCCCGAATTCCCGCCTCCAGATAGAGTTCGAGCTGCCGCCCGAGCGGTTGGCGCGTGCCATCGAGGATGCCGTTCGCCGGTTGTCCCGAGAGACTCGCGTGCCCGGGTTCCGGCCCGGCAAGGCCCCGCGCGTCATGCTCGAGCGCTTCCTGGGTCCGACCACCATCCTCGACGAGGCAGTCGAACAGCTCGTGGACGATGCTTTCCGCGAGAAGATGCGCGAGTCGGACCTCGCGCCGCTCAGTTCACCTGCGGTTGAAATGATGCAAGCGGAAGAAGGAAAGCCGCTTCTCTTCAAGGTCGTCGTTCAGGTTAGACCGGAAGTCACGCTCGGCGACTACGATCACTTCAATTTCAAGCCCGAGATCAAGCCCGTCGATGCGACCATGGTCGACACGGTCGTCGACGAATTGCGCGACGCCGAGGGTCACCTCGAGCCGGTCTCCGGACGCGGCGCCCAGAACGGCGACTACGCGGTCATCGGCTTCGTAGGCACACGCGATGGCGTGCCGTTCGACGGCGGAACCTCCGAGCGGATGCCGCTCGTGCTTGGCCAGGATCGGCTCATCCCGGGCTTCGAGAACAACCTGGTCGGCGCCGAGAAGGGCCAGGAGCGCGAATTCGACATCGTCTTCCCGGACGACTACCAGGAGGAATCCCTGCGCGGTCAGACGGCCCACTTCGTGGTCGAGGTCAAGGACCTGCGGGCGAAGGTTCTGCCCGAAGCCAACGACGAGTTCGCCCGGTCCGTCGGCAAGTTCGCCGACATGGCCGAGCTCGAAGCCGAGTTGCGCAAGCGCCTCGAGGAGAACGCCCTCGACCACGCCCGCCACGAGTTCGCAGACAAGATCATCGAATACGCCACCGCAAACGCGACCGTAGAACCGCCCGACGTCCTCATCGACCAGGAGGTCGAGGTCATGCACGACGAGCTGCGCTCGGCGGTGGCCCGGCAGGGGATCGCGGAAGAGGCCTACCTCAAGGTCCTCGGGAAGACCGAGCAAGATCTTCACGCCGAGTTCCGACCGCAGGCCGAGAAGCGAGTCAAGACGCTCCTGGTACTGTCCGAGATCGCCAAGGCCAAGTCCGTGGAAGTAGCCGACGCCACCGTTGAGGCCGAGATCGAGAAGGCCCGGTTGCGCTATGCGAAAGACCAGAGCCTGGTCCGCTACTTCGAGTCGGAACGCGGCCGAAACTACATCAGGAGCACGATCCGGCGCTCCAGGACCGTCGAGCAGCTTGTCGACGAGTGGCTCGATGCCCACCCTGAAGCACCGCGACTCAAGCATCTGGAAGATGCCGACGAGCATTCACCCGTCGGAACCGAGTCCGGTGCCGCTGCCGCTTCGGTGGGCGTCACGGATCCGGGAAGCCTTACACCGTCAACTGCCACTTCTACGGGCGCGTAGCTAGAAACACTGCACGGAGGAGACGATTCGATGCTCGTGCCGATGGTGATCGAGTCCTCGAGCCGTGGCGAACGCGCCTACGACATCTACTCTCGTCTGCTCCGCGAGCGGATCATCTTCCTGGGCGACACGATCGAGGACAACGTCGCGAACCTGGTCATTGCCCAGCTCTTGTTCCTCGACGCCGAGGATCCGGAGCGGGACATCAGCCTCTATATCAACTCGCCCGGCGGCATCATCACCAGCGGCCTCGCCATCTACGACACGATGCAGTACGTCCGCGCCCCGGTGAGCACGATCTGCATCGGCATGGCGGCCAGCATGGCTGCCGTGCTGCTGGCCGCCGGCGCGCCCGGGAAGCGGTTCGCCCTGCGTCACAGCCGGATCATGATTCATCAGGGTTCCGGCGGATTCCGCGGTAACACCCCGGACGTCATGATCCAAGTCAAGGAGATGGAAACTCTAGTCACCACAAATCATGAGATCCTGAGCCGCCACACGGGCCAGCCGATCGACAAGATAATCGCCGACACCTCACGGGACTACTTTATGTCTCCCGTGGACGCCAAGGACTATGGCATCATCGACGCCGTGTACTCCGCAACGAGCGACCCGCTAGCGGGTACGATTGCGGCCGAAGCCGCAGCCTCGGAGACAGATCGGAGCGGCCGAGACCGCGATGAAGCGAAGCCCGCGGCGGACGACGGGCGATGATCGGGGAAAGGCGCGAAGGGCAGGGCTAGGCGCGTGACAACACCCAAGAACGGCCCCAAGGTCCCATATCGCTGCAGCTTCTGCGGCAAGAGCCAGGAGCAGGTCCGCAAGCTCATCGCGGGCCAGGGCGTCTATATCTGCGACGAGTGCATCAACCTCTGCCAGGAAATCATCGAAGAGGAGATGCTCGAGACGCCGCGGACCAAGCCGCAGGCGGCCAAGCTGCCGAATCCACGCGCCATCAAGCTGGCGCTCGACCAGTATGTCATCAGCCAGGACAAGGCCAAGAAGGTCCTCTCGGTAGCGGTGCACAACCACTACAAGCGGGTCAACGCCGGTCATCAGATCGATGACGTCGAGCTTCAGAAGTCGAATATCCTGCTGGTCGGGCCTACCGGCTCGGGCAAGACGCTTCTCGCCCAGACCTTGGCCAAGATCCTGGACGTGCCGTTCTGCATCGCTGATGCCACATCGCTGACCGAAGCCGGCTATGTCGGCGAGGACGTCGAGAACATCCTGCTGAGGCTGATCCAGGCCGCAGACTTCGACGTGGCTAAAGCGCAGCGCGGCATCATCTACATCGACGAGATCGACAAGATCGCCCGCAAGGCCGACAACCCGTCGATCACCCGTGACGTCTCGGGCGAAGGTGTGCAGCAAGCGCTCCTCAAGATCCTCGAAGGAACGCTTGCCAACGTCCCGCCTCAGGGCGGCCGAAAGCACCCCCATCAGGACTTCATCCAGATCGACACCACGAACATCCTGTTCATCTGCGGCGGGGCGTTCGACGGTCTGGAGAAGATCGTCGAGGAGCGCGTCGGCAAGCGGTCGATGGGATTCGGGGCGGAGAACCATATGCCGGTCATAGACCGCGAGAAGATCCTCGAGAGGCTCATGCCCGAGGACCTGCTCAAGTACGGTCTCATTCCCGAGTTCGTCGGCCGGCTACCCGTCGAGGTCACGCTGTCGCACCTCACTGCTGAGGACCTGGTGCGCGTTCTCACGGAGCCCAAGAACGCCATCACGCGGCAATTCCAGAAGTTCCTCTCCCTCGACAAAGTGGAGTTGGTCTTCACTCTGACCGCACTTGAAGCGGCGGCCGAGGTCGCGATCACTCGCAAGACCGGGGCCCGCGCCCTGCGCTCGATCGTGGAGGAGTCGCTCCTCGATGTGATGTTCGACATTCCGGATCACGCCGAGATTCGGAAATGCATCATCACCGAGGAGACGATCAGGGCCGGCCGCCCGCCGCTCCTCCTGACCAAGAGCCAGGTCGACGAAGGCGTCGATGAGACCAACTACGGGGAATTCATCGCGGAGCGCGGCCAGAGCGCATAGATGGGCCCGGGCAGCGAGGCCGGGAGTCAACGCCGTTACCGTTGGAGGGAAAACGAGATATGGTCGACACGCCGGGCAACAACGGGGATCAGCCCGATCCCATAGATCCTTCGTATCCGGAGCAGGCCAGTCCGGTAGGCGGGGAGCCAGCGGCCCCGGTCGCGCCTGCCTATCAGCCGAAGTGGGCGCCTCAGGCACCGGCCCCAGCCGCGCCCGCTCCTCAGGACTGGGCGCCTCAGGCACCGGCCCCGGTCGCGCCCGCCTATCCGTCGCAGAATTGGGCGCCTCAGGCACCGGCCGCGCCTGCTCCTCAGGACTGGGCTCCTCAGGCACCGGCCGCGCCCGCCTATCAGCCGCAGAGTTGGACGCCTCAGGCACCGGCACCGGCCGCGCCTGCCTATCAGCAGCAGCCGTGGGCTCCTCAGGCGCCCACTCAGCCCGCCGACCCGTCGCAGCCCTGGGCTCCTCAGTTCCCGGCTCAGCCAGGCGCCGACCCGTCGCAGCCCTGGGCTCCTCAGTTCCCGGCTCAGCCAGGCGCCGACCCGTCGCAGCCCTGGGCTCCTCAGACGCCTTCCTATCCCTACGGACAGCCGCAGGCTCCGAAGGCCAGCAAGCGCCGCCTCGTTCTGCCCATTATCTGTGTCCTCCTTGTCATCGCCCTGGTCGCCACGGCCGGGTTCTCCTTCGTCACGATCTCCAAGACGAACAAGGACCTGGAAGATACGAAGGCCTTCCTCTCGAGCGAGCAGGCGGCTCACCAGGTTGCAAACACGCAGATCAATTCCCTCAACGGCTGCATCGCCGCGATGAAGAAGGACGAAGCTAGCCTCAAGGCTCTGCAGATTGCCCTCTCGTCGACACAGTCCCGAGTCGGGACCTCGGGTGATGTGGGCGCCGCACGTGTGGCGTACGAGGATGAGCTCCTCACTGCGGCGACCGACCTGCTAAACGGCTCCCTCGCGTTGAACCATTCCGCGACAACCGCCGCCTACAACGCAGCTGTGGTCGTCCTGCAGCGAGGCCAGTCCGAGATGCAGAACGCGGAAACCCTCAAGGCCACCTTGGACTCGATGATCACCTCGTTCGGCGACGACATGAACTCGAACGACTCGCAGGCCACCACCCTGGCTGCGCAGCTCACGGCCACGGTCAGCCTGTGCACCACCGCCGGCGCCGGCGTCTCGCCCCCTCCGGTTGCGACTCCCACTCCTTCGACTCACTGACCCGACTTCCCCAGGCGCCCGATTTCGGTCGGAAGCCTGCCGGCGGCGGCAATACGCAAGGGGCGATCCTTCGGGGTCGCCCCTTGCTTTTTTGGGAGCCCAATTTCGCTGGCTGCCTCTGTGGTCTGTGCTACGATCGCGGCCTTCACTGCGATGACCGAGAGGAGTAACGCCGCCAGCCGGCGAGCAGAGAGCGGGGCCCGCGCATGAGGGCGCGTGGCTGCAAGCCCCGCAGTCGGAACGGCGCGAACGTAGCTCGCGAGCAGTGCGGGAGGCGCCCGTTAGCGCGCCGAGAGGGCGACGCCACGAACGGGGGCCGGGATGACCGGCAGCCGGGCGACGCCGAACCAGCAGGTGGTACCACGACCCGTTCGTCCGCTGGGCGAGCGGGCTTTTCATTGGAGCGAGAAATGGCCGACAGAGCGAACACCCCGGCGGAGGGAGGGCCCCCGAAGACGGAACTGGCTAAGGCTTACCGTCCCAGCGATGTCGAGCATGCCGTCTTCGAGGAATGGCTCGACGCCGACGTCTTCAACCCCGACGGCAAGGGCTCGCGCGCCGACTGGTCCAAGGAGCCCTTCGTCATCATTCAGCCACCGCCCAACGTGACAGGCTCGCTGCATCTCGGCCACGCTCAACGCTCGACTGTCGAAGACCTGATGACCCGCCACGCCCGAATGCAGCGCCGGCCCGCGCTCTTCCTGCCCGGGCTCGACCACGCCTCCATCGCCGCGCAATATGTGCTCGACAAGCTGCTGCTGGCCAAAGGTGAAACCCGCACAACCCTCGGCCGCGAGAAGTACCTCGAGGCGATGTGGGAATTCGTGCTCGAGACCCGCGAGACGATCCTTTCCCAGCAGCGCCGCGTCGGCGCCTCGCTCGACATGACGCGCCTGCGCTTCACGATGGACGAGGTCTCGGCTCGCGCCGTCCGCGAGGCCTTCTTCCGGCTCTACAACGAGGGTCTGGCGTATCGGACCGAGGCTCTCATCCACTGGTGCCCCGGTTGCCGCACCAGCGTCTCCGACCTGGAGGTCATCCCGACCGAAACGACGGGCAGCCTCTGGACGATGCGCTACCACCTGATCGACGAGAAGACGGGCGCTCCCGACCCGACCGCTTGGATCTCGGTCGCGACCACGCGCCCCGAGACCCTGCTCGGCGACGCGGCCGTGGCAGTGAACCCCGAAGACCCACGCTATGCCGCCTTCGTCGGCCGCCGGGCGATGATCCCATTCGTCGATCGCGCGGTGCCGATCATCGCCGACGGGGTGGTCGACCGAGCCTTTGGGACCGGCGCCGTCAAGATCACACCCGCCCACGACCAGGACGACTACGAGACCGGCAAGCGCCACGGCCTGCCGATGATCACCGTCCTCGACGACGCGGCCCGCATCAACGAGAACGGCGCGCGGTTCGCGGGCCTGGACCGCTTCGAGGCTCGCCGACAGATCGTGGAAGCCCTCCAGGCCCGTGGCGACCTGGACTCGATCAAGCCCCACGAGATGCTGCTGGGGCGCTGCCAGCGCTCCGACGACGTCGTTGAGCCGCGCCTCAAGACACAGTGGTTCGTGCGCGTGGCGCCTCTTGCCGCGGCCGCCCTGGAGGCAACGCGCTCCGGCTGCACGCTGATCCTGCCCGAGCGGTTCGTCAAGGTCTGGGAACACTGGATGACGGAGATGCGCGACTGGAATGTCAGTCGCCAGCTTTGGTGGGGACACCGAATCCCGGCCTGGTACTGCCCGGACGGCCACACGACCGTGACCGCGGATTCCGCCGGTCCGACCGCCTGCGACGTGTGCGGCCGCCCTGTTGCCGAGTTGCGCCAGGACGAGGACATCTTCGACACCTGGTTCAGCTCGGGGCTTTGGCCCTTCTCGACCCTGGGCTGGCCGGAGAAGACGCACGACTTCGAGCGCTTCTACCCGGGCTCGGTCATGGAGACTGCCTACGACATCATCTTCTTCTGGGTCGCCCGAATGATGATGCTCGGCATCCACATGACAGGCCAGGCGCCCTTCCACACGGTCTATCTGTCCGGACTCATCCGCGACCCGTACGGCGCGAAGATGTCGAAGACAAAGGGCAACTCGGTCGATCCGCTGGAGACGATCGAGGAAGTCGGGGCGGACGCCCTGCGGTTCGCCCTGGTCAACGGCACGGCTCCGGGCAACGACGCCCGCCTAGGCGCCGAGAAGCTGGAGAACGCCCGCAACTTCACCAACAAGCTGTGGAACGTGTCCCGATTCGTCCTCGGCTCGCGACCGGCGTCGATCCCAGCCGAAGCGCCGCGCCAACTGCCGGACCGCAACCACGTCGGCCCCGGAGATCGCTGGATCCTGTCACGGGCCTCCGCGACGGTAGCTGCCGTAGACGAAGCAATGCGCCAGTACGCCTTCGGCGACGTGAGCCAGACCCTATACGAGGCAATCTGGAACGAATACTGCGACTGGGGCGTTGAACTGGCCAAGATCCGGCTGGCCGACGACAGTCTCCCCGAAGCCGATCGCGAGGCCACGTGGTGGACGCTCGTCGAGGTTCTCGACACATACTTGCGCCTGCTTCACCCGACGATGCCCTTCGTTACCGAGACCATATGGAAGAAGCTCCCGCACAGGCCGGCCGACCCGGCACTTCTGATCGTGGCCGACTGGCCCACCGCCTCGACCGAGACGAGGGACGTCGCCACGGAGGTCGAAGTCGCGGCCCTGATCGATCTGGTGCGCGCCGTGCGCAATGCCCGTGCGGAAGCACGCATCGAGCCGGCGGCGTGGGTGCCGGTGGACGTCTACGTGCCCGAGGCGCTGGGGCATACCTTCGAAGCGCTCCATCCCGCAATCGAGCGATTGGCTCGTGCCCGGCCGCTCAATCGCGAGCTGAGTTCCGAATCGATTCGCCGGGGAGTGGACGGCGGCCTGTCGATCATCGCCGGCGAGATCGAGGCCGTCATTCGGCCTGCGGCCAGTGACGAGGCCCAGGGCGAGCGCGACCGTGCCCGCCTGCAGCGAGAGCTGACCGACGCGCAGGCCATGCTTGCCGCGGCCCGCGCCAGACTCGCAAATGATTCCTTCACCTCCAGGGCTCCGGCCGCGGTCGTGGATGGCGCAAAGACGCGGGCGGGGGAGTTGGAGGAGCTGGTCGCTCGATTGTCGGAGCGCCTCGGAGTCTGACGTGCACTCGCGGCGGGGCAGACTCGACCGGCGCGCTGCTAGGATACGTACAGGCCATCCACCGAACCCAAGGAGAGCCCGTGCCGCTCTTCGGCAAGACACGCAAGCCGGCTGACAAGCCGACGCCGCAACCCGGACTTGAAGAAGTCAGTTCCCAGGAGTTCTCGCTGAAACTCACGTACGCCGCGAAGAGCAGCGAACTGGTGCGCCTCAAGGCGGCCCCTGGGGCCATGGGCAGGCTGATCCGCATGCTAGACGGCTACGTCCAGGGCAATTCGGAGCTTGTCGAGCCTCTGCCTGTGGAGCTCAGCGGCGCCGCCCCGCTCATCGCCCGACTGCCCGACTCCGCTGAGTGGCTGACCTACCACCGCACGCACTTGCCGGTGACGCGTCAGGCGCTCATGGTGCTCGAGTTGGTCGATGCCATCGATCCGGTCTTCGAAACCATGGCGCTGGGGCTCCTGGACGGCGAGCTGGATACCGCGGGCTACCCGGAATTCAACACGATCGTCGGCGGCGTGGCCTCCCACTGGGATGAGACCACCGGCGACATGATCGTTCGGGCCATCGTTGGCTGGGGCGGAAAGGGAGTTCGCGGCGGCACGGATCGGACTGCCGCGCGCCTGCTTGCCGGGCTCTTCAACAACATCCAGGCCGATTCGCAAGCCGTGGGCGTAGTTAGCGTCGAGAGGCCCGTCGCGGCCATTGGCCAGGGTGGCGTCATCTGCCCTCATTGTGGCTTCAGTTCGGGCCACGAACGTTCCTTCTACTGCCCCAAGTGCGGCATGCGCATGTTGCGCGAATAACCGTCGTCCTGGAGAGCCCGTGCCCATCTACGACTACGTCTGCACGAACTGTGGCCACGAGGTGGAGGTAATCCACTCCGTCGTCGGTCACGGCCCGGCTGCCTGCCCTAAATGCGGCGGCCACATGCGCAAGGCCATTGTGTCTGCGGCCGTCCACTTCAAGGGATCGGGTTGGGCCCGTAAAGACCGCGCATCTGCGAGACCCTCCAAGCCTGCGTCCCCGGAAACGAGTTCGACGCCTGGGGATGCCCTGGTCGCCGCGACGGAGTCGGGCCGAACTGCGGGCGGAACATCGACCGGTACGCCCGGCGGCTCTTCGGGCGAAACCTCGGGCGCGTCATCCCCGAAGGATTCGGACTGACCGATGTCGAAACCGCCTTCCGACTGGATCTCCCTCTCGGATGCGGCTGAGGTGCTCGCGGCGTCAAACGTGAGATTCGCCCCAGGAACGATAGGCCAGTGGGCCCGAAAGGGACGCCTTCAGACCGTGAAAGTGGGCCATCGGCGATACGTTCGCCGGGCTCAGATCCGCTCGCTCTTGCGCCCAGAAGGCTCAAACCAGGCCGCCGAGCCCCAGCCGGGTCTGTTCGAGGACCTGGACTTCTAGGACCGGGAACGCTCGCACAGCCGTGCTCGGCGCGCGAACCAGCGTCTCAGGCCTGCTGCGTCCCGCAGCGACGGCAGAATCGCGCGTGGGTTGAGACCGGGAGCGCGCAGTGGTGGCAGGCGCGAACGTTTCCGCGGCTGAGGACCGCCTGCGCCGAGTCGGCCCAGATGGCCGTCCCGTTACCTCGGGCCGCCTGCTGAGCAGCCACGACGGCGGCCGGAACGTCGCTTGCGTCGGGTCCAGGCCACGGGCCTCCGGCAGCTTCGGGCGTCGGCCAGCTGGCGCCCAGCGGCTGCCAGGATGCCGGCATGTCGCCTTTGGGGCGTCGGGAGTCGATCTCAGACCCGTTGGGAGCAGCAGCCCAGCGGCCGGTGCTTGCCGGCAGCGCGCCGAAGAGCGGCTGCTGTACTGCCGCCGCCTCGGCATCGGCCAAAGTTGCGGCCTCGGCGGCCCAGTTGCGATCCGCCGCGAGGTCGGCGGCGATTGGCCAGGAGGTCTCGTCTTGCGACTCGGACCGCCCCGGTCCATCGGTACTGGGCGACGGCTCAGTCTGACTGGAGGGCAGCGCTTGCCGTTCCGCCGGGACCGACCACTCGGCACGATAGGCGGCGGCGGAGAGCTGAGTCTCCGGATCGACGGAACTCGAAGGCTCATTCACGATCGAGTCCGCCTGCAGGGCAGGTGACTGGATCGGGCGCACCGACCACGGGGTGGCGTACGGCCACGGCACCGTTAGGTTCGCGTCCCTTGTGCCGAAGTCCGCTTGTATGTGCTGACCGTCCTGGGCGGGGACCGTGTTTGTTGGGAGATCGTCGACCGGAGAGCTAGTTTCGGCGACTTCGGCGACTTCGGCGACTTCGACTACCTCGGCGGGCAAACATCGAGTCATCCGGTCCAGGCCGCCCTCAACCAGGGCCAGCTCCTCGGCGGTGAGCGTAAGCGACGGGTCGTGGTCGTCCTGCGCCGGCCACAGACTCCAACCGGCCTGGCGCACCGCGGCAGCGGCCGCAACGGCGCTGCGGGTCGCAGCATCGGTGTCTGCCGATGCCGTGGCTACGGGCAAGTCCTGTGCCGGCCAGGGCATCGTCTCAGGCCGTGGGGCGCCGAGGCTTTCCCTGAGCGTGGGTGCGGTCGCCGCTGGCTCCAGCCTGGAGACCGGCGTGCGAACGATCAGCCGGTCTGCCGGCTCCACGGCCTCGAAAGCGGCCTCCGGTGCGCAGGTCAGGCACGCGCCCTGCTTCGTGTTCCAGCAGCTGTCGCAGGCGTACTGGCGGCACGTCATGCAGAAGTTGAAGGTCTTGTGAAATTGCTCGGCAGCGCGCGACGACTCATCGCTATGGATGTCGTTGCGTGCGATCTCCATCGCCTCCCCGATAGAGGCGGAGTTGTTCATGACGAAGTACTTGAGACCCTTCGCCACGACTTTGGCATCTCTCAGCGACGACCCGCCAGACGGTGACGGCGCGAAGCTGTAGCGGGTCCCGCACCGCTCGCAGTACGAGGCGGCTAGATCGGCCATTGTTGCTCCGAGGTCCTTAGGGCCGGATGGGGACGGGCGTGCACGTGCCCGCCTGCGCAGCGTACCGCGGCTCAGAGCGAAGGTATGCAGGCCTGCTCGTACCTGTCACACAAAGCCGAAGGTCCCGATTCCTGCAAGGTTCCTCGCAAGGCTGGACCGACCGCCCCCGACGATCGAACATTCCGGCCCGGAATCTCGTCCAGCAAGGCGAGACGATCTCAGAGTCCAGCGGATGGTTCTCTCGGGATCGGGACCTCGAGGGTCACACGCAGAACCACTAACCCGTCTCGGCGTAGTATGTCTACGCAGGGTCCTCGGTCGCCGAATCGCGGCAGAGGGGCCGAATGATTGACAGGCTCTGCGACCCGATCGCGGACCATATCCCCGCCTCCGAGTCCATAAGAGAGACAAATGACCACGATCAATGAGACCGGCGAGAGGGTTGCGGCAAACGTCGAACGCGTGATCATCGGCAAGCGACAGGAAGTCCGGCTGACGCTGGTTGCCTTGCTGTGCCGCGGCCACCTCCTCATAGAAGACGTTCCCGGGACCGGCAAGACGATGCTGGCCAAAGCCGTCGCCAGGAGCCTGGGGTGCAGCTTCCGCCGCATCCAGTTCACGCCGGACCTGCTGCCGTCGGACGTAACTGGGCTATCGATCTACAACCAGAAGACCCAGGAATTCGAGTTCCGCCCTGGCCCGATCATGGCTCAGGTTGTCCTTGCCGACGAGATCAACCGCGCTACGCCCAAGACGCAATCCTCGCTGCTGGAGTGCATGGAAGAGCACCAGGCCACGATCGACGGCACGACCTATGAGATGCCCGAGCCATTCCTGGTAATCGCCACGCAGAACCCGATCGAGTACGAAGGAACGTTCGCCCTCCCCGAAGCCCAGCTCGACCGATTCATGCTCCGGATTCGCCTCGGATACCCGAGCCCGGCCGACGAGGTGACGATCCTCGACCAGCAGAAGATCACTCACCCGCTGGAGGACCTCAAGGAAGTCCTGAGCCTCGACGAGCTGCGCGAGATGCAGAAGGTAGTCCGCGAGGTGTACGTGGATCCGGTGGTGGCCGAGTACATAGTTCGCCTGGTCAACGCCACGAGAACCCACCCCGACGTCTATCTCGGCGCTTCGCCGCGCGGGTCGCTGGCGCTGTATCGCACGGGCCAGGCCCTGGCGGCCCTGTCCGGCCGCGATTACGTCATCCCCGACGACATCAAGGCCCTCGCCGAAAGCGCGCTGGCTCACAGACTGATCATCAAGACCAGCTCTTCCATGCACGACATCGACCCGCGCCGGGTCGTGGCCGAGTTGCTCAACGCGGTTCCGCTTGAAGGCGGCCGCGGAGTCGGAACCGGAAGACCGGTTGGAGCACCGCAGCCGGCCGGGGTTGCGGTATTGAAGCGCGACACATCCGGCAGCACAGCTCACTGATCTATCGGACGAGCCTCTTACCGTGATCCGGCGTCTTCAGTTCCTGATGGTCGCGGCGGTACTTGTTGTCGCCGCCTTCTCAACCGGACAGGCGTTCCTCTTCTACATTGTGTATCTCGGACTTCTCGCCGTCGGAGGTAGCTATGTGCTGACCCGATTCGGCCTAGCCGACCTCGAGGCTGGGTATCGGGTCGACCACCGCCAGGGCCACGTCGGAGACGACCTGCGGACCACGTACAGCATCTCCAATGCCAGTAGCCTCCCGAAGCCATGGCTGGAGGTCTACAACCCGACCGACCTGCCGGTTCCGCTGCCCGGCCGCGCCCTTAGCCTGCGCTCCTGGGCCCAGCGCTCCTGGATCGCGATCGTGCCCCTCACCCGACGGGGCACGTACCGCATCGAGCCGATGGTCGTTCGCACGGGCGATCCATTCGGCTTCTTCGAGGCGGCGGCTACCGTCGGACGTCCAACGGTGGTCACGGTTTTCCCCCGGGTCTTGGCGCTGCCTCATTGGCGGCTCCCCAACGCGAACCTGGAAGGAACTCATTCCGCCCCGGAACGAACTCTACAGACGACACCACTGGCGACGACCGTCCGCCCCTACGCGCCCGGCGACAGCTTCAACCGCATCCACTGGCGCAGCACAGCACGGCTCGGGGAGATCCAGGTCAAGGAATTCGACCTGGAGCAGACCGCCGACGTGTGGCTCTTCGTGGATCTGGACAGTTCGGTTCAATCCGGAGAAGGGGACATCTCAACGGTCGAGGAATCCCTCCGGGTCGCGGCGTCAGTCGCTCACGACGCCATCGTCGAGAACAGAGCCGTGGGACTCACGACCAGCGGCCATCGCATCGTGTCGATTCCGGCCGATCGCGGCCCGCGTCAGCGCCAGAAGATCATGCAACTCCTCGCCGCTGTGGAGGGCGACGGGAGCGCGACGCTGGCCGAGCAGTTGCTCAATGGCCTGCCGCTTCTTCGGCGAGGCATGACCGCCGTGATCATCACGCCGTCGAGGGAGCGCCATTGGGTCCGCACGCTGACCGGCCTTCGTGCCCGCGGCGTGGCCGCCGTGATCGTCGCTCTCGACGGAGAGAGCTACGCGGATGTATCCCCTGACGGCCGGGACGGAAACGCACCCGGCGCAGAGCACGCTGCGCAGGAACAGCGGGCGCTTCGATTCGCGCTGGCTGAGTACGATCTCAAAGTTTGCGAAGTCAGAGCCGGCGACGACCTGGGGGCAGTGCTCGCATGAAGACGGGGCGCGCCGATCCCATGCAACCGAAAGGCAGGAACTGAGCGTGGCCGCCTCTACGTGGCTTCCGCAGAGCCAAGCTCACGATCGCGGCGGGCAAGGACGCGCGCCTACAGAGCCGAGCCCGATGGCCGGCCGTCTCGCCATGCTGCGCCCGGAAGAGGGTTGGACGAGCATTCCGCTCGTCCTGGCGCTTGCCTTCACGATGGCCTGGTCCATGGCCGATGCCCGTTGGATCCTCGGCCGCGACGAACTCTCGAGCTACCTCATCTGGCTTGCTCTGGCAGCGACGCTGTGGGGCTATCTGAGCTCCCGGCTGGACGTTTCGCCGTGGCTGGCGCACACGATGGGCGCAGCAATCGGCGCCTTCGTGATCATCGAGTTCGTCGGTTCGGCACTACCGGGGGCTGAGCCGGGACCCGTGGGCTGGTTCAACGCCACGGCCACGTCGGTGGCACAGGCATATCTCGACCTCACCTGGCGGCACCAGATCACGACGACGCAATTCGGCCACTACGGACTCGTGTTGGGCATCCTGGTCTGGGGCACGGCGCAGGCCGCGTCGTACGACATCTTCGGCTACCACAGGGCTGTGAACGGGGTCCTCCTCATGGCCATTGTGCTGGTCACGAACATGGCCATTCTCCCTGTCGACTACTTGGGTCAGTACCCGGCACTTGTCCTGTTCAGTGCCGCGGCCCTGCTTCTGCTCGTCCAAGCCCATGCCGCGGATGAACGCTCCAATTGGCTGAGGCATCGCATCTGGCGCGGCAGGGATCTCGAGATGCCACACATGAAGGGTGGGATTGCGTTTGCGTCGCTGGCAATCTGCGGAGCTCTGATCCTGACCACGGTGGCCAGCTCCAGGCCGCTCGCCGGCCCGATCGACGATCTCGGCAACAACTTCCGCGATATCGGCGTAGCGCTCAGCGCCTACCTGCCCAACAACGGCCACACCCGTTTCCAGGGCAGCGCGGACTTCCAGGGCACATCTCTCATCAGTTCGGCCTTCGGGGCACCGGCAGGCAAGGTCTTCACTGTCCAGGTCCCGACTGCGAGCCTCTCGTTCCACTGGCGGATGATCTCCTACGACAAGTTCCAGACCTTGAGCTGGACCGAGAGCCAGACCCAGGATGACACCGTCGACGCCGGCCAGTCGCTCCAAGCAGGGACCCTCGACGACGTCGGTCAGAGTGCTCCAGGGCGCCTCCGCGTCCAGTTCAGGATTACGATTCAGGATGACTCGATCAACCACATGATCGTGGCCAGCGAACCCGAGTCGGTGGACGCATCCGCATCCAGAACCCTCGTCGTGGGAGGAGACGAACGCAACGTTGCGTCCCTATCGACGAGCGCCAAGACGTACCTCGTGACCGCGAATGTGCCCGATCTGGAGGCGTCCGGCAGCCTGACCGAATGGCAGCTTCAGCACGCCGGCACGAATTTCCCGACGGGGTTGCTTGCCAGGTACACGCAGGGCACCGATCTCGTAGGCGACGACGCCAACAGACTGCTCGACGAGATCCGAGCCTGGGCCAGTGCCAACGGTCTGCCCTTCACGTCCGAGTACGACATCGCCAAGCAAATCCAGACCTACTTGAGCGGGCCCGACGGCGGGTTCGTATACAACGCCAACATCTCGGACATCGTGGCCCAATGCACCGGCCTTTCTACCGTCGATTGCTTCGCCAGGTACCGCAAAGGCTTCTGCCAGCAGTACGCCACCACGATGACGATGCTGATGCGGCTGGCCCACTTGCCGGCGCGCTACGTCCTCGGCTATCTGCCGACGCGACCCGACCCACACTCATTGATCGAGCAGGTGACGCGGCAGCAGCAGCACGCCTGGGTCGAGGTCTACTTCCCCAACTACGGATGGGTTCCATTCGACCCAACGGGCGGCGCGGTGGGAGTGCCGACGGTTCTCCCCGAAGGCGCCGCTGGGAGCCAGACGCCGCTGCCTTCCGTGACGCCGCGCACGAGCTCCTCGAGGATCACGCCCAGACCGTCCCTAGGCGGCGGCGTGGCGACGACCGTGCCTGGTGACGACAACCGTGGCGCGGCATTGTTGATCAGCGCCCTCCTGGCGGTGGTCCTGCTGGTGGCGCTCTTCGTGCTCTGGCGGCGCCGGCCGCACAGACTCGACGGACCGGACGCCGTCTACCGCAGGATCGTTCGCCTGGCAAGCCGGGTGGGCTACCGTCCCGGACCAACGCAAACGGTCTACGAGTACACGGGCATGCTGGCCGACCGCGTGCCGAAAGCCCGGGAGTCGCTCGGCGTCGTAGCCACGGCCACGGTGGAAGCCACCTACGGCCGGCGCAGCCTGGACAGTGACCGGCTGCAATCGCTCTCAACGGCATACACACGGGTTCGCAGAGCGCTGCTGAGGCTCGCGTTCAGGATGCCGTGGCGCCAGAAGGGACCGCGCGCGCCCCGCAAGCACTAGACGCGCTTACGCTACAGGGCACCCTTCGCGTCGCGCCCTGTGTCATCCGTTTCGATCCGCCCCTCCTCGCCCGCATCGAAGTTCAAGCCCCGTATCACGGCGCGCCCCGCCCTGATCTCGATCACGCTAACCGCCGCCAGGCCGAAGTCGAAGTTCCAGAAATGGTCCAGCGAAAGCCCGAGGAGCGCGCAGACGACTACGCGGAAGACCCCGCCATGGCCCACGAGCAGGGCCCAGCGTTTTGGCTCGGCCGAATGGTCCGCGTAGCCGAGGACCTGATGCCGATCCATGGTCCCGGGCCTGGCGCCATCGGCTAGCTCGGTGAGCAGCTTCGTCAGGGTCGACTCGACGCGCCGCAGGACCTCCTCGAGACTCTCACCGCCGGGTGCATACGTTAGCTCCGGCCACCGGCGCCACGCCCCCAGTGAGTCGCCGAAGCGAGCCGAGATCTCCGTGTCGGTCAGACCCTCCCATTCGCCCTGTGCTATCTCCTTGAGCCCCGGCTCGGGGCGGAGTGGGGGAGTGGCTCGTCCCGCAGCCGCGAAGGCCTCCACCAGCAACTCCGCGCTTCGGCGCGTCCGCCCCAACGGCGAGTGGGCGATGATGAAAGGAGCGGTCTCGGGTATCGGCAGGGGTGGGTCGCCGTGCGGATGAGCCAGCCTGAGCCCGGCCCGGCTGATCTGCCGCTCGCCGCGCGGTGTCAGTGGCGTCTCCATCTGCCCCTGGAAGCGCCCCTGAACGATGAACTCCGTCTGGCCGTGGCGGACTAGGACAATGACGGCGTCGAGGCCGTCAGGGATAAGCGGAGCGGCCCCGGAAGCCGGGGGTTCCCCAGCTGGGGACCGCTCCGCATCTTGCAGAGGCGAGTTCAACGTTCGGTTACGGCGCGAATCACCCACACGTCGAGGACGGAGGGGTGGCTCAGGAGCTGAGCTGCCACGGCATCGGAAACGTCGTTGTCGACGGCGAGGAGCATCAGCGCGTCCTCCCGAGGCGCGACACGAGCAAGCGACATGGCGCTGATGTTCACGTCGGCCTCACCGAGCAGGATGCCGATGCGCCCCATGGTGCCCGGCTTGTCTTGATGGCGCGTCATCACCATCACGGGCACGGGCGCCATATCGAGGAAGTTGTCGTCGATGCGCACGAGGCGAGGCTCGCCGTTGGCGATCGTGCCGGCCACGACTGCCTGGCACGCGTCGCCCTCCACCGTGAGCGTGACGAGGGACGCAAACGTGCCCGCGTCGGAGGTCTTGCGCTCATTCACCGCGAGGCCGCGGTTCTTGGCCAGGAAGCCAGCGTTGATCAGGTTGACGCGCTCTGAGGTGGCGTTGTCGAGGATGCCGCGCAGGGCAGCGGCCGTGAGCTGCGAGGCGTCGTATTCCGCCAGATCGCCTGCGACCTCCACTGTCAGCGTCTTGACCCCGCTCCGCAGGTACTGAGCGGCGAAGCGTCCCAGCGTCTCGGTCAGCGGCAAGTACGGGGCGATCGCCCGCGCCGTCTCCGGGGTGAGCAATGGCGCATTGACTGCGTATCGGGCGGACCGACCCGCCAACACATCGATGACCTGCTCGCAGGCTTCCTCGGCCACACGGACCTGCGCCTCGGCCGTGGAGGCGCCGAGGTGCGGCGTCAGCACGGTGTTGGGAGCGGTTAGCAAAGGCGAATCGACCGGCGGTTCCTTCTCGTAGACGTCGAAGGCGGCGCCGGCGATCTTGCCCTCAGTGAGGGCCTGGGCCACGGCGGCTTCGTCGTAGACGCCGCCACGGGCGACGTTGACGAGCATCACGCCGGTCTTGAGCCTGCCGATCTGCTCGGGCCCGATGAAACCGCGCGTCGTCTTGTTGAGCGGCACGTGGACGGTAATCACGTCCGACTTCTCGATGATCGCGTCTACGTCAACCAGGGTTACGCCGTGAAGCAAGCCTTGTTCGGCGGTCACAAACGGGTCGTAGCCGATGATGTTCATCTCGAGCCCACGGGCTCGGTCGGCCACTGCCTGGCCGATCTTGCCGAGGCCGAAAATGCCCAGGGTTCGGCCGCGCAACTCGACGCCGGTGAAGGCGCTGCGCTTCCACTCACCCTTGCGCATCGAGGCGTCGGCGGCGGCAGTCTTGCGGGCAAGGGCCAGCATCAGGGCGATCGTCTGCTCCGCCGCAGAAACGGTGTTGCCGGTGGGAGCGTTGACCACAACTACGCCGGCCTTGGTAGCCGCCTCGAGGTCGACATTGTCGACGCCCACGCCGGCTCGGCCGATGACGACCAGGCGACTGGCATGAGCGAGGATTTCGGCCGTCACCTTGACCTGGCTTCGAACCAGGAGAGCGTCGTACTCCCCGATGATCGAAGCGAGCTCCTCCGGGGTCAGCCCGATCTTCTCGTCGACCTCGTGGTGAGCGCGGAGGATCTCGATGCCCTGCTTGGCGAGGGGCTCTGCAACGAGGATCTTCATCGCGCAATTCCTTCCGCAACTACGACGCCCATGGACTCGAGGGCGGCAACCTGGGCGGCGGCAACGGCAGCACCAGGTGTGACTGGGCGATTCATCTCGATCATGGCCAATTCGAGGACAGCCATGGCGTTGAGGATGTTCGGGACGGTGACATGACCCAGATGACCGATCCTGAAGATCTTGCCCTTGAGGGCGCCCTGGCCGCCGGCAACGGCGAGACCATACTTGCGGAGCTTGCCGTTGAAGGTCTTCCAGTCGAGGTCTTCGGGGATCCACGCACCCGTTACGGTGTCCGACGCGAAGGCCGGATCCCCCAATAGCTTGAAGCCGAGGGTTGTCAGGCCGGCTCGAACGGCCGCGCCGACGGCCGCGTGGCGCTTCCAGATCCCCTCGAGGCCCTCCTGCTCCATCAGATTGAGGGCGGCGTCGAGCTGGAACATGACGGCCACGGCCGGTGTCCAGGGGGTCTGGCCGGCCTCGGCGCTGGTCTTATGGGCAGCCAGATCGAAATAGAACTTGGGCATCTTGGCCGTGGCCGCCGATTCCCACGCCCGCGGCGAGACGGACACGAAGGCCAACCCAGGGGCCACCATCCAGGCCTTTTGAGAGCCGCTGACGACGACATCGAGGCCCCAGGCGTCGGTCTCGAAGGGAACCGCGCCCAGCCCGCTTATGGCGTCGACGAGGAGCAGCGCGTCGGGAGCGACTTCCTTGACTGTGGCCGCCAGCGCCTCGATGGGATTCGTGACGGCTGTGGAAGTCTCGTTCTGGGTCATGAGAACGGCTTTCCAGGGGCCACCAGCCTGTAGAGCCTCACGGACTTTCGCGATCTCGGCGGCCTTGCCCCATTCAAAGGCGACCTTGGTCACATCCGCGCCGTACACGGTGGCAATCTTGGCAAAGCGATCCCCGAAGGCGCCGATGGTTATGGCCAGGACTTTGTCGCCGGGAGAGAGGAAGCTGACGATCGCCGATTCGAGGCCACCCGTGCCGGCAGCGGTGACGATCAGAACATCGTTCTCGGTCCGGTAGAAGTTCTTCAGCCGGGCGATGATGCTGTTTTGAAGGACGGCGAATTCCGGGCCCCGGTGGTTGACCATCTGACGGGCGCCGGCCTCACGGACCGCATCCGGTAGCGAGGTGGGCCCTGGGATTCGCAGGTTGGCCTCAAAGCGATTCACGGTGGCATCCTCGGTGCGGGAGGGGTATGCCGGGCATGCTACGGAACTGGTGCCACCTTGCGCCACTGTGGTATATATGCTGGCATATGCTCAAGCGTACGACGATCCTACTGGATACAGACCTGCTCGAACGACTTGATCGCTTCGCGGCCCGTGGCGGGGTCACAAAGACTTCCGTGATCACAGCCGCGCTTGAAAGCTACCTCGAGTCACACGACACCGCCCCGGATCTGCCCTTCCTGGCAGTTGGGCGAAGCGACCACGGGCGGCTCTCCCTGGACGGTAGGTCGATCGCGCGACGCGAAGCCGGCCGGCGTCCTCGTCCGAACGAGCGCTGAGCGTGGCCATTCTCCTCGACTCGAGCGCCATCCTTGCTGCCGCCGACCAATCGGACCTGAATCATCGCGCCGCCCTGGCGTGGTTCGGTCGTGTGGACGAGCCAATGCTGATCGGCGCTCTGACCCTGTGCGAGGTAGACCTGCTCTTGCAGCGCGAGCTAAGCCTGCGAGCGACGCTGTCGATACTCGAGGCCATCGCCAGCGGGGCCATCCGCGTCGTGGCGCCGACGCAGGCCGATTTCGCGCGAGCCGCGGAGCTGCTGCGCGAAGCCACGGAATATCGACCGCGGCTCACCGATGCCGTGCTCGTGGCCACTGCCGAGCGCCTCCGCATCACGCGCGTGGTCGCCTTCGATCGCAGACCGATCGCCATCTTTCGGCCCCGCCACCTGCGCGCATTCGAGTTGGAGCCCTGACGCACCGCAACCTTCCCGGGGCCGCTCAAGTACGAATCCGACTCCCCCGAAGCCTCCAACGTAGAGCCGGGCAGCCAGCGAACCCCGCGGATCCACCCGAGATGAACTCCCGTACGTGGTTCTGGCAACCCGGCTCTCTCCGTGTCCGGTGGCCCGCGGAGCAGCGCGCCGATCAACCCCGGGTAGTAGGGGACGCATCGAGACGCTCAGAGCCGGACCTCTCGCTCGGGGCCGCAATCCTGCCGAGAGCCCCGCTATGCGTGAAGTAGGTCCCGAATCTCGATGTTTGAGCCGGACTCGGTGCGAACGATCCTGAGGGTGACCCTGGGCGTATCCGGACGACCCGAGTCGAACCCGGCCGATTCCTCGGTCGCCGAGGCAAGCGTCTGCGTCTACCGGGTGAGCATCGCCAGGATGACTTCGTACGGCTGGGAAGTCCGACGCTCGATCATCTCCGCGATCCTGGCGGGGTTGTCCGCGATTCTCCGAAGCTTGGCGCGGTCCAGGCGCGGCCATAGCAGCATTGCTCGCTCGAGGTAGCAGGACGTCGCAGGCCGCTCGCAGCGGCGAACCCATGCGCAGGTGTCAGATTCATCGCAGCCTTCGACGTCCGTCACGATCCTTCACGCGGGGACCGTATCCACAATCGGCGGTGTGTCTCCGGGCAGCGCAGCGTCCCAGACCGACCTCCTGATTGGCTCCGGGACTACCGTGCGCCGGATGCGACGCGGTTGCAACTCCCCGAACTTGGGGCTCGGGTGAAGTTCAGTCCGCTGCGTCCGCGCGCTGCTCCCGGGAAAGAGCCTTCAGGCTGGCCTGGCGTCGCTTCAGCCCTTCCGAACCGGCGGCCATTGTGTCCGTCGCGGGCTGACCGGAAAGTAGCTTCTTCCTCCGAGGCGGTTGCCGTCGCGCCTCGCCGAGCCGACCCAAGCGCTCACCGATCCTAGCTTCCGCACCCTGGTCTCCAGGGAAGTAGTAGCGGCTCCCGGCCAGGTCGTCGGGGAGATATTGCTGATCGACATCGTCCCCCTCGAAGTCGTGGGGATAGCGGTAGCTTCGCCGCCCGGGACCGGCCGAGCGCAGATGGGCCGGCACGGGCAGCGAGCCGCGCTTGAGGACGTCGTCGACGGCCGCAAAATAGGCGCGCCCCGCCGCGTTGCTCTTGGTCGTGGCCGCGAGGTAGGCCGTCGCCTCGGCCAGGTTGTACTGCGCCTCCGGCAAACCCACCCAATCGAGAGCCTGAGCGGCGGCAACCGCGATCTCGAGGGCCCGGGGATCGGCCAGACCGATATCTTCGGAAGCCGAGATGATGAGGCGCCGGGCGATGAATCGTGGGTCCTCGCCGGCCGCGATCATGGCTGCCAGCCAGTAGAGCGCGGCGTCGGGATCGTTGCCTCGAATGCTCTTGATGAAGGCGCTCACCGTGTCGAAGTGGCCATCCCCGGCGCGATCGTAGGCGAGGATGCGTTGCTGAGCTGCCTCCTCGACGTCGGCCAGGGTAGGCGAGACCCGACCATCGGGATCCTTGTGCCCCTCCGCCTCGGCCAGAGCAACAGCGCCCTCCAGGACGTTGAGGGCCTGGCGAGCATCGCCCGCCGAAAGTCCCACGAGGTGCTCGAGGCCCTGGCCCGCCATGACCACGCCGCCGACGGGACCGAGAGTGCCCGCCAGGCCGCGTTCCGCATCCGCCAGCGACCGCTGGACGACGGTGGCAATCTCCTCGTCCGTAAGCGGCTCGAGGCGGTACACGCGTAGCCGCGAGAGAAGAGCCGAATTCAGCTCGAAGTAGGGGTTCTCGGTGGTTGCCCCAGCCAGAATGACCACGCCTTCTTCCACATGCGGGAGCAGAGCGTCCTGCTGCGCCTTGTTGAAGCGATGTATCTCGTCGATGAAGAGCAGCGTCTGCCGGCCGTGTAGACTCAGCCTCTCCCGAGCCTCCGACACGATGGTGCGGACCTCAGCCACGCCGCTCATGACGGCCGATACGGTCACCATCTCAGCGCCAATCTGATCCGCGAGGACGCGGGCGAGACTGGTCTTGCCACTTCCGGGTGGGCCCCACAGCAGGATCGACCCCAAACGGCCGCGCTCCATGGCGCGCCGGATGGAGCCTCGCTCGCCGATGAGCTGCTCGTGGCCGACGACCTCGTCAAGCGTCCGAGGGCGCATCCGTGCGGCAAGCGGCTGCAGCTCCGGAGGGGGAGCGAAGATCGGCTGCGAGATGCCCGAGAGGCCGGCCGGATAACGGCTCGAGCGGCGGGTGACCATGCGGGGATGCTAACGCCCCGGCGTTATCGGCGGGCAGGCATCCGGTCGCGGCGGCGGGACCGGATCCGCCGGGCGGCGTTCCCCCGGATCAGGCGCGCGTCAGACCGTTATGACGTGAAGAACGTCGATCAGGACGAAGACGACCGCCAGGCAAGCCGCAATAAGACCGCCAACCTGGATGATGCGGCGCACGTCTCTGACGACGTATCCGTACTCCTCGGCCGCGCGCGCCGCCAGGATACCCTGACCTCGCGCCTTGACCGAGCGGTCGGCCTCGATCGCCTTGACCCGCTCACGCGACCGCGCGACGCTGGTCGCCTCGGCCTTGTCTTGAGCGACCATCTGCGACTCGAGATCGGCGGCCTGGGTCTCTTCCTGCTGCGAGAGCCCCTCATCTGCTCGGGTTGGACGAGGCTGCGGTCGGGCGGGGGCGCGCCTGTCGGACTGTCGCTGGCCGGGACGGTTTGAGCCGCGGGTTCGCTTGGCCATTTGAGGGAGGGGCCTCCGTAGATCGTTCGAGTTGTGGGCGAAGCTCGTTGCTGTCGGCGAGCATAGCATTCTGGCGAACGTGCTCGCCGTGAACCGGCTCCGGCCGATGACTGCTAGACTCCGTGGCACCGACGGAGGAATTGAGTGGATCAAGTCAATAGCGCCATCGCCTCGAACCTGGCCATCGTCGCGGGCATCCTCGCCCTGGTGTGCCTGCTGGTCGTGGTGCTTGTGGTGACCGTCGTAGTTCAAGCGCGGCGAATCGGCCGGCTCAAGACGCGGCTCGACGGAGTCACGAGGGGAGTGGATGGCCGCAGCCTCGAATCGGTCCTCGACTCGCACCTCGAGACGGTCTTTCGGGTTGCGCGCCAGCAGGATGCGTTGAGTGCGCGCGCGACCGACCTCGAGACTGCCGCGGGCCGGCACCTCGACAGGGTCGGATTGGTTCGCTTCAATCCATTCGAGGACACAGGCGGCAATCAAAGCTTCGCCCTCGCCTTGCTTGACGACGCGCTGGACGGCTTCGTCATGAGCAGCCTTCACTCGCGAACCGGCACGCGGATCTATGCCAAAGCGATCACCGGTGGGGCTGCCGACGCGACTCTGTCGGCGGAGGAGGCTCAGGCCCTGGCTATGGCCCGTCGTCAGTCTGCATCGCGCGCTGTGGCCGCTGCTTCGGACGGGCCCGGCGGGCGGTCGCGCGCGGGCACGGCCAGACCCGCGGCCACCCAGGTTTCTTCGACGAGCCGTCCACTCGAGCCGGTCGACAGGTCCGACGAGCCGGTCGACGCCGACTTCCTCGACCGGCGCCTGAGGGGCCAGGACGTCGGCAATTAGGCTCGACCGTCCTGGAAGGACACGCCGGGCTCGTGACACGTGAGATGTCACTGCGGCAGGCGAGCCTGAAGTCATGACACGCCAGGGCCGCAGGGCATCGCTTCGCGAACCAGCCCCGCTAGAACAGATTCCCGTATGGGGTCGCCTCTCAGCCGCAGCGCCGGTCGAGGCTTCCCCGGGCGGAACCGAGGCGTTGCTCGAGGGACTCAACCCCGAGCAGCGGCGCGCCGTCTGCCATGGCGACGGGCCGCTTCTGGTGGTTGCCGGCGCCGGGACAGGCAAGACTCAGATGATTACCCGGCGGATCGCATGGCTCATCGCCACCCGCCGTGCACGCCCCTCCGAGATCCTCGCCCTGACCTTCACCGACAAGGCCGCCGAGGAGATGCAGGCCCGCGTCGATCAACTCGTGCCCTACGGTTACACGGACGCCACGGTCTCCACCTTCCACGCCTTCGGTGATCGATTGGTCAGGGAGTTTGCGCTCGAGTTGGGGCTGCCGACGGATACGCGCGTTCTGGCGCGTCCGGAGGTCGTCATCTTCCTGCGCGAGCGGCTGTTCGAATTCGACCTCGACGAGTACAGGCCGCTCGGCGACCCGACGCGGTTCTTGGCCGCCCTCGCCACCCTGTTCAGTCGGTGCAAGGACGAGGACGTCGGTCCCCAGGTCTATCTCGACTTCGCGGCGTCGCTTCTGGACCAGAATCTGACCAAGAGAGGCGCCGCGGCCAGCACGGACGACTCGGCCGCGTTGGCCCAGCGCGCCCGCCGCGAAGCTGAGCTCGCCAGGGCATATGCCCGCTACCAGGAGTTGCTCCGAGTCGCCGGGCTGATCGACTTCGGAGATCAGGTCAGCCTGGGCTTGCGGCTCCTTCGCGAGTCGCCGGCGTCTCGACTGGAGCTTCAGCGGCGCTATCGCTACGTTCTGGTGGATGAGTTTCAGGACACCAACCGGGCGCAGTCGCAGCTTGTGGAGTTGCTCGCCGCACCTCACGGCAACATCACCGTCGTTGGCGATGACGACCAGTCGATCTACAAGTTCCGTGGCGCGGCAATCAGCAACATCCTCGAATTCAGGCGCAGCCACCCGCGCTGCCGGCAGGTCGTGCTGCGACGCAACTACCGCTCACGGGTGCCCATTCTCGACGCCAGCCACCGCCTGATTCACTTCAACGACCCGGATCGCCTGGAGATCCGCAACGGAATCGACAAGCGCCTTATCGCCCAGCGCCGGGGCAAGGAGACGCCCGTCCGCCATCTCGCCTTCGCCACTGGTTCGGAGGAGGCGGACTGGATCGCCCGAGAGATCTCCACGCGGATCGCCTCCGGTTCGCGGGCTCGCGATTTCGCCATCCTGGTACGCGCCAACGGGGACGCGGATCCGGTGCTTCGCAGCCTGAACATGTGCGCCGTGCCGTGGCGGTTCTCGGGCACTTCGGGCCTGTACTCCCGACCTGAGATTCGGCTCCTGCTCGCTTTCCTGCGGACGATCGCGGACCTCTCGTCGAGCGTCGACCTGTACGCGTTGGCCGCATCCGACGTGTACGGCCTCGGCGGGCCCGATCTGACGGTCATCGTCAATACTGCGCGGCGCCGGAACCGGTCCCTGTGGGAAGTGGTGGAGGAGCTGACTCGTCAGCCGGGGCTCCTGCGCTTGACGGCCGAGACTCGAGCGACGCTGGAGCGCCTCGTTGCGGATTTGCGCCGCTATACGGACCTCGCCCACGAAAAGCCGGCCGGCGAGGTCCTATACCGCTTCCTGCGCGATAGTGGCCTCCTGTCACGGCTGGCTTCGACACAATCGGTTGCGGCCGAGGAATCGCTCCAGAACATCGCCCGCTTCTTCGAGATCGTGCGCTCGCAGACCGACCTTCTGCCCGATGACCGGGTCGTGTTCGTAGCGCCCCACCTGCAGACCCTGATCGACGCCGGCGACGATCCGGCCACGGCCGAGGTGGATCCCGAGGCAGACGCCGTGGCGGTGCTGACGGTCCACAAATCCAAGGGGCTCGAGTTTCCCGTCGTGTTCATGATTCGCCTCGTCGATGGACGATTCCCGGCGCGCACACGCCGCGAACCTTTGTCGCTGCCGATCGAGCTCGTGACCGAGGAACTGCCCGAGGGTGACGCCCATCTACAGGAGGAACGGCGCCTCTTCTACGTGGGAATGACTCGCGCCCGCGACGAGCTCGTCCTGACATACGCTGCCGACTACGGAGGGCGGCGGGCGCGGCGAGTCTCGCAGTTCGTCCTGGAGGCCCTCGACCTGCCGGCGAGCGCGCCCGCCGCCGACGACGCGGCAGCGAGCGACACGGCTAAGTCCCCAATGGAGCGGCTGGCTGCCTTCGAACCAGTCGCGGCCGCCGCCGAGCCCGGCCGCGACGAGGTCGAGGGGCCACTGACGCTGAGCTTCTACCAGGTGGACGACTATCTGACGTGCCCCCTCAAGTACAAGTACGTGCACGTCCTGCGCGTGCCGATCGCCCCGCACCACTCCATCGTTTACGGGTCGGCGCTCCATCAGGCCGTCCAGGAGTTCCATCGGCGCAGCGCCAAGGGCTACGTGATGAGCGAGGAGGAGCTGCTGGCGGCCTTCGAGCGAGCCTGGTCGAACGAAGGATTCCTCACCCGCGAGCATGAAGAGGCCCGCCTCGCTGCCGGCCGTGCCGCCCTTCGCCGCTTCCGAGAGGACCAGCTTGGGCCCGATGCCGTGATCCCAGCCTACGTGGAGCGCGAGTTCAGCTTCCTTCTCGACGGCGATCGGATCCGCGGCCGAATGGATCGGGTCGACATCGAGCGCGTGCCATCGGATCAGGCCCGCGACGGGGTAGGGGAGCGCCAGCACGCGGATGTAGCTTCGCCGGCGCTCCCCGGCCTTCACCCGGAACGGGTAACGATCACCGATTACAAGTCGAGCGACGTGCGCGATCCTGCCAAGGCCAGGGAGCGGGCCCGCGATTCCCTGCAGCTCCAGATCTATGCCATGGCCTACCAGGCCGAGTCGGGTCGGCTTCCGGACGCCCTGCAGCTGTGGTTCCTCGAATCGGGTCTCGTGGGTCGGACCGAAGTAGATGAGCGGCGGCTCGAGAAGGCACGGACGTCGATCCGGCGGGCGGCGGCCGGTATTCGAGCTCGCAACTTCGTCGCCACGCCTGAGTACATCGCCTGCGGTTACTGCGCCTTCCGCGACATCTGTCCGGCAAGCGCCGCAAAGTGAGAGATGGCCTGGTGGCGATCACCTTCGACTTCGGGAACACCCTCGTGCCCTTCCCGGCCGCATCCATGGCCGGCGTCCTGCGCCTGACGGCCGAGGTGGCCGCCAGTATCGTCGGTTGCGATCCGGACGAATTCGTCCGTGTCTGGGCCGAGGAGCGGCAGCGCCAGTTCAATGAGAACGTGCCGGAAGGCCGCGAGGCCGACATGGACGTTCGGGTCGTCCGCGTAGTCGCCAGGCTCCGAGGCGCCGTCTCGCCGGGGCAGGGTCGCTGGGACGACGGCTCGCTCCTGTCCTTCTGCGAAGTTGGCGAGACGACGGCCATTCTCGACACATATGCGGACGCATTCGTCAGAGAGACACCGGTGCCCTCGGCAATCGGACCGATGCTCGAACGCCTGAGCCACCGATATCGCCTGGCCGTGCTGTCCAATTGGCCGCTCGCCATCGCCGTGGAACGGTACCTGGAGGCGGCGGGTTGGTCGCCCCACCTGACAGCGACGGTCATCTCGCATAGGGTCGGCGCGATCAAGCCCTGGCGGCCGATCTTCGATGCGGCCGCCAGGGCGCTCCAGGTGGCGTCTGGGCCGGCGATCCTCCACGTGGGTGACGATCTCGGCGCAGATGTTGCGGGTGCGCATGCCGCCGGCTGGCGAGCCGCCTGGGTCCGCGTGAGACCCGAGGACTCGCCGCTTCCGGTAGCGCCGCCGGCCCCGGACGCGAGGCCCGACCTCGTCATCGACTCGATCCTCGACCTCGAGGTTGCGCTCGGACTGAGTGGCTACGCTTGACCTCAGCGGCCCGGATATCCTAGGACTTGCCGGCTGTCTCGGACTTAGACTTGCCTTGTGGAGAGACGCGACCGAGTCATCAACTACATCGTCTTCATCGCCGGAATCGCTGCCTGGATTGTCGTGGCCCAGTTCGTAACCACGACCCCTCCACGCCAGAGTGCAAGCGCCGGACTGACGGGCGGCGGGTTGATCGGTATCGCGGCCGGGCTGACCGTTACGCCCCTGTTCTGGCTGGGTGCGTTCGCTCGACACCGCAGGATCGCCCTGCGCGGGTCCTGGGTGCGCGCCCTGCGGAGGGGAGGCTGGGTCGCGGTGATAGTGGCGCTCTTGGTCGTGCTGCGAGTCCAGGAAGTCCTCAGCCTGCCCATCGCTGTGTTCCTCGTTGCGATGGTCGCGCTGGCCGAGGCCACTCTCTCGGTGGAACGCTAGCGTGGTGTCCTGCCTACGTGCGACGCAGTAGGCTGTGCGCGATGTCCGAGACCCGTCGCGAACCCGATGTAGCCGCCGCCCTGGCGCGCCTATACGACGTCGACATGCTCGAAGACCCGGGCGACCTGGATCTCTACCTCGCCCTGGCCGCGCGCACAGGTGGGCCCATTCTCGAACTCGCCTGCGGATCGGGCCGGCTGGCCGTACCGCTCGCAGAGGCCGCCTACGAAGTCACCGCCGTCGACCTTGACCCGGCGATGCTGGACCGCCTGCGGATGCGAGCCGGCCGAGCCCAGCCCGGCGCCGGAGACCGGCTTGATGTCGTCGAGGCCGACCTCATCGGCCTGCAACTGCCCGGGGGAGCCCGCTATCACCTCGCCTTGCTGGCCTTGAACTCGATCATGCTCCTCGACTCCCGTGCTGCGCAGCGGGCCGCGTTCGAGACAATGGCGCGGCTGGTGGCGCCCGGCGGCCTGGCCGTTGTAGACGTCTGGCTGCCCGCAGGCGAGGACCTGGCGGGCTACGATGGCCGTGTCAGTCTGGAGTACTGTCGGACAGACCCGGACAGTGGACTCCTGGTGACAAAGACGGCGAGCGCCCAGTATCAGTCCGGCGCAGGCGCGGTCGAGTTGACCGCCATCTACGACGAGGCAGCTCCGGGTGGCACGTTGAAGCGGTGGATAAGACAGGACCGTCTGCGTCTCGTGGACGCGGACGCCCTGCGCGCAATGGCGGACTCGGCCGGGTTCGCGGTTGAGGTCGTTGCCGGCGACTACGCTCTTGAACCTATGTCGAACCATGACGAACGGGCCATCGTGGTAGCGCGGCGGCGGGGCAGGCCTCGCGCGGCCTCCTTGATATAGTCGGACCGTGGCCAATCCACCTTCAATCCGTCTGCTCGTGGCCGAAGACGTGCCGCAGGTGAGCCAGCACATCCGGAATCTGCTGAGCGTCCAGGCACAGGTGCGGCTGCTCGAAGTCCTCAGCGACGGCTCCAAGGTCGTCGAATCGGCACAGCAGCTAAGACCGGACGTGGTCCTGGTCGACCTCCTGCTGCAGGGCAAGATGAAGGGCCCGCAGCTGATCGAGAAGATCCGCGACTCCGGGCTCGAGATTCCGGTCGTGGTCCTGACCGTCCCGCAGCATCCGCTCGCCCGCGACCCCAATCGCGGCATAGACGCCGTATTGACCCTGCCATTCAGCGGCTTCGAGTTGGTAAACACCCTCGTTCATGTGCTGAGAGATCGCGAGGCCCGAACGGCGGGGGCCTGTCGGGTGGTTTCGGTCTTCTCGCCGAAGGGCGGCGTCGGCAAGACGACACTCGCGTTCAATCTCGCGGTCGCGCTGGGCCAGCTCGGCGCCAGCACGGCCCTCATCGACGGCAGCATCCAGTACGGTGACCTGCGCGCCTTGCTGAAGGTTCCGAGCGACGTTCCTTCGATCCTGGACCTGCCCACCGATCGGGTCCAGGAGTCGGATCTGCGCGAGGTGATGTGGCGCGATCCGGCCGGCATCGACATCCTGCTCGCTCCGCCTCGCGTCGAGATGGCCGAGATGGTCACGCCGCGTGATGTGGAGAAGACCGTGTCGCTGCTCCGCCGGCTCTACGAAGCCGTCGTCATCGACACTCCCAGCGTCCTTTCCGAGATCACGCTCAGCTTCCTGGACGCCAGCGACGTGATCCTTTCGGTCGTCACCTACGACTCGACCACGATCCACAACACCATCGCCGTCACCGAAGCCTTCGCGTCGATTGGGTATACCCCAGACAAGGTCCGTTACCTCGTGAACCGCTCCGACTCCAGCGGCGGTATCAGCCGCGACGAGCTCGTTCGCGCCCTCGGTCGAAAACCGGAGTTCGAGGTAGTTTCGGATGGTCGCCTGGTCGTCCAGGCGAACAACGAGGGGATGCCGTTCGTGGTCACCAGCCCCGACGCCGCGGTCAGCCGGGATGTCCGGCGAGTGGCGACAACCCTGCTAGGCCGGCCGGCCGGCGCGATCGTGAGAAACTAAAGGACGTGTCCGACCCTCGTCCAATCGGTGTCTTCGATTCCGGAGTAGGCGGCCTTACCGTCCTTCGCGAAATCCTGCGCCGCCTGCCTGCCGAATCCACGATCTACCTCGGTGACAACGCTCGCGCCCCGTACGGCACGAGAACCGACGACGAGGTGCGCCGCTTCAGCATCCAGGCTCTCGACGCCCTGGTGCGGCGCGACGTCAAGGCGCTCGTTGTCGCGTGCAACACGTCAACGTCGGTGGCCCTGACCGACTTCCGACGCCGCTACGACCTGCCCGTGCTCGGCGTTGTCCGGCCGGGGGCCGCTGCCGCGGCATTGGCCACTCGGAACCGTCGCGTCGGAGTGATCGCCACGCCCGCGACCGTACGGTCGCGGGCCTACTTCAACGCCATCAAGGACGAGAATCCGGCCATCGAGGTGTACGAGCACGCCACCCCGTCTCTCGTGCCGCTGGTGGAAGCCGGCCAGCTTTCGGGACCGGCCGTGGAGGCGGCGGTGCAGGAGGCCGTGGCCCCGCTCCTCGGAGAGCGCAATGCCGACGGGGACTTCATCTTCCCCTTGCCGCCATCCGCCCGCATCGACACGCTGTTGCTCGGTTGCACGCACTATCCGCTGCTGGCGAGCTTGCTGCGCGCATCGGTCGGGGACTCGGTGGCCATCGTAGATTCCGCCACCGCGACCGCCTCCTCGCTGGCCGAGCTGCTCTCCGTGAATGGCATGGAGGCCCCGGGCACGACCCGTGGCACTGCCGCGGACGCGGGTAGGGCGGGCCACGAGCCGCCGAATGAAACGTACGCGATCCCGACCCACCACCAGCTCACCACCGGAGATGTGGCAGCGTTCCGAGCGCTGGCCGAGCGCATGTTCGGTGACGAGTTCCCGGACGTCGAGTCTGTAGATCTGGAAGTGGGAGCGCCATGAGCGGGCGCCCGAGCCCTTCCGGGGACTCGTCGCAGGGCTCTTCCGGCCGGCACTCTTCCGGACGACACTCTTCGCGGCGTTCAAGCTGGCGCGGCGATGCCTTCATGCAGGTTGGGCTCCTCGTCGGGGCGGTCGCCGGGGCCGCCATCACGATCCTTGGGCGACGCGCCGAACGCTCCGCCCGCCGGGGTCTGATCGATTGGGACGTGGCCTCGCGAATTGCCGCGCAACGGCTTCGTCGGGCACCCGGCAGCCTCAGCGCGGCCGAGCTGCGAGCGGCCGAGCCGATCTACGCTGCCGCCATGGCGCGGATAGTGCCCGCGCTTGGAGCCGCCCTCGAGACGGAGCTCCCCGGTGTCGTCGACCGCTGCGGCGTCGTGGATCGCGAGACCTGGGTTGCCGCGAACGTGGCCACTTTCGCCCAGCTCATCGGCAAGATCGAAGCGGACCTGCTCGACCAGGTGATTCCGAGGGGCGCCGGGCTGATCAAGGCGACGATGGCTATCGCCAATCGTGCGGTAACCACGCGCCAGTTCGGCTACCTGCTCAGCTTCCTGGGCCAGCGCGTCCTCGGGCAGTACGACCTGGCCATCCTGTCCGCCGGGTCCACGCCGGGCAAGCTGCTCTTCGTCGACGAGAACATCCGCCGCGCCGCCACCTTGCTGGACCTGCCCCTGGATCCGTTCCGAACCTGGATCGCCCTCCACGAGACCACACATGCCTTCGAATTCGAGGCTCATCCCTGGCTCCGGCCCTACCTGGCCGGTCGTCTGGAAGAGCAGCTGACCTCGCTGTCCGCCGGCGTCTCGCTCCTCAACCGCGATGCGTTGGTCCGGCTGGGCCGAGCCATCCGGGGCAACGCATCGGGCGAGCACTGGATGGAAGGCCTCATGACCGATGAGCAGCGCCGGGGCTTCCGCGAGATCCAGGCTGTGATGAGCCTGCTGGAAGGGTTCGGCGACTACGTCATGGACGAAGTCGGCCGCGATCTGGTCCCCGGAGTCGAGTTGATCAGCCGCCGCTTTCATGCGCGCCGCGATCAACGGACCGGCTTTGAGCGGGCGATGATGCGGATCACGGGTATGGACCTCAAGATGGAGCAATACCGCAAAGGCGAGGAATTCGTGGCGTCGATCGCCCGGCAAGGCGGTACCCAGGCATTGCGAACTCTGTGGCTGGGACCGGAGACGCTTCCGTCGCCCGAGGAAATCGAGTCGCCGGCTATCTGGCTGGCTCGCGTAATGCCGGCATGACGAGGCGTTCCGAACGACACGGGAGGACAGATGAGCGCTGACATCACCAGATCTTTGTCGGGGTCGGGCCACGGACCGGGCGGCTCGCCGCTTGCGATCGCCATGAGTCCGGTCTTCGCCGGACGGGACGCAACCGCCGCCATGCGAGAGCGCATCCTCGCGGCAGCGCCCGGCACGCGTCTCGTCGGCGTCTCCGCCGAAGGGCTGACCGATGAGCCGCTCGACGAGGTGGAAGTCCTCCTGCGCGGCTGGTCACTCGGAGGCGATCCGCTCGATCGACTCGTCGGCCGGGCTCCCAGGCTGCGCTGGATCCATTCCGTCTCCGTGGGCGTGGAAGCGGTCCTGACCCCCTGCGTGCGGCTGCGCGATCTCACCGTGACCAACGGCCGCGGCGTCTTCGATGAGCCGATCGCCGAGTACGTGATGACGATGATCCTCGCCATCTGCCGACGCCTGCCTCAGCTGCTGGAACTCGCGCGAGAGCGGACATGGCAACCGCTCGAAGCCGTGGAGCTCGCCGAGACCACCATCGGGCTCGTGGGCCTCGGTGGAATCGGTTGTCGTGTGGCCAAGCTCGCGGCTCCGTTCGGACCGCGGCTGGTCGCGATCCGGCGCCGGCCCGAGGCCAGCCACATGCCGGGGGTCGAGGTGCTGGGCGGCATCGAGGCTCTGCCGGCGCTCCTGGCAATCTCCGACTTCGTAGTTCTGGCACTGCCTCTCACCGGAGCCACCGAGCAGATCGTCGACGAGGTGGCATTGGCCAACGCCAAGGCCGGCAGCTGGCTCATCAATGTGGCGCGAGGCGGCCTGGTCGACGAACGGGCTCTATCGCGAGCCTTGAGCGACGGTCGGCTGGGCGGCGCAGTGCTCGACACGTTCCACGAGGAGCCTCTCTCGGAGAACTCGCCGTTCTATCGGCTGCCCAACTGCATCGTGACGCCTCACACCTCCTGGTTCAGCGCTGCGGTCACGACCCGTACCCTGGACGTCTTCTGCGAGAACTTGCGCCGCTATCGGACCGGAGAGCCACTCAACCACGTAGTCGATCCGGCCGCCGGGTACTGAACCCGGAGCCACCGGTTGGGGCCGTTCGGCTAGCATCTACGAGCGCAACCAGGCAGCTGCGAAACCGTCGAGGAGGCCAGGGACCACATGCAAATCGCCATCGTCGGGCTAGCTGGCTCGGGGAAGACGACCGTCTTCAATACCCTCACCCGGGGCCACGCCCAGACCGGCGGATACGGCGGGATGGAGCTTCATGTAGGGACCGTCAAGGTCCCCGACGATCGACTCGATCGGCTTGCCGAGATCTTCAAGCCCCGCAAGATCGTCCAGGCAGATGTCACCTACTTCGACCTGCCGGCTCCTCCCGCTTCGACCGAGGGCAGGGTCGGAACCGAGGAGCTACCGGCGGACCAGCTCGCCCGGCTGCGCGAGGCCGATGCGCTCCTCCATGTGGTCCGTGCCTTCGAAGACGCGGCCGTGCCGCACGCGGACGGTTCGATCGATCCCTGGCGCGATCTCGAACGCCTGGACCTGGAGTTCACCCTCGCCGACCTGTCGGTCATGGAGAAGCGCCTCGAGCGCCTCAAAGCCAGCGGGCACCACGGCACTCCTGCCGAGCGCGAGGCCAACGAGCGGGAAGAAGGGCTGTTGACGCGGCTGCACCGACCCCTCATCGAGGGCACGCCGCTGCGGGACGTGACGCTCACCGCCGAGGAAGAGAAGTCCATCCGTGGCTTCCGATTCCTGACCCAGAAGCCGGTTCTCGTCCTGCTGAACGTCGGTGAGGCGGACCTGCCGCGAGAGTCGGAGATCGTGGCCGGCATCGCCGGTCGATACGAGCATCGCCACGCTCTCGTGGACGCGTTGTCGGCCAAGATCGAGATGGAGCTCGGAGAGCTCGAGCCCGATGAAGCCGGAGTCTTCATGGAGGAGCTCGGCCTGAGCGAGTCGAGCCTCGACCGCGTTATCCGGCTCAGCTACACGCTGCTCGGCCTGATCTCGTTCCTGACCGCCGGGCCCGACGAGGTTCGGGCATGGCCGATCCCCGACGGCTCGAACGCCGTTGACGCCGCCGGCGCGATCCACACGGACCTGGCCCGTGGCTTCATCCGGGCGGAAGTCGTGCCCTACGAGGACCTGATCGCACTCAAGACGATGGCCGAGTCCCGCAAGCACGGCAAGCTGCGGTCCGAGGGCAAGACCTACCTCGTCCACGACGGCGATGTCGTGGAAATCCTCTTCAGCCGGTAGCGCCCGTGACGCTCATTCGCGGCGCAGCCATGACCCTGGCACGCTCCGGCCGCATGACGCTGATAGGCGCTGCCTGCTGGTTGGGCCGCCTAGTTCGGTCGCGTGCCGCTGCCAGGCATGTCGACGAAGATGCCGCGATAGTCGGGTGAGTCCGGGTCGTCGTCGTCTTCGGCATCGAGGTCGGCCAGGGAGTTCTCGTCATCCTGCTTCGACACGTTGACCGAGGCCGAGAGCCGATCGTCGGAGATCGGAATGAATTCGTAGTCCCGCTCGAGTTCCTCGGCGATCGCTTCGATCAGGGTTTCCTGCTCGAAGTTGTCCTGGATGCGCCGGCGAATCGACTGCACCAGCTCGAAGAACGAGTCGGCATCCATTTCCTCCTCGCGCACCAGGAGCACGTCGGCGAAGATGTTGTCGTCGCCCTCGCGAAGCTCGTAGAAGAACACGTTTCGACTCCAAGGAGGTGCATGTTGGAAGCCCCCCGAGTATACGCCGAGCCATCGGCCGGTTCCGGTGATCGACCCGATCTCGTGGTCGTCGGGGCCGCGTCGCGGGACGTGACGTCCGACGATTCGCGCGGCTGGCGCGTCGGCGGCCCAGCGACCTACTGCTCTCTCGCGGCGGCTCGTCTGGGCGTCAGAGTGGGCTGCTTGCTCGGTGTCGATGCCGCCGCGTCGCGGGCGCCGGAGTTGCTCCTGCTCGAACAGGCTGGCGTGGATCTGCGACGCATCCCACTTCAAAGCGGCCCGGTCTTCGAGAATATCGAGCGCGACGGGCACCGACGGCAGCGCTGGCTTTCAAAGAGCGGCGCGATGAAGGTCGCCGACCTGCCCGACGAGTGGCGGGGGTCCCGCGCCTGGCTTCTCGTTCCCGTGGCCGGTGAACTCGGCGAGGACTGGGCGGACGTGCCCGATGAGGGCTCGGCGGTGGGATTGGGCTGGCAGGGCATGCTGCGCGAGTTCGCCGAAGATGGCTGGGTCGAGCGCGTCGACCCGGAGCCTTCGGAGATTCTCAGGGCCGCCGGGTTGGTCTGTGCCAGCGTGGACGACCTGGCACCGCTATGGGAGTTGGAGCGTCTCCGACCCTTGGCGCCCCGGGCAATCATCGTGCTGACTGCGGGGGACCGGGGAGGGGTAGTCCTGCGCGACGGGGACGTGGCGCGGTATCGGGCGATCACGGCCAATCGGAACGTGGACCCGACCGGTGCCGGAGATGTCTTCCTGGCCGGCCTGATGGCCGTGTGGCTGCTCACCGGTGAGCCGGTTACGTCCAGGGCCCTGCGGTTCGCCGCAGCCGCCAGTTCCTGCGCCATCGAGGGAGCGGGCCTCACCGGCGTACCCACCGGAGCGCAGGTAGCCACTCGGCTCCGCGCGAGGGACGCCGCCGGCCTTCGCGACGGTACCTGAGCCCGGATCCACCGGTCACGCGCCCACAGTCGGCGGATCCGGGCTACGCGATCTCCTTCGCCAGCCTGCGGGCCAGCCGAGCCCGCCGTGCACCGAGATCGGCCTCGAGGCTGTGTCGCAGGGCCACCGAACCATGTCCACGGCTGCGGTACAAAGTCATCAGTGCCTCGTCCGTAGCGGCCCAGGCCCCTTCGGGGTCGCGGTCGCGATGCTCACGCTCCTTGGCCAGCTCGATCCAACCCACAGCCGCGAGAGGCCCGGGCCCGGTCGCCAGACGGCTCCACGCCACGCCGGCCTCAGCCAGTCGACCAAGCCGCCGGAGTAGCCTGGCCAGCTCCACCGTGGCCAGTGCGACATCGGCATCCCCGGAGCTCACTCCATCGGCGGCCGTCTCGAGACAGGCGATGGCTTCTTCGGCTCGACCTTCGTGGCGGAAGAGGCGGGCGAGTCTCACGAGGTCGCCGGGGGGCGCCCATCGGCGCACTTCCCCCTCGCCGTAGCCACGGTCCAGATGGGCGAGTAGCCTCCCCAACGTCACCACGTCCTCGGCGTTGTGGCGGGCCACGACCCGAATGGGCCCTGCCGGGCCGCCTCGCAAGAACGCCTGATACAGCGCCGGGATTTCCCACGACGGGATGTCGGGGGCGCGAACGCGGCGGAGCAGGTGCCGCTCGACGGTCTGGAGTCGTGCGTCGGGAAGGCGGTGACGGAAGAGCCGCCGCACCAGGAGGAGCAGATCGAGCTGGCCGTCGAAGACCGGCGGCGGCAGCCTGCTCATGCGGTAACGCGTCTCGAGTAAGGGCCAGTCGAAGGTTCGGCCGTTGTAGGTCACCAGCCAGGCGCCGACCGGAATCTCGGCCGTGAGGGCATCGAGCAGGGAGCGCTCCTCCGAATGATCCGGCAAGGCCAGCTGCAGCAGCCGGAGACGATCGCCGTCCCACCAGCCCAGACCCACCAGAAACGCCACCGTGCCAGCGGCGCTGCCGAGGCCGGTCGTCTCGGTGTCGAGGCAGAGCAGGGGAGTGGCGGGAGCCGGCATCCCCGGCAGGGCGGCCAGCCTGGCTCGGTCCAGCGGCAGGTAGACGGGACGCAGCTCGCGGCGGACGTACCAGCCGTGCTCGGTTTCGATCGCGTCGCCATCGAGGGCCTGCGCCAGTCTGCGCGCCTGGGAGGCGGCATCCACCGGGCCCACTCCCCGCCACACCGGTCGAGGCGGGCCGTAGTTCTGGGCCGCGGCCACGACGGCGGCAATTGCACGTCGGATCTCCGGGTCGTTCTCGCCGCGCCGGTCGACACGTGCGTCGGCAAGCCGTGCACGTCGCAGGTCTTCGAGACGGCGGGTAGTCCGCGTTCCGTCCACGGGTCAGGCCGCGGCCACGGGTCGCGCAGCGGCGCTGGCAGGAGACGACAGCCCCGCCAGCAGACGGAGCGCGAGCGCCCTGGCGTCCACGTCCGGTTCCAGCCGCGGCCCGGTGCAGGCCGGGCAGCCGCTTGCGCAGCCACAACCCGCGATCAACTCGGCCGCTCCAGCCACCAGCTCGGCGTATCGGTCGAACAGACGCTCCGACAGGCCGACGCCACCGGGCACTGCCTCGTACAGGTAGATCGTGGGCGACTGGCTGTGTGGCGAACGCACCTGGCTCACGAGCCCAAGGTCGCGCGGATCGACCATCAGCAGCACCGCGGCCACTGCCTGCATCGCCCGACCAACGCCAAGCAAGGCAACGTCCAGGTCCGCTCGTCGCCATCCTTGCGCCGCCGCCCCGAGTTCGAGCCAGAAGGCGGTGGTCTGGAGTTCGATCTCGGGCAGGTGGACCGGCCCCCAGCCCAGGTTCTCGTCCGTTCCGAACTTGAGCTTCTTGAACATGCTCACCAGGCTCGAGACCATCACTTCGCCGTGGACGCGCTCGCCGCCGCTGACCGGCGTGGACGCGAACCTCTCGAGAGGCTTGAGCGTCACCGCCCGGTCGGCGTACGTGTAGTGATCCACGTCCACGTGGCGCACATAGGCCTTGCGTTCGTCCCAGTCCAGCTTGTCCACGTGGAACTGGACAGACTCGTGGATGTAGATCGCATCCTCGTGGACGAGGGTCTGGGCTGCGAAGATGTCTATCTCGCCGATGACGCGCGGTCGATCGCCCGTGGTGTCGATGATCACCACGTTCTCTTCCGCGGCCGCCCGCAAGGACACGGCCGAGGCCGGGAAGTTCTCGCTCGACCAGTACCAGCGCATATCGCCGGCCTGACGAACGTGCCCTTCTTCACCCAGGAATGCGAGGAGCGGCTCGGCCTCCATGAGCCCGAAACGTTCCCCGGGCTCGAATGGCAGCTCGAAGCAAGCCGCCTTCAGATGCCCCAGCAGGACGTGGAGGTTGTCTGGGTCGAGGCGCGCCTCCTCGGCGGGCGACGCGAGAAGGAACTCCGGGTGCGCCACGACGTAGCGGTCCACGGGTCCACCGCCCGCGATCAGCACCGAGACGCTCGTTCCGGCGCGGCGACCCGCCCGGCCCATCTGCTGCCATGTGGCGGCGATCGAGCCCGGATACCCGGCCAGGATCGAAACCTCGAGCTGGCCGACGTCCACGCCGAGCTCGAGCGCATTCGTGCTGACTACCCCCAGGACCTCGCCGTCGCGCAACCCGCGCTCCACGGCGCGACGTTCCGTGGGCAAGTAACCGCTTCGATAGCCGCGAACCCGCGAACGCGGTCCATCGCCCAGGCGCAACGCCTCGCGCAGGGTGGAGAGCATCAATTCCACGCCCACGCGCGAGCGGCCGAAGACGATCGTCTGGCGCCCCGCCCGCAAGAACGGCAGGGCCCACCGAGTGGCGAGGGCCTGCGACGAGCCCCTTGCCCCGCTGGCAGGATCGATCAGCGGCGGCTCGACGAGAAGAACGTGCCGCTCGCCGGACGGTGCGCCGTTGCGATCCACGAGCCGGGGCTGCCGGCCGGTGAGGGCCGCGGCCAGCTCCCTGGGGTTTCCGATCGTGGCGGAGCAGCAGACGATCACCGGATGCGAGCCGTAGTGCGCGCAGATGCGCAGCAGGCGACGAAGGACGTTGGCTACGTGGCTGCCGAACAGGCCCCGATAGGTGTGCAGTTCGTCTATGACGATGACCCGAAGTTGCTCGAACAGCTGGAACCACTTGGTGTGGTGGGGCAGGATCGCGGCGTGGAGCATGTCCGGGTTGGTCACGACGACCTGACCGGCCGAACGCACCGAAGACCGAATCGGGTTCGGCGTGTCGCCGTCGTACGTGGATGCGTTGATCTGCAGGCCCGACGCCGCGCTCAGATCGCCGAGTTCGGCTACCTGATCCTGGCCGAGGGCTTTTGTGGGGAAGAGGAAGAGAGCCCGAGCGGTTGGGTCCTCCGCTAGGCCCTGGAGCACCGGCAAGAGATAGCACAGCGTCTTGCCCGAAGCTGTGGGAGTCACGACCACGACATCTTCGCCGGCCCGTATGGCCTCGATCGCCTCGGCCTGGTGTCGATACAGACTGCGTACTCCGCGGGCAGCCAATCCGGCTTCTATGCGCGGGTCCAGCCACGCGGGGATGGGCACGACGTCCGCAGGTCTGGCCGGGACGAGGGCGTGATGCTTGACGCCCCCAGCCAGCGACGGTTCCGCCATAATCTGCTCCAGGATCCGCTCGACCCCGGCCGGTTCGTAGTAGCGCATGCCAGACCTCAAACCGAACGTACGTGCGAAACTGCGGCCCAGTCTAGCAGCGTCGGCAAGCGTGCGTCGAGGTTGACACGTCAGCTGCGCGCAGCTACGATTCAGCAATGCAAGGAGACGACCTGGACTTCGACGGAGACAACGCGGCCCCCACCGCCGGTTTGGAGTCGGCCCGCGGCATGAGGTTCACCAGACGGCGGATCGCCGTGCTCGTGGCCGGCTTCGTCGTCATCTGGCTCATGGGTGTGTTCGCCAACCAGGCCGGCGATGCGGCCGCGGCCGCAACCCAGGCCGATGCCCTTCAGGCGCGCAACAGCGCCCTGCAGCAGGATATCGACTCACTGAACGCCGAGCTCCAGCTGATCCAGGAGCCCGGCTTCATCTCTTCAGCAGCGCACGGGTACATGCTCGGTCTGCCGGGCGAGGTCCCTTTCACCATCGACAGCACTGTCCCGGCGCCTTCCGCGAACGCGCCCGGCTCGGTCGGCATCGTGCCCGAGACCACCAGGGCGTCGACCAGCGCGCTGGACGGCTGGCTCCAGGCCCTCTTCGGCGGACAGTAGAAGCCGCCGGTCGCCAATCTGCATGCGACCGAGGCTATCCGGCGCCGGCCCGACCGGCACGAAACGGTTGCGGGCATCGTTGCGAAGCCCAGGTATCGGGGGAGTCATTGTTGGTAGCTGGGGTTGGATTTGAACCAACGACCTAGCGATTATGAGCCGCTTGCTCTGCCACTGAGCTACCCAGCCGCGAGCACGGAGTGTGCCACAGGCCCGGACGGGCTGTCCACCCGGCCCTGCTGCCTGGGCCCTCGCCCCGGCCGGTTTCCGATTCAGTTCGGGCCATACGTCGCGCATCTCGCGACTCCAACCGCCGGACGCGCCGACCTGCCCCCTTGCGCGAGCGCAGAGGCCCTCCGGCGTATACTGCTGCTCCGGCACGCACCGCCGTCACCTCCTGGAGGCTCCGCCTAACTTGAACTCACGATTCCTTCGCAACGGGATGATCATGGTCGTCCTTGTTGTGGTTACCGGCGCCCTGCTCTACGCCCTCATCCAGCCGGCGGCATCCGGCACTCATTCGCTGACTGCGTTCGAGCAGGCCGTAAAGGCCGGCCAGGTCAAGTCGGTCACCCGCACAGACACGACGCTGAACGTCACCGAGAACGGTGGCGCGACGTACACCGTCCAGTCGGACAATCCCGCAATCGGCGACCAGAAGGTCATCGAGGACTGGCTGATCGCGGCCGGCAAGGACCCCTACAGCGTCGCATACACGCCCGTCCCTGCGGCAGACACGGGCTGGATCGTCCTCCTGATCACCACCGGCCTGCCCATCTTGATCATCATCCTGTTCATCGTCTTCTTCATGCGCCAGGCCCAGGGAACCAACAACCAGGCCCTGAGCTTCGGCAAGAGCCGGGCGCGCATGTTCCTCGGCAACAAGACTGTGGTCACATTTGCCGACGTTGCCGGCGTTGACGAGGCAAAGACAGACCTCCAGGAGGTCGTCGAATTCCTCAAATACCCGGAGAAGTTCAACACGCTGGGCGCTCGAATCCCGCGCGGAGTGCTTCTCGTCGGCCCTCCCGGCACCGGCAAGACGCTGCTGGCCCGTGCCGTCGCGGGTGAGGCAGGCGTGCCCTTCTTCTCGATCTCCGGCTCCGAGTTCGTCGAGATGTTCGTCGGCGTCGGCGCAAGCCGCGTCCGCGACCTGTTCGATCAGGCCAAGCGGAACTCGCCCTGCATCGTCTTCGTCGACGAGATCGACGCCGTCGGACGCCAGCGCGGCGCCGGCCTTGGCGGCTCCCACGACGAGCGCGAGCAGACCCTCAACCAGATCCTCGTCGAGATGGACGGCTTCGACACGAACACCAACGTGATCGTCGTCGCGGCCACAAACCGCCCCGACGTCCTCGACCCGGCCCTGCTTCGTCCCGGCCGCTTCGACCGCCAGGTCATCCTCGACCGTCCCGACCTGCGCGGTCGCGTTGCGATCCTCAAGGTCCACACCAAGGGCAAGCCGCTCGACAAGGCCGTGGATAGCGAGAACCTCGCGCGGCAGTCGGCAGGCATGTCGGGTGCAGACCTCGCCAACCTCGTCAACGAGGCCGCCATCCTGGCTGCCCGGCGCAACCGCAAGGTCATCGGTCAGGCTGAGTTCAACGAGGCCCTCGAGCGCATCATCGCCGGCCCGGAGAGGAAGAGCCGGCTCATCTCCGACGCGGAGAAGCGCATCATCGCCATCCACGAAGGCGGCCACGCAGTCGTCCAGCGGATACTGCCCAAGTGCGACCCCGTCCACAAGGTGACGATCATCAGCCGCGGCATGGCCCTCGGCTACACGATGGCGATGCCCATGGAGGACCGCTACCTCCAGTCCAAGACCGAGTTCGAGGACAAGGTCGCGGGTTTGCTGGCAGGCAACGCTTCGGAGCGGCTCGTCTTCGGCGACACCACCACGGGCGCTTCGAACGACATCGAGAAGGCCACCGATCTGGCCCGCCGGATGGTGACCGAGTGGGGCATGAGCGACAAGCTCGGCCCGCTCGCCTTCGGCAAGCGCGACGAGATGATCTTCCTCGGGCGCGAGATCGGCGAGCAGCGCAACTATTCGGACGACGTCGCTAAGTTGATCGACGAGGAAGTCCGCGCCATCGTCGAGAAGGGCTACGCACGGGCGACGCAAGTGCTGACCGAGAATCGCCAGAGGCTCCTGACGCTGGCGGACAAGCTCATTGCCGAGGAGACCGTTGAGAGCGAGGAATTCGAGTCGCTCTTCAGCGATCTGCCTCCCAAGGTGGACCTGCACGGCGCGCTGCCCAAGGGATTCTCCCCGGGTGCTCCGATGGCCGACAGCCCCTCCTCAAAGCCCAGCGTGGCCCCGCCATCCGCCTCGCCGAGCCCCAACCCCAGCCCCTCCTGATCAAGAACGGGTGAGCGCGACCACCGGGGCGTCGAGGCAATCGAACATTTTGGGCCGCAGCCGGAGAGCCCGATGACCGACGCACAAAGCCAGGGCGTGGCGGGTGACGAAGAGCTGGTAAGTTACCTCGATCGAACGCGAGAGCGCCGGCTCGAGTCTTTCAAGGCACTGCTGCGGATCCCCAGCATCTCCGGCATCCCGGCCCATGCCGCCGACTGTCGCGCCGCCGCCGAGTTCGTTGCCGCCGACATGAGAGCGATCGGCCTCGAGCACGTCGAGATCTCCGAGACGGGCGGCCATCCCGTCGTCTACGGCGACTGGCTCGCGGCCGCGGGCCGGCCGACGATCCTCGTCTACGCTCACTATGACGTTCAGCCCGTCGACCCTCTCGACCTCTGGGAGTCGCCTCCTTTCGAGCCCGTGGTACGCGACGGCCGGATACTCGCCCGCGGCGCCTCGGACGACAAGGGCCAGCTCCACATGCACCTGCGCGCTATCGAAGCCCTCCTGGCAACGCATGGCAAGCTGCCGGTGAACCTCAAGGTCATCTTCGAGGGCGAGGAGGAATCTAGCTCGGTTCACCTGGACGCCTGGCTCGAAGCCAATCGCGAGAAGCTGAAGTCGGACTTCGCCGTCATCTCCGACACGAGCTTCTTCGAGGGCAACCTGCCTTCCATCACCGTCAGCCTTCGCGGCCTGGTGTACATCCAGCTCGATGTCTTCGGGAGCCGCGTCGATCTCCATTCCGGTGCCTACGGCGGTGCCGTCGAGAACCCGGTCAACGTCCTGTGTCAGATCGTGGCCGCGCTCAAGCGACCCGATGGGCGGGTGAGCGTGCCGGGCTTCTACGATGACGTGGCCGAACCCAGCCACCTCGACCAACAGGCACTCGCCCGACTGCCCTTCGACGAGGACGCGTACCGCGACTCGATCGGCGTCCCGGCCCTCATCGGCGAGCCCGGCTATACCGTCCTCGAACGCCTCGGCATGAGGCCCACTCTGGATGTCAACGGCATATGGGGCGGCTTCGAAGGCGAGGGTCCCAAGACCATCATCCCTGCCCACGCTCATGCCAAGATCAGCTGCCGTCTGGTCGCCAACCAGGACCCGGAGCAGGTATTCCAACTCGTAGCCGGCTACATCGCAAAGCTCGCCCCGAGAACTGTCCGCTATACGATCCAACGGCTCGGCGATGGCATGCCGAGCCTGACTCCGATCGACCACCCCGCAACACTGGCCGCGGCGAGAGCCCTCGAGGCGACCTTCGGCGCCGCTCCGCTCTATGTGCGCGAGGGTGGCTCCATCCCTGTCTGTGCTAGCTTCGAGGGAATCCTGGGCCTCAAGACGGTTCTGCTCGGCTTCGCCCCGCCCGATGGGCAGTTCCACGCTCCGAACGAGTGGATGTCGATGACCAACTACGAGACGGGCATTCGAACGATTGCGAGGTATTGGGCAGAAGTGGCTGGTATCGAGCGTTGACGAACTCTCGGCCACGTACCGGACGTTGCTCGGTGGGCATCGTCCTAGCCTGGACTACACCAAATGGGGGAGGGGCCGTGGGCGGTCCGGATGGATGCCACGCTCCCCGGTCCGCTGCTACCATGCCGAACGTTCGGCTCCGACATGGACTCGGCAGGAGAGTTGCGTGACCACTACCGATCGCCCGCAGGACCCGGAGGCCAGCCCGGAGCAGCGGACCTGGCGCCTCGATACCGACAACGGAAGCATGGTTCCGCGGTCTGCTCTCGACGTGCTGGTCGATCTCAACGACAACATGGCGACCGGGCGGATGGGGGAATACCAGCCGGTTCCGCTCGGCTTCGGCATGCTCGACAAGACGATCGGTGGCGGGCTTCGAGCCGGCGAGCTGCTTCTCATCGGCGGGGCGCAGGGCACCGGCAAGACGACTATGGCCCTCCAGATGGGGCGCAACGTCGCTTCGAGCGGCCAGGCGAACGTGCTGTATGTGTGCTTCGAGCATGACGAGCAGTACCTCCTCAACAGGCTCGTTTCGCTCGAGTCCGCGCTCGCCCATCTGCCCCAGAAGACCGGCGCAATCAAGATCCAGGACGTGCGCCGCGAGATTCTCGCCTCATGGATGGCCGAGGGCACGGGGGGAGCCGGGCTGACTGCCAATCCTCGGCTACGGCCCAGCCTGGATCGAATCGCCCGTTACGGCCAGAACCTCTTCCTCCTGCGTGGCTCCCAGGCGGCCAGCACCGTCGACAACATTCGCAAGCTCGTCCAGCAGCATCGCCAGCTTTCGGGCGATCGGCGGCTGCTGCTCGTGGTCGACTACCTCCAAAAGGTCCCGATGCATCCGGAGCCGGACACGGAATCCGAAAAGATCACTTCCGTGGTGAGCGGCCTCAAGGACATCGCCCTCTCCGAGGAAGCGGCGGTCATCGCGATCGTTGCCGCCGACAAGGAAGGCCTCAAGGCTCAACGGCTGCGCAACTTCCACCTGCGAGGCTCTTCGGCGATCAACTACGAAGCCGACATCATCCTGATCGTCAACGAGAAGTACCGCATCGTCGCCAAGGTCAACATCGAATTCAATCCCTATCAGGCGCAGCGATTCCGCGACTGGGTGGTCCTGTCAGTGGAGAAGAACCGCGGCGGCTTGGACAACATCGACCTTGAGTTCGAGAAGCATTTCGAGTACTCGTGCTTCGATCCGAACGGCCGCTCGGTGCAGGAGAAGCTCATCGAGGAGCGTCTTTACAACGACTGACGTGCGGGAGAGCAAGCCCATGCAATGGCGCAGCCGCGGGCGGGAGCGTGACTTCCGACGCCCCGAGGACGATCCACCCGGCACGAGCCGGCTTTTCGTCGCGGTTCCCGTGGAAGCCGCTGTGAGAGCGGCAGTCGGGGATCTCATGGAGCGGATCGCAGGCGCCTCGATCGACGAGCGCGCGCCGGGACAGCCTCGCTGGGTGCGAGTCGAAGGGCTGCATCTCACGTTGCGCTTCCTTGGCGCGACACCCGACGTGCGTCAGGTAGAGCTGGCCGGGGCGATCGCCGAGGCAGCGCGTATCGTCTCTCCGTTCTGCGTGACCCTCTCCGGCGGCGGCGCATTCCCCAACCAGCAGCGACCACGCGTCCTGTGGCTCGGCATCGTAGAGGGAGAGCCCGAGCTGCAAGCGCTGGCGCACCATGTCAGCGACCAGTTGCAGCAGTTCGGCTGGGCTCCGGATAACCGGCCGCTCCAAGCCCACCTGACGCTGGCACGCACCGATGGCGTCCCGGGCGCCGACGACGTCGCCCGCCGCCTCATCGCCGCGGCGCAGGACCTGAGCCTCTCCTGGACGTCAGATCGCCTCGTGCTCTACAAGAGCGTGCACGGCCGTGGCCCTTCCAGATACGAGGCCATTTCGGAGGCGGCGTTCGGCCGGGATTAGCTGTCGGGTCTGCCGTCGCGGCAGCGGCAGCGACCGCGGCACTGGAGCGGATCAGCGGGCAGGTCACGGCCCTTTCCGGAGCCGTCGCCTTGCACCACTCGCCTCGGAGCCGCTAGTCTTGCACCACCACGGCCGTTGTGGGGCGTGCGGTGGTACCGAAACAATTCAGGTCGCCGGCACACCGGCGGGAGGAGTCGCATGGTCGAGCGCACCCGTTTCATGCTGGACGAGGACAAGATCCCTCGCGCCTGGTACAACATCGCCGCCGACCTGCCGCCCGGGGTCGAGCAGGCGCCGCCCCTCCACCCAATGACGCACCAGCCCCTGACCCCGCCCGACCTCGCGCCCCTTTTCCCAATGGCGCTGATCATGCAGGAAGTCTCCACTGAACGCGACATCGAGATCCCCGATCCGGTACGCGACGCCTATACGCTCTATCGTCCCAGCCCTCTGGCGCGAGCCCGACGGCTCGAGAAAGCTCTCGACACTCCCGCCCACATCTATTTCAAGTACGAGGGCCTGAGCCCCGCAGGTAGCCACAAGCCCAACACCGCCATCCCTCAGGCCTTCTACAACAAGGAAGAGGGCATCAAGCGCATCGCGACCGAGACCGGCGCGGGCCAGTGGGGTAGCGCCCTGGCCGCAGCCGGAGCGATGTTCGGTATCGAGATCAAGGTCTACATGGTGCGGGCCAGCTATGACCAGAAGCCGTACCGCCGCATCCTCATGGAGACCTACGGCGCCAGCGTCGTGGCCAGCCCCAGCATGGATACCGACGCCGGACGCGCCATCCTGGCACAGCACCCCGACAGCCCCGGCTCGCTTGGCATGGCCATCAGCGAGGCCGTAGAGGACGCGATGAAGAGGGAAGACACGCACTACTCCCTCGGCTCGGTCCTCAACCACGTGATGCTCCATCAAACGGTGATCGGCCAGGAGTCGATCCTGCAGATGGAAATGGCCGGCGAGGAGCCGGACGTCATCATCGCGTGCGCAGGCGGTGGCTCCAACTTCGCCGGCCTCTCCTTCCCGTGGCTCGGCCGGACACTCCGGGGCGGGCGCAAGTACCAGGTCATCGCCGTCGAGCCTGAGGCCGCGCCCAGCCTCACCCGCGGCAGGTACATGTACGACTACGGCGACACCGCCAAGATGGCGCCTGTCGTCAAGATGTTCACGCTGGGCCACGACTTCGTGCCGGAGCCGATCCACGCCGGCGGGCTGCGCTACCATGGCATGTCGCCGCAGGTCAGCCTCCTCAAGGAGCATGGCTTCATCGAGGCTCGCAGCGTGCACCAGATCCCGTGCTTCCAGGCCGGGGTCCTGTTCGCCCGAACCGAAGGGATCCTCCCCGCGCCGGAATCGACCCACGCTATCCGGGCAGCCATCGACGTGGCCCTGGACGCCAAGAAGACCGGCGAGAGCAAGGTCATCCTTTTCAACCTGTCGGGCCACGGCCATTTCGATCTGACCTCGTACGAGGCCTACCTGTCGGGCAAGCTCGAGGATTACGAGTACCCGGCCAAGGAAGTCGCAGAGGCTCTCTCACACGCCGGCTGAAGCCTCGGTTTTCGCCACACAAGAAGAGCCGCGCCGGAAGGCGCGGCTCTTCTGATTCATCTTTCGAAGGCAGCCGATCGCTGGAGGAGGAGGTAGCGACCGGCAGGGAAGAACACCAGACGGGCATTGAGCGGGCTGCCCCGCGAGAGCGGAGCGACCTGCCGGCCGATCGCCTGCCCGAGCGATCGGGGTGTTCGCCGTATCGGTCGAACGATCTCAATCATTGCCGGTCGCCCGGCGTGAGACATCCCAAATCCAACATATTCTTGATCAGTCGTTCGGGTCTGGGGCATGGGCGCAACACGAACGCATACCAAACCCGATTGCAATGACGTAGCATCCGGGCATGCCACGACTCGCGTGCTTCATTTGCGGCCGGACCGTGTGGGCAACGGTCGCGCTAGCTCAGTTGTTCGCGGAGGAACGGCGCTGTCCGCGCTGCGGCGCCTCGCTCCACGAGGATCGTCGGGATTTAGAGCGACGCGTCTCCCTCCGACGCCAGGGTCGTGTGAGCATGCCGCTGAACGGGCCGGAGCGACGCAAGAAGGCGGAGCGCCGGGCCGGGCAGCGTCGCCGGATCATCTGACTAGAAGAGACTGTCCTCGGAACGTGGCGGCTCGACCAGTCGATTCCGGAGGGCGAACGCGACAGCCTCGAGCTTCGAATGGACCCGAAGCTTGCCCATGATGTTCTGGACGTGGGTCCGGAGTGTGTTCGGCGCGATGTACAGACGCTCGCAGATCTCCGGCGTGGCCAGCCCCTCGGTGAGAGCCTTGAGGACTTCGAGTTCGCGGGGAGTGAGCGGCTCGATCTGGCGGCGCTCGGTGCCGCGTTCACGGGCGGCGGCAACGCGCTGGGCGATCCCCACGATCACCGACCGGGGGAGCAGCGTCTCGCCAGCGTACGCAGCTCGGACGGCACTTACGACCTCATCGATAGCGCGGTCTTTGGTGAGATAGCCGTCGGCGCCGGCCTGGATCGACTCGAGGACGGTCTCGTCGTCGGTCAGCGCCGTAAGCATCACGACACGAGCAGCCGGCCATCGGGCCTTGATCGCCCGCGTGGCTTCGGCGCCCGTGCCATCGGGCAGCCGATAGTCCATCAGAACGACGTCGAGCCGTTCGCGGGCCATGGCCTTGGCCTCGGCGACGCTGCCCGCGACGCCCGCGACGATGATGTCCGGCTCGCGGCTGAGCATTTGGGACAGCGCACCGGTAAGTAGCTGGTGATCGTCCACGAGCAAAACCCGGATGGGTCGGTTCTCGCCTGACGAGTCGAACATGTTCTTGTCCCCTTGAGAACCAGATGCAACCGGGTTCTTTTAGCATCGATTGCCAGTGTTGAATACCCGGAGCGCCAAGCGACATTCTAGTCGAGCTTTTGGGTGCTGCGTACTGACTACATTCGAATATGACCGGCATATTCGCGTCGTAGCACCGCCGGGAGACGGCTAGATGCCACGTGGGGCGTCTTCTCGGGCCATGTCGGTCCCTCTCGGGCTCCATAATTGCAGGGTGAGAGTCACGATCCTCGGTTTCGGGCTGATAGGCGGCTCCGTAGCGCGCGCCCTCCGGCAGCGCGACACCGAAGCCACCGAACCCTGGCGAATCGCTGCCTGGAGCCGGACCCCCGCCCCGGTTGAGCAGGCCGTTCGCGACGGCGTTGTCGACGTGTCCGCAGAGACACTCGAGGCCGCACTGGATGGTGCCGATCTGGTCCTTCTGGCCGCCCCGCCCCTGGCAAGCCTGGATCTACTCGACCGGATTGGCGGGCCATTGCGAAACGCCGTCGGCGACGCCACGGTGACGGACGCGGTCAGTGTCAAGGCCGAGGTGCTCGCCCAAGCCAATCGGCTGCGGCTGCATTTCGTTGGCGGGCACCCCATGGCGGGTCGCGAACTGAGCGGCTACACCGCGGCACTCCCGGACTTGTACGCAGGCAGACCTTGGGTTACGGTGCCCGGAACGGAAGCGCGGCCCATCGACGTCGAGCGTGTGCAGAGGCTGATCGCAGGCTGCGGCGCCGTCGAAGTATCCACGACCGCCGAAGCCCACGACGCTGCCGTGGCGGCGATCAGCCACATGCCACTGGTGGTCTCGGCAGCGCTCGTCGAGGCCGTAGCCGGGCGACCGGGAGAGCCGCCGCGGCTCGATTGGCCACTGGCCCAGAAGCTGGCCGCAACGGGGTGGGCGAGCATGACGCGCCTGGCCCGTGGGGAACCCGGTATGGGGGCCGGCATCGCCGTGACCAATGCCGCCGCGATCGCCGAACAACTCAGGGAGATGCGGACGGTGCTGGACGAGTGGATCGCCGAGCTAGAAGCCGCCGATGGGCCCGACGCGAACCGACTCCGCGATCACTTCGCGGCCGCTCGACTGCGGCTCGAGCAGGAATAGGTCGCATGAACAGCCCGGACGAGCTCGTCTACGCCGTTCCCCGAGACGTCCTCCTGGCCGGAGTCCCCGGCTGGCGTGGCGTATGGACGGGCGAAACCAGCGCGGTACTGCGCCGGATCAGAGGCGACGGAGCCTACTTCCCTCGTCCTGCGGCGGAAGTCGATCCAGCGCTCAAGCAGATCATCCCGTATCTGGTGCTCCGCGACGGGGACCGCATCTTCCTCATGAAGCGGACGCGAGCAGGCGGCGATTCCCGGCTCCACGACCACTACAGCATCGGGGTCGGCGGCCACATGAACCCCGGCGACGACTCGGTGCTGGCCGGCCTGGGGCGTGAGTGGCGCGAAGAGCTCGAGGCCGACTTCGTGCCCGAATTCAGGTTTCTCGGCCTTCTCAACGACGACACCGTCGAGGTGGGTATTCACCACCTCGGCCTCGTCTATGGCGCCGATGCTGCCGGGCGGGCTGTCGCCGTGCGCGAAACGCACAAGCTCAGCGGATCGTTCGAGACGGTCGAGGTAGTGCAGGCCGTCTACGATCGCATGGAGACGTGGAGCCAGCTCGTTCTCGACGCGCTGCTCGCCGAGCCCGATCCGCCTGCCCTTACGTCCTAGCGCCCCTTTCCGATGGTCCAAATGAAGCGAACTTCCGAGCCCCGCTACGAGTCTCACCCATGAGCGACCACTCTGGTCCGCCAAGAGAGCGCGGG
>Ga0209638_1000109_pt1 | contig 51877 bp, 54 predicted proteins | sample BarGraNGADG00211_FD_184490 | JGI IMG/M metagenome (GOLD analysis project Ga0209638, IMG submission 184490) | Arctic peat soil microbial communities from Barrow, Alaska - Barrow Graham LP Ref core NGADG0002-211 (SPAdes) (version 2) | ecosystem: Environmental > Terrestrial > Soil > Wetlands > Peat... | reverse complement strand
CTCCAAGGCAAGCCCGTACCGCGGGAAGGTCGATGTCATCTTCTCCGACGAGCTGCTCAAGGACGGCCACTCGTACTATGTGCGGGTGAACGACGACACCCGGAACCCGAGAATCGTCAGGGTGTTCCGCGAACTCCCCAAGTAGGGTCGTGGTCCCGAACTAGGTGTTTCTACGTATGAAACACATGGTATTCACGGCTTCCGAGCGTCTGACCGATGCCAGACGTGAAAACACCACCCATTCACGCCGTCGAGCCCCCAAAACCCGAGAATGATCCCTATAGCACCTTCCCCGATTCCGCGGGCTGATTTGGCCGCCGTTTGAATCCCGGTTAGGCCCATCCCCTAGCCTCAAAGTCGCTTTCGCCCCTCGGGAACCCGGCAACTCCTGGACCCCATTGCCCACGGGCGGTGGGGTTCGTCGCTGCCGGGTCTTGACATCTCCACAGGCTGTATAGACTTCATCGTGAAATGTGGCGGGGGAAGCGCGCTACGCGAAGGGGGAAGTCGAGTGATCAAGATCATTAGGAGCAACACCCGCACGGTGGTCACCGCTCCCGTGCCGCCGGAGGAAACCTGGCACGACCTGGAGCGCTCCGTGGTCGGCTTGGTATTGGTGCTGTCCGACTTGGATGAGGACATCCGGAAGCAGCTCTGCGAGGACGGGGAGGCCGTCGTCAGTCTGGAGATGATTCCGAGCGTCCGGGATTTCCTCCTGGACATCCTCCACGAGCGCTTCTGGAACCACAACGACGACTTCGCAGAGTCCCGTCGGACCTTCCTGGCCAAGGTCGGCGACCGGAAGCGCCTCAAGATCCGTATGACCCCCGTGGAGGAAGCCGAATCCGACACGGAGGACGGAAAGCGCGAGTGGAACCTCACGCTCTACGCTGGCAACAGCCGACTCGCCATCCGCCCGATGAAGAGCTTCGCTGCGATGGCCGACTTCCACGCTGCCTGCTGGCTCTTCCACCGCCACGGCATCCGAACCCGGGAGATGTGGAGAACGCTGGAGACCGTGCTACCCGGGTTCCAGGACTGGGTCGACTCCGGGGACGATGACGAGGACGACGACTAGACTCGGCGGATCCGATCCCGATCGGACCGGAGACTACGGCGTTGTTCCTGCGGCACCCCGTCCGACGGCGCCGCGCACCCCGCGAGCGTTGTATGTCTTTCGCTCCCACCGACCCGAGGAATGGCCTCCCCGCCGTCACCGCCGAAGGAGCGTCCCACCCGCCGATCTAGCACAGCGTTTAGCACAGTCGCCGGTTTGGCAGGGTCATCTCATCATCACCAAGCCCGTGACCTGCCCGCATCCTGCTGACGGAACCGTCGGGTGGCGAAATGTATGTCGGGTTGGAGACACTACATACAATCGGCGGCAACCTCGATACCCCGTTCGACCTGGTGTTTCTCTGTGCGCCAGCCGTCGAGAGGAACCCGGCGGAGTCGGTTTAGCAGTCCCGCCTCACAATCAACCAAGCGCTCGACGAGACCGACCACCAATGGCCGAGGAGTAGACCGGCGACTTCCGTCTCTCTCCGACTGCCGCCGCTCTTCCTACCCGCTGTTCAGCCGTGGTAGAGCGGTGCCGATACATACATCACCGGGACCAGGGCGAGGGGAAAGGCCAAGACGTTGTCGGTCACATCGGCGATGGTGGACTCACAGACCAGAGCTCTTCGGGCGGGAGTCCTGTCGCGAATCGGTCTCGTGACGAGCGTCGAGCTCGCCCAGTGCATTCTCGCCACGGACGCCGCCGCGTACCGTGACAATTTGGACTACTCGGCACGCAGAAACCCGAGGGGTGCACACGTGTAGCCGGTGCGGGACTGCCCTGCCGGTTCGCGCCGGCGATGTTCTCTCAATTGTTCACGGAGTTGGACGCTACCTTGACTATGCCGGATCGCTGAACTGCTCCTCCGGGCGTCCGGAGAGTGCTGTACAGCGTCATTTGCCGTGCGGTGAGTTCACACGCGGTCGCCTCTCCCCTCATCCGAAATCGGGTGACAGTCCATGGCGACCATCGGCATCCGGGCCCAGAAGAACTCCGCTGGCTACGACGAGAACTCGAAGTGGTCCTCGCGGAAGAGGCGGACACACGCTTCCGCGACCCACGCGTCGTAGAGCGACCCGGCGCCACGCTCGATCTCGGCCAAAGCCGCCTTGATCCCGAGCGTGGGTCGATAGGGGCGGTGCGACATCATCGCCTCGACGACGTCGGCCACGGCGAGCACCTTGGCTCCCAGAAGCGTCTGGTCGCCCGTAAGCCCAAGGGGATACCCGGAGCCATCGCAGCGCTCGTGATGCTGGTGGATCATGTCAGCGATCGGCTCTGCCATGTTCGCGGAGACGGCGAGCCTGTATCCCGCTTCCGCGTGGCCCTTGACGAGCGTGAGCTCGATCGGCGACAACGCACCCGGCTTGGAAAGGATCTCGCTCGGGATCCCGGCCTTGCCCATGTCGTGCAGCAGCCCGGCCACTCGGATATCGTCGACCTCGTGACCGGACATCCCAAGTCGCTCAGCCATCCTGACCGCGAGTTCGCTGACACGCCGCTGATGGCCGGCGGTGTAGGGGTCACGCAGCTCGACGATGTTGCCGGCGATGTCGATCGCCGAGGTGAGCGTTCGCTCGATGCGCTCCGCCTGCCGGGCCGCCAGCTCCCTAGCCGCCTTGTCCGCCGTGATGTCCGCGGTGACGGTGATCGTGCGCCAGTCGGAGATGGCGATCGGCGTTGCACGCACGTCGACCCAGACGACCTGGCCGTCTTCCTTCACGACGCCGGTCTCGACCTCGACGGCCCTTCCCTCACGCGCCGCCCGTGCGCTCGCGAACCCGTCCGGTGAGAGCGGATCGCCGTTCCCGTCCAGACAGGTCCGTGCGAAATAGGCGCCCTCGCCCAGCTCCTCCCCGGTGAGGCCCACGATCCGTTCAAGCGCGGGATTCGCGTAGGTGACGCGGTTGTCGGCGTCGAGTACCGAGACTCCCACCGGGAGGAGCTCGAAGAGGGCCTTGAGCTTCGCTTCGCTCTCCTGCAGCCGCTCTGTAGCGACCCTCTGCTCGGTGACGTCGTCCGTCGACCCGAGGATCTGCGTGACGACGCCCATATCGTCACGGGCAAACGGGATGTCCCGGCTGTGAAACCATCTCCACTCGCCGTCTGCGCGCTTCATGCGGTAGTCGATCTCCAGCACACGGTCGTCGCCCGGAGGGAGTGTGTGCAGACGCTCGTGGTGCTCCGCGACGAGCTGGGCATCGTCGGGATGCAGGATGTGCTCGAAAAGAGCCGACCTGAAGGCGACGATCTGCTCCGAGGAATAGCCGAGGAACTCGGCGACCTCGCGGTTCGTGTAGACGTTGCGGTTCTCGACCACGTCGTAGATGTAGATGAGGTTGGGGCTCGTGTCGAGCAGACGCCCTCGGAAGCGCTCGCTGGCGGTCAGCGCTTCCTCGGCCCGCTTGCGTTCGGTGATGTCGACGATGACGTCGAGGTTGTAGTCAGGAGTCCCGTCCTCCTTGCGGATCAGAACGATGTTGAGGTGTACCCAGATGATCGAACCATCCGTGCGAAGATAGCGTTTGTCAGCAGCATAGGTGTCCTGTTCGCCCGCCGCCATCCTTTGGAGCCCTCTCACGTTCTCCTCGACATCATCGGGATGGCTGAGGGCGAGAAACGTGGTAGCCATCAGCTCCTCGCGACTGTACCCGAGCATGTCGCACAGACGCTGATTGACCCTCAGCCACGTACCGTCGGTACTGTTGACGTGCGCGATCCCGACACCCGCGTGTTCGAACGTGTCTCGGAAGAACTTCTCCGCACGGAGCCGCTCCTGCTCCGCCTGCTTGCGGTCGGAGATGTCGTGAGCCGTGATGGAGATCGCAGCGGCGTTGCCTGCGTCGTCAAGGATCGGGAACAGGGTGAGCGCCACATCGATCAGGCTGCCGTCTTTGCGCAGGCACTGTGTCTCGAACTGCTCGATCGGCTCTCCCCGGCTTAGGCGCTTGGTAAGCTTCCTCGACGCGCCCCTGCCTCCCGGCGGCACAAGCACTTCCATGTTGGTCCCGACGATCTCCTCCGCCGCATATCCGTACAGTGCCTCGGCCGCGGGGTTCCAGTTCATGACCATCTCGTGCAAGTCCTTCGTGAATATGGCGTCGGGCGACGACGTGATGATGGCGGCTAGCAAGGCCGCCTGCTCGTGCGCCTTCTTCAACTCGGTGATGTCGCGCAGTACCACTTCGGTGGCGGGCATGCCCTGGTCCAGCAAGGGCGCGGCCGCGATGTCCACGTCCACGAGCGTGCCATCGAGCCGCACGATCTGCGCTTCGACGAACGGAACGGTCGCACTGGTGGCCTCGCGGATGGGTCCGCGGACGAGTTTCTGGGAGTCGGGGTGGAACAGATCCAGGGCCGACCGGCCGATCAGCTCCTCGGGAGAGGAGACCCCGAACAGCTCCACGCACGCCGTGTTGACGAGAACGACCTCGTCGTCGTCCTTGTCGCTGCGGCAAACGAGGACCGCCAAAGGCGAGCCCTCGGCCAACGCACGGTAGCGCGCCTCGCTCTCCGCCAGTTCTTGCTCTGCGTGCTTGCGCTCGGTGATGTCCTGATTGTTTCTCACTGATCCCGCCCCTCAGCGGACTCTACTCGCGCCGAACCGGCATCCAGTTCTCGCAGCCAAACAGTGGATCCCCCCAGAACATGAGTATACCCCCCCGAAACGGGATGAGAGTGCGCCCGGGCGGCTCGCTGGCGTCCTAGCATCCCCTCCCTGATGCTTCTCCATTTGGGCACGACTCCGCGGGACCAAGCGAAGGTAGTTGAGCAGCCGAGCTCAACGATCACAAGGACACAGCTACAATGGCGGCGCTCAACGGCTCCGGGGAGAAGCGGTGAAGCAACGAAGCATGGCGATAGCTTTTCTGGCAGCGGTCTCCGTGATGACCGCCCTAGTGGGCTGCGCTCCTCCGACGGCAACGAACCCCGGCCCCACGCCCACTCGGAGACCCGCCGTGGAGCTGGCGACCACCACCCCGCTACCCCCGACCGGATCGCCGCCACCTCGTTCATCGACGCCGACCGCGGCTGGGCCGTGGGAGAGGCCGCCGACGGTGAAGGAAGTCTGGTCCAGCACACCACCGATGGCGGCCGGACCTGGAAGATCCTCTACGCCGATGGCGCCGGCTTCCCGCTCACTGATGTCTGCTTCACCGATGCGCTCCACGGCTGGGCGGTTTCCAGCAGCGGCACCCTCGTGGGCTTCATCATCGCCACCACCGACGGCGGAAGAACCTGGGTGGAGCAGTTCGGGGCGGGACCGATGGAGTCCGTGGAGTTCACCGACAACCTCCACGGGGTGGTCCGGGGTCTGGATGGCGACAGCCCCCAGCGACCCATCACGCTCATCACCAGCGACGGCGGGAGAACCTGGAGCGTGCCACCGGAGAAGTAGATCCTAGCCCGCTGGGACCGATTCCTTTCCAGCATTCTTTCCAGCAGCACAGCCTGTAATCCCCCGTTTGGACGCCCATTCGCAGAACTCACGAGACTTCGAATCAGTGAACCGGAGACTTCGAGGCCACCAAATCGCCTGTAAGTCCTTGAAATCGGGGGGATGGGTGCTACTGTCCAAATGAAACCCGACGATGGAGGTTGCGGATGGGCGGCAAGACCGGTCGACCAAGGAAGACCCCCCAACCGCAAGGCCTCGATGACCGAATCTACTGGAAGAACAACAGCTACCACCTGAGCTTCTGGAATCCGGTGGAGAAGCGGAACCAGAGCCAGGTCGTCTACAAGGGTGTCCCCAAGGACAAGCTGCGGGACCCCGACATCATCAAGGCCACCAACGAAGCGGCCCGCAAGAAGCTCCTCGAAGTGAACGGACCCGTCGGTCGAGTCGCTCCCGACAAGGTCCTGGTGCCCGCCGGCTGGGTGAACTTCATCGCCAACAAAAAGAACCGGAACAAACAGCACCTCAAGGCCAGCACCAAAGCCGATTACGAGAGTGTATATCGCAACTACATCGGTCCCATCTTCCAGAACCTCACCGTGGACGAGATAGGTGAATGGCTCCCCGGTCCCCAGAAGACCCGCCTCGAAGTCTGGGTCGACACCATTGATGCGCAGACCTTCGAGGGAACCCGCGAGGAGCTCAAGGCGAAGAACGAGCAGCAGAAGAAGGACAAACTACCCCGCCTACTCAGCGCCAAGCGCCGGAACAACATCGTCCTGGTGATGAAGAGCTATCTGAGTTTCGCGGCCAAGAAGGCCTGGACCCCCATCAACCTGGGCGAAGACCTCCAGGTCGAGGGCTTCCAGAACCCCCACTTCACCGTGCCGACCTACGACCAACTGATGGCCCTCATCCGGGCGCTCCCGGACACGACGGTTGTGCGCACCTACAAGGAGCCGGAGCAGCCCAAGAAGGCCACCACTCCCCGCAAGGAATGGAAGGCACCCTCCACCCACCACTACTGCTACCGGCCCTTCGTCGAGATGGCGCTCTACACGGGCGGACGAGCTGGTGAGCTGGTTGCCGCCGACTGGGACGACATCGACTGGAAGCAGAAGACCATTTCCTTCCGCCGCAGCTACACCCACGGCGAGATGTCCGACAGCACCAAGGGCCACAAGGACCGCACCGTGCCGCTGCCGGACCGGGTCATCAAGCTGCTCAAGGAGTGGAAGAAGGTCTGCCCCGACAAGACCATCCTCTTTCCCAGCCCCGGCGGTGGCAGGTTCAGTGTGGACACCTTCCGCCAGCGGGAATGGAAGGATGCCACCCTAGCCGCCGGCATCCCGGAAATGCGCATCCACGATTTACGCCACAGCTACATAACCTGGTTGGTCCGGTTGAACATAAATCCACTGCTAATTCAAGCGGCGGCCGGGCATTCGAGCGCAGCTAGTACACAGATTTACTTGGATCTTGATGCCAAGGCACTCCGACCCATCGCCGAAGCCCTCAACAGACCCAAGCCCGTGGATGCGCCGACCCAGGTGGACCTCAGCGACATTCGGAACTACCTGGTTCCCAAGGAAGACCAGCCGGCAAAGAAGAAGACGAAGCCGGAACACACTCCTGGAAGTGGACCCGTCCTGGTAAAGAAGGCCAAGCCGATCAAGTAGCGGAAATTGCCCCCTTTCGGGGCCACTCCACATATCGACTCGTCGTGGTGATGTGTCCGTGTCCGCAGGAAACGCTGCTTATGGTCGTCCGCCCGGAATTGCTCACCGATTTCCCAGCGTCCGGAGCTCCGGAGCCAGCGGCACCGTGTCCAAATCTCCGTCCAAAACCCCAAGACATTTGGAGGGACATTTGGACAAATGGCACTTTCGGACCGAAACAGAGCCTCTTCGCCGAGTCTCGCTAGTCCCATTCCGACCGGAGACTTCGGACTTCCCAACTGCTGTCTGTCAGTCGGAACCGACCGTTCTCCCAGCTCAGAGGCCTAGAAGCGGGCCCGAACACACAAGAAAGGCCCGGAACCTTGTGAGTTCCGGGCCTCCATGTGCTTTGGTAGCGGGGGCCGGATTCGAACCGACGACCTTCGGGTTATGAGCCCGACGAGCTACCAGACTGCTCCACCCCGCAATATGTTGTTCCGCCGCGAGCGGCGACCACGAACAATAGCATCACGCGCTTGAGACGACAACCCATCTCAGCTCCTGATTGTATTCCCCGCCCACATCAGCAAGCGTCGAGCATCATCTACCAGCCGCCGCGTCCGCGTTGCAGAACTTTCCACTTCCCGATATACTGCGCATATGTCCCATTCAACTACGCATATGTCCAATCCAGTGGAGCTCTGGTTCCGCATCTCCGGCCCGCCCACAGCCCAAGAGGCAGTGTGCGGTCTTCTGCTCGACAACGCAGATGACCAGTTCACGGAGCCGCAGGTACGCGAGGAACTCGATCTTCCGCGCTCCACGGTCTCGGTGGCTCTCACGACGCTGGTCCGCCACGGCATCGTCGAGATGACGCGCGTCGGCCGCTCCGGGTTGTACTCGACCTCGACTCTGAACCCGCTCGTCCGGCAGCTCAAGATCGCGCGAGCGGTCCGCGGGGTCCAGGTCGCCCTCGAACCCATCGCGGGACTCGTCGACCTTGCGATCCTGTTCGGAAGCGCATCGCGTGGCGAAAACCGCGCAGGCAGCGACGTCGATGTCCTGATAGTCACATCGGAGACCGGCCCGGTGACCGATGCCCTCGCCGGCCTCCTGTGGATGCAGCCCCTCGTCATGACGTCCGCTCGACACATGGCCCTGCTGGCCGAGAACACCACGCTGGCCACGGAGATGGCCAAGGGGATACGGATCCTGGAGCGAAGATGACCGACTTCGAAGATTGCCTGAAGCGTCGAGGACTCATCCGCTTCACAGCGGCAGGTCCCGACGTGGTCGTGAACGAACTCCGAGCCGCGACTGAGGACATGGCGGATTCGATCGCCATGCTCGAGCAGGCGCGCTGGAAGCGCGCCACCATCACGGCCTACTACGTCATGTTCCATTCCGCTCGGGCGCTCATGCTGAGCCGTGGCTACGCGGAGAAGAGCCACTACTGTCTGTTGGTCGGGTTCAGGGAGCTCTACGGACAGACCCCTGAGGGAGCGCGCCTCGCACTCGCGATCGAGCGTGCGCGCATCCTCCGGGAGAAGGCCGACTATGAGTCGGACTTCACGGAGGATTCCGCTCGCAGCTCATCGGGTCTGGCCGAGGAATTCGTGGACTTCGCGACGCGCGAGCTCAGCCTCTGAGCCACCGATTTCGCTAGCTCAGCGACCGGTCGACCACTCCGCTCGCCCACTCGACGAACCGGCGCGCCTGATCGAGCATCACCCGTGCCTCAACCTCAGTGAGAGGGCGCTGCTCATAGGCGATGGCGTTCTTCACCCTTAGCAGCCCATTGAGTTGCCTCTTCTGCGCGGCCTTGAACTCGGGGACCCTACTCCCCAGCAGGTCGGACACGGCACCGTGATCCTGCGAGGCGCTGCGCACTCCGGCCGCTCCGATCAGCGCAGCGTCTGCGGCACTGATCCCGGCATGGACGGCATTCAGGCCCGCCACGCGCCAGTGTCCGGCTGCCATCGCCTTGTCGCTGGAGACGATGAGTTCCTGTGCCAGGCTCAGGGCCTTCCCGGCGTCGGATCGCGGGGCCTCTCTCACCGCGTCACTTCGGCGCACGCGTCCTCCACTCGAATGGCCACAATCCGCTCACGACGACCCCGTCACGTTGGATCTCTCCGTACAACCCGGGCGACGTCTCATGGAGGTTCGCGGCGTACGCAAGGTCGTACACGAGCGGTGAGAGCGTCGTCCCCCACCGGCGATAGAAGCGTGCGGACTCAGTGAGTGTCGCCTCCTCCACCACGTGCTTGGCAGCAGGATCGGCCGCCACAAGAACGACGTCGACGTCGCTGCTCGGTTCCTGCTGGTCTCGCGCGTAGCTCCCGAACACCACCACGGACACGCAGAGCGACGCGAAGGCGTCCCGAAGTTCGCGTTCGAGCTCCTCGCCCATGTTCTCCACGGCAACGAAGACGGGCTCCACGATCCGCTCAACGTAGATGTTCTCGCGAATCAACCAGTAGGCCGTGGCCCTGCCGACTCGGCTGCTGCCGACCAGTCCGATTCGCTCGAGCTCGTCAAGCGAAGCGGCCGCGGCTGGGCGAGTCAGCCCAGCGGATCGACCGACCTGAGCGGCTTGAAGGGGAACGTGCACGCCGTGGAGCACCCTGAGGACGCACGTCCGGCCGCGCGTTCCGAAGATCGATTCGATGGTGTGAGTCGCTCTCATGAACTGAAAGTATACTATCTCATTGAGAAAGTCTACTATCTTAACCGCAGGGACGTTCGTCGGGTCCAGTGCCGATCACCGAGCCCCCGCTACAGCTCGACCCACCGGCTCTCGAAGAACTCCTCCAGCCCCATCCCACCCGCGCCCACGACCAGCGTGCCGGCGCCGGGATGCCTGTTCGCGAACGCCGCGAGCCCCTTCATGGAACCCTGAGTGCCGCTCTTCACCTCGACACCGGTGACGCCCTCGCGCGTGACCAGGACGTAGTCGACCTCGAGGTCGACACCGCCGGTCCGGTCACGCCAGTAGTGCAGGCGCGTGGACGCGTCTCCGGCAACGATCGCGACGAGGTGCGCTCCGACGGCCGCTTCCACAAGCCTCCCCCACCACGCCGAGTCCGCGCGGGCCTGCTCGAACGTGCGCGGGTCCGACGCCGTGACGAGTCCGGTGTTGTGGACCACGAACTTGGGGGAGGAGCGCCGCCGCCGCACGGCCTCGGCCGAGTACTTCTGCAGGCCGGTGACGAGGCCCGACCCGTCCAACAGGTCCAGATAGTGCGCGACCGTCGTCGTGTTGCCGGCGTCCTGCAGCTGCCCGAGCATCTTCTCGTAGGTCAACTCCCGGCCCGCGTACTCGCAGGCCAACGCGAACACCCGTCGCAGGAGCGCGGGCTTGTCGATGCGGGTCATCAGGAGGATGTCGCGCGAGACGGTCGTCTCGATGATCGAACTGTTCATGTACTCGCGCCACCGGACGGGGTCGCCGATCAGGCCGGCAGCTCCCGGGTAGCCGCCGTGGTAGATGAAGGTGTCGAGATCCCATCCGAACGCGTCCCGGCATTCGGTCCACGTCCAGTGGGTCGCGCGGATGACTTCGAACCTGCCGGCGAGGCTCTCGGTCAGCCCGCGTTGCATGAGCAGTGGTGACGAACCGGTCATGACGACCCGGATGTCGCGACCCGCCCATGTATCCTCGTCCCAGAACTGCTTCACCCACGCCGCCCAGTCGGTGACCTTCTGGATCTCGTCGAGGACGAGGATCACCGGGGTCCCCGAGGCGTCGCATTGCGCGCGCGCGTCGATCCAGAGCCCCGAGAGCCACTGCGGCGACTGCAGACCGGGGGCGTCGGCCGTGCCCGACACGATCGGCAGCGCCACGCCCGCGACTGCCTGTCGGACCGACGTCGTCTTGCCCGACTGGCGCGGTCCGAGAACGATCTGGATGAAGCGGCGCGGCTCCTCGGTCAAGCGGGACCTCAGCGTCGCGACGATTGCGCGCTCGTACACTGCTTCTCACCTGCGGCTTCATCATTAACTCACTACGATGAGATATTTATCTCAATACCCTGAGTTATTGTCAAGACGATGGGCCGGCGGACATCTGAGCCTGCGCCCGCGGGCGCCGCACACCGCGACCGCCCCTACCTTTCGATGAGCCTCCGAAGGTTCTCGCCGGCCTCGGGCGCGACTCGTTCGAGTCCTGAGAGCGAGTCCCCGACCCTCTTCGCCAACCCTTGTCCATAGGCGCCAAGTGCCGCCCATGCCCCGTCCACGTCGCCTGCGCGGTCTTCGAAGAGCACGTCCAGCACCTGCCCCGCCTGCCAGAGGTCCTTCTCGCGCTTCGTCTGCATCGCGGCCGGACGCTCTGCCGCAACCACGAGCTTGTGCAGGGCGAAGCGCGCCGGGTCCGGAACGTTCACTTGCACGCCGCCTTCGCCGATCAGCGCCGCCGCGATCCAATCCTGCATCACGTAGTCGAGGAATCTGAGAGCGTGGGCGGACGCCCCAAGCGCGGGCAGCGCGACGGTGCCGGTCTCAGCGCCCCTGGCCAGGGTCAGCAGGTCGACGCGCAACGAGCTGCCGCGCACCTTGAACGACGTGCTCGGGCCGTTCCGGCTGAAGGCTGGCACAGGTACGAAACCCATTTCAAGGCCCTCGAGGACCTTCGGGGCGTCGGACGCGCTCGCTGGCACCGCAACGCTCATGTGGGAGGCAGCGGCGAGGTCGACGTCCTGTGTCCGCATCGAGCCCCCGACCCATCGGACTCCCAGGACATTGCCCAACACGGCGAAGGCGTGAGTCCCGACGAGCACCGCGCCCTGGTGAAACACGCCCGCATCCGCCAGCGCTCGCAGCACGCGTGCCGTCGGCGCATCCGCGGTCGCCGCACCACCTGCGCGAAGGAGCGAGACGAGGCGGTCGATCGAAACCCGCTCAGCGACAACGTCCTCACGCGCGCTCTCGAATCGACCCACAGCGGAATCGAGCGCGCTGTCCCTCTTGCCTACGTAGATCTGCCGCTTCGTACCACCCGGATCGCTCACCTGGAAGTAGTAGTACTCCCGACCCTTGACCGTCTTGAGGGTGAAGGTCCCTTGCGCATGGCCGATCGCGCGCTGAGCCTCGAGAGCTGCCAGACGCTCGAGCAGTTCCGCGTAGATCGTCTGGATCTCGAGTGGCTGCCTCTGCACGGGTACCTCCAGGATCGGTTATACGCAGTTTAGTTCCCTACTGCGTATAACTCAATGTCTGGGATCGCGGGGCCTCGTGTTCGCCCGCAGCCACTCCGCCAGCTCATCTTCCGACAACCCGCCGGCTGCAAGATCCGAGACGACGGTCACGACCTCCGTCTCGGGCACCTTGAGATCGAGCCCGTTGAGCCCCAAGAAGACCACCATCACGACGAAGGCGACGCGCTTGTTCCCGTCGTTGAGCGGGTGGTTGCGCGCCAAGCCGTAGCCGATCGCCGCGGCGAGGGACGCGAGGTCCGATCCGGGCTCGTAGGACAACCGCTGCCGTCCTCGCGCGAGAGCGGACTCGAGCACCGCCTGATCCCGCACGCCCGGCATCCCCCCGTGGGATCGGAGCAGATCGAAGTGGACCGCTTCGGCAACGAGCACCGACACCCAGCGCGGCTCGCGCTCCATCCTGCGGCCCGCTACTTCGCGAGCTCGCGCAGCGCGGCGCGGTACGTGCCGGCGGCCTCGGCGGCGATCGACAGCGCCTCTTCGGTGTCGGAATCGTACGGGGTCAGGAGGATCCCGCGATCGGTCTCAACGGCGAAAACGGTGTCGCCCGCGGACAGGTGCAGCCGGTCGACCATGTCTTTGGGAAGCGTGGCGCCGATCGAGCCGCCCACTTGCCGTAGTTTCAGTTCGCGCGTCATCGGCCCTCCGTGATCACCGGCATCGCTTCGTGGAGAGTGTAGCACAGAAGTGCTACCTCCCCCCTCAGCAACCCTGCGGCGTGTTCAAGTCGGGTTCCGGAAAGGACTCTGCCACAGGATGAGCTCGCCCGGAGATCTGGGACCGGAAGACCGAGGCGCCCGACCATGTCACATGCCGCCCCCACCTCCACCTTCGCCGACGCCTGGGAGCGCTGGCTCGCCTACCGCAGCGTCAGCCAGCGCCCGCTGGGCCTCTCGACGCTCGCGGACTACCACAGCGCGTACCGCCGTCACATCGGGCCGCGGCTCGGACGCGTCGCGCTCGCCGGGATCGACGGCGCCGCCATCGCGGACTTGGTGGTCGCGCTCGGGGAGGACGGCGTGGCCGCCAAGCGGCTCTCCAACGTGCTCGTCCCCTGCGCGCGTGCCTGAGCTGGCACCACCGCATGGGAACCTTCGAGCGGGACCCGGCGAGCTGGTTCGACGCCGCCGCGCCCGCGGCCGACGAGCGCCGCGTCCTGTCGCTCACGGAGGTCGAGCGCCTCGTGGCAGCCACCCCCGCCCCCTATCGCGCCTTCGTGGCCACCGCGGCGTGGACCGGCATGCGGCTGGGAGAGCTGCGGGCGCTGATCTGGGCCGACATCGACTTGGAGGCCCGGCTGATCGTCGTCGACAAGACGCGCTACCGGCAGTGCGTGCAGCGCGCGACGAAGAACGGGGACACGCGCGTCGTCCCCATCCCCCGGCACCTCGCCGACGAGCTGCGGCGATCGCGCGCCGCGTGCCTGCACGGCGCGCAGGACGTGGTCTTCTGCGGCATCCGCGGGACCCCGATCGACGGCGACGACTTCCGCCGCCGGGTGTTCGCGCCGGCACTCGCCCGCGCGGGCCTCGACCCGGGCACCCGCATCCACGATCTGCGGCACACGAGCGCGTCGCTGTACCTGGCGAGCGGCGCGACGGTCCGCGAGGTGATGGAGATCCACGGCTGGAAGCGGATGGAGACGGCGCTGCGCTACCTCCACACCACCGCGCCGCTCACGGACGCGGCCGACCGCCTGAGCGAGGCGAGGCGCACCGCGCTCGACGATCCGGCCTGAGGGCCCCCGTACAACACATCACCCGCCGGAGGGGGCCGGCGGGTGATCTTCACCCATTGAAGGGCGGTGGTGCTAGCGACGGGGGGGTGGTCGCTGGATTCATCTTCCCGCAGACCGGTGTCCGCCCTGTGGGACGGCCGTGGACATCCTCTCGAGAGGATGTGGAGGAATCGTTGGCACGGACCGCGGGGTACCTCCCGGGGGCGGAGCGCGAAGCAGGGCGCCGCAGCCCTCGCGACGCCCTGCTTCATCGTCGGATCCTACTGGTAGCGCAGCGCCTCGATCGGGTCGAGCTTCGAAGCGCGGCGGGCCGGGTAGTAGCCGAACACGATGCCGATGCCGGCGCACACGCCGACGGCGATCGCCACGGCGCCGACCGACACCTCGGTCGTCAGCACGCCGGTGGCCGTGATGAGCGCCGATATACCCCACCCGAGCGAGATGCCGATGACTCCCCCGATGAGGCACAGCGTGATGGCCTCGGCCAGGAACTGCGACGTGATGTCCACGGGACGGGCGCCGATCGCCTTGCGCAGGCCGATCTCACGGGTGCGCTCCGTCACGGTGGTCAGCATCATGTTCATGATGCCGATGCCGCCGACGATGAGCGAGATGCCGGAGATCGCGGCGAGCAGCAGCGTGAAGGTGCCGGTGATCGTCGATGCGGTCGACAGGATGTCCGACTGCGACAGCACGCTGAAGTCGGCCTTCGTCGGGTCGGTGATGTGATGCGCGGCCAGGAGTGTGGCCGTGATGTCGCTCTGCAGTTGCGTCATGCCGTCGGCGGTCGTCGCCTCGACGTTGATCGTGGAGATGGCGTCGCTGCCCGTCAGGTAGCGCTGGAGGGTCGTCAGGGGGATGTAGGCCACCTCGTCCGCGTTCATGAACGAGCTGCCGCCCTTGCTCTTCGTGACGCCCACGACGGTGAAGTTGATGCCCTTGATACGGATCTTCTGGCCCAGGGGGTCGGTGCCCGTGGGGAACAGGTCGGTGACCGCGGTCGGCCCGAGCACGACGACCTTGGTGCCGCCCCGGATGTCCTCGGAGCTGACGAACACGCCCGTCGACGTCTCGATCGCCTTGACCGTCTGGTAACCCTCGCCGACGCCGGTGACGCTGATGTTGACGTTGGCCCCCGGCACGCTGAGTGCCTCGCGACTCGTGCTGTTCGCGGCGATATGCGCCACGCCGGGGAGCTGCTCGATCAGGTTGACGTCGGCCTGCGTCAGCTTGGCGTCCGAACCGCCTCCGCCGAAGCCGCCGCCCCCTCCGCCGAACGCGCCCGCGCTCCGGCCGCCGGGGGTGACCACGAGCAGGTTCGAGCCGGCCGCCTTGATGGAGTTGGTGATCGTCGCCTGGGAGCCCTGGCCGATCGCGACCATCAGGATGACCGACGCGATGCCGACCACGATGCCCAGCACGGTCAGGAACGACCGCACCTTGTTGGTGGTGACGGAGAGCAGCGTCTCGTGGACCAGGTCGTAGATGCTCATCGCGCCTCCTCCCGAACGCGGGCCGAATCGTGCGCCTCGGCCTCTTCGTGACTGACGACCAGGCCGTCACGGAGGTGGACCGTGCGGTCCGCGTATGCCGCGACGTCATGCTCGTGCGTGATGAGGACGATCGTGCGGCCCTGTTCCTGCAGCCGGCGGAAGGTCTCGAGGATGACCTGGCCGGTGCGGGTGTCCAGGTTGCCGGTCGGCTCGTCGGCCAGGATGATCGCGGGGTCGTTGACGAGCGCCCGCGCGATGGCGACGCGCTGCATCTGCCCGCCCGACAGCTCGTTGGTCTTGTGGTACCAGCGGTTCTCGTCCAATCCGACCGCCTCGAGCGCCTTCTCGGCACGCGCCTCCCGCTCGCCGACGGGGACCCTCGTGTAGATCATGGGCAGGATGACGTTGCGCATGACCGTGGAGCGGGGCAGCAGGTTGAACGACTGGAACACGAACCCGATGCGCGTCGCACGGATCTCCGCCAACTGGTCCTCGTCCATCTGGGCGACGTCCACGCCGTCGAGGATGTAGGTGCCCAGCGTGGGCCGGTCGAGGCAGCCGATGATGTTCATCAGCGTCGACTTGCCCGAGCCCGACGGTCCCATGATGGCGACGAACTCGCCCGGCTCGACGGAGAAGGACACCCCGCCGAGCGCCGGCGCCTCGTCCGCGGCCGTGCTGTAGATCTTGACCGCGTCGCGTATCTCGAGGATGGGCGCCATGTTCTAGCGCCCGCCGCCGAACATCGCGCCGATGCCCGCTCCGCCGCGCCCGCTGCTCGACGAGGAACTGCTCGTGGTCGTGGCCGCGTTGGTCACCACGGTCTGGCCCTCGGTCAGACCGCTGACGATCTGGGTCTGGGTGCCGACGACGACGCCCGTCTTGACCACGACGTCGGTGGTCGAGCCGTCGGTCGCCTGCACGACGGCGTACTTGGTCCCGCTGGCCGAATCGGTGTGGACCGCGGAGCTCGGCACGGCGAGCGTGTCCGCGAGCGTCTCCGTCACGATCTCCGCCGTGCAGCTCATGGTGGGCCGCAGGGCCGGGTCGAGGCTCTCGAGCGTGATGTCGACGTCGTAGGTGATGACGCCGGAGCTGTTGGTGCCGGTGGGTGCGATCGCGCTGATCGTGCCGGTCGTCGCGACGCCGCTGAGCGCGTCGAAGGTCACGGAGGCGCTCTGCCCCACCTTGACGCTGACCAGGTCGGCCTCGTTGATGGCGACGCGCGCGCGAATCGTGGAGAGGTCCGAGATCTCCACGGCGCTGTTGCTGGAGGACGAAGCGGAGGCGGCGGATGCCCCCGACGCGCTGCTCGCGGCGCTTCCGAGCGACTGGCCGTTCTGCGCGTTCAGGATCGTGACCATGCCGGAGACGGGCGCGGTCACCGTGCGCTTGCCGGCGTTGTCCTCCGCCTGCGAACGCGCGGTCTTGGCCGATGCGAGGTTGGCCCGCGCCGAGGAGACGCCGTCGCTGGCGACAGCGACCTGCTGCCGGGCGAGGGTCACCGCACGGGAATCGACGGTGGGATTCGGGTTCTGGGTCGTCGCGGTCGGGTGCTGCGCGCTGTAGAGCTGGTTCTCCGCCTGGATCAGGCTCGACTTCGCCTGGGCGAGGGACTGCACCGACTGGCGATAGCTCGCCTGCGCCCGCTGCACGGCCGCGTCGAGGTCGTCGTTCACGATCTTGAAGAGCAGGTCGCCCTTCGTGACCTTGTCGCCGAGCTTGACGGACAGGCTCTTCACTGTGCCGGTGATGCCGGGCTGGACCTCGGTCACCCGGTCCACGATCGCGTTGCCGCTGCCGCTCACGACCACCTTCATCGTGGTGCGCTCCACCTTCGCCGTCGTGACCGCGCTGGCGGTGCCGGAGCTGCCGAGCATGGAGACGGCGACAACGACGACCACGATGACCACGGCCGCCAGCGCGACCCATCCGATCCAACGCCGACGCTTCTTCGGCGCACCCTGTGCACTCATCGACTCACCACTCCGTCACTCGTCGTGTTCCACCCGGACCGTGCCGTGCCGAAGGCTACTGCCCCGGCGTCGTCTGCTGCGTGCCCGTGCCGCCGGGGATCTGCTGGCCGTTGAACGTGCCGTTGCGGAAGCCGCCGATGCGGTTCGCCGCAGTGACGCGCTGGATGACGGTCAGGCTCGCCAGGATCAGCACGATCACGCCGATGACGCCGACCGCGATCCACAGCGCCTTGAACTGCTTCTTGATGCCGTTGACCTCCGCGGTCAGGTCCTGGATGGCCAGCGCCTGCGTCGCGTTGACGACCGTGGGCTGAGGGGCGGGACTCTCGTCACTCATGTCGATCACCTCGTGTCTCGTCGTGATGCGTTGTGCGGGCCCGGACACCCGGGAGCGACCGGGCCCGCTGCTGTCCAAGCTATTCCTCCACCGCGCGCCGTACGTCGGCCCGCAGTCGTCACTCCCGCGTACTCCGGAGGGAGTACGCGCGCCGGTCCGGGACGGGTCAGGACGAGCGGGGGCTGACCAGGCCCGTCTCGTAGGCGGTCACCACGAGTTGCGCGCGATCGCGCGCGCCCAGCTTCATCATCACGCGGCTCACGTGCGTCTTGGCCGTCGCGGGCGAGATGAAGAGCTCCATGGCGATCTCGCCGTTGGACAGGCCGCGCGCCACGAGCGCGAGCACCTCGCGTTCGCGCTCGGTCAGCACCTCGAGCGCCGCCGGCGGGGTGCGGTGCGGGTCCGGTCGCGTGGCGAACTCCTCGATGAGCCGCCGCGTGACGCTCGGCGCCAGGAGCGCCTCACCGCCGGCCACGATCCGGACCGCCTGCAGCAGTTCGGCCGGCTCGGTGTCTTTGAGCAGGAAGCCGCTCGCGCCCGCGCGCAACGCCTCGAAGACGTACTCGTCGATGTCGAAGGTCGTGAGGATGATGATCCGCGGGCCGCCCTGCTTGCCGGCCAGTTCGCGGGTCGCGGCGAGCCCGTCGAGCACGGGCATGCGCACGTCCATGAGCACGACGTCCGCGTGGGTCGTGCGCGCGAGGTCGACCGCCTCGCGGCCGTCGCCCGCCTCCCCCACGACCTCCAGGTCGGCGGCCGAGTCGATCAGCACGCGGAACCCGGCGCGCACGAGCGCCTGGTCGTCGGCGATGAGCACCCTGATCACGACTGACCCCTCCCCGACAGCGGCAGCATGGCCGACACGCGCCAGCCGCCGCCCTTCACCGGACCGGCCTCGAACGTGCCCCCGAGCGCGAGAGCGCGCTCGCGCATGCCCGCGATGCCGTGGCCCTCGGCAGGCTGCGAGAGGAGCGTCCTGCCCGAGCCGTCGTCGACGACGTCGATCGTCAGCGTGTCGTCGTCGCGATGAAGCGCGACCCGCACCGAGGCCGTGCCCGCATGGCGCAGGACGTTGGTGAGCGCCTCCTGCACGATGCGGTAGGCGGACGCCTCGACGAAGGCAGGCAGCAGGTCCCCGCTCTCGGGCGCGACGAGGTCGACGGTCAGGCCCGCATCGCGCAGGGGCGCGGCGAGGTCGGCGACGCGTGACAGACCCGGGGTCGGGGTCAGCGGCGCGCCCTCGCGGGCCTCGCCGCTGCCGCGCAGCACTCCGAGGATCGCGCGCAGCTCGTTGAGGGCGTCGCGTGAGGTCGCGCGGATCGCGACGAGCGCGCCGCGCGCGGCGTCGGGATCGGTGTCCAGCACGTGCAGGGCAGCGCCCGACTGGACCGCCACGATCGACAGCGAGTGCGCGGTGATGTCGTGCAGCTCGCGCGCGATGCGCAACCGCTCCTCGTCGACGCGCCTGCGGGTCTCCTCCTCGCGCGTCCGCTCGGCCTCGGCGGCACGCTCCTCCACCTCGGCTACGTACGCGCGCCGGTTGCGGGTGGCGTCGCCGATGGCTGCGGCGACCGCGAGGATCGCGAACGTGCGCATCATATCGGGCCAGAACAGCGCGGAGCCCCACGGCGGGACGGACGTGCCGACCACCAGTCCCGCGCCCGCCGAGGCCCACAGCGCGAAGCGCGGGCGGTCGACCAGCGTCCCGGCTGTGTAGAGCGCGACGAGCATGCCGAGGATCGCCATCGAGGCCGGATAGCCGCTGACCTGGTAGAGACTCGTGGCGACCGCTACGAAGGCGAGGACGGCGAGCGGCCAGCGACGGCGGAACACGAGAGGCAGGATGCACACGGCGACCAGCAGGTAGGCGGCCAGAGGGGTGCTGTCCGGGCGCCCGAACGGGAACATCTCGCGAGGGATGTGGCGGCCGCCGTCGATGAGGTTGCCCGGGATCCACATCTGGAGCCAGACGAGGGCGAGCAGCCCGACGGCGATGACGGCGTCGAGAAGCCATTCGCGCCGAGTGAGGCGTGGTCGAGCTGTGGCGTCAGAGGGATCCATGCGCCGATGGTAGCCCTTGTGCACCCGGGCGCGCATCGAGCACGCGTCGTATGACCGCCGTACGCCCGCGGGAGTACGGAGCGCGGCGCGGCCGGCGTCGAGGAGGCGTCGGCTACCATGTACGCACGCGCCCGTGACGCGGCCGGCCGAGGGAAGGGACGGCATCACCCCATGAGATCGTTCACTCAGGAGTGTCTCGACGCTGCGGTGGCCGCCGGAGCGACCTACGCCGACGTGCGCGTCACCGACTCGCGCACGCAGGCGCTGTCGGTCCGCAACGGCGTCGTCGAAGGTGTCTCGAGCGGTTCGTCGTTCGGTTTCGGCGTCCGCGTGGTCGCCGACGGCGCATGGGGCTTCGCCGCGTCGTCCGAGGTCACGAGCGACTCCGCCGCGCGCGTCGCGAAGCAGGCGGTCGCCATCGCGCGGGCGTCCGCGACCGTCGGCGCCCGCCCCATCGTGCTCTCGCCCCTTGAGCCGCACACCGGCCGGTGGAGCGGGCCGTGCGTGATCGACCCGTTCTCCGTGAGCACGGAGGACAAGCTCGCCCTTCTCTTCGACGCCGACGAGGCCATGCGCGCGCAGTCCGGCATCGGGCTCGCCACCGGCTCGATGTCCTTCCTGCAGGAGCGCAAGACCTTCGCCTCGAGCGAGGGCGCGTTCATCGAGCAGGACTGGGTGGAGAGCTCGACCGGCATCGCGTGCTACGCGATCGGCGACGGCGACGTGGTCACGCGCTCCTACCCCAACTCCCACGGCGGCGCGTGCTTCCAGGGCGGCTGGGAGACCATCGTCGCGCTCGACCTCGCGGGCAACGCGCCGCGCATCGCCGGGCAGGCGGTCGAGCTTCTCGGCGCGCCCCTGTGCCCCGCGGACACGACCACGCTCATCCTGGACGGCAGCCAGCTCGCGCTGCAGGTGCACGAGTCGGTCGGCCATCCGACCGAGCTCGACCGCGTGCTCGGCGACGAGGCCGCCTTCGCGGGCACCTCGTGGGTGGCCCCCGGCGATCTCGACACCCTGCGCTACGGTTCGCCGGTCGTGAACATCACCGCCGACGCGACCGTCTCGGGCTCGCTCGGCTCCTTCGGCTACGACGACGAGGGCGTTCCCGCACGGCGTGAGGACATCGTCCGCGAGGGCATCCTCGCCGGGTTCCTCTCCAGCCGCGAGTCCGCGGCCGCGATCGGGCGCGAGAGCAGCGGCGCGATGCGCGCCGACGGCTGGGCGCGCACGCCGCTCGTGCGGATGACCACCGTCTCGCTCGAGCCGGGCGACGCGGGCACGCTCGCCGACCTCATCGCCGACACCGACAGCGGCGTCTACATGGAGACCAACGAGTCCTGGTCGATCGACGACCGGCGCCTGAACTTCCAGTTCGGCTGTGAGATCGGCTGGGAGATCAAGAACGGCACGCGCGGCAGGATGCTCCGCAACCCGGTGTACACGGGCATCACGCCCGAGTTCTGGGGCGCCTGCGACGCGGTGTGCTCGCGCAGCGAGTGGCGAGTGTGGGGACTCGACAACTGCGGCAAGGGCGAGCCGATGCAGGTCGCGCACGTGGCCCACGGCGCCGCTCCCGCGAGATTCCGCAACGTCCGGATCGGGGTGGGACGATGATCGACACCACACGCGGCCGCGCGCTCGCGACCGAGGCCGTCGCCTTCGCGCTCGCTTCCGGTGCCGAGCAGGCCGAGGCGCTCGTCGCGGCCTCGGATCACGCGCTCACCCGCTTCGCCGGCAACCGGATCCACCAGAACATGTCGAGCGAGGACACGGAGATCTCGGTCCGCGCCGTCATCGGCACCAAGATCGGCGTCGCCTCCACCAACCGCGTCGACCCGCAGGGGCTCGAGGACTGCTGCGGTGCCGCGGCGGAGGCCGCTCGCCTGGCACCCGAGGACCCCTCGTTCCCGGGCCTGCCCGCACCGCGCGACGGCGAGCACGCAGACCGCGTGTCCGCCTCGACGCTGGAGTTCGACGCGGCCCGCCGCGCCGAGGCCGTGAGTGCGATGGTCGCCGCCTCCACCGAGACGGGCGCCATCGCCGCGGGCGGGGTCGCACGCGACCACAGCGTGCTGGCCATCGCCAACTCGCTGGGCACCGATGTCGCCATGACGCGCACCACCGTGCGCGCGACCGTGCTCTCGACGGGCGCGGCGGGAGGCACGGGCTGGGCCTCGTTCAGCGGACGTGACGCGAGCGGCCTCGACGCCGCCGCGCTCGGCACGATGGCGGCCGACACCGCACGCCGCTCCGCCGACCCGCTGGAGCTGGACGCGGGCGCCTACACCGTCGTGCTCGCGCCCGAGGCCGTCGCCGACATCGCGCAGTTCATCGCCTGGTACGGCTGCTCGATCAAGTCGGTCGAGGAGGGCCGCTCCTTCATGAACGGCAAGCTCGGGCAGCGCGTCACCTCGCCGCTGATCACGCTCGTCGACGACGCCCTGCGTGCCTCCGCGACCGGGCTCACCTTCGACTACGAGGGACAGCCCAAGACGCGCGTCGCGCTCATCGACGCGGGCATCGCGGCCTCTCCCGTCACCGACTCCTACTGGGCGGCGCGCACGGGGCGGCCCAACACCGGTCACGCCCTGCCCGCGCCCAACTCCCAGGGCCCGCTGCCGCTCGACGTGGCGATCGAGGCCGGGGACGCCAAGGCCTCCGCGCTCATCGCGTCCGTGAAGCGCGGTATCTACGTGACGCGCTTCCACTACGTCAACATCGAGGACCCCACCCGCGTCACGCTCACCGGCATGACGCGTAACGGGACGTTCCTGATCGAGAACGGCGAGCTCACGCGTCCGGTGAAGGACCTGCGCTTCACGCAGCCGGCGCTCGAGGCGCTCGACACCACGCTCGGCGTCTCAGCCTACCGCCAGCTCGTGGGTGAGGACGGCGGCGCGTTCGTGCCCTACCTGCTGCTCGAGCGCTTCACCTTCACGGGCCGCACCGCATAGGCGAGGGTCCGCAGGGCGGCACGCATGGAAAGGCCCGGGAGCTTCTCTCCCGGGCCTTTCCTGATGCCACCACTGCATGTATCGTCGTGCCGAGGGCGGGACTTTAGACCTCGTCCTGCGATCCCTCGAGGTCCTGTGCGCGCTCGACCATCTCCTTGACCTTCATGAGCCGGGTGAGGTTGCCGCGCTCCGCTTCGTCGAGCTTCATGCGGATGTCGCGCACCGTGTCCTCGATCTGCGGGATGAGCACGTACTCGAGCGCGTTCACGCGCCGGCGCGTGCTCTCGATCTCGGCTGCGAGCAGCTCGATGGCCTTCTCGCGCGCGGCCAGCTCGAGCATGCGCGGCAACACGTCGGCCAGCCGCGTGAGGCCGCCGTCGAGGATCGCCGGGGTCGTGGCGAAGGAGTAGCCGTGGCGTGGCGGCAGCGCGCGCAGCGTCAGCTCGGGCACGCGAACGCTCATCACGTTGCGCTCCGTGACGTCCGCCAGCGGCGCGGGTTCACCCGAGGCCAGCGCCGCCGACAGTGCCGCCGACCCGGCCTCGGCGCGCGCCATCGCGAGCAGGCCCCACGCCGTTGCCAGCTCGCGTTCGACCGACGACCGCAGACGGCGCACCTCGGCGATGCGCGCGAGGAACTCCTTCATGAGCTCGTCGAGCTTGTCCTTGAGCAGCTTGTGGCCGCGGCGGGCGATCACGCCGCGCTGCCGCAGCTTGAGCAGCTCCATCCGGTTCGGGTTCACGCGCAGGGCGGGCACGTCATCGCCTCCCGAGCAGCGCGTAGGCGACGAGCAGGAAGGCGCACACGAGCAGCGCGATGTTGAACACGCGCAGGAACATGACCGTGCCGGAGCGCTTGCCCGCCAGCGGCGCTGACGACCGCGCGATCCAGACCTGCATCCCGACGGCGCCGACAACGAGCACGGCGAGCACTATGTAGAGCGCGGTCGTCACGCCGATGCGCCTTCGCCTTCGGGCACGGGCTGCGTGGCAGGAGCGCCCAGGTACCGCTCCACGTACTCGTCCTTGATGCGCTTGAGCTCCGTGCGCGGCAGCAGCGCGAGCAGCTCCCAGCCCAGGGCCAGCGTCTCCTCCACCGAGCGCTCCTCGTGCTTGCCCTGCGCGATGAAGCGGTCCTCGAAGGCGTCGGCGAAGGACACGAACGCCTTGTCCGAGTCCGAGAGCGCCGCCTCGCCGAGGATGACGGCGAGCTCCTTGGCCTGGATGCCGCGGGCGTAGGCGCCGAACAGCTGGTTGCTGAGGTCCGCGTGGTCCTCGCGCGTCTTGCCCGCGCCGATGCCCTTCTGCTTCAGGCGCGACAGCGACGGCAGCACGGCCACCGGCGGGTAGACGCCCCGGCGGTGCAGCGAGCGGTCGAGGATGATCTGGCCCTCCGTGATGTAGCCGGTGAGGTCAGGGATCGGGTGCGTCTTGTCGTCGTCGGGCATCGACAGGATCGGCACCTGCGTGATCGAGCCCTTGCGTCCCTTGATGCGCCCCGCGCGCTCGTAGAGCGTCGCCAGGTCGGTGTAGAGGTAGCCGGGGTAGCCGCGGCGGCCGGGGACCTCCTTGCGGGCGGCGGAGACCTCGCGCAGCGCCTCGCAGTAGTAGGTCATGTCGGTGAGGATGACGAGCACGTGCATGTCGCACTCGTAGGCCAGGTACTCGGCGGCCGTCAGCGCCATACGCGGGGTGGCGATGCGCTCGACCGCCGGGTCGTCGGCGAGGTTGAGGAAGAGCACCGCGCGCTCGATGGCCGCGGTGGAACGGAACTCGCGCTGGAAGAAGTCGGCGTCCTCGAAGGTGATGCCCATCGCGGCGAAGACGACGGCGAACTCGCCCTCGAGCTTGTCCCCCACCTTCGTCGGGTCGGAGCTGCGCTGCAGCACCGCGGCCTGGCGGGCGATCTGCGCCGCCAGCTCGTTGTGCGGCAGTCCCGAGCCGGAGAAGATCGGCAGCTTCTGGCCGCGCACCAGCGGGTTGAGGCCGTCGATCGCCGACACGCCCGTCTGGATGAAGTCGTCGGGGAAGTCGCGCGCCGTGGGGTTGATCGGGTCGCCGTAGATCGACGCCCGGCGCTCCGGGACGATCTCGGGGCCGCCGTCGGCGGGACGCCCGAGGCCGTCGAACACGCGGCCGAGCATGTCGCGGCTGACGCCCAGCTCGAGCGAGCGCCCCAGGAAGCGGACCTTGGTCTCCGACGGGTTGCTGCCGCGCGTGCCGCCGAACGCCTGCACGAGCGCCACGTCGCCCGAGATCTCGAGCACGTTGCCGAGCGAGCGTGTGCCGTCCGGGAACTCCAGCTCGACGAGCTCGTTGTACTTGACGTCGACGACCTTCTCGACCAGCAGCAGCGGCCCGATGATGTCGCGCGTGGAGGTGTATTCGCGGGTCACGAGAGGCCGCCTTCCGTGCCGTGGCCGTCAGGTGAGACGAGCTGCACCGCGATGTCGCCGGCGATCGAATCGAACTCGGCCGACGCGACGTCCTCCGCGAGGTACTTCGCGCGGGCGATCCGCTCCCGCACCGGGGCGACCAGCAGTTCGCGCAGCGCCGCGCCCTTCGCCAGCGCCTCGAGCGCCGTCGAGTGGAACAACAGGATGGTCGCGAGCAGACGGTCCTGCTTCGCCAGCGACGTGAACTGGTCGTCGTCGCGGAACGCGTTCTGCTGCAAGAAGTCCTCGCGAACCGACTTGGCCGTCTCCATCAGCACCTGCTCCGCGCCCGTCAACGCCTCGAGCCCCACGAGCCGCACGATCTCCGCCAGCTCGCTCTCCCGCTGCAGGATCGCCATCGCCTCGTCGCGCCGCCCCCTGAAGAGCGGGCTGACATGTTCGTTCCAATACGGCTCCACCCGATCCAAGTACAGCGAGTAGGACGTGAGCCAATCGATAGCCGGGAAGTGCCGCTCGTACGCCAGCTGGTCCTGCAGCGCCCAGAACACCTTGACCACGCGCAGCGTGTTTTGAACTACAGGCTCAGACAGGTCGCCACCTGGCGGGGAGACCGAGCCGATGACCGTGACGGACCCCATGCGGACGCCGTGACCGCCGTCAGTACCAGCGCCTCCAAGGGCAACACAGTCGGCGCTGCCACTGCCGCCGTTCCCGGCTGCGTCGGGGGGGGTTCCGACACTGTCGGCGACGACTGCGTCGCTCTTGGAGGAGCCGACAGTGTCGGAACCCCCCAAGCATTCAACCTTCCCGGCCCGCTCGTAGAACGCCGCCAGCTTCGTCCCCAGGTAGGCGGGGAAGCCTTCCTCACCGGGCATCTCTTCGAGACGCCCCGAGATCTCGCGCATGGCTTCGGCCCACCTGGAGGTGGAGTCAGCTTGGAGAACGACGTCGTAACCCATGTCCCTGAAGTACTCGGCCATGGTGATGCCCGTGTAGACCGACGCCTCGCGTGCGGCGACCGGCATGTTCGAGGTGTTCGCGACCAGGATGGTGCGCTTCATGAGCGGCTCGCCGGTGGCCGGGTCGGTCAGCTCGGGGAACTCCATGAGCACGTCGGTCATCTCGTTGCCGCGCTCGCCGCAGCCGATGAAGACGACGACCTGCGCGTTGGACCACTTGGCGACCTGGTGCTGCGTGACCGTCTTGCCGGCGCCGAACGGCCCCGGGATGCAGGCGGTACCGCCCTTGGTGAGCGGGAAGAACGTGTCGATGACGCGCGTGCCGGTCACGAGCGGCTCGGTCGGCGCGGTCTTGCGGGTGTACGGGCGCGGCATGCGGACCGGCCAGGTCTGCATGAGGCGCAACTCGACCAGCTCGCCGGCGTCCGTGCGGACGGCGCCGATGCGGTCGGTCACGGTGTAGCTCCCGGACGCGAGCTCCTCGAGCGTGCCGGAGACGGTCGGCGGCACCATCACGCGGTGCTCGATCACGACGTTCTCGGCGACGGTCCCGACGATCTGACCGCCGGAGACCCGGCTGCCCACCGTGGCGGTGGCGACGAACTCCCAGCGCTTGTCACGGTTCAGGCCCGGGGCGGACACGCCACGTGCCAGGAAGGCGCCGGCAAGGCGCTCGAGCTCGTCGAGCGGACGCTGGACGCCGTCGTAGACCGACTCGAGCAGGCCGGGGCCGAGCTCGACGGAGAGCGGCGCGCCCGTGGCCTCGACGGGGTCGCCGGGGCCGAGGCCCTCGGTCTCCTCGTAGACCTGGATCGACGCGCGGTCCCGGCGCATCTCGATGATCTCACCCATGAGGCCCTGCGCCCCCACGCGGACGAGGTCGTACATCTTCGCTGTCCCAAGGCCCTCGGCCACGACGAGCGGGCCGGCGACCTTCACGATGACCCCACGGTCCATCTAGGCTTCCTCACTTCCGAACGGCACGGTCGTGCCGAGTGCGCGGACGATCGCGCGTTCGAGCTTCTCTCGCCCCACTCCGCCGGGGCTTCCCGCCCCGGGGATGACGGTCACTGCAGGCACCGGCCGGTCCGCGGTCTCGGCCGCGAGGTCCGCGACCGCCGCGTACACGGGCTCGGTGACGAACACCACCCCATAGCGCCCGCCGGAGAGCTCGGGCCACAGCTCGCGGGCCTCCCGCGGCTCCTCCACGGCGAAGACGGCTAACCCCAGCGGGCCGAAACCCGCCACCGAGGTCGCATCGCCGACGATCGCGACGAGGGAGCTCACGAGGCCATCCCCCTCACGCGGGAGGCGACAAGCTCGCGCGGCAGCCCCGCAAGGCGCCCGACGAGCACGGCGCGAACGGTCACGGCTTCCGCACGGCGCTGGAGCACGTAGCCGAGCACCGGCTCGGGGCCGATCGGGCCGCGTGCCGCCTCGCGCTCGAGCGACGCCGTCGCGGCGTCGACCAGCACGTCGAGGCGCTCGAGGTCGAGCAGGTCGCCCGCCGCGCCCGTGCCGAGCACGCGGGAGGCGATGACCGCGTCGGCGAGCGCCGCCGGGTCGCCGACGTGCGCCGCCGCCTTTCGGGCGTCCCACGCGCCTCCGGCGACGAGCATCGCGCGCGCCTCGTCGGGCGTGCGACCCGCGACGGCGCAGCGCAGCAGCACCTTGGCGTTGGCGGCGTCGGCCTGACGGGCGACGAGGCGCTCGAGCAGCCCGATGCGCGAGACGCGTGCGAGCCGGGCGAGTTCCGCGTAGAGCGCGGCGTCCAGCCCGGCGTCGATGGCCTCCGCCCCGGCATCGGCACCCGCCGCGAGCACGGCGCGGGCCGCGACGCCCAGCGCGCCGGGGAGCGTCTCCGGCGACTCGAACGCCTCGGGCGGCAGCGCGCCGAGCGTGACGGCGGGAGACTCGACCTTCACGCCCAGCAGCCGCGCGCGCAGCGCGGACTTGAGCGCCGAGAAGTCGTACGGCGCCTCGAAGAACGAGATCACCGGAGCGGGCAGGCCCGCCTTGTGCAGGAAGTCGGCATACAGGTCGCGCAGCGACTCGTCGATGGCGCGCTCGACGTCTGAGGCGCTGTGCACGCCATCGAGGAACCGGCCGAAGTGCGTCTCCGTGAGCACGCGACGCTGGTCGTCGAAGGTCGGGGCATCGAGCAGTCGCTCGTACGCGGTGCGCCCGAGCAGACGGGTGCGCAGGACCATGACGCGCCCTGTCGCGAACCCGTACTCGATCGTGTCGCCTGCTCGCGCCATGGCTCCCCTACTCGTCCTTCCCGAACAGCGCGGCGTCGACCTCGGCGAGCAGGTCGTCGCGTCGCGCCTTCAGCATCGCGGCGGCCGAGACCTCGACTCGCACGCGGTCGCCCGAGAGCACCACGCCCCGTTCGATGTCGGCCGGCGCGTCCTCGATCGGCAGCGTGACTCTGGCAGCCGCGAGCGCCTTCGGCAACGTGCGGCGCAGACGGTCGGCGTCGGCCGTGCCGATGCGGAGCGAACTGCAGCAGTCGGCGGCCTCGGCGATCCCGCGTGCGAGCAATGCGGCGTAGCGCTCGTCGTCCGATCCGACGAGCGCCTCCTCGATGCGTTCGATCGCCTCGCGGTCCAGCGCCTGGCGGGCGGTCAGCAGCGCGTCGCGCGCCGCGAGCCGCGCGTTGGCCAGGAACGTCGCTGCGTCGCGCTCGGCGTCAGCCGTGCCGCGGGCGGCCTCGCTCGCCGTCCGTGCGTCCGCACGCGCATGCGCGTCGGCGCGCACGCGCTCGGCGTCGGCGCGTGCCGCGTCCAGCAGCGCGTCGCCCTCGTCCCGGGCGTCGGCGGCTATCCGCGTGACGATGTCGTCTATCGCCACGACGCTACCCTGCGTACGCGGCGCGCAGGCCGAGCAGCATGAGGATGGTGACGATGAGGGACAGGACGGCGTAGGTCTCGACGAGCGCCGGGAAGATCAGCGCGGGCGCCTGCTTGTCGGCGGCGACGATGCCTGCTGCGGACGCGCCGGTCTTGCCCTGGTAGTAGGCGGAGATGAAACAAAGCCATGCGACCGGCTGGCAGGCAAGGAACACCTTGAAGCCCGCGGCGCCCGGCAGGTCGACCTTGCCGCCGAGAAGCCCGAAGAAGATGATCACGAGCACCGCCGCGATGAAGCAGTAGATGCCCTGCGTGCCCGGCATGGCCGCGAGCGGCAACAGCTTGCCGAACTTGGTGTCGTCCTCGGAGAGGATCCCCGACACCGTCGAACTGGCGACCGTGATGCCCCACGCCGAGCCCACGCCGCCCAGGATCGCCGCGAAGCCGGCGCCGAACAGCGCCCAGTCCGTACCCGACATGCCCCACCACAACTGACTCACGATCACGCTCCTTCCTTGAGGCCGGACTCCCCGGCGCTGAGCACGACGGACCTTGTTCCGTAGCTGAAGGGTGCGAGCGGGCGCCCGCCGCCTTCGTAGAACTTCGAGAAGAACTCGACGAACTGCAGACGCGCGGGGTGCACGAACGCCCCGAGCAGGTTGATGACGACGTTGAACACGTGCCCGACGACGAAGATCGCAACGGCCGACACGACCGCGATGGCGGCGAGGAGCCAGCCCATCCCGCCGCTCGCCCACAGGCCCTCGACGGGCCCCCACACCATCGAGGCGAGCACGTTGAAGACCATGCCGACCAGGGCGCCCGACAACCCGAGGGCCGCCAGCCGCGTGTAGGACAGGATGTCGCCCAGGAACGCCGACATGCCGTAGACCGCGTACGCCCCGCCAAGGAAGGACACGACCGAGCGGCGCACCGTCTTCGACACGAAGAGCCCGACGAAGGTCATGCCGAGGACGACCCACAGCACGAGACCCGGTCCGCCGACCGCGAGCGAGGCCGTCCAGATCAGGACCGCCGCAAGCCACGTGCGGCCGAGCGCGCGGTCCCAGGCGGGCACGTCGGCGCGTCCCAGCCCCGCCTCGAGCGTGCGGCCCTGCATCAGCATCGTCCCGATGAGGCCCACCACGAGCGCGATGCGGCCCACGAGCGGAGCGCCGGTGGCATAGCCCCAAGAGCACAAGCCGAGCATGGCGAACAGGAAGATCGTCGAGAGCTGCTCGAACACCGCGCTCGCCGCGTCTCCGCGCCTGAACGCGTCGTAGGCGGCGACGCCCACTCCGAAGAACACCTGCGTGACGCCGAGCCCGATCGTGATCACGAGGAAGATTTGCAGTTGCCCGAGCGGGTCGAGCACCTGCAGCGCGCGAAGGAAGGCCGGCAGCGACTCGACCGGCAGGGCGAAGTAGCTGGCGAACAGTACGCCGATGACCATCGCGGCCGCGCCCCCGAGCATCATCAGATCCATGAAGCGCTTGACCCCCGGCGCGACATCCAGCCTGTTCTTGATGAGCCAGGAACCGGCGATGAGCATCGCGCCGTAGCCGACGTCACCGATGCAGATCGCGAAGAAGAGCAGGAAGAAGGGTGCGAGCAGCGGCGTCGGATCGATCTCGCGATAGCCGGGACGTCCGTAGAGGTCGGTGAGCACCTCGAACGGGCGCAGCAGTCGGGGGTTGTCCAGCTCGACGGGCGGGTTCTCGTCGTCGCGCGGGTCGCGCAGCGTGACGTCGAGCGTGGTGTCCCACGGCGCGAGCGCCTCGAGCAGTCCGTCCGAGCGCGAGGAACGCACCCAACCGGTGACGGTGAAGGCGCGCTCCGTTCGGCCCACGCGCTCGAGCACGTGCGCAGCAGCCTTCTCGCCGTCGAGCGCCTCCGCGATCGTCACGGCCTCAGCGTAGCGGCTCTCGGCCAGCTCCCGCGCCTCCGCCTCGGCGGCCGCCATGTCGGCCTCGATCTCGGCGATGCGCGCGACGGCGTGCGCGGACTCCTCCGCGGGATAGCCCTGCAGGCCGGGGAACGCGACCTCGGCGAATTGCGTCATGGCAAGCGCCGCCCGGACGATCTCGGCCTCGGAGCGGTGCGCGAGCACGATCCACGCCTGCCGCGCGCCCACGCCGCCGTACTCGGCCACCGATGCGAGCGACGAAGCCGCCCGCAGCGTGGCGCGGATACGCGTCGAGTCGTTCGACGGGACCGTGCCGGTCGTCAGCGCGACGTGCTCGGTTCCCGTCCAGCGCGCGATCTCCAGGTGGACATCCCGCCACGGCTCGAGGTCGCGCACGAGCGCGGTGAGCCGGGCTTTCTCGCGCTTGCCGCCGGCCAGGCGATCGGCGAGCTCGTCGCACTCCTTGTAGAGGTACCGCAGGTCGTGGGCCGTGTCGAGGGCGGCGAACTCGCCGATCGGCACGTGGATCTTCTCGGTGACGAAGGCCGCGAACGGCTGGGGCGGCACGTGGTAGCGCCGGAGGAAGTCACGGACGAAGCGGGCGTCGGCGGCGTACTCCTCGAGGTCGCGGAGCCGCTCGTCTTCGGGGTGGAGGGCCGCCGTCGGGATCTCGACGGGCGAGGCCTCGACCTGCACCACGCCGACGCGCTGCAGTGCGTCGAGCACGTCGTCGAGCACCGGCTGGTACCCCACGACCTCGACCCTGCTCATGCGCGCGACGGCCACGGTCCCTATCCCTCGAGCGAGGCGGCGACGCGCCGCACGGTGTCGTCGACACGGTCGCGAGCCGACGCCAGCGTCCGCCCCCGGAGCTCCGCGGCCTCGGCGGTGAGGGCGTCGGCCTCGGCATGCGCCCTCTGGAGGACCACCTCACGCCGGGCGGCGATCGCACGGCGGGAAACCTCCACGGCCTCCGCCTCGATGCGTCGCGCGTCCTCGATGCCGGTCGCGCGGATCGCATCGGCCTCGGAGCGCGCGTCTACGAGCGTGGTGCGCGCGTCGTCCTCGGCGGTCAGGACTCGTTCGAGCTTCTCCACGGACCCTCCTCCGGGCGGTGCGCTCCGGGGCGGCGAAGCCCCGTGGTGCGCCTCATGAATCTTACATGAACGAAGACCCCGGCAGCGCTCGCGCGCCCTTCGTCCACTCACCCCGTATACTGTCGCCGCAACCGCTCGCCGGCACATCGGTCCGCGACCCTCATCGGAGCCATGGAACAGCCCAGAACCATCACCCGCGCGCATCGCTCCAGGCGCCCCGCCCGCAACATCGGCCGGGACCGTCTCGTGGCCGCGGTCGCGGTGCTGGTCCTCTTCATGGTCGGAGGCGCAGCCCTGGCGCTGATCGCGCCCGGCAGGCAGGGTGGCGACGCGGCGAAGGCGGACGTCTGGAGCGAGGTCGCGACCGACGTCCCTGTGGCGGCCACTCCCGCGGCGACCACCCCGGTCGCCCCCACGCCCGTCTTCGCATCGATCCGGGGCGCGGACCTGCGGCTCCCGGTGCCCGCGGCATCGGTCACCGCCCTCGCCTTCCACCAGTCGTCGTACGCCGATACCGTCGTCATGAAGCCTCTCATCGCGATCGCCGACCCCGCCGTGTTGCGCCGGGCCGCGGACGCGGCGCACGCCGCGGTCAAAGCGGGCGGGAAGGCGACGATCCGCGCAACGCCCGAGAGCGGTGCCGAGGACGCAAAGGGCGTGTGGACCGGCTCCGCGCTGCAGCTGTGGCGCGACTCCACCGGCGAAAGGATGGACAGCGCCGTGGACTGCGGCGCGGCTCCCGGCACCCCGGTGCTCGCCCCCGTCGACGGCACCGTGATGGAGATCCGCCCGTACAAGCTCTACAAGAAGTACGACGACTTCGAGATCCACATAAAGCCGGACGCGTGGAACGACCTCGACGTGATCATCCTTCATGTCACCAGTCCGGCCATCACCGTGGGCGCGCGGGTCGTGGGGGGCGTGACGAGGATCGCGAGCGTCCGCAACCTGTCGAAGATCGTGTCCGGCCTGCAGTTGCGGAACTACGTGCTCGACGGCGGCAACCACACGCACGTGCAGGTGAACACGATCCCCAGGCCGAACGAGACCTGGGCCCTGGGCGAGGACCCGCCGGGGCTCGTCCGGCACTAGCGCGCGGCTATGCGATCGGCGCGCCCCCGGCGTCGGCCCGACGCACGAACCCGCGGAATCTCCGGTCGAACTCGGAGCGCAGCAGCCTCACCTTCCGCCGGCAGCCGACGCAGTCGAGCCCGATGTCCATGCCGAGCTTCGTGACTTCCCATTCGTTCGTCCCGCAGGCGTGAGGCTTCTTGAGCCGCACGACGTCGCCGACCTTCACGGGAGTGATGGGAACGGACACGTCGCCTCTTCCTGCCGGTGCGGTAGTCTGCAGGCACCCATTGTATGTTCTGCCGCGCCCGCCGCGTACCGCAGCCCCTCCAGGAGGCCGAGCACATGTCGCGATATCACGTCCTGCGCGCCGACCGCGAGATCACCGAGCCCGGCGCGATCGCCGGCATCCTACGCCGCGGGAAGTACGCGACCATCGCCATGGTGCACGACGGCGAGCCGTACCTCGTGACGCTCTCCTGCGGCTGGGACGAAGCCGCCAACGCGCTGTTCTTCCACATGGCGCGGGCCGGTCGCAAACTGGATGCCCTCACCGCGGACCCGCGGGTCTGCGCCACCGTGGTCCTGGATGGCGGGTACGTGGACGGCGAGTGCAAGCACCGCTACGAGTCGGTCGTGATGACGGGTACGATGCGGGTGCTCACCGACCCGGAGAAGGCGCGCGCGGGCATGCGCGCGCTCATCGGCGCCCTCGAGGGCGACTCCGAGCCGCTGTGGTCGCACTACAAGCTGGACGGGCAGAAACACTGGGAGCGCATGAGCATCGCGCGCCTGGACATCGAGACGATCACCGCGAAGTCCGGAAGCTGACGAGCGAGGGAGCGACCATGAACACACCAGCGATCCTTTCGGTGCTGGGCGAGGACCGCGTCGGCATCGTCGCCGCCGTGAGCGCGGCGCTGGCCGCCAACGGCGCCAACATCGAGGACATCCGCCAGACGATCATCACCGGCATCTTCTCGATGACGATGCTCGTGACCGTCGACGAGGAGGCGTGCGCCTTCGACCTCGTGCAGGCCGCGCTCGCCAAGGTCGGCGACGAGCTCGGCCTTCAGATCACGCTTCAGCGTGAGGACGTCTTCCGCGCCATGCACCGCGTCTAGGAGCGCCACATGCACATCGAACCCGAGGAGATCGCCGAAACGCTGGAGATGATCTCCCGCCATCATCTCGACGTCCGTACCGTCACGCTGGGGCTCTCCCTGCGCGCGTGCACGGCCGACGACATCGACGAGATCGCGCGGCGCGTCTACGACCGGGTGACGAGCGCCGCCGGTCGCCTCGTCCCCGTGGCCGACGCCATCTCGCGTGAGTACGGCATCCCCATCGTGAACAAGCGGATCTCGGTCACGCCGGTCGCCGAGCTCATCGCCTCGTGCGGGGCCTGCGACGTCTCGCCGATCGCCCTCGCGCTCGACCGCGCGGGCGCCGAGGTGGGCGTCGACTTCGTGGGCGGCTTCTCGGCGCTCGTGCACAAGGGCATCGGCGAAGCCGACCGGCGGCTCATCGACTCGATCCCGGCGGCGCTCGCCGCGACCGAGCGCGTCTGCGCGTCGGTGAACGTCGCGACCACGCGCGCCGGCATCAACTGGGACGCGGTCCTGTTGATGGCCCATACCATCAAGGCGTGCGCCGCGGCGACCTCGGACCGCGACGCCATCGCATGCGCGAAGCTCGTCGTCTTCTGCAACATGGTCGAGGACAACCCGTTCATGGCGGGCGCGGTCCATGGCTCGGGCGAGCCCGATGAGGTCATCAACGTGGGCATCTCCGGCCCGGGGGCCGTGCGCGCCGTGGTCGAGTCCCTGTCGCCCGACGCCGACCTCACCGAGGTGGCCGAGGCGATCAAGGCGACAGCGTTCAAGATCACGCGCATGGGCGAGCTGGTCGCGCGCGAGGCGGCGCGCCGGCTCGGCGTCACCTTCGGCATCGTCGACCTGTCGCTCGCCCCCACGCCCGCCGAGGGCGACAGCGTCGCGGCGATCCTCGAGGCGATCGGCGTCGAGCGATGCGGGGGGCCCGGCACCACCATGGCCCTGGCGCTGCTCAACGACGCGGTCAAGAAGGGTGGCGCGATGGGCACGTCGCGCGCCGGCGGCCTGTCGGGAGCGTTCATCCCCGTGTCCGAGGACGCAAACATGGTCCGCGCCGTCCGCGACGGCGCGCTCACGCTCGAGAAGCTCGAGGCGATGATGTCGGTGTGCTCCGTGGGGCTCGACATGATCGCCATCCCCGGCGACACCACCGCGGAGACGATCGCCGGCGTGATCGGCGACGCCTGCGCCATAGGCGTCGCGAACACCAAGACGACCGCCGCTCGGCTCATCCCCGTCCCCGGCAGGACCGTCGGCGACGAGGTGGAGTTCGGCGGCCTGCTCGGCTCCGCTCCGATCATGTCGGTCAACGGCTGGGCCGGGACGCGCCTGGCACGCCGCGGCGGCCGCGTGCCCGCGCCGCTCGGAGGGCTGAAGAACTAGCGATGCGCATCAGGACGCGGCTTCGTCGCGTCCGCAGGCCCTCGTCACGAGCCGAGTGTCTTCAGGTAGGCGATCGTGGCGGCCACGTCCGCGTCGCTCATCTGCCAGCGAGGCATGGTGTCCTTGAGCGGCTTCCCGCTCTCGTCCAGTCCGTCGCGGATGGCCGTTCGGATGGTCGCGTCCGTGAAGCCGGCCTTGATCAGCGCCGCATAGGTGACGTCGGGGGCCGTGATGGCCGCACCGGTCATCATCCTGATCGTCCCGCCCCGGCCATCGGGGCCGTGACACGACCCGCACCCGCCGCCGCCCATCATGAGGGCGCCCAGGGAGACGCGAGGAGCGGAGCGCGCTATCTCCCGACCGTCAGCGCCCACTCCCGTGAGCCAGATGCGCTGACCGATCGACGAGTAGCCGGTCGCAGCCGAGCCGCCGCCCATCATGCCGGTCCCCGCAGTCCCACCGGACGTGCCCGCGCTCGAGCATGCGGCGGCGACCACCATGACGAGCGCGCCCAGACACACCGCCAGAACAGCCGTGAGCAAACGCCGATGCATAGGTACTCCCTTCCTCACGGTAGTAGATGCCCACCGGCGGGGGTCTCACCTCCGGGGTGGCGCACGCACTTCGACCCGAAGCGCGGAGTATCCGTGCGTACCGCTGGTCGAACGGGTATCGATACGGAAGGGAGTAGACTCGGTTATCGGTCACTCGTGTCTTGCATGCCGGCGTTCAGGCATGCCGTCTGGAGGCGGTCCGATGTTGGAAGACCTGGATCCCAAGCCTGTGTTCCTCTTCTTCGAGGAACTGACGAAGATCCCCCGGTGCTCGGGCAGCGAACAGCAGGTGAGCGACTACCTGGTCGCCTTCGCCAAGGAGCGGAAGCTCGAGGCCTTCCAGGACAAAGCGCTGAACGTGATCATCAAGAAGCCCGGGACCGCGGGATACGAGAAGTCTCCCGCGGTGATCATCCAGGGGCACATGGACATGGTCTGCGAGAAGTCCAAGGGGTCCCGTCACGACTTCTCGAAGGACCCGCTCACCCTGAAGATCGAGGGGGACTTCGTACGTGCCGACGGCACGACACTCGGGGCTGACAACGGCATCGCCGTGGCGTACGCGCTGGCCATCCTCGACAGCACCGACGTCCCCCACCCGCCCATCGAGCTTCTCGTCACGACGAGTGAAGAGACCGGCATGAACGGGGCCCATGCCCTCAAGGCGGACCACCTCACCGGGAAGACGCTGCTCAATGTGGACGCCGAGAACGAAGGCGTCCTCTTTGTGAGCTGCGCCGGTGGAGTCGACCTCGTGAGCGAGTTCGACACCCGTTGGGAGAAGGCCACGCACGGCGCGCTGCTCATCGAGGTGTCGGGCCTCAAGGGCGGTCACTCGGGCATGGAGATCGTCAAGCAGAGGGCGAACGCGATCAAGCTCCTGGGGCGGCTGCTCGACGCCGCACGGGCGGCGGGCGAGTTCCATCTCGCCGCGATCTCGGGCGGCACGAAGTCCAACGCGATCGCGCGGGACGCGCAAGCGACCGTCACGGCTGACACCCGCGTCCTTGCCAAGATCAAGACCATCGTCGGCCATCTCTCCAAGGACCTGCAGAAGGAGTTCACCGTCGAGGACCCGGACCTCGAGGTGACCGTCGCGGCGGCGGACAAGGTCGCGCGGCAGCTCGACAGCGACTCCACGGGGAAGCTCATCGACTTCCTCTTGATCGCCCCCCACGGCGTCCAGTCGATGAGCAGCGACCTCGCGGGTCTCGTGCAGAGCAGCGTGAACCTCGGCGTCCTTTCGCAGTCGGGCGACTCCATCCAGCTGACGATCTCAGCGCGGAGTTGCGTCGACTCGATCAGGGACTACCTCACCCGCCGGATCGAGGCTCTGGCGTCGCTGTCCGGCGCGAAGAGCACCAGGACCGGTGAGTACCCCGCATGGCAGTACGAGCCCGACTCGAAGATCAGGGACCTCTGCGTCAGCGTCTACAAGGAGCTCTCCGGCGAAGACGCGCAGGTCCAGGCCATCCACGCCGGGCTCGAATGCGGCCTGCTCAGAGAGAAGCTGCCCGACACGGACATGATCAGCTTCGGACCGAACCTCTACGACGTGCACACCCCTCAGGAGCGTCTCAGCATCAGCTCGGTCGCCAATACGTGGGCATTCCTTACATCGGTGCTCGCGAAATCCAAGTAAGTAGGAGGTGCGGGAGTGGATAGGAAACACGGGGCTTTCCAAACTGGCATACGGGGGATGTGACGGCGAGAACTACGTGCCGTACATCCCGACGACGGAGGCGATGCCGGAACTCACCGGGTATTCGATCATCATGGGTGTGCTGTTCGCACTCATCTTCGCCGCGGCGAACACCTATCTCGGACTCAAGGTGGGCATCACGATCTCCGCGGGCATCCCGGGCGCGATCCTGGCCACGGGCCTTCTCAAGGGGCTGTTCAGAAGGAACAACATCCTCGAGGCGAACGTGGTCGCATCCCTCTCCGCGATGAGCGAGTCCATCGCCGGCGGCATCATCTTCGTGCTTCCCGCACTGATCCTCCTCGGATTCGGGCTCAGCATCACCACGATCGTCATCGTCACGGTCATCGGCGGTCTCATGGGCGTGTTCTTCATCACACCCGTGAGGCGCTATCTCATCGTGCAGGAGCACGGCACGCTCATCTACCCTGAGTCGATGGCCGCCGCCGAGGTCCTGGTCACCGGCAGCGAGGGCGGCACCGGCTTCCGGACCGTCCTCCTCGGCATGGGCGTCGGAGGCATCTACAAGCTGCTCTCCGGCGGGTTCATGTTCTGGGGCGAGAACTCCTCCTACACCATCACGTCCTATCAGGGGACCATCATCGGCGTGGACACCCTCGCCTCTCTCATGGGTGTCGGTTTCATCGTCGGTACGAAGACGTCCTCGCTGATGTTCGCCGGCGGCCTTGTCGCTTGGCTGGCGCTCATCCCGCTGATCAAGTTCTTCGGGTCCGGCATGACGCAGCCGATCTTCCCCTCCACCGTCCCGATCGCGGACATGGGCGCATTCGACATCTGGTCGAAGTACATCCGCTACGTCGGCGCCGGCGCGGTTGCGGCAGGCGGCTTCATCTCGCTCGCCAGGTCGCTCCCGACGATCATCGACAGCTTCAAGAAGGCCCTCGCCGGGATGCGCGCGGGCAAGGGCACGGGAGCCGTGGACAGGATGGACCGCGAGGCCCCGCTCACCTGGGTCATCGCAGCGGCGGCGCTCGGCTTCTTGCTGACCTGGTTCGTCCCGATGGTGGGCGGCGGACCTGTCGGCGCTCTCATGGCCGTGATCTTCAGCTTCTTCTTCGCGGTCGTGTCGGCCAGGATGGTCGGAATGATCGGCGCATCCAACAACCCCGTATCGGGGATGACGATCGCGGCGCTTCTGGTCATCACCACCGTCCTCAAGCTCATGGGCAACATCGGTAATGCGGGCATGTCGACGGCGCTCATCACGGCCGGCATCGTGTGCGTCGCGGTCGCGGTCGCCGGCGGCACGGCGCAGAGCCTCAAGACGACGTTCGTCATAGGCGGCAATCCCCGCAATGTCCAGATCGGCATGTTCGGCGCCCTGGCGGTCGCATCCGTTGCGGCGGCGGGCACGCTCATCCTGCTGAACACGGCGTACGGGATCGGCAGCGTTGCCGTTCCGGCTCCGCAGGCCACACTCATGAAGCTGATCGTCGAGGGCATCATGACGGCCAAGCTTCCGTGGACCCTCGTGCTCATCGGCGTGGCGATGGCCGCCTTCTGCTACCTGGCCGACATCCCGATCCTCGCCGTCGCGCTGGGCCTCTACCTTCCCGTCGGGCTGAGCGCCGCTGTGTTCGGCGGCGGCATCGTGCGCTCCCTCGTCGAGAGGGCGATGGGCGGCTCCGCCAAGAAGAGGGACGCTGCGGTCGCTGAAGGCGCACCCTCGGGCAGGAGCCCGGAAGACATCCTGAAGACGTGGAACGACAGGAAGGACAAGGCAGTCGAGCGGGGCATCCTGCTCGCCTCGGGTCTGGTGGCGGGCGACGCCCTGATGGGCATCGTCGTCGGCGCGTGCGTGGCGCTCAAGATCGACATAGGCTTCGGGCCGAAGTGGTTCCCGGCGATCGCGGCGAGCCAGTTGCTGGCGTTCGTCATGTTCCTTCTGCTCGCGATCTGGGTCTACTTCTACTCGACTCGCCGACCTAAGTCGGACTAGATGACGGAGCGCAAAGACAAGTACAACTTCGTCCTCTACGTCCCCGAGGTGAAGCACCAGGCGTTCAGGGTGACGGACGAGGGCCGGGTCGTTCTCGAACTCGAGATCAACCGGGCCAAGAGGCTGCTGGGCAAGCTCGTCGCCAAGGAGCCCGTGTCCGACCTCGAGTTCGACGAGCTCTCGTCATCGGCATGGCTTGCCATCGACGGCAAGCGCAGCATCCTCGACATCGCTCGCCTGCAGAGCGAGACGACGGGAGACGACATCGACGAGGCCGCACGAAGGATCGTCCAGTTCATGCGGTACGTCGCGAAGCGCGGCTGGATCAGGTTCAAGGAAGTGCAGAAGATCTGATCCGATACTCGGTCGCCGTGGACGTGGCCGGATCCGAAGCGTACGCTTTATCGTACGATTCGAGGAGGATCCGGATGACCACGATCACGGCGACCGAGGCGCGCAAGAACCTCTACCGGCTGCTCGACCAGGTGTCGGACTCGCACGAGCCGATCCAGATCACCGGAAAGCGCGGCAACGCCGTGCTGGTCGGCGAGGACGACTGGCGCGCGCTCCAGGAGACGCTCCACCTGGTCTCGATCCCGGGGGTCCGCGAGGAGGTCCTCGAGGGGATGGACACGCCCGTCGACCGGTGCAAGCGCGAGCCCGACTGGTGAGTTGGCGCATCGTCTACACGCAGCACGCCTGCCGGGACGCGAAGAACCTCGCATCCGCCGGCCTTAGGCCCAAGGTGCAGGCCCTGCTCGACATGCTGGGCGAAGACCCCCTGCGGACCCCTCCTCCGTTCGAGAGGCTCGTCGCCGACCTCTCGGGCGCGTACTCGCGGCGTATCAACATCCACAACCGGCTCGTGTATCAGGTGCTTGAGGACGAGCACGTCGTCAAGGTGCTCAGGATGTGGACGCACTACGCGTAGGGCGCAAAGAGGGCGGGGCCGCGTCGGCTCCGCCCTCTTCTTCGTCTGATGCGCTGTCCTAGATCCCGACGATCTCCCTGAACGAGTGGATCTCGCGCCGCGCCACGGGGATGTGCGTCTCGTCGCGATCGGTGACCACGACGGCGTAGCCACCCTCGACGCGCAGGATCTCCTTGATGCAGTTCAGGTTCACGATGTAACTGCGGTGGATGCGGTGGAAGTTCTCTCGCAGCAGCCGCTTCTCGATCTCGCCCAGCGTCTGGTCCACGAGGTACTGGTTCTCGTATGTGTGCACGTAGGTCGACTTGTTCTTCGCCGAGATGAAGACGATGTCGTCGATCGACAGCAGCACCGTGCGGCCGCCCTTGCGGACCGGGATCTTGCGGAACTCGCCCTCACCGGTGGCGGCGTCGGCGCTGTGCACGCGCGTCGTCATCAGCGAGCGCACCCGGGCGGAGAGCTCGAGGATGTTGAACGGCTTGGTCACGTACTGCTGCACGCCCTGCTTGAACGCGAGGATCTTGGCGAGGTCCTGCGTCTTGGCGGTGAGCATGATGACGGGGATGTCGGCGGTCGCCGCGTTGTTGCGGATCTCCATGAGCGCCATCCAGCCGTCGACGCGCGGCATCATGATGTCGAGGAGGATGACGTCGATGGCGTTGTGCGCCAGCACGTCGATGGCCTCGGCGCCGTCGCCGGCGCTGAGCACACGCATCCCGTCGGACTCGAGTCCGAACCGGATCATGTCGACGATCGACGGGTCGTCGTCTACGACCAAGACGGTCGGATTCGTTTCCATGTCGTCCTCCAAACGGCGGGCGGCGTGCGATAACCGTTCGTCGGGATTATACCGCTACGAGCGGAACCCTATCGGAGCCGCTCGTCCTCGTCGGCTACCGCTCAGCGTTCGCGGCGCACCCAGGCGTCGATCGAGCGCGCGGCCGTCTTGCCCGCGCCCATGGCCAGGATGACCGTCGCGGCGCCGGTGACGATGTCGCCGCCCGCGTACACGCCGGGCATGCTCGTCGCGCCGTCCTCCCCGGCCACGATGTAGCCGCGCCGGCTCAACTCGAGGTCGGGAGCGGCCTTGGACAGCAGCGGGTTCGCGCGGGTGCCGACCGCGATGATCACCGTGTCGCACTCGATCTCGAAGTCGGAATCGAGCACGCACACGGGCGCGCGGCGGCCCGACGCGTCGGGCTCTCCGAGCTCCATGCGTGTCGCCGCCAGCCCGGTGACGAAGCCGTCGCGTCCGCGCACCTCGATCGGGGAGCACAGCATCTTGAACTCCACGCCCTCCTGCTCCGCGTGGTGGACCTCTTCCCTGCGCGCCGGCATCTCATCCGCGGTGCGGCGGTAGACGAGGAAGACCTCCTCGGCCCCCAGGCGCAGGGCCGTGCGCGCCGAGTCCATCGCCACGTTGCCCCCGCCGATGACGGCGACCGTGCGTCCGCGCCACACGGGCGTGTCGGAACGGGGGAACTCGTAGGCTCGCATGAGGTTGACGCGCGTCAGGAACTCGTTCGCGGAGTAGACGCCGTTGAGGTTCTCGCCCGGGATGCCCATGAACACGGGAAGCCCTGCGCCCGAGCCGACGAACACCGCATCGAAGCCTTCCTGGCTCATGAGCTCGTCGATCGTGTAGGTCGCGCCGATCACGACGTCGGTCACGATGCGCACGCCCATCTCGACGAGCATCTCGATCTCGGCGGCGACGAGGTCCTTGGGGAGACGGAACTCGGGGATGCCGTAGACCAGCACACCGCCGGGGACATGGAGCGATTCGAAGATGGTGACCTCGTGCCCGAGCATCGCGAGCTCGCCGGCACAGGCGAGCCCCGACGGGCCCGAGCCGACCACGGCCACGCGTTTGCCCGAGGCCGGCTGGATCTCGGGCCGGCAGCGCTTGGCCAGCTCGCACGACAGGTCCAGATCACCGAGGAAGCGCTCGAGGCGGCCGATGGCGACGGCCTCGCCCTTGCGCGCGAGCACGCACGACGCCTCGCACTGCTCCTCCTGCGGGCAGACTCGCCCGCACGCCGCCGGCAGCGCGTTGCGGGCCTTGAGGACCTCGACCGCGCCGCGATCGTCACCTTCGATCATCTTGCCGATGAACGACCTGATGTCGATGTGGACGGGGCAACCGTCGATGCACGTCGGCTTGGCGCACTGCAGGCACCGCATCGCCTCGCCGTGGGCCTCCTCCTCCGTGTAGCCGTAGCCGACCTCATCGAAGGACATGCGCCGCTGCGCGGGATCGCGCTCGGCCATGGGCGTGCGCGGGGCGCGGCTCGCCCGGTGGCGGACCGGGGCGCCCGTGTCGTCTACAGGTGGCATGAGCACCCCTTGCTGTACTCGACGTCGGCCTCGCGCTCGTCATCGACGTAGATGCGCTGGCGGCTCATCAGCTCCTCGAAGTCGACGAGGTGGCCGTCGAAGTCGGGGCCGTCCACGCAGCCGAACTTCGTCTCCCCGCCCACCGTCACGCGGCAGGCGCCGCACATGCCGGTGCCGTCGACCATGATCGGGTTGAGCGAAACGACGGTCGGGACGCCGAACTCCTTGCTGGTCGCGGCGCAGAACTTCATCATGATCGCGGGGCCGATCGCCATCGCGTGATCCACCTCGCCCGCCGCGCACATCTCCTTCAGCGGGTGCGTGACCAGGCCTTTCTCCCCCGCCGAACCGTCGTCGGTCATCACCACGAGCTGCTTCAGCGGGAGCGCGCGGAACTCGTCCTCGAGGATGAGCAGGGCCGCGCTGCGCGCGCCGAGGATGACGGTGACCTCGTCGCCCGCGGCGCACATGGCGCGCGCGACCGGATAGGCGACCGCAGCTCCGACCCCACCACCCACCACCACGGCGCGACCGAGGCCTCCCGTGTGGCTCGGCACGCCGAGCGGCCCGACCACGTCGGCCAGGTGGTCTCCTGCCGCCAGATGCGTGAGCTTGTGGGTCGTGGCGCCCACGCGCATGAAGATGAAGCGGATCCAGCCTTCGTCCGCGGACCAGTCCGAGAACGTGAACGGGACGCGCTCTCCGCGCTCGTCCACGCGCAGGATGAAGAACTGGCCTGCGGCGGCCTTGCGGGCGATGGCGGGCGCAGCGACGGTCATCTCGAAGACGGAGTCTGAGAGCTGCCTCGTGGCGAGTATCTCGAACATGCGGCTCCTTGCAATCCGGAGGGCGCCGGCGAGGCGCGGGTGCGCACCAGTATACTTGCCGCGTCCAAGGACCGGCGACCGAAGGGGGGCACGGATGCGCGGGCTCGTGTGCGTGCCGATCGCGCTCACTCTCGCCCTCTCGCTGCCTGGGTGCGCGCGTTCCGCCGAGCCGGTCACGCAGAGCCGCGAGGTGCTCGGCACCACGGTGAGCGTGACCGTCTACAGCGGCGACACCCTCGTGGCGGCCCCGGCGATCGACGCCGCCTTCGCGTCGATGACGGCGATCGAGAACGAGCTCAGCCCCTACGACGCGTCCTCCACGATCGCCGCGTTCAACCGGACGCCGCTCGATCGGCATGCGCTCCCGCCCGCCGCGGTGGCCATCATCGACCGCACGAAGGGACTCGGCGTGTCCGACTCCTTCTCGCCCGCGCTGTTCGGCGTCACTGCACTCTACGACTTCGGCGGAGCCGGCACGGTCCCCGACCCGGTCGCCTTGGAGTCGGCGGTCAAGGCGGCCGCGACATTCCACGATGTCGACGGCGTCGCGTCCTTCGGCACCTCGCAGACCGTGGGCGCTCCCGGTCTCGACCTCGGCGGCGCGTCGAAGGGTCTCGCCCTTGACCGGGCGGCTCAGGCGCTTCGCGGCCGGCCCTCGCTGATCACGGCCGGATCGAGCACGCTCGCCTTCGGGAGCAAGCCGGACGGACAGCCGTGGCGGGTCGGGATCGAGGACCCGCGCGAGGTCGGACGGGTGCTGGCGGTCGTGTCATGCGAAGGCACACTGTCGGTCTCGACCTCGGGCGACTACCAGGTCTACTTCGAGCGCGGCGGCGTGCGCTACCACCACATCCTGGACCCGGCGACCGGGCGCCCCGCGCGAGGCCTGCGCTCGCTCACCGTGTTCGGGACCATGAGCGCGCTCGACGCAGACATCCTTTCGACGGCGCTGTTCGTGATGGGTCCCGACCGCGCGCTCGCCTACGCTCGCGCGCACGCGCTCGGCGTCTACCTGGTCGACGACCACGGCGCCGCGCGCTCCTCGGTGCCCGCCTCGTTGCCGGTCACGCTCTCCACCGAGGCGAAGCCGACCCCCTAGGAGCGGCCGGCGACGAGAAGGGCGGACCGCCCGATCGGCGACCCGCCCCTTCGAGTGTCACAACGTGCGACGGCTAGACGTTGAACCAGCCTTTGAGCAGGCCGCCCAGCATCGGGACCTCGTAGTACTTGCCCTGGAACGCGTTGATGGCCGCCATGATCGCGAAGACGATCAGCACGATCGCCAGCAGCCAGCCCACGAACGGTATCCAGCCCAAGACGACCGCTATCGCCCACAGGGCCAGGGCCTGCACCGAGTGGAACCTTACGAACGGCTCGTCCTTGTAGGGGTCGAGCAGCAACCCGACCAGCGCCACGATCCAGATGATGTAGCCGAGCCCGGCCAGTATCTTGCTGTTCTCGCTCGCGGGCATGTAGCCGCCCGTGGGAGGCGCGAACGGCGGCGCAGGCGGTGCCGCGGGTGGAGCCGCAGGCGGGGGCGGGGGAGGTGTCATGTCGCTCATACCGGTCTCCTTCTATCGTTGTTGCCCGACGCAACCATATCTACCCAGACAGGGGTCCGCACCACCGCTGTGCTACCATTTCCAACGGTGTCTCCGACACCGCGGGAGTAGCAGCACGCTTCATCGAACAACCCCGCCCGGAGGTAGATAGCCACCCATGCGCCTCAGCCGCTCCCTCCGCATCCTTCTCTCCTTCCTCCTTGCCGCGTGCCTCGTCGCGCCCGGGACCGCTGTCGCGTACTCCAGCAGGGACGTGAAGGCCCATCAATCCGCGGCGGAAGCCGCGCGCAAGAAGGCGGCCGCGGAACAGACGAAGGCCAACTCGCTGCTGGCGGACACGCAGAAGCTCGAGGACCAGATCACCGCGCTCGAAGGCGAGCTCGAGACGCTCGGGGCGCAGATCGGGACCGCCTCGCAGCGGCGCGCCAACCTCGACAGCCAGATCGAACTGCTCCGCTCGGAGATCGCTGCCAAGCGGGCGAGTATCGAGACCCTTCAGTTCGATTACGACCAGCGCTCCGCCGAACTCGCAGCGCGTGTCGACGCCTACTACCGGGGAGGCGACTGGGCCTTCATCGAGATGCTGCTCGGCTCGCAGAGCCTCGGGGACCTCATCCAGCGCACCGAGTTCGTGACGGCGATCATCCAGGACGACGAAGACGCCGCGGCGCAGCTCGAGGACAGCCGCCTCGCCCTCGAACAGGCCAACACCGAGCTGGCGACCAACGTCGAGGCTGTCACGGCGAAGCGGGCCGAGGCGCGCGCGGAGGAGCTCGGGCTGAAGTCCCTGCGGTCCGCGAGCGACAGCAAGCGCGCCGCCGAGCAGGCCGTCCAGAACCAGAAGGCGGCCCTGCTCGCCGACACCAAGAAGAACATCGCCAGACTGCGCGCGCAGGCGCTGGCCGAGGAGCAAGCATCGGCACGTATCGCCGACCTCCTCAAGAACGGCGCCTCCCACGGCACCGGCAAGTACGCCGGCACCTTCACCTGGCCGACGCCGGGCCACTCCCGGATCTCATCGTCATTCGGCTGGCGGATCCATCCCATCACGCACGACAGAAGGATGCACAACGGGATCGACATCGCGGCCCCCTCGGGCGCCACGATCGTGGCCGCCGCTTCAGGCACCGTCATCCATACGTACTCCCCGGGCCAGAGCGGGGGCTACGGCAACTTCACGCTGATCGAACACGGCAACGGACTCGTGACCTGCTACGCCCACCAGAGCCGGATCGGCGTCCAAGTCGGACAGCATGTCAGCAAGGGACAGACGATCGGCTACGTCGGCTCGACCGGCATGTCGACCGGACCGCACCTGCACTTCGAGGTACGCGTGAACGGCAACCCGGTCAACCCGATGAACTACCTGTAGCGCGATCGCGCGCGTCTCACGCGCGGCAAGAAGGGGCGCCCGCAGCGGGCGCCCCTTCTTCGTGTCCCCATGGTGTGGCGGCCGGATCAGCCGTTGTGCTCCGCCATCGCGGCGTCGATCCCGCGCTCGAGAACGTCGATGACCGCCTGTGCCGCGGTCGGCACCGACCCCTCGAGCCGTTCGAGCTTTTCGCCGCGCAGCGGCTCGAGCACGTAGTCGGCCGGATCCATGCGCCCCGGCGGACGACCGATGCCGACGCGCACGCGCAGGTAGTCGTCGCCCACAGCCTCGTGCAGCGAGCGCAGCCCGTTGTGGCCGCCGTGACCGCCTCCCCGCTTGGCGCGGATGTCGCCATCGGGCAGGTCGAGGTCGTCGTGCACGACGACCACCTGGTCAAGCGGCGTGTCGTAGGTCTCGACCAGCCGCTTGACCGCCTTGCCCGACACGTTCATGAACGCCTGCGGCTTGGCGAGCACGAGCTCCTCGTCGCCGAGCCGGACCTTCACGGTCTTGGCTCCGGCCTCGTCCTTCCAGTACGAACCACCCAGCGTGGAGGCCAAAAGGTCGACCACCATGAAACCCGCGTTGTGGCGCGTATGCGCGTAGTCGGGCCCCGGGTTGCCGAGGCCGATCACGAGTCGCGTCATATGCTGCGGACTACTCCTCTTCCGGCTTCTCGCCGATCAGCTCGGGCTCCTCGACGGCCTCCTCGGCCTCGGGCTCCTCCTCCTCAGCGACAGGAGGAACGATGCTCGCGACGATCTCGTCCATGTCATCGAGGATGGCGACGTCCTTCGGCGCGACGAGGTCGCGGACGTGGACGTTGTCGCCGATCTCCATCTCGGAGACGTCGAAGGTCAGCGCCTCGGGCAGATGGTCCGGCAGCGCCTCGACCGTGATGTGCTGCATCGCGTGCATCAGCACGCCGCCGACCTTGACGCCCGGCGCGTCGCCCTCGAAGTGGACCGGGACGGTGGTCGTGATCTTCTGCTTCATGTTCACGGCCCAGAAGTCCACGTGGAACACCGTGCCCTTGATCGGGTCGTGCTGGAGACCCTTCACGATCACATGCAGCGGCTTGCCGCCGTCGATGGTCAGGTCGATCAGCTTCGAGGAGATGTTGCCCTCGTGGACGAGCACCTGCTCGAACGCGTGGCGATCGACGGAAACGGCCTTCGACTCGACGGCCATTCCGTAGACGACGCCGGACAGGCTGGTGTGATCGAGCCGACGGTTGGCCTTGCCGACGATATCTCGAGTCGTCGCTTTCAGCGCTATGTTCTCTGCCATGGTGCGCACGTTCCTTTCATTGAACGGGTACGGGCGCTTGCGCGTTCGTTACTGGAAATCGGGGTCGAACAGTTCCGAGACGGACTCGTCATCATAGACATTCTGGATGGCGTGTGCGAAAAGAGGCGCAACGCTGAGCACGTGCAGCTTGCCGTGGCGCCGTTCCTCGGGCACCGGCAACGTGTTCGTGACGACGACCTCGACGATCGGCGAGGAGTCGATCCGCTCGAATGCGGGAGGCGAGAAGATGCCGTGGGTCGCGGCGACGTAGACGGCCGTGGCGCCCTTCGACATCAGCGCCTTGGCCCCCACGGTGATCGAGCCCGCGGTATCGATCATGTCGTCCGCGACGATGCAGGTCTTGCCCTCGACCTCGCCGATGACGTGCGTGATCTCGGCGACGTTGTGCTCGGGACGGCCCTTGTGCATGATCGCCAGGTCCGCGCCGAGCATGTCAGCGAGCTTCTTGCAGACCTTCACGCGACCCACGTCGGGCGAGACCACGCAACAGTTCGTGAGCTTGAGGCTCTCGAAGTAGCCCGCGATGATCGGCAGCGCCGTGAGGTGGTTGACAGGGGTATTGAAGAAGCCCTGGATCTGGCCCTGGTGCAGGTCCATGGTGATGACCCGGTCGACGCCGGCCACCGTCATGAGATCGGCGACCAGCTTGGCCGTGATCGGCTCACGTGCGGCCGACTTCTTGTCCTGGCGCGCGTAGCCGTAGTGCGTGACGACCGCGGTGATCGTGCGGGCCGACGCGCGCCGCGCGGCGTCCGCCATGATGAGCAGTTCCATCAGCGCGGCGTTGACGGGCGTGGCGATCGACTGCACGAGGAACACGTCTGCGCCGCGGACGCTCTCCAGGTAGCGCACGTAGATCTCACCGTTGGCGAAGCGCCGGATCTTGACGTTGCCGAGCTCGATCCCGAGGTGCTTGCTGATGCCGTCCGCGATCTCGGGGTTCGCCGTGCCCGAGAACACCATCATGCGCTTGCTCATCTCACTCATAGCGCCGCCACATGCCCTTCATTCGTCGTCCCGTGCCGCCTTGCGGCGGTCGGCCCATCCTTCGACGTTCCGTTGTGTCGTCCGTTCGATGCCGAGCGCTCCGGCCGGGACATCCTTGGTGATCGCGCTGCCGGCGCCGGTCGCTGCGCCTTCGCCGATCTCGACGGGGGCCACCAGCATCGTATCCGAACCGATGAAGGCACCGTCCCCGATGATCGTACGATGCTTCTTCCGGCCGTCGTAGTTGCAGGTTATCGATCCCGCCCCCACGTTGACGCCGGAGCCGATCGTCGCATCCCCCATGTAGGAGAGGTGCGGCACCTTGGAACCTTCCCCGATCGTCGAGTTCTTCACTTCGACGAACGAGCCCACCCGCGAGCCGGGCTCGAGGACGGTGCCCGGGCGCACGAACGCGTTCGGGCCGACCGTGGCCCTCTCGCCGATCCGCGCGCCGCGCACGATCGACTGCTCGACCAGCGCGCCCGCACCGATGGTCGAGTCGCTGACGCGCGAGCCCGGGCCGACGTGCGCGCCCTCGCCCACATGCGTGTCGCCGGAGAGCGTCGTCATCGGCTCGATCACGGTGTCGCGTCCGATGGTGACGCCGGGGCCGATCCACACGAGGTCGGGATCGGTCATGGTGACGCCGGCGAGCATGTGCTGCTCGTTGACGCGGCGCTGAAGGATGCGGGCGACGGCGGCCAGCTGCACGCGCGTGTTCACCCCGTGCGACTCGTCGATATCGTCGAGCGCGACCGCGGTCACGCGGCGACCCTGTGCGTGCAGCAGAGCCACCACGTCGGTCAGGTAGTACTCGCTCTGCGCGTTCGCCGGCGTGATGTGGACGAGCGCGTCGAACAGCGAGCGGGCGTCGAAGCAGTAGATACCGACGTTGCACTCCGAGATCGCCTGCTGCCCGGCGTCCAGGTCCTTCTGCTCGACGATCCCCGTCACCACCCCGGCTTCGTCGCGGACGATACGGCCGTAGCCGGTCGGATCGGGGATGAGCGCGGTCAGCACCGTACACGCCGCCTCGGCGGAACGCCACGAGCCGAGCAGCCCGGCCAGCGTCTCGGAGCGCACGAGCGGTACGTCGCCCGCGACGACCACGACGGGGCCGTCGAAGCCCCCGAGCGCGTCGGCCGCGGCGCACACGGCGTCGCCGGTGCCGAGCCGGGTCTGTTGGACGACGGTCTCGGTATCGGGCACCAGTGCGGCGACGGCGTCGCCGCCGTGTCCGACGACCGTCACGATGCGCTCGATCCCGGCGCCGAGGACGGCGTCGACGACCCAGCGGACGAGCGGCACGCCAAGGACCTCGTGCGCCACCTTCGGCAGCGTGGAGCGCATACGGGTGCCTTCTCCGGCGGCGAGAACGATGGCAACGGCCTGCATCGCTGTGGCTCCTCTATCACCGGGTCGATCGTGCGGGCCGTGGGGTGAGGCCCGGTGCGCGGCATGTGGCTGGGGCGGCAGGATTCGAACCTGCGGATGGGGGCTCCAAAGGCCCCTGCCTTACCGCTTGGCGACGCCCCAAGGATACCCGCAAAGTGTACCAGACGGGCATGCGGGCGAGGCGTCGCCGAGGCCTGCGCGTAGCCGTCACGAGAACGCGCCGCGACCGACGCAAGGGCCTCAGATGGGTGTTCGGGGACGCACGGGTCCCGGCGCGCGGCCTAGTCGAACGCCGGAGTGAGACCGTGAGCCGCGAGCGCCTCGGACGAGGTGAAGTAGTCGAGACCGCCGTCGAGCTCGAACTGCGCGAGGACAGCATCTTGGAGGTGCTGCCGTGCGTCCGCGTTGATCGGGTGGCAGATGTCACGGAAGTCGCCGTTGGGCAGCTTGCGCGAGGGCATCGCGACGAACAGGCCCTTCTCGCCGTTGACCACGCGCAGGTCGTGGACGACGAACTGCTCGTCCAGCACGACGCTCGCGATCGCGCAGACCTTGTTCATCGCCACGGGCCGCAGCGTGACCTTCGTGACTTCCATGTGGTCTCGACCCCCATATGTCGACAAGCAGCGGCGCGCGTGCGCCGATCGTCCCCCTCCTCCGTTGTTCGCCGCCTGCCTGCGCTTCCCTGCAGGAACGGGACGAGCGGCCGGAGAGAGCGACCGGGGCTCAGACCGCGGGGGGCGTGACTTGATCGATCGTGCCCCCGGCGCTCGGACGTGCGACGGCCGCCCATAGCCCGCGTTCCCGCGCTCCAGCGGCGGCCGCTGCTGCCTCCGAGGGCCTGGCGAAGACACCGAAGACCGCAGCACCGCTGCCACAAAGCGCGGCGCCGAGGCACCCGCCCGCCGACTCCATGTCCGCAAGGGCGACGCCGATCTCCGGCACCAGCTCCAGCGCGGCAGAGGTCATGTTGTTGTAGAGAGCGGATCCGAGAGCGGTCGGGTCCCTCGACTCGAGCGCGGCCTCTACAGCACCCGGCCCGGGTGCGGACCCGCAGCCCAGGCGGTCGAGCGTCGAATACGCGGCGGCCGTCGAGACCGGCGCGTCCCCGCACGCGATCGCGAAGTACGCGCCCGGGAGCGGCAGGGACCGTTCGAGGACCTCGCCGCGTCCCCCGTAGAGCGCGCAGCCGCCGTGCAGCGGGAAGAGCACGTCCGCGCCGAGCGAGGACGCGACCGAGTCGAGCCGCGCGTCGCCGGCGGGGAC
>Ga0209638_1000107_pt1 | contig 52467 bp, 48 predicted proteins | sample BarGraNGADG00211_FD_184490 | JGI IMG/M metagenome (GOLD analysis project Ga0209638, IMG submission 184490) | Arctic peat soil microbial communities from Barrow, Alaska - Barrow Graham LP Ref core NGADG0002-211 (SPAdes) (version 2) | ecosystem: Environmental > Terrestrial > Soil > Wetlands > Peat... | reverse complement strand
CGATGTCGAGCGAGGCGACGTTGCGAATGCCGAACGCCACGACGGCACCATCCATGGAGTCCGCGCCGAGTGGGAGCTGCTGCGCGTCGGCTCCGACGGGCGCCAGCCGATCGCGCGGTGCCTTGCCCGTTCCAGCCCGCAACATCGGCACGGCGAAGTCCGCGCCGATGATGAATCCACGGAAACCCGCCTGCCTCGTCAACTCGGCGCCCACGTCCAGTGTTCCCGCGCAGAGGTCGAGATACCGGCCGTCGGGAATCCGGGTCCACTCGAGCGCCCGCAGGGCACGGCGGCGCCAGAGCACGTCGATGTTGAGGCTGAGCAGGTGATTGAGCAGGTCGTACCGCGGCGCGATCTGCTCGAACACCGTGCGCACGTACGCTCGTTTCTCAGCTCCGCCCTCCGCCGCCAGGGTTGCGCGGGTCGATTCTACATCCGTGTCGTACATCGTCATAAGCTCGCCGCGGGCAGGAAGCTGGGCAAGCATACGTCTGGATTGCGGCGCGAGCCACGGATACTTTTCTGCGCTCGCGACGATTGCTCGCACCCGAACAACGCGGTCCCCGCCTCCCCAGATGCTCCGCGCCCTCGATCTCGCGAACCTCCCCGATGCCGATGTCGTCGCCCTCGCCCTCGAGGGGCGCGACGCCGCGCATCGCGAGCTGATCACACGATACGAGCGGCCGGTCTTCTCGCTCGTGTTCCGCATGGTGCGCGATCGCGAGCTCGCCGAGGACCTCACGCAGGACACCTTCGTCAAGGTGCTCTCGCACCTCGACCGCTACCGGACCGACTTCAAGTTCTCGTCCTGGCTGTTCAAGATCGCGAACAATGTCGCGATCGATCATCTGCGCCGCCGCCAGCTCGACACGGTGAGCATCCATGGCTCGCCGCATGCCACAGACCCCGACGCCGTCGACGCCTCCCGCTTCGACATCAGCGACGGGTCCGAGAACGCCCTGGACGAGATGGAAGCCAAAGAACTCGGATCGGCGATCGAGCAGGCCATCTCGGGTCTCCGCCCCGAATACCGATCCTGCATTCTGCTGCGCCATGTCGAGGGCCGCTCGTACGAGGAGATCGCCAGCACCCTCGATCTGCCCCTCGGAACCGTCAAGACCTACATCCATCGCGCCCGGCACGAGCTCCGCCGGGCGCTGGAGCATACCCGGGAGTGACCGCCCGGTCTGGAAACCAGCATTTCGCCCGTGAAACCCAGAACGTCCACAGCCCGTACAGGGTGCAGAGGCCATGAACCACAGACACCTACTTCCTAACGAGATTGACCTTCTGGTCGACGGCGAAGCCGGTTTCGGTGTCGCCGCGCTTCGCGATCACATCGACGAATGCGCCGAGTGTCGCATGCGGTTCGAGGACGCGCGGGTCGTCGTGGACGCGCTGGAATCGCTTCCCCACTTTGCTCCCGACTCGCGCCTGACCGACCGGGTGATGTCGCAGGTGTCCGTCTTCGTGCCAGCGCACGTCGCCGCCCGCGATTCGGTCGCCCGCTGGCTCCCCCAGCCCGGACCGGCGCGAGTCGCCGCTGCGGTCATCTTCACGTCCGCAGCCGGCCTGCTGACGCTGACCATGGTCTGGCTCGCCACGCAGGGTGAGGCCGCCCTCTTCATGACGGGACTGCTCGGCGATCGGATGCGGGGTGCGTTGTTGAGCGCGGCGCGGGATCTCACGGTTGCCCTCCTTGGCGAATCGGCGCTGGCCGCGCTGCAGGCCACCGGGGCAATCGGCGTCTCACTCCTGCTCGCCGGATTCGTCCTGACCGCATTCGGAACCGTCGCCGGCATTCGGCATCTGGCCACCTCCGGCCGTCGCGTAGGATGACCGCCCGCACTCGCACCCTGATTTCCGCGCTGCTCTTCCTTCTCCCAGGAGCACTGGTTGCTCAGGGAGCGAGTGGTGCCGGACTGAGCCGTGATCTGGAACGCCTGAGCAAGGGCGAGCAGATCGCTGGCGTTCCATCGGCCGACAGCGTGTCGCCGGGAGCGCGAGCCATCGCCGCCGGCACTACCGTGACGGGCACGATCGTCGCTCGCGGTCCGGTGGACGTGTTCGGACGAGTGGACGGCTCGGTCGTGAGCCTCGCGGGAGACGTGACCGTGCATCGTGGAGGCGTCGTCACCGGCGACGCGCTTGCCGTGGGCGGACGTGTCAATGCCGACAGCGGGCAGGTCGGCGGCGAGATGCGCGCGATGTCCGTGTTGCCGACGATCTTCGGCCAGGCGAAAAGCGTTGCGGATACGCGCACGCCGGCGCAGCGCACGATGGAGTCCGCAAAGAACGTCGCCGGGTCTTTCGGGATCCTTCTCATCATCGCGGTCGGCGTGCTGCTGTTCGCGGGCCCCAATCTGGACGAAGTGGTGGTGACGATCCAAGGCCGCTTCGCCCGCGCGTTCTGGTATGGCGTGCTCGGACAGATCTTCGTGCTGCCCGGACTGCTGATCCTGACCGCCGCACTTGCGCTGACGATCATCGGCATTCTGCTCATTCCCTTCGCCATCGTCGCATACGCGATCGCCGTGGCCGGGCTCGTGACACTTGGCTTTCTCGCCGTCGCGCGACTGGTCGGCGGAGCGCTCTGGCAGGGCGGCGACGCGTCGGCTCGCGGTCGCGCGCTCGGTGCGCTGTTCGCCGGCATCGCGCTCTTCTTCGTGTTGTGGATGATCGGGTCGCTGCTGGCATGGGCTCCGCTCGCCGCCACGGTCATTCGAGCGGCGGCGCTCGCCGCGACCTGGGCGGCAATGACGCTCGGGCTCGGCTCGGCGATCCTCTCGCGCGCCGGAACGCACCGGCGCGTGGCGGGCGTCGCGCGTCCCGTCGAGCTTGCTGCGTGGCAGACGCCAACCCCTGTCGCCGGCGTGGTCGCCGCGCGGCGAACCGTAGCTGCCCAAGAGGTACGCTGACATGCGTCTGACCCGTGTGCTCACCGCTCTGGCGACGCTGATGCCCGGCCTGGCATCCGCGCAGAGCCCGCCGCTCTGGCGCAACGTCGACATCTCACGCCAGCTCCGCGACACGCTGCCACAGCGCATTCGCGTGCAGTACGCCGCTGGGCGCGTTGACGTCCGCGGCACCAGCGATCCGGTGCTCTACTCGATGCACCTTCGCTACGACGAGGCGCGTTCGGTTCCGTTGCATCGTCACGATGCGGATCAGCGCAGCACATCCCTCGGCCTCGAGTCGCGCGGAGGCGGGCTCCGCAATTCATCGAGCAGTGCGTCGGGCGAGCTTCGCCTCACTCTGCCACGCTCGGTGCTGCTCGACCTCGACCTCGAGTTCGGTGGCACGCAGTCCACGCTCGACCTCGGCGAGATGTCGCTGCAGTCGCTCCGGCTGGACTGCGGGGCGACGGACGCGATGCTGCTCTTCTCGCGTCCAAATCGAGTTCGCATGCGCGACCTCGAGGTGAACGTGGGCGCCGTCGACTTCACGGCGCGCCAGCTCGCGAACGCGAACGCCGATCAGATTCGCGTGCGTGGCGGCGTGGGCAGTGTGGATCTCGATTTCAGCGGGTCGTGGACGCACGATCTGTCCCTCACGACTCGGCTGCTGCTCGGGAAGCTGACGCTGCACATCCCCCCGGACGTTGGCGTGCGCGTCGAGGTGCAGCGCGTCGCAGCCAGTTTCGAGCATTCCGGGCTGGTCAAGCGTGACGACGCGTGGTACTCGCCGAACTACGAGTCGGCTCCGTTTAAGTTGAAGGTTCGAGCGGAGACGCTGTTTGGAGGGATCGAGATTCAGCACTCCTCCCGCTAACGCAACTGCGGGCGCGCAAGTATCTCGTACGTTGTAATACTCCAGTACCAGGAATGGCATCCAGCCTACTGGGAGCTGTAGAGCCGCTGGTGCGCAGGACGAACAGGCTTCACGACGGCGTTCAAAAACGCACGCGTGAAGCCTCTTTCGTTCCACGATCGTGGGTCGATAGATCCCAATAGTCTGAGCGCCATTCTCAGTACCTGAGTTGTACAACGTACGAGGTACGTCGGCAACTGGTTTTCTCGGCAGTTGGCCCAGCCCTTGCCCGGTTGCGCCCCATGATCATCATGGGCTTCAACCTCGTTCCACTCGTCAAAAAGACGGTGAAGGAAATCGGCGACGATCACATCCCGTCGCTGGCGGCGGAGACGGCGTACTACTTCTTCTTCTCGCTCTTTCCGCTGCTTCTCTTTCTGACGCCATTGCTCGGGCTGGTCGGCAACGGGCAGCAGCTCATGGAGTCGCTCCTCACGCGGCTGGCGACGACCATTCCCGCGGATGCGCTCTCGCTGCTGCGACGCACGCTCAGCGAGATCATCACGGCCAGCGGAGGCGCGGGCGTCATGTCGGTCGGCGCTCTGCTCGCCGGTTGGTCCGGGTCGAGCATCTTCGGTGCGCTCATGGACTCGCTCAACATCGCGTACGATGTGAGCGAATCGCGTCCCTGGTGGAAGCGGCAGTTGCTGCGGATCGCGTGTCTTCTGCTCTCCGGCATCATCGTGCTCGGGGCGACCTTCATTTTTCTCGACGGCGAGAGGATCTCGCTCTGGGTCGGCCGAACGCTGCACTTCGGCGCATTCGGCATCGCGATGTGGACGTTCCTCCAGCTCGCGCTCGCGGCTTCGCTGGTGGTCGTGCTGTGCCTGACGCTGTTCAAGCTGCTTCCCAACGCACAGCAGCGGTGGTCGCACCTGGTGCTTGCGTCAATCGTCACCACACTCTTGTGGATCGTCGCGACGCTGCTCTTCCGCGTCTACGTGCAGCACTTCGGATCGTACAACAAGACGTACGGCACGATCGGAGGCGTGATTGCGCTCCTCTCCTGGATGTACTACACGATGTTCGTGTTTCTGTCCGGCGGTGAGCTCGCGTCGGAGCTGCATCACGGCAGCGGAGCGGTCGATCCGCTGAAGGGCGCGATCTACCTGGGCCGGATCGTGTCGGATTCGGGGCCCGGGACGCCATCCATGGAGAAGTTCAAGCCATCGCGCTGACGCGCGGTTTACGGTTTCATATTTCCTACGACGTGCGTAGCACCACCTGCTCTCCCCTCGCCACTTGGAGCTGGTCCGCCGCCGAGCCATCGCGCACCGCAATCTCCACCAGCCCACTCGAACCGGTGAGCGCGACGAGCGCTCCAGGCGGAACGTCCGCATAGGTACGCATCATCGCGATCACTCGGCCGGCGATCTCGATCGTTCCCGCCCTCCGCGTGATGAGATTCGTGACAATGTTGCCGAAGCGGTCGATCGCGATGACGACGCCGACGGTCGATCCATCGGCGGCCCGCGTGGCTTCGGGTGTGCGCAGAACGATCGGATTCGCATACGGGTCGCCGAGCGCATCGAGTGCGACGCCCTGCGCGAGCTGCGCCGCGGCGGGAGCGAAGACGTCGCGACCGTGGAAGGTCGACGCCGCGGAGGCATGCACGGGAAGTACGACGCAGCGCGCGCCTTGATGCAGCATCGCTGGCGAAAGGATGCCGTTGTCCGGGCCAACGAGCATGCGTCCTTCACTCTCGACGGCGAGCGCCGCGCGAGCGCCACCGACGCCTGGGTCCACGACCGCGAGGTGCACCGTGCCAACCGGAAAGCGATGCCAGTAGCGCGCGAGTGCGAGGCGACCCGCTTCGACGTCGTGCGCCGGGAGATCGTGCGCGATGTCGACGAGCGCGCAGTCCGGGGCGCCGGTGGCGAGCACACCCTTCATCTCACCGACGTATCCGTCGGCGGTGCCGAAATCGGTGAGCAGCGTGATGATGCGCTTCATCCTCGCGTCCTCAGGCGATTGACGTTCGCTTCCATCGTCCGGCGCGCCAGATCGCCATCATTCCAGCGGCGCGCGCGAGCGCGGTCAATGAGATCGTCCACCATAATCCAGCGATACCATAGCGCCCCGCCGCCCACGCCGCGAGCGGAATGCGCAGCGCGGTGATCGACGTCGACGTCAGCATTGGCGCCAGCGTGTGCCCCGCGCCGCCGAGCGCGCCCTCGAGCACGATCTCGGCGCAGATGCCGAGCTGCGAGAACGCCGCGATGCGAAGATATCGCGCCGCCTCGGCGATCACCGCGGGATCGTGGCTGAAGATCGCCGCGAAGCGCTGGGGGATGATCAGCTCGACGACGCATGCCACTATACCGAACAGGGAGCCAAACCCGACAGATAGCCAACCGGCCCTCGCGGCGCGATCTGGTCGCCCCGCGCCGAGATTCTGGCCGACGATCGCCGCCGTCGCCGCACCGAAGCCGACGGCGATCATGAACAGCCAGCTCTCGACCCGATGCCCGATGCCGAGCGCGGCGAGCGCCGGTGTCCCGAACTGCGTCGCCGTGCGCGTCACCATCACGTAGATGAGTGAGAAGACGATGCCCGTGACTGCCGTGGGAAGCCCGATGCGAACGACCTGGCGCAACGTGCGCCAGTCGGGACGGCCGACTTTCAGCACGCCGCGGCGGCCCACGATGGTGAGGCCGAGTGCAAAGGCCACGGCGCGCGTCCCGATCGTGGAGATCGCCGCGCCGGCCACGCCGAGCGCTGGAATCGGTCCCCATCCGACGATGAGAATCGGGTCGAGCACGAGCGTGACACCAACCGATGCACTCAGAAGGAGGAACGGAGTGCGTGTGTCGCCCGCGGCACGGAAGGCGGCGTCGATGGCGAAGAAGCCGAAGATGAGCGGCGCGCCGAGGAGATACGTGCCGAGATAGCGGACGCCGAGCACGCCGACTTCGGGCGGCGTGTGCATGATGCTGAACAGGTGCGGCAAGAGCGGCATACCGATGGCCGCGCACAGAACGCCGAGCACGAGCGAGAGGACCAGCGCATCACCAGCGATCCGCGCGGCTTCGGATGAGCGGCCCTCTCCATAGCGGCGCGACGCGACCGCCGTGAGTCCGACGTTCACCATCTCCGCGATCGAGACGATCAGCCAGATCCAGAAAACCGCGGTCGACGCGGCGGCGAGCCCGGTCGACCCGACGCGCGTTCCGATCCAGAACGTGTCGACGGAAAAGAACAGCGTCATCAACAGCGATGACGCCACCGCCGGGAGTGCGACGCGTGCGATCGTCCGGGGCAGCGGATCCGAGACGAGCTGCGCGGATTCCCATTCGCTCGTAACCGCGACGGTCGCCAGCCCCTCGTGCGGCTCGAGAGGAAGCGAGCTGCCGAGGAGCTTGGCGTCGTGCATCGCTCCGATCAGGTGGGAGTGAGTGCCTTTACCGCGGCTTCAACTGCCGTCGCGATTTTCGCCAGCGCCTTTGCCGCGGACGATTCTGCGTCCGACGTCACGATCGGCGCGCCAGTGTCGCCGCCTTCCATGACGCGCGGATAGAGCGGCACCTGGCCGAGCAGCGGCAGATCGACTGACTTGGCGAGGCGCTCACCGCCACCGGAGCCGAACAGCGCCGACGGCTTGCCGCAGTGCGGGCACTCGAACCAGCTCATGTTCTCGACGATGCCGAGCACCGGCACGCCGACACGCTGGAACATCTTCACGCCGCGCAGCGCGTCGCCGACGCTCACTTCCTGCGGCGTGGTCACGATGATCGCGCCATCGACGTGCGTCGCCTGCACGAGCGAGAGCTGCGCGTCGCCCGTGCCTGGCGGCATGTCGACGAAGAAGTAGTCGAGCTGCCCCCACGCGACGTCGGCGATGAACTGCGTAATGATCTTCATCACGATTGGGCCGCGCCAGATCGCCGGCTGATCGGGCTCCATCATCATGCCAAGCGAGATGAGCTTCACGCCGTGCGCCTCGAGCGGGATGATCTTCTCGTTGATCACCGACGGCTGGCCGGTGACGCCCATCATGCGCGGAATGTTGGGACCATAGATGTCGGCGTCCATGAGGCCCACCCGCGCCCCGGATGCCGCGAGCGATACGGCGAGATTCACGGCGACGGTGGACTTGCCGACACCGCCCTTGCCCGACGAGACGGCGATGATCTTGCCGAGATTCGGGTAGTGCTTGGGCGTGGGCGCAGACGGTCGCGCGGGCGCGGCCGAAGTCTGATCCATCACGGGCAGCGTGCGGCTTTTCGCCGGCGGCTTTGGCGCATCGGGGATCTTCACGGGAGTCACGTTGAGTTGGACGTCGATGACGCCATCGACGGCGGCCACGGCCTCGCGGACCGTTTTCGCAAGCGCGGGATCGTCGTCCTTGGTGAGCAGCAGGGTGAGGTGCACTCGGCCATCGGTCGTGGCGCCGATGTCGCGGACCTGCTGCGTGGAATAGACGTCAGCGCCGGTGCGCGGATTTCTGATCTGCGAGAGCGTCTTGGCGACGCGCTCCTGGAGGGTGGAGGGCATCATCGAAGGATAATCGGTGTCCGACCCTCGAGTTTGGAGTTGGGAGTGGGGGAGTTCTCCGGCAGTTGTTAGTTGAAGTTATTTCAGTTTAGCTCTGGTCGCAGATCCCAAATGGCGAAAGAGATCACGACACGGCACACGTACGATACGAACGGCGGAGCCGCAGGGGCGTTCCGCCGTTCTGTTTCCCAATGGCCACGTCAGAGAGTGGCGTTACGCCGCATCGATCTGCGAACAGAGGCATAACTGGGTCAACCTGCAACGAAAATCGGTTCGAAGACTCCCCCACTGACAACTTCCCCACCTTCCCTCCCACGTGTGCCCAGAGCGCGCGCTCGACCATCAGCGAGGATTTCCGCAGATCCGCGCTCATCAGCGTTCCCTCCGGACAACGCAGTTGCAGGCCTATTTCCTCACCCAGCGGTTGTTGGTCGAATCGGCGTCCATCCAGATCCCTCCGTCAAGCTCCAACGATTGCACGGCTTTCCTCGTCGCGATGATCACCGCCGCGCGCTTCTGACTGGACTTCCAGATGGCCGGCGTCTCGTGAATGCTCTCGGTGCTGCCATCGCTGTATCGCACGTGCAGGTCAACGGGCGCCGGCATGCCACCGACGTTGTCGATGACCACGGCATAGCCGCGGCTGGTCTGCTTCACGCTCCCGACAGCAAGGTCGATGTAGTTGTTACTGAAATACCAGGCCTGCCAGAACCAATTCAGGTTCTCGCCGGCGACGTCGTTGAACGTGTTGAAGAAGTCCCAGGGAATGGGATGCTTGCCATGCCAGCGGTCCATGAATGCGTGCAGGCACTTCTTGAACGCGACGTCACCCAGAAGATCCTTCATCGCGAGATAGCCGAGTGCCGGCTTGCCGTACGCGTTGTTACCGTACGCCGCGCCCTTCAGCATGTCTTCCGGCGTGATGATTGGCAGGTCCGCGACGGGAGATGGATCGCGAACCCAGCCATTGACGCGGAATTGCCTGAACGCGCTGTCGGCGCGTGCCTTGCCGAGATCCACCTGACCGATGAGATATTCGAAGGTGGTGGCCCATCCCTCATCCATGAAACCGTAGCGTGATTCGTTGATGCCCATGTAAAAGGGGAAATACGAGTGGGCGATTTCGTGCTCGGCGACGAAGCGTGAGAAGATCGTGTCCGCGTAGGACTCGTCGTTCGCCATCATAGGGTATTCCATGCCGGCAAATCCCTGAACGACGGTCGTCTTCTCGTACGGATAGGGAACGCCGGGCCAGTTGTGCGACAGCCAGTCCAGCGCATGCCGGCCGTACTGCACCATGCGGTGGTAATCGGCCGACGAATCGTTGTACGCCGCCTGCACGCTCGCACGCCGGTGAGAGACGTCGTCCACGACGACGCTGGCCGCATCCCAGTCGTAGTGGTCGCTGAGGTTGAACGCCATGTCCGGAACGTTGTCGGCCTTGAAATGCCAAGCGTTCACAGATTGTTGCACCGTGACGCGCCGCGACGCCAACTCCTCTTTCGTCGCGACGCGAATGGTCTCGTCCGACGTGAGCGACGCCTGAAAGCGCTGTAGATGCCTGGGCTGCAGCACCTCGGCAGGATTCAAGAGCGTGCCGGTACCCCAGACGATATAATTGGCCGGCACCTTCAGCGTCACGTCGTAGTCGTTGAAATCGCTGTAGAACTCCTGCTGGTCGGTGAAGTCCATCGTGTCCCATCCGTTGTAGTCGTCATAGACGGCGACGCGCGGATAGAAGTAGGCCAGAAAATACGTGGTGGAGTCGATCATCCCTTCGCGTCCGCTCTCGCGCGACACGTCGTAGTGCCACGCGAAGGACAGCCGCACCGTATCGTGTGGGATCAACGGAGCCGGTAGTTGCACCCGCTGCCAGGTGAAGGTGCCTGGGTTGTCTCTCCACGGCGTCGGCTGGCCATTGGACGAAAAGGCGTCGACGTGCACGCCGGACGTGAGGTACGCGTCGCTCGCGCCCCCACTGCGCGGCGCTCCCGGCTTGTGAATGTTCAGAAAGAACTTGATCACCAGACTCTGCAACGTGTCCGGACTGTTGTTGAAATAGGTGATCTGCTCCGTTCCCCTGATCGTTCGGTCGGGCGGCAGCGCGGTGACCGTGATCGAGTAGCGGGCGCGATTCTGCCAGTACTTCGAACCGGGGCGTCCGTCTGGAGAACGTGTCCCACGCTTGTATGCCTGCGTCACGGCGCGCGGCATGTACAACGATTGCGCCGCCGACTCCGCGAGCAACGGAATGCCCAGACAGGCGAGCAGCCAGGACCTCGTCGCGAATGGCCTTGTCCGGTTGAGCAGTTGGCGTGTCATTGCGTGTTGCCCCTCTCGCGTGTGGTCGGGCGGTTGTCTGGCGCGTCGTCCTCGGTGATAAGCTCGCCTCGATCGCGTTCGCTCGAAAGTGGAGCCTGTCGTCCACTGGCGTCGCGCTCCCCTATTACACACGTTTCCCTATGATTTCGAGATTCAGCGTCCTCGCTGGTGCGGCAACCGCCATCGCGCTGAGCGGTGCATGCGGCTCACCATCGAATCGCGATTCGCCCTCGACGAAAGGAGTAGCATCCATGAGCATGACCATCACGTCCCCCGCCTTCGCGCCAAACTCGGGGATCCCGAGCAAGTACACCTGCGAAGGTAGCGACACCTCGGTGCCGATCGCATGGAGCGGCGCACCGGCCAAAACGAAAAGCTTCGCGCTCATCGTCGACGATCCCGACGCACCGGATCCTCGAGCGCCAAAGATGACCTACGTGCACTGGGTGCTTTACGACATTCCAGCCACCGTCACGAGTCTCAACGAGGGAGCGTCGACGCACTTGCCTGCATCGGTGCGCGAAGGAGTGAACGACTGGAAGCGCATCGGTTGGGGCGGCCCGTGCCCGCCGATCGGACGTCACCGCTACTTCTTCAAGCTCTATGCGCTCGATGCCGTGCTCGGCGATCTCGGCGCGCCGAGCAAGCCGGCACTGGAGAAGGCCATGCAGGGGCACATCCTTGCGCAGGGCCAGCTCGTCGGGACGTACGAAAAAACGAAGTGAACAAGCGCGCATTTCTGCGCACCATGGGTGGTGCCTCGATCGGTCTCCTGGTCGGTGACCGGCTCTGGGCGCAGTACGCCGAACTCCCGCCGCGCGCGCTGGCGGAAGACGAACCGTTCTGGGCGTTGATCCGCGAGAAGTACCGGCTCAAGCCGGACTACATCAACCTTGAGAACGGCTACTTCAGCATGCAGTCCCAGTCCGTGCTCGAGGCGTTCATCGGCCGAGTGCGTGAGATCAACTACGAAGCGTCGTATTACATGCGCACGCGGCAGTTCGACGACAAGCTCGCCGCGCGCAAGCAGCTCGCGACGATGGCCGGTTGTTCGCCCGAGGAGCTCATCATCACGCGTAACACCACCGAGTCGCTGGACACGGTGATCGCCGGCGTCGACTGGAAGGCCGGCGACGAGGCAGTGATGGCCGCGCAGGACTACGGCGCGATGCTCGACATGTTCAAGCTTCAGGCGAAGCGATATGGCATCGTGAACAGGATCGTCTCGCTGCCCATCGATCCGCAATCGGACGACGAGATCGTGCAACTGTACGAGAATGCCATCACGCCGAAGACTCGGCTGTTGATGGTCTGCCACATGGTCAACATCACGGGGCAGATTCTGCCCGTTCGCGCGATCGTGGACATGGCGCATCGCAGGGGCGTGGACGTGATGGTGGACGGCGCGCATGCCTTCGCGCAACTCGACTACAGGATTCCCGAACTCGGGTGCGACTACTACGGCGCCAGCCTGCACAAATGGCTTGGCACTCCACTCGGCGCCGGCATCCTGTATGTCCGAGCGGACAAGATCGCCAAGCTGTGGCCTGTGTTCGCGGACGCGAGCATGGCCGACACCGACATTCGCAAGTTGAATCACACCGGAACGCATCCGGTGCACACCGATCTCGCGATTACGCATGCGATCGCCTTTCACGACAGCATCGGGATTCAGCGCAAGGAAGCGCGGCTGCGCTATCTGCAGAACTACTGGACGAGCCGGGTGCGCGGCACGCGCAACATCGTGCTGAACACTCCCGCTGACCCGAAGCGGTCGTGTGCCATCGCAAATGTCGGCGTCGGCTCGATGGCTCCCGCCGCGCTTGCGAAGACTTTGCTCGAGAAGTACAGGGTGTGGACCGTCGCGATCGACACAGCCAACGTGCACGGCGTCCGCATCACGCCGCAGATGTTCACGACGACCGGTGAACTGGACACCTTCGTTCGCGCGTTGAAGGAACTCGCGTCATGACGACGCAAGCAGGCGGCCGGCTCACCTTCTCTCACTTCGGACATTCGATGATCTCGCGCTTCGCACTCTGCACCGTCCTTGGCCTCGGCGGTCTGTCTGTTCTGCCACATGTTGCCGACCCGGTCTCACTGCGCGGCTTCACCAGCGAGAGCGCACGCATCGAGCGTGAGTGGGAAGCGAAGTTCAAGGCGATCCCCGACCCGTCGCGCATGCGAGACGCGATGCGGCTGCTCTCGGCGCGCCCGCATCACGTGGGCACCGCCTTCGGGAAGCAGAACGCGGAATGGCTGCGCGATCAGTTCCGCGCCTACGGTTGGCAGGCGGACATCGAAGTCTTCGACGTGCTCTTTCCCACGCCGAAGGAACGGCTCGTCGAGCTCGTCTCCCCCACGAAGTTTCGCGCGAAGCTCGAGGAGCCCGCGCTTGCCGAAGATCCGACGAGCGCGCAGCACGACGAGCAGCTTCCCACGTTCAACGCATATAGCGCCGATGGCGACGTCACCGGGCCGCTGGTCTTCGTCAACTACGGTGTGCCGGCCGATTACGAGGAGCTCGAACGGCATGGCGTGAGCGTGAAGGGCGCGATCGTGATCGCGAAGTACGGCGGATCCTGGCGCGGCATCAAGCCGAAGGTGGCGGCAGAACACGGCGCCGTCGGCTGCCTCATCTACTCCGATCCGCGCGACGACGGCTACGCCGGAGGCGACGTCTTTCCGAAGGGACCGATGCGTCCGCGCGACGGTGTGCAGCGGGGAAGTGTGGCCGACATGCCGACCTATCCTGGCGATCCGCTCACACCCGGCATCGGGGCAACGAAGGACGCGAAGCGGCTGGAGTTGAGCGAGGCATCGACCATTACGAAGATTCCCGTGCTCCCGATCTCGTACGCCGACGCCGAGCCGCTGTTCCGCGCGCTCGGCGGCCAGCTCGTACCCGAGGCGTGGCGCGGCGGACTGCCCCTGACGTATCGGTTCGGGCCCGGACCGGCACGTGTGCATCTCGTCGTGAAAAGCGATTGGAGCCGCAAGCCGCTGTACGACGTGATCGCCCGGCTGCCCGGAAGCAGCGAAGCCGACCAATGGGTGATTCGCGGAAACCACCACGATGCGTGGGTGAATGGCGCCGAGGATCCGATCTCCGCGCTCGTGGCAGAGCTTGAAGAGGCTCGTGCGATGGGTGCTCTGTACGCCCAGGGCTGGAGACCGAAACGCACGATCATCTACGCCGCCTGGGACGGCGAGGAGCCGGGCCTGCTCGGCTCCACCGAATGGGTGGAGACGCACGAGGCCGAGCTGGCGGCACACGCGGTGGCGTATCTCAACACTGACACCAACGGCCGTGGCTATCTCGGCGTCGAGGGATCGCACACGCTCGAGAAGTTCATCACCGGTGTGGCGAACGACGTCGCGGACCCGGAAGTGGCAATGCCCGCCGGAAAGCGGCTGCGCATGGCGAGCGTCCGCAACGGTACGCCCGATGATCGGCGCGACGCGCGCGACCGCAGCGATCTTCGAATTGGCGCGCTCGGCTCGGGGTCGGACTTCTCGCCGTTTCTCCAGCACTTGGGCATCGCGTCGCTCAACCTGGGCTATGGCGGCGAGGACGACGGAGGCATCTACCATTCGATCTACGACGATTTCTACTGGTACACGCACTTCAGCGACACCAGCTTCGTCTATGGTCGTGCCCTCGCCCAGACGGTCGGCATGGCGGTGATGCGACTCGCGGATGCCGACGTCCTCCCGTTTGCGTTCACCAATCTCGCGGAGACGGCCCGCGGCTATGCGAAGGAGCTGGAGCAACTCCGCGACCACCGCGCCGCTGACATTCTCGAGCGCAATCGCCAGATCGACGACGGCGTGTTCGCGGCGACGAACGATCCGCGCAGCCCGACCGCGTCACCGGGAAGGCTCGACCCCGCTCCGCACTTCAACTTCGCCCCATTGCTCGACGCGCTCGACTCACTCGATCATGCTGCCGAACGCTACGAGAGGGCATACTCCGCCTGGGGTGATCGGGGGACAGGGCCGACACTCGCGGGAAGTAACGGGGGCGCCGCCGCCGCGATAATTCGCTCGCTCAACGCACAGCTCATCCAGAGCGAGCGCCAGCTCACCACGATGAGTGGGTTGGCGAAGCGACCGTGGTACCGGCACCTGCTGTACGCGCCCGGCTTCTATACGGGGTACGGGGTGAAGACCATGCCCGGTGCGCGCGAGGCCATGGAGCAGGGCAATTGGCACGACGTTGACGGCGAGTTGCGCCGAATCGCCGTGGTGCTCGTGCAGGAAGCCTCGCACGTGAGCCGTGTCGCGGGAATGCTCGAGAAACATTAGTGTCCTGACTACTCGTGGCGGATCGCCTCCATGGGCGAGAGTCGCGCTGCACGTCGCGCCGGATAGGTGCCGAACACGAGCTCGATCGTCACGGCGGAGAGCGCCGCGACCAGAACGGTGCGCGCCGAAATGGTGAGTGAAAGCCCCTCGGCGCCCGACTGGCCGTGAATGACGGCAATGTTGGTAGCGCGCGTACCATGTCTTGCGGCCTCGCTGAGTGTGCTCAAGGAAAGCTGGTACGAGATTTACCCCGGATATGCTGTTCGCGAACAGGCACTGCGCGCGCTTCGCTTGCATCCGCTTCGTGCAGCTGATGCGTTGCAGCTCACCGCGGCGCTCGAATGGGCAGGCTCTCCACCCGATTGTGCGTTCGTCTCGTTCGACGAGCCTTACAGGCTGCGGCACACCGCGAAGGCTTCAGTATCGCGTAACGGTCCGAGCCTCCGGTTTTCTCACACCTTGAACCCGAGCTTCTTCGCCACGCTCCGCTGCCGCTCATCGAGTGTGAGAAAGGTGAGCTCACGAGCATCCGGCGACATATAGAGCGCCGTTGCGACGTGCAGGCAGTCGGCACCGCGCAGGTACCCCGCGGTCAATACCCGATCCAATTCCTCCGAGAGAGGTCGCGGCACCTCGACCCAATCGATCGTTGCCAGTTCAGCATCGGGCAGCGGCGCTCCGTCGCGCGAGCACGCCGACCGCACCTCGGCGTCGAGCAGCGGATGCGCCGAGATGGTCGTGAAGCCGCGGATTCGCGTTGCGAGCATCCCCGCGGTGGTCTCCTCGAGGGCGATTGCAACGATGCACGACGAGTCGACATACGCGGACCCACTCAATCTTCGTTGCGCTCGTCGAGGAATCGCTTGAGCGCGCCAGGCCGTTTGGCGACCGCCTTCCACGGGGCGTCGCTCGGCTTCCGCTTGGCGGGCCGTATGATGCCGCGCGCTATCATTTCGGCGTGGCGGGCTTCGAACTCGGTGGGCAGCGGCTTGTAGGCCCGGATCTCCACGGCGGGTTCGCCGTGCACGGTGACGACGACCGCGCGTCCACCCTCGCGGACCTGCTTGACGATCTTCGAGAAGTTGGCTTTGGCGTCGTACAGCGAGTAGTGGTCGCTCATGAGCGGACAGTAGATAATCTGGTCAGACTAGTCAAGTCGTCTCTGCCGGGAGGACACCCACTACCTGGGGATGATGCAAGTGCAGTACGTGCCTTGCAGCGAGGTGTGAGATTGACTATCATATGGACTAGATAGTAGACTAATGTGCGACGCAGAGGCCGAGTCGGACTCTGCGTGCAATCGATGAGGAGCGCATGAATGAGATGCTGAATGTGCACGCCGCCAAGACCAACTTCTCAAAGTTGCTTGCGCGCGTCGCCAACGGTGAGGAAATCGTGATCGCGAAGGACGGAACGCCTGTGGCAAAGCTGGTACCCTATTCCAGCGCGTCTTCCCCGCGCCCGCTCGGCGTGTTCGCGGGACAGGTGTGGATCTCCGACAATGCGCTCGAGACCCCGACGTGGCTCCTCGACGCATTCGAGGGCGTCGGAGGAGAGCTGCCTCCACCCCCCGCGTCGCGCGCGACGCGTCGAGAGCGGACCTCCCGCGTAACGGAGCCAGTGGCGAGCACCGCGCCGGCTCCGAAGCATCGTAAGCGGTGAGGCTGCTGCTCGACACGCATGCCCTCGTGTGGGCGCTGGCCGAGCCTGGGCGACTGTCACCGCGGGCACGGGCAGCAGTCTCCAGATCGGCCTCCGACGTCTACGTAAGCATGGCGAGTGCGTGGGAGCTGGCGATTCTTCACGGACTCCAACGAGTGCGGCTCGGCGCGCCGCTCGGCACGATCTTCACTGAAGGATTGGCGGCGCTCCGTATTCGGCTGCTCCCAATTCAGTTGCAGTACGTGGTGGCCGTGGCGGCGCTGCCTCGCCACCACCGCGACCCGTTCGACCGGCTGCTCATCGCAACCGCGATGACTGAAAAGCTTGCACTCGTCTCGTGTGATCGAGCGTTCGAGCAATACGACGTAACGGTTGTGTGGTAGCGCTACTGTAACGGTCCGCCCTTCTTCGTCTGCGGCACGCCCTCCGTCATCCACTTGGGCGCCGGCGCGTCCTTGAGGTAATGATCGAACCACTGCCGCATGCGAATCTGGAAATCCTTCTGGTTTTCCTTCTTCGCCAGGTGGTGCGGCTCGCCGGGGTATGAGAGGAAGACCACTTCCTTCCCCCATCGACGCGCGGCGTTGTACCACTCGAGGCCCTGTAGCCAATCCACCGCGCCATCGTCCGTGCCCTGAAGGATGAGAAATGGCGTCTTGATGTTGCGCACGTTGTGCACCGGGCTCTGGCTCTCGTAGAGCTCCCTCGCGGTCCACGGGGTGTTGCCTTCTCCCATGCGCACCTGGCCGATCTCGAAGATGCCGTGGTTCACGGTACCGGTCTGCTTGTAGAGCTGATCGTACATGCTCACGAGATCCGCCGGCGGCGCGCCCGTCACGACCGTCGCGAACATGTCGGTTTGCGTGAGGATGAAGCTCGTCTCGTAACCGCCCCAGCTATGGCCCTGTAGTCCGATGTGCCTGGGATCGGCGAGCCCAAGCTCGATGACTTTCTTCACGGCGCTCATCACGCAGTCAAGCGCGCTCGATCCCGGCTTGCCCGTCTCGTAGACGATGTCCGGCTGCACGATGACGTAGCCGTTGCTCGCGTACGTGGAGAAGTGCGGGCGGTCGTCATAGACCGGCATCGAGAACTGATTGTGCGTGTTCGACAGGATCTCGTAGAAGTAGACGATGGTCGGATATCTCTTCCCCGGCTCGTAACCCGCCGGCAGCGTGACGGTCGCCTGCATCTTCCGTCCCTTGCCGTTGACGTAGTCCACGAGCACTCGCTTGCCCCACGCGAATTCGCGGATTTGCGGATTCACATCCGTGATCTTCTTCGCGTTGGCGAAGTCGGTGCCGCTCGTCCAGATGTCGGGGAACTCGGTGAACGACTGCTGCGTGAAGATCACGCGGTCGGCGCTATCCGCCTTCTGTGCGCCACCGATGGACTTGTCGGCCCAGATGAGCGGCGTCGGGGCCTTGCCCGCAGTGACTGTCCAGTAGCCGGACTTCTTCGTCCACTCGCCATACGCTGAGAGCGTAAGCGGCTTGGAGAGATCGATGCCCGCCTCATCTTCCGCGGCAGCGCCCCCTGCACCGGCACCACGCCCGCCACGTCCGCCGCGCCCACCTGCGCCGTAGCGCACGACACGGAACTGAATCTGCTGCGCCTTGCCCACGCCGTTGGTAAGGTTGGCCACTTTGCCATTCTCGGGCGAGACCTTCCAGACGTCGTACTTGTCGTAGAGCAGCACGCTGCCGTCCTTCGTCCAGCCGCCTACACCCCAGATCGGCTTCTCGTACGGATGGTCGTCGTCGGTGTCGATGAAGCTCTTGCCGCCGCTTAGCGCGTCGACGTCAACCGATTTTCCAGACTCGAGATTGTACGCCTGCACATGCCTGTCCTTCACGTACAGGAACCACCGGCTGTCTGGCGACGACCCGTACGTGCGCGTCAGCGCCTTCGCGATGAGCATGCGCTCACCGGTCTCGGTGTTCACGCGATAGTAGTCGCCCTTGCTGCCGCTCCACTGCACCTCGCCGCGATACGGCGTCTCGAAGCGGCCGAGCGCCCATTTGCCGTTGAGCGTGTTCTGCATGTTGCGCATGTCGTCGTCACCGAGCCGCACAAAATGCTTCGTGCCGACAACGAGAGTGGCGGGATAGGTCGCGCGTCGCTCCTGCGCGAGGCGCACGATCTGCACGGATTGAATCTCGGTGTCCTTGTAGTGCCAGACGTCCACGTTGGCCTTGAGCGAATCGGCGGCCAGGATTTCCTTGTCCTGCTCCTTGATGCCGAAGAACACACGCGAGCCGTCCTTGCTCCAGCGCGGCGCAGTGAACTCGCTGACGACGAAGTCCTTGGGGAACGAAGCGTCCTTTGACGGATCGAACTCGATCGTGTGCGCGCTCGCGCCACCAACTCCCGTCCATGCCAGCAGCACGTTGTCCTTCTGCTTGTTCTCGGCCTTCTTGTCGCCACGCAGTGCGGCGAGATTCGCGCCCCCTCCCTCGTCACTCCACGCGAGCTGGTCGTAGTCGGCCGACGCGCTGTTCAACGCGCGTGATGCGCCGCTCGCGGGATCGAAGAGATAGACGCCGTTCCCGAGCTTGTCCGCCGCATCGACGGTGTACGCGAGAAGCTTTCCGGCGTCGTCGAACTCGTACTGGTTCACGTTGCCGACGTTGCGCGAGGTCCCATTCGAGAGCTCGCGCAGAACGAGGTCGGCACCATTGTGCTTCGCGGAAGCGTCCGCTTTGTTGAGGCGCACCGCGAGCCACCGCGAGCCCTTGGCAAACTTGAAGGTCGCCGCGTTGGGAATTGGCGTCTTCTCACCGGTCGCGAGATTCATCAGCTCGAAGCGGCGCGCGACTGGGGCAGCGGCTCCGGTTGCGCCTGCTCCACTCCGGCCACCGGGCGTGGTGGGCGGCGTTGCGCCACGGCCACCACCCTGCCCGCGTGCCGCTCCGCCGCCAGCCGCTCCACGGTCCGGCGGATTGACGAAGTACCCAATGAAGTGCGCGTCATCCGAGAACTGTGGCGCCGAGCCCCCCGCGCCGCCGAAGCCGCCGCCGCCCCCTGCCGCAACCGGTGCCGTGCCGAGTGAGGCGGTGAAGACCTTGTCGCCATCGAGCTGCTTCACCGTCAGCGTTGCATCGCCGTCATTCGGCGTCGCGACATAGCTGATCCATCTTCCATCGGAGGAGATGGACGAGCTGGTGATGCGGGCCCACTTGCCGTAGTCGGCGAGTGAGAGCGGGCGCGGCGCGGGAGCCGCTGCTGCCTGAGCGAATGCCTGTGCGAGCGGCGCGATAGTAAGCGCGGCGGCGAGCGCGACGCGCGGGAGGCCGAAGAAACGACGCATGATGTCTCCAGAGAGTTCGTTCGGGCGGGGTCTGTCACCGAGTATACGGCAAGCACGCGCCGGGCGTTCAGGAGCGCTGGCGCTTGCGCAGTACCTGAACGCGCCACCAACGTTGCACTAACGATCGTTTTCCGTCTCTTCCTTTCACACACACTGCCGTGAACTCCCGCCGACAGTTCCTGATCAAAGCTCCACTCGGTCTGCTCGGCGCGGTCGCAGCATGCCGCGGCGAGCAGAAGGACGCGGCCGTCTCGGCGCCGCCACCCGGTGCCCCGCCAACCTTCGGCACGGCGCCTGGCGCTGGTCCGGCGGTGTCGCCATCGACGTTCGCCGAGGCAGAAAAGCTCGCGCAGGTGAGCATGACTGCCGCCGAACGCGACATGGCCGCCGCGAGCTGGCGATCGTCGATGGCCCCGCTCCTCGAACGACGCGTGGGCCCGCGAAAGGTGGCGCTGGATCCGGCACTCGCTCCGGCGACGCGATGGAACCCGGTCCTCAGCGCGGACATCACGGTTCCGGCGCGCGACACATTCGTCCGCAGCAAGCGCGACGCAACGCCACTGCCCACCAGCGACGCGGACATCGCATTCGCCCCGGTGACGCAGCTCTCACGCTGGATCGAGCAGAAAAAGCTCACGTCGGAGCGCCTGACCGGCATCTATCTCCAACGACTTGAGAGGTTCAATCCCAGGCTCCGGTGCGTCATCACACTCACGAAGGACTTCGCGCTCGCAGCGGCGAAGAAAGCGGACGCGGAGATTGCGGCAGGCAGGTATCGCGGTCCGCTACACGGCATCCCGTTCGGAGTGAAGGACCTCCTCGACACCGCCGGCATCGCGACGACATACGGCGCCGAGCCATTCAGGAATCGCATGCCGGCGGCCGACTCCGCGGTCGTGCGTCGTCTGCATGAAGCAGGAGCGATTCTGGTCGCGAAGCTGAGCATGGGTGCGCTCGCGCTCAACGACATCTGGTTCGGCGGCCAGACGATGAACCCGTGGCTGCTCGAAGAAGGCGCATCGGGATCGAGCGCCGGCCCCGGTGCCGCAACGGCCGCGGGTCTTGTCGGCTTCTCGATCGGAAGCGAAACGGGCGGCAGCATCGTGAGCCCCGCCATGCGCTGCGGGATCACCGGTTTGCGTCCGACATACGGCCGAGTGCCGCGCACGGGCGCGATGACGCTGTGCTGGTCGCTCGACAAGCTTGGTCCGATGACGCGCAGTGTCGAGGACGCGATGCTGGTGCTGCAGGCCATCACCGGCCCCGATGCGGGCGACGTGTCGAGCGTGCCGAGTCATCTCGAGTTCGACGCGTCGGCAGGCGTTGATGGCTTGCGCGTTGGGTACTTTCCGGCGTGGATGAAGGAAAGTCCGGCCACGGACGTCGATCGCGCCGCGCTTGACGCCGTGAAAAAGCTGCGCATGGTTCCGGTCGAGGTGAGCATTCCCGACTGGCCTTATGGTTCGCTCAACCACATTCTCTTCAGCGAAGGTGCGGCCGCGTTCGAGGAGCTCACACTCAGTGGCCAGGCGAATCAGCTCAAGGCACAGGTGCCGGACGCGTGGCCCAATCTCTTCCGCGAAGCACGCTTCCTCTCTGCTGTGGATTTCGTGCAGGCCGATCGCTTCCGGCGCCGAGTGGCAGTCGAGATGGCTCGCATCTTCTCGCAGGTGGACCTGTTGCTTGTGCCATCACTGCGCGACGAGATGCTCACCATCTCCAACTTCACTGGACATCCCTCGCTCACCCTTCGTGCGGGCTTCGTGACGGTGGCGCAAGCGCGCAGCGACTGGGCGCCCGATCCAAAGAATCCGATGCCGCACTTCTCGCCGCCGCGTCGCGTGCCTCATGGCGTCACGCTGATCGGACGGTTGTTCGACGAAGGAACAGTCGCGCGCGCAGGGCTCGCGCTGGAGCGGGCGTTCGGCGTGGTTGGCGAGCGGCCGCCGGGTTTTTGATCAGTTACTCGGCAATCGGAGCGTCCCATGACCGTAGCGAGTCCGTCCCGCTCCCACATCACGCCACCTGTATCTAACTTCCAACCGCTCGGCACAACGCGGGCGCGACCTCATATAGGGATTACTTCATGGCGAAGATCAAGGTAGTGAATCCACTCGTCGAGATGGACGGCGACGAGATGACGCGCATCATCTGGCAGTTCATCAAAGCCAAGCTCATCCTGCCGTATCTCGACATCCAGATCGACTACTACGATCTCGGAATAGAACAGCGCGACGCGACGAATGATCAGGTCACGATCGATGCCGCCATGGCGACGAAGAAGTACGGCGCCGGGGTCAAGTGCGCGACCATCACGCCCGACGAGCAACGCGTGAAGGAGTTCGGGCTCAAGAAGATGTGGAAGAGCCCCAACGGAACGATTCGCAACATCCTTGGCGGCGTGATCTTCCGCGAGCCGATCATCATGACGAACATCCCGCGCCTCGTGCCCGGGTGGACCAAGCCGATCGTGATCGGTCGACATGCCCACGGCGATCAGTACAAGGCGACGGACTTCAAGGTCAAGGGCGCTGGTACGGTCACGATGACGTACACGCCGGCAGATGGCAGCGAGCCGATGCAATTCGAGATCGCCAAGTTCGGTGACGACGGCGGCGTGGCGATGGGGATGTACAACTTCAACGACTCGATCCGCGATTTCGCGCGCGCCAGCCTGAGGTTCGGACTACAGCGCAATTATCCGGTGTATCTGAGCACGAAGAACACCATCCTCAAGGCGTACGACGGCAGCTTCAAGGACATCTTCGAGCAGGTGTTCCGCGACGAGTTCAAGGCCGAGTTCGACGCGCACGGTCTCACGTACGAGCATCGCCTCATCGACGACATGGTCGCCAGCGCTCTCAAGTGGGAGGGCGGCTACGTCTGGGCGTGCAAGAACTACGACGGTGACGTGCAGTCAGACATCATTGCGCAGGGCTTTGGCTCGCTCGGACTCATGACGAGCGTGTTGTTGACGCCCGACGGGAAGACGATGGAAGCCGAGGCCGCCCATGGCACGGTGACGCGTCACTACCGCGAGCATCAGAAAGGAAACAAGACGTCCACGAACCCCATCGCCTCGATCTTCGCGTGGACGCGAGCCCTCGCTCACCGCGGCAAGCTGGACGACACTCCGGAGCTCGTCGCCTTCGCGAATGCACTCGAGGCCGTGTGCATCGAAGCGGTGGAATCGGGTGAGATGACGAAGGATCTCGCGATCCTCATCGATAAGAAGGCGCCGTATCTGTACACGGAAGACTTCCTTGACACGATCGACCGGCGGTTGCAGGCGAAGATGGCGTAGTACGTCTCTACAATCTCGGCTTCGTCACGCGCGGCACCTTGCCGCAGTTCGCCGGCCAGTTTGCCGGCCAGTTGCCCGGCGACTTGTCGCGCTTGATGAACTCCGGATCCTCCGACGCCAGATAGACCATCATGGCAGCCAGCGTCGCGTTGTGCTTGAGATCATCGAACACGATCTTGTCGTACGTGTCGCGGTTGGTGTGCCAGGTGTACGTGTTGTAGTTCCAGCCCACCGCGCCCATGCCGAACGACGGCGTCCCGAAGCACGCGAACACGGCGCCGTCCGTGCCACCTGGATTACCGGTCGGCACATCGTTGAAGCTCCACGACACCACATTGGAACTCAGGCTGTCGGTGTAGAAGCTCGGCAGTTGCGTGTACCACGATTTCAGGTGCCGTCCGATGTCCGTGAGGCCGGACGACGACAGCGACTGCACGCGTCCCGTTCCGTTGTCCTGATTGAACAGCGCCTGCAAGCCCTTCATCACCTCGGGATGCTCTTCGGTGAACGCCGTCGATCCGTTGAGACCCTGCTCTTCGCTCGCCCAATGTCCTGCGAGGATCGTGCGCTTGGGATGCGGATATACCTGCCTCAGGATGCGCATCGCTTCCATCGCCATCGCCGTCCCGGTGCCGTTGTCCGTCGCCCCCGATGATCCGTCCCACGAATCGAAGTGCGCCGAGAGCATCACGTACTCATCCGGCTTCTCGGTGCCCTTGATCATGGCGATCGTGTTGAACGCCGGCTGCTCGCCGAGCAGCTTCGCGTCGACGTCGAGCTTGACCATCGGTTTCTGATTGTTCTCCGCGAGACGGAAGACGAGGCCGTAGTCTTCGCACTCGAGCGTGACAGCGGGCGCCGTCTTGTTGTACGTCTCGAAAATCTCGATCGTCCCCCAGCCGCCCGCGCCCGGCGGGGCGCCAACGCCACCGCGTCCGCCACCGGCCGCGGCGACGCTCGCTGCCGGCCCACCGCCACGTGCGCTCGCGCCGCCAGGCGTCTGGCCAGCCCCACCGCCCCGGCCACCGGGACCACCACCACGACCACCCGCTCCGCCCGCCGGTGCGAACGGGTTGGTGAATCCGCTCAGCTTGTTGCGCGACGAGATCATTCCAACGACGCCTGCTTTCTCGAGACGCATGCCGAGCGTGCCGGTGCCGAGCGCGAGCGAATATCCTGTGCCGCGATAGAGCTTCGTGCTGTCCGGGCGAAACACCCTCCTGCCGTCAGGTCCGGTGGTGGAATCGCCCATGACTGACCAATCACGCTGCATCAGGGCAAGCAGCGTATCCATCCGTGCGATCGACGCGGCCGTTCCCCAGCGATTCCAGTCTTCGGACGGCCGGCAGGTCGGCCACGCGGGCGAGAGCAGCACGATCTTGCCCTTCGCCTTCGGGAGCCACTTCACGAACTCGGTGCTGTCCTTGAACTTCGGCAGGACGATCGCTTCCGCCTTCACCGGCTTGCCGTTCGTGCCCGGGCTCCACGCGAGCATGGTGCCGGCGAGCGAGCGAACGCGCGGCTCAACGAGATCGATGTGCGACACACCGCGCCGCCATCCGCGCCACGTGCCGTACTGCTCACGCTTCGCATCGATGCCCCACGACTTGTACTGGCTGATGGCCCAGTCGCTCGCCGCGCGAAGCTCCGGGCTGCCGGTGAGACGCGGCCCGATGGAATCGAGGAGCGCCTGCGAAAGCTGTTGGACATGCGAGCTGTCCATTCCGAGTCGCCAGATGCGCTGGAGATTCGGATCGGACTGCGCGGAAACTGGCGCGGCACTCAGCAGGACAAAGGCGCCGGCAACGGGAAGTCTGCGGAAAAGTGTCATGGCCTGGGAGACGAACGGCGAGCGGGTGCCGCGGGCGCGGCGCTATCACAGTTGACGTGAAGCTACGCGCTGGATGCGGCGGCGCCAGTCGGTAACGGTTCGCCAGCTCGCTACGTCGCCATGCGCGCCGTGAGATACTCGAGGTCGAGCTCGGGGTACACAGGAAACGCCGACAGTAGCGACGAGACTCGCGCGAGGGCTTCTGTCTTCGCGGCAGGCTCGAGAGTGTACTTCGCCTTGCTCACGCCCTCGCGCGCGGGCGTTGGCTTCGTAGATGCGAGAACGGTGGCGATGATCGCGCCGATCTCCTGCATCTCTGCCGCCCGCATGCCAAGTGTCGTCGTAGCCGGGGTCCCGAGCCGAAGACCGCTGGTGTACCACGGTCCCGCTGGATCGAATGGGATCGTGTTTCGGTTCATCGTGAGTCCGCACTCACGCAGTGCCGACTCCGCCTGACGGCCCGTCAATCCCAGCCGGCCAACGTTGACGAGCACGAGATGATTGTCCGTCCCTCCCGTCAACACCTCGTGGCCATTTGCGATGAGCGCGTCGCTGAGCGAACGGGAATTGTCGACGATTTGCGACGCGTACGTGCGAAAGGACGGCTGGAGCGCCTCGGTGAAGGCCACCGCCTTGGCGGCGAGCACGTGCGGAAGCGGACCACCCAGCACCAGCGGGCATCCCTTGTCAACGTGCTCCGAAAATTCCTTGGTCGTGAGCACCAGCCCGCCGCGAGGGCCGCGAAGTGTTTTGTGCGTCGTGGACGTCACCACCTGTGCGTGCGCAACCGGGTCGAAGTCTCCCTCGAAGACCTTTCCGGCGACGAGGCCGGCGAAGTGCGCCATGTCGACCATCAACACCGCGCCCACCGCATCCGCGATCTCTCGCATGCGCGCGAAATTGACCGACCGCGAGTATGCACTGTATCCCGCCAGGAGAATCAGCGGCTTGACGTCCCGGGCGATGCGCTCGATCGCGTCATAGTCGAGCAGGTGCGTGTCGCGGTCGACGAAGTACGAGTGCGACTCGAACATTCGTCCCGATACATTGCGCCGATAGCCATGGCTGAGATGCCCGCCGGAGTACAGGTCCAGCCCGAGCAGCCGCTGGTTGCCGAGCGCCTGTCGCACTTCATTCCACTGCTCCGGCTCGAGCTTCGCCGGATCCGTCTCGCCGAACCGGGCAAGCGCCGGCGTCTCGATACGCGCGCTGAGAATCGCCCAGAAGGCGACGAGATTCGCGTCGGCCCCGCTATGCGGTTGAACGTACGCATGCTCGGCGCCGAACAACTCGCACGCCCGATCCGCCGCATACTGTTCGATGGCATCCACGCTCTCGCATCCGGCATAGAAGCGCTTGCCCGGAACTCCCTCGGCATACTTGTCGGTCAGGAGGTTCGCCATCGCTGACTGCACCGCCAGCGAGGAGTAGTTCTCGCTCGCGATCAGCTTGACGCTGCTCCGCTGATGCGAGAGCTCCTGCACGATGGCGCGGGCCGTCTCGGGAGAGACGCGAGCGACTAGATCGAGATTGGCGAGATATGCCATCAGACCGACCGGAATTTCTCCGATCGACTTGCCAGATGATTTGAGGTACGACTCGACCAACGAAAGTTGCGTCATGTGTCGCTCGTGAATGCGTTTCTGTCAGCGCGGCGACTGCCCGAATGCCGACCACATTCCGTGCCGCGATGAACGGTGAATGTAACCGTGCCGCATCGGCGCGCTCAAGTACACGGATCCTTCCGCTGAACCCAACTCAGGCAACATTACTACTGATCGCCGACGTGCCATAGCCGGCGAAGCACGATCGCGTGTTGCGCGATCCGGAGCAGCCCCGCTATTTGGTGCGCGTGACCGCCGACCCCGCTTCCACGCCGCGCGCCCATCATCCGTGGGCGTGGGCCGTGCTCTACTTCCCCTACGGCCTCACCTTCGGCTTTCCGTCCATCGCGCTCGGCTATCTTGGCAGCCGCGCCGGATTGCACACGTCGGCCATCGCGGGCGTCGTCGGCATGTCGTTTCTCGCGGCCGGCTGGAAGTTCCTCTGGGCACCGCTCGGCGACTACACGCTGTCGCGCAAGCGCTGGTACCGGCTCTCGCTCGTGATGATCTCCGCCGGACTGATTGCCCTGACGATCGTCCCGCTGTCCGAGCGCACGGTACCGCTCGTCTCACTCCTCGTGCTGCTGACGAGCGTGTCGGGCACCTTCATCGCCTTCGCGACGGAAGGCCTGATGGTGCACAACACACCCATGGCGCAGCGCGGGCGCGCGGCGGGCTGGTTTCAATCCGGGAATCAGTTCGGGCAGACGGCCGGCGGCGGCATCAGTCTCTGGTTGATGAATCACGCACCATCGCCGTGGATGGCTGGCGTCACGCTCGCCGCGATTGCATGGGGCTGTTCGCTCGCACTCAGGAATCTCGAGGAGCCGCCGCGTCCCATCGCGGGCACTTCCGTTCGCGATCGCGCTGCCGACGCGTGGCGCAATTTGTCCGAGGTCCTCCACTCTCGCGTGGGCCGCATCGGGCTCCTTCTCGCCATTCTGCCCATCGGCACGGGCGCCGCACAGTTTCTCTTCGGCTCGCTCGGACCCGAGTGGCGTGCTCCAGCGGATACCGTATCGCTCGTCCTCGGCCTCGGCGGCGGACTCGCCATCGTCGCCGGTTGCATCGCGGGCGGCCGGCTCGCCGATCGCGCGGACAAGCCCACGGCCTATGCGGTGTCCTGTGGACTCGGACTGCTAACGTGCATTGCGATGGCGCTCTCGCCGCGCACTGCCGCCGGCTACACGGCGTCCACCCTCTTCTACACCTTCACGCTGGGAATGGTGGCCGCGTCATTCACCGGCCTGGTGCTCGCCATCGTCGGTCACTCCGCCGCCGCCACGAAAATCAATCTCTTCTTCGCGATCAACACCCTGTTCGCTCTCGGCATGCTCCGCGTCGCCGGATGGGCGCACGACAGCTGGGGTACCAACGGCATGCTCTACACGGAAACGCTGCTCGGAATCGCGGCGCTCGTGGTGTTCGCGCTGATCGTCGGCCGAGTGCAGGGTGCGGTGCTCGCGGACGCGAGCTGACGCCGGAGGCTCACGCTTTTCGGGACTTCGGCGACGTGCCAATGATCGCGCATCGCAGGAAACCAAGTCAGGGTGCCGCCTCTCACCGCGCCCCGAGATACGCTTTCGCCCGCTCGACGACCTTGTCCCGAACGTCCGATAACTCGCCGGCGACGAGCGCCCCAGACGCCTTCGCGTGGCCGCCACCGCCGAACTCTCGCGCGAACGCATTCACATCCGTTCCACCGATCGATCGGAAGGAGATTTTCACCTTGCCGTGACCGAGGTCGCGGAAGAAGAGCGCCATGCGCGTTCCCGCAATCGATCGCGCGTGCTCGACGATGCCATCGAGATCCTCGGACTTCACCCCGTACTTCTCGAGCGCGTCGGACTGCATGGTGAGCCAGGTGAGTCCATGCGCCTCGTCCACCTGAAGCGTCGCGAGGACGTCCGCCATGAGGCGTACGCGTCCCGCAGGCGCGGACGCGTAGATGCGCGTGTACATCTCTTCGGGATCGACGCCGTGCGCGAGCAACTGCGCGGCCACGGCGAGACAGCGCGGCGAGGTGTTGCTGAAACGGAAGCCGCCCGTGTCGGTCAGCATGCCGGTGTAGAGCGCACGCGCGACCTCCGGCGTGATCTTCCATCCGAGCACCTGGGCGATGTCGTACACCAGCTCAGCCGTCGCACACGCGGTGGTGTCGCTGAGTCCATGCGGTCCGGCGGGATCATCCGACGCCACGTGGTGATCGATCACCAGCTTCGGCACGCTGAGCGCACGCACCGATTCGGTCAGATGGCCGAGTCGCGTCACGTCGCTGATGTCGAGCACGATCAGGAGATCGATGTCGCGCAGCGCCTTCGAGCCCTTCGACGTCAGGTTCACGAACTCGTCGCCGAGGAGGAAGTTGAACATCTCCGGCCACGGCGTGGGATTCACGACGCGTGGCACGAGGCCGTGGGCAGCGAGCATGCGCGCCAACGCACTCTCGGAGCCACAGCCGTCGCCATCGGCGTTGAGGTGGGTGCTCAGCGCGACACGGCGGCCGGCGACGAGCTCCGGCGCAAAGCCTTCGATGGCGGCGCGGCGGGCGGTGGGTACGGCGAGCAGATCGATCGGCAAAAAAGGACTCCGGTCCATTGAATATTGTAAAGAAGAAGGTTTGCCGAACTTGAGGAAAATGTAACAGCGTCGTTCGTCGCGAACGCAAATCTTCGCAGATCACGCGAATCCACGCGAATCGAAGCCATCCGCGAGGATTCGCGAGATTCGCGTAGATTCGCGCTGCCTCCGAACACCGCGGTTCAACTGCGCTATTCCGGACAACCAGAAAACAAGAGCGGCGCCCCGAAGGACGCCGCTCCAAGATACCGATCGTGTCGTGCGCGTGCCTACGAAGCCGCTCTCGCGAGCTTGGAGTGCGTGCGGCCGTACGAGAAGTAAAGCACCAGGCCGATGGCGAGCCAGACTGCCAGCCGCAGCCAGTTCGTCCAGCCAAGTCCATAGATCATCGCGCTGCACACCACGATCCCAAGCGTCGAGACGACGGGAACGGCCGGGACCCTGAATGCGCGGGGTAGCTCCGGACGCTTGACGCGCATGATCCAGACTCCCGCGCAGACCAGGATGAATGCGAAGAGCGTTCCGATGCTCGTCATTTCGCCGACGATGTCGCCGGGAACGAACGCGCCGAACAGTGCCGTGAAGACGAAGAACAGCATGTTCGACTTCCAAGGCGTCTTGAATTTCGGATGCACGTCCGAGAACACCTTGGGCACCAGACCATCGGCACTCATCGAGTAGAACACCCGCGACTGGCCGAGCAGCATCACGAGGATGACTGACGAGAAGCCGGCGAGAATCGCGAAGGTGACGAACTTCCCGAGCCACGCGTAGCCGACCATGTACTTCGTGATGGCGAAGGTGATGGACGCCTCCTTGCCCGCCGTCCTGAAATCCTCGACCGTCGCGACGCCACTCAACACGTGCGAGAACAGCACGTACAGAATCGTGCACACAACCAGCGACCCGAGAATACCGATCGGCATGTCCCGCTTGGGGTTCTTCGCCTCCTGCGCCGCGGTCGATACCGCGTCGAACCCGATGAACGCGAAGAACACCACGCCCGCCGCTCCCAAAATTCCCATGATGCCGCCATAGGGGTGCGTGACCCCTTCCGGCGTGGTATACGTGGTGGCCGCAGGAATGTACGGCGTGTGATTCGCCGGGTTTATGAAGCCCCAGCCAATCACGATCACCATGATGACGATGGCGACCTTGGTGATGACGATGAGACTGTTGACGAACGCCGACTCCTGTGTGCCGCGAATGAGCAGTGCGGACATCAGGAAGAGGATGACGACGGCCGGTACGTTCATGATCCCATGGACGCCGGTCGCCTGCATGGTCTCCCACGGCGAGTGGCACCACTGATACGGGATGTGCAGTCCGACGTACTCCAGCACCTTGTTGAAGTACTCGCTCCAGGCGATGGCGACGGTGGCTGCCCCAACGGCGTACTCGAGCACGAGGTCCCACCCGATAATCCACGCGACGAGTTCGCCCATCGTCACGTATGAATACGTGTAGGCGCTTCCCGCAATGGGAATGATCGAGGCGAACTCGGCATAGCAGAGGCCGGCGAAGGCGCAGCCGATTCCTGCCACCATGAACGCGAGGGTGACCGACGGGCCGGACCGTTCCGCGATCGCGGCCGCCGTTCTCACGAACAGGCCGGCACCGATGATGGCGCCAATGCCCAGTGTAACCAGCGCGAAGGCCCCGAGCGTTCGCTTGAGGCCGCCCTCGCCGGCATTCGCGCTGTCGACTATGAGCTGATCGATCGACTTCGTCCGAAACAGTGAACCAGCCACGCTATTCCCCCCTTGGTGTTGTCGAGTGAATGTCGATCATCAGGACAGCCGGTGCAGCGTGCCACAGACAGCCTTGCATACAAAAATGTCGGCAATTCTGGCGCTCATGTCAATGAGCGCCCCACGCCACCGCTCGACACACGAATAAATGCGGTGGTCATGGAACGCAAGGAATGAACATGATGTACGGAAACGCCAACCGTCCGTCAATCTCCTCTTGTCGCGTTCCTACAAGCTGTAGTTCGGCGCTTCGCGAGTGATCGTCACGTCGTGCGGGTGCGACTCGCGCAACCCCGCCGCGGTGATGCGCACGAAACCCGTCTGTGTGCGAAGCTCCTCGATCGAGCCGCAACCGACGTAGCCCATTCCGCTGCGCAGGCCACCGACCATCTGGAACAGCACGTCGGCGACAGGCCCTCTGTACGGCACGCGGCCCTCTATCCCCTCCGGAACGAGCTTCTTCGGCGAGAGCTCGCCTTCCTGGAAGTAGCGGTCGGCGCTGCCATCCTGCATCGCGGAGATTGAGCCCATGCCGCGTACCATCTTGAAGCGGCGCCCCTCGAGCAGGAACGCTTCGCCCGGACTCTCCTCCGTGCCCGCGAGCATGGAGCCCATCATCACGCTGCAGGCGCCGGCCGCGAGCGCCTTCACGGCGTCGCCAGAATACTTGATGCCGCCATCGGCGATGACGGGAATGTCGCCCGCGCCCTCGACTGCATCGAACACTGCGGTGAGCTGCGGCACGCCGACACCAGTCACCACGCGCGTCGTGCAGATCGAGCCCGGTCCAACGCCGACCTTCACGGCGTCGACGCCGCGCTCGACGAGCGCGCGCGCACCCTCGCGCGTCGCCACGTTGCCGACGACGAGTTGCACATCGGGAAATGCCTCGCGCACACTCGACGTCGCGACGAGCACGCCATCCGCATGCCCGTGCGCCGTATCGATGATCAGCGCGTCGACGCCGGCGTCGATGAGAGCCTTCGCGCGGGTGAGAAAGTCACCTGCGGCGCCGATCGCGGCGGCCACGCGCAGACGGCCATGCTGGTCCTTGTTCGCGCCCGGATACTGCCGGCGCTTGTGGATGTCCTTCACGGTGATGAGTCCCTTCAATCGCCGATCGTCATCCACCACCGGCAGCTTCTCGACGCGATGCTTCGCCAGGATTCGCTCGGCCTCGTCGAGCGTCGTGCCCACCGGTGCCGTGATCAGCCCATCCTTCGTCATCGCCTCGGCGACGGGACGATCGAGGCTGCGCTCGAACTGCAGATCGCGGTTGGTGATGATGCCGACGAGCCGTCCGTCGACGTCGACGATCGGGACGCCCGACACCTTGAAACGCGCCATCAGATTCGACGCTTCGCGGAGTGAGGCCGTCTCCGGGAGTGTGTACGGATTGATGATCATCCCGCTCTCGCTGCGCTTCACGATGTCCACCTGCATCGCCTGGCGGTCGATGGACATGTTCTTGTGCAGCACCCCGATGCCGCCGGCCCGCGCCATCGCAATGGCCATCTCTGCTTCGGTGACGGTGTCCATCGCCGCCGAGACGAGCGGCACGTTCAGCTCGATCTTGCGAGTGAACCAGGAGCGCGTTGACACATCCTTGGGATGTGTGAGGGAGTGGCGCGGAGCGAGCAGGACGTCGTCGAACGTGAGCGCGACGTCGTCGCGGACTCTCGACGCTCCATTCACCTGCCGGGAACGCGACGGCCCGCTCTCAGCAGAAGGCTGAGCTGCGGGCCAGGATCTGGAATCGGAGCGGATTGTGGGTGCCATGAGGAAACGTAACGGCGCTGTTCGGCCCGCGCCAGCGGCTGCGCCGCTGCCGCTCTTCGGCCCGCATCGGCACAGCGGCCGGGCCGAAAAGCGAGCGTAGCGAAGCGGACCGAAAAGTGCTCCTTGTAGTTCTGGTCAACAATGACTATCATGTGACCATGAAGCCTGTCGGGGTTGCCGAGCTCAAAGCCCGGTTGAGCGAATACCTGCGCGCCGTGCGCAAAGGGCATGATCTCACGATCATGGACCGCGATCGGCCCATCGCGCGCATTGTCCCGTACGTCGCGAACGGATCGCTCGTCGTGCGCGAGCCGCTGTCGGCGTATCGCACACTCGGTGACATCCCGCTACCCCCACGCGCGCGCCTGCGCGTGGATGCGGTGGAGCTGCTGCTCGAGGACCGGCGCGCCGACGAGTGATCGCGTATCTCGACTCCTCGGTGATTCTGCGGGTGGTGTTGGGCCAACCCGGCAAGCTCGCTGAATGGAAGTCAGTGCTGCTCGGTGTCACGAGTGAGTTGGCGGAGGTCGAGTGCCTTCGCACAATGGACCGGCTGCGGCTCCTCGGCGAGTTGACCGCCGAGGAGGCCGCGAGCGGCCGAGAGGCCATTTATCGCATCATGGAAGCGTTGGAGGTCGTCGAGCTCTCGAGCGCCGTGATGCGTCGCGCGTCGCAACCGATGCCGGCGCCGCTCGGCACGCTCGACGCAATTCATCTCGCGACGGCCGATCTCTGGCGCGAAGGGCGGGGCAAGGACCCGATCGTCGCGACGCACGACAAGGCGTTGGCGTTGGCGGCGCGGGCGAGTGGGTTTCGGGTGATGGGGGTGTGAGGGGCGCTATTCGGCCCGCGTCGGCGGCTTCGCCGCCTCGCTCTTCATCTGTTCGGCAGTAGCCGAAAAGCGAGCGCCAGCGAGCGGGCCGAATAGCGTCAGTGCCGCCCAATCACTTTCAGTCTCCGCCGAATGCTCCTCGGCAGGAAGAACGCTGCCGCCAGCAGCGCCTCACGCAGATTCAGGTCGGCCAGATCATCCATCGCACCCGTCCAGTGCGCCATGACAACCGGTCGCCCCGCATTCGAAATCAGCCGCTGTAGCGCCAGCACGAGAATGAATACATCGTCCACTTCCCCGAAGAATGGGATGAAGTCGGGTATGAGGTCGAACGGCATGGCGATGTATGCCATCGCCCCGGCAACAAGCAGCTTGTCCATCGTGGAGACGCGCCGATCCATGAGCAGCCCGCCAAGCAGCCGCATGTACGCCGGAAGCTGCTTCATGTAGTAGATCACCGTCCGCTTCGCGCCGGTGCGAGGCGCGGGCACGGGATCGGTGTCGGCCGCGTTCGTGCGGGTCCGGGTGGCGGATGCGCTCGCCCCCGCGGTTTTCCGGCGGGCCTCTCCTGGAGTGGTCGGACTCACGTGTCTGCTCCCTTACGTGGGTTTGATGCCGTCGCCCGACCCGGTGCCGGACGGTGGCGCTGTGCTGCCGGCTGAGCCGGGCGTCGACCCTCCACTCGCACCAGTCGTGCCGCTCTCTGCCCTCTCGGGGCCTCCGGCCCGTGCGGACCTCGCGGCCGGCGACGCCGCCGTGGTCGCCGTGGTCGCCGCATCCATTACGCGGCTGGTCACTGACATGAGATCGTTCGCCACGGACTTGCCCGCGGCGGCTGCCCCGCTCAGCACTCCCACCGCCTTGTTCATAAATCCCATCGTCTCGGCGATCGTCGTCGCACTCACCTTGCCGGCGCGAAGCTTCTCCTCCACCGCATCGGCGAATCGCGAGAGCGGATTCCCCGCCGCGGCGCCCGCACCTGTCGTCGCACGCTCGGCGTATCTGGACTCGAGAAACTCGATGTAGTCCAGCACCTGATAGCCGCGCTCGTCGGAAAGGGTTTCGAGCTTCTGCAACATCTTGTCGCGCAGGTATGCATTCATACAGGGCGGAAATGAAGGAGAATCGCGCATCGGAGCGCACTTGACTGGTCACCGTTCGACCGACGACTCCTCACTCATAACGGGCTTGCCAGAAAATCGCAGGCGAGTGGAAGCCAGCGGCGCCCGAACTCACCCCTCCCACCGCGTCCGTTTGCCGCGCGTATCGATGTGAAGGTACGGCGTCGGATACCGCTTGCTCATGTACAGCCCGAGCCCACCCATGAGATCGGGATGCTTGTCCTCGACACGCTCCACGGCGAGCATCACGAGTAGCTCATCGGTCATCGTGATGCGTCCGTCGCCATCCGCGTCGATTGCCACGTCCGCCGCGTCGCCGTACTGGTGCCGGCTGTCCCTCGCCGCGCGCGGCACTCGCGCGTTGTACGAGGGCGAACGAAAGCCAGAATGCACGTCCACCGCGAGCTCGGGACGCACGCTGCCGCCCAGATCCGCGAACACCAGCTCGAGCTTGTCGAGCAGGCGCGGGTTCAGCGCGACGTATTTGGGCCACACGTCGCCCTGATCGTCATGCGTCACGAAGTCAGCGAGCTTGAGATGCTTCGTCACCTGGAGGTCGAGATTCTCGGGCCGCACTTCCAGGAACCCCGGGGGCCGTTCGTGGTCATCACGTCCAAACCGCTCGGCGATGTAGGTGCCGATGCGATAACCATTCAAACGGCCGGCGATCTTCTGGTCGAAGGGCACGATGACGGCGAGCGTCGGCTCCGGGAGAATCTCGCGCTCCACTCCCCGCACGATCGCCATGCGGTAGAAGCCCGGCTTGGGCGGCGCCTCCGGAGGCGCCAGTGTGAGGGGACGAACCGGCAACGTCGATGTCGAATCACCGAATGCGATCCACTGATAGCCGAGCGAGTCCGTGAGGCCGACGAGGTTGATCGGAAAATCGACCTTCTGGCCTGGCAGCGCCATTCGCAGCTTCACATTCCCGCTGAGGCCGAAGGCGTCGGCTGCTGGCGACGCGGCGAGGGCCGGTGCGCGCGAAACGGCTTCGGCCAACCGCGAGAAGGGCGCGGTAGGCATCGATTCGGAGGGACGCAGGAACTGCACGACGCCAATCGCCGCGATGCAGAAGAGCAGCCCTGCGCCGACGGCGCCGAGTGCTCCTCGCGCGCGCGGCGGGTCGTGCGGACGGCCGCCGATCACAGCAGGCCCCAGCGGGCGCGATTGCCGCGAACGTCGAATGTGCGCGAAATAGCCGCGTGAGCGATCGCTCTGCATTACTGAACTGCCTCCCTGGCAACCGAACTGGGCGAAGACGGTGAGACACCGCCGCACGAGCTTTTGTGCCCCCGGAAGACGTGATGGGGACAAACTCGCGACAAGGAGCCTCCGCCGGTGGCGGAGGTTTCATCTTCGACGCTCTATTGTTTAAAGGTAGTCAATCAAAGGACGATTGGTACCCTTCGGTGTATCATGGCCCGAACGACTGACCGATCGGCCAGTCAGTATTGTTAGTCATTGCAGTGTCATGATTTACGAGGATCTCAGTAGATGTACACCGGGGTGCCGACCGAGACCATGTCGTAGAGCGTGTCGATGTCGGCGTTGAGCAGGCGGACACAGCCATGGCTCACCGACTTGCCGATGCTATCGGGCGCGTCGGTGCCGTGAATGCCGTAGCCATCGCCCATCTCGAGCCGGTGGGTGCCGAGCACGCCCATGTATTTGCGCTGGTTCGTGCCGTACGGCGGGATGATGATGTTGCCGCCGGCGATGATCTCATGCCCCTCCTTTCCGGGCGCGATCGCCTCCTCGTGCCCGTCCGCGAACTGTTTTACGACGTCGGTGCCGTTCACGGTGATCTGTGAGCCGTCGTTCGCGGCGATGGACTGCCCGCGCGTGAGATGAACGATGCCGAGCCCGCGCTTTCGCGCCTGCTCGACGAAGTGCCAGTCGGGTGGCACCCAAGCCGGATCCGCGTCCTTCGCGTTGATCACCAGCCGGCCACGCGGGGTCTCGAACTTCCACTGCCCGTCGCCGCTGCCTTCCAGCACCTTGCCGCTGCCGGTCGCAACGGGCGCGGTGAAGAGCACGCTGTTGCCCTGCTTGTACCAGAGGCGGTGATCCTCGATGCTGACGACGATGTACGGCTTGTTGCTCGCGACCGGATCGGCGATCGCGCCGACCCGGACGACGCTGTCCTGGAGGGCACCGCTGCTTTTCCGTACGGCGTCGAGCAGTTGGAGATTGTCGTTGAACACCATGCGACTCACATCGCGCTCGTGGCGGACGAGCGCCGTGCGCGCGAACAGCGCGGTGCTGCCGGCCATGAGCAGCAGAACCCCGCCGATCAATCCCCAGGCGAGGACTCCGCCGCTGCGAAAGAATCTCGACATGCCCATTGCGACTCCGTCCCGTTAGTAGAAGTACACTGCTACCCCGGGCTTCAGATTCGGTGCGATCGCCTTGAGATCGGAGGCGCGCGCGCGAATTGCGCCCGGCAGCACATATGACGAATCGTTCAGCGGCCCGACGCTCGGCAGCGAATAGATCACCGTTCCGCCGTCGAGCATGATCGCCGCCGGACCGAGCGCCCCTTTGAGGCGTGTCTCGCCCGGCGGAATGCCGCGGTCCCCGTAGACCCAGGAGGGCAGCTCGGAGACGGTGCCCTCGTCCAGCAGCCGCTCGACCAACCGCTTCCCCCGCGGCGCCGCGATGTGCACGGTGTCGGCGCCGCTGCCGACACGGCGATCGGGGCCGATCGTGACCGGCATCTCGCGGAGCAGGGCGCCGTCGCGCTCGAGGTACATCACGCTGCTGTCGAGCGAGATCGAGAGATGCAGCGTGGCGTCGATCTTCGCCTGCCGCTTGAACATCTCGACCATCACCTTGAGCCGGTTCTCGTGCTGCGCGAGCACCGCATCCGTGCGATTGCGCTCGACCTCGGTCATCGAGCCGCGAAGCTGCGCTGTTTCACGACGGTACCGGACATACTTCCGCAGGAGCCAGCCGTCTGCCGCCAGCAGAAAGAGCACGGCGATGCTCATCGTCGCGATGATGCCCGGATAGCTGTGCCTGAACTCGCGCCAGCCGACGCGGCGCCGGTCCGTGCGCTCGCGCGTGGCGTTCTTGCGGCGTCCGGGATCCCAGTCGGGGGGCAGCGTTGGCGGGGTTGTCATGAATGAAGGTGAGTCGGTTTATCGGTAATGGGGGGGGCGTACGCAAGCCGCGTCTGCCCTTGCGGACTCTGCTAAGGCAAGCCCAGTGCCGAACCCAGCCATCCCTTGGTCGGCGACTGCGCCGCCCGATACATTTCCCTCGCTGTTACGCGTCATCTCTCCTGCCCCAACCAGCTCCGCATGGCTTCTGCGTCTCGAACCGCGCCGGTCGTCCTCCTCGTTCTCGATGGCTGGGGATATCGCGCCGAAAAGGAAGGCAATGCGATCGCGATGGCGAACGTGCCCACCTGGGACAGACTCTGGGCGCGAGCGCCGAAGACGCTGCTCGAAGCGTCGGGCGAGGCGGTGGGCCTGCCGTGTGGCCAGATCGGGAACAGCGAGGTCGGACATCTGAACCTCGGTGCAGGCCGCGTGGTGGAGCAGGATCTCGTGCGCATCTCCAAGGCGATCGCGGATGGAAGCTTCTTCCGGAATCCGGCGTTTCTGGAGGCGTGCAGCCAGGCCAAGGAGAACAACGGCACCTTGCACCTCATCGGCCTGATCGGGTCAGGCGGCGTGCACGCGATCGACACGCATCTGCTTGCGCTGCTCGATCTCGCCGAGCGGGAGAAGGTGCCGCACGTGGCCATTCACGCGATGCTCGATGGGCGCGACACGATGCCACGCTCCGGGCTCGGCTACCTCGAAGAGCTGCTCGCGAAGGCGAAGGGCCGTGCGATTCTCGGGAGCGTGGGCGGTCGCTACTTCGGCATGGATCGCGACCATCGTTGGGATCGCATCGAGAAGTGGTATCGCGCCGTGGTCGAAGGCTCCGGCCCGAAGAGCAGCGATCCGCTCGCGCTGGTGGCCGAGGCATACAGCCGTGGCGAGACGGATGAGTTCCTCACGCCCACGACGATCGTGGACGAGCAGGGCGAGCCGGTGGCGCCAATTCGCGATGGCGACGCGGTGGTCTGTTTCAACTACCGGTCCGACAGAATGCGCCAGATCGTGCGCGCGCTCACGGATCCGGAGTTCACGGGCTTCGACGTCTCGCGCCGGCCGAACGCGCCAGTCGTGACGATGACGCTCTACGATCAGACCTTCAGCGTGCCGGTGGCGTTCTCGCCGCAGTCGATGGCGCGCATCGTGGCGGAGGTCGTGTCCGGGGCTGGGCTGACGATGTTGAAGACGGCGGAAACCGAGAAGTACGCGCATGTGACTTACTTCTTTAACGGCGGAATCGAGCCGCCCTTCCCGGGCGAAGATCGCCGGCTTGTGCCGAGCCAGAAGGTGGCGACGTATGATCTAGCTCCGGAGATGAGCGCGCTGGGTATTACCGATGTCTTGTGCGCGGCCATCTCGGCGCGCGAGCACGATTTCGTCCTCTGCAACTACGCCAACGCCGACATGGTCGGTCATACGGGCTCGATCCCCGCCATCTTGAAAGCGGTGGAAACTGTAGATCGCTGTCTCGCGCGCGTCGTTGCGGCGGCGGAGGCCGCGGGCGCACGCCTGCTCGTCACCGCGGATCACGGCAACTGTGAGATGATGATCGATCCGAAGACTGGCGGACCGCACACCGCGCACACGACCAATCCGGTACCATTCCTTGTCGTGGACGGCGACGGCGCGCGTGGTCTGCGCGACGGCGGTGCGCTGTGCGACGTGGGCCCCACGATTCTGCGGCTGCTCGGTCTCGAGCAGCCCGCTGAAATGACGGGACGCGATCTGCGTCTCGCCTGAAATACACTCTTCCAGTGAACATGAGAGATCGAGTGAAGGCATTGTTGTTTGCCGCGGCGGCGCTGCTCACCGCGATTCCCGCGTCGGCGCAGGTCGGCCACGAGCCGGCCAGGAGCCCGTACGTCGATCTCGAGTACAGCCAGGAGCTCACGCTGCTCGGGGGCTACCTTCGCACGCGCCACGATCCGGCGGGCATCGCGCCGAAAGGCCGGCCGATTGCCGGAGTGCGCTATGAGATCAGGCTCACCGGCCCACTCGCGTTCAGCGCCGACATGATCGGCGGCCCTGGCAGTCGCGACGTGATCAATCCGCTGAAGCCCGTCGCGACACGACAGCTCGGGACGCAGAACAACGCAGTCGTCGCCGCGGACATTGCGCTCGCGCTGAATCTTCCTGGAGAACGGAGCTGGCACAGTCTCGTGCCGCAGATCCGCAGCGGTGTCGGACTGGTGTCGAGTCAGGCAAAGGACGACTCGTCGGGGTTCGCGTTCGGCACCCGGTTTGCATTCACGATGGGTGGCGGGGTAAAGTATGTACCGGCAGGCGGGCGCTTCCAGCTTCGAGCCGACGTCACGGACCGAATCTTCAAGCTCGGCTATCCCGATGCGTACTATCGGCTCGCCTCCGACAACACGGCGGTACTCCCAGGATCGACGGCGAAATCGTTCTATACGCATCACACCGCGCTGACGGTGGGCGTATCGTACCTCTTCGCGCGCTGAGCCAGAGACCGCCTCCGACCCTTTCGACGGCGGCGATCATGGCACACGATTTCGAAAACCTGCACAACATCGAGGAGCTCGACGACACCGAGCTGCGTGACCTGGTGCGCGAGCAGCTCAAGGAGCACGCTGGCCTCGACATCGACGAGATCACGGTGCACGCACACGAGGGCAAGGTGACGCTCTCCGGCCGCGTGGGCAGCGACGGCGAGCGCCGCATCGCCGATCATGTGCTCACGGACGTACTCGGCGTCGAGAACTTCACGAACGATCTCGTCGTCGATTCGCTCGCACGAGCTACCAACTCCGAGGCGGCCGACGAAAGTGTGGAAGAGGACAGCGAGCGGAGCGGTGCGCTCCTCGGCGACGCCGAGGTGCCGATGACCGACGAGTCGGCGCATCTCGCCGATGGTGCGGACGACGATCTCTCCGGGACGGCGGACTACCAGAAGGTGATGGAAGACGGTATGACGTGGAATCCGCCGAGCAGCCCGACGCCCGAGGGGATGCGGGGATCGGATGCAGGGCCGGAGGAGATGGGCGGACAACACTGACCGGTCTGGTTGTCCACCGTTGCCCTATGCCGACTTTCCTTACGCGCCGCGTGACCTTTGCCGCGGCGCACCGCTATCGCATCGCGACCTGGAGCGACGCGAAGAACGCGGCGACGTTCGGCCTGTGTGCGCGGCCGAACTTTCACGGGCATAGTTACGTCTGCGACGTCACCGTGACGGGGATTGTCGATGAAGCGACCGGATTCGTCGCCGATCTCTCGCTTCTCGACGCGGCGCTCCAGACCGAAGTACGCGACCGCTTCGATCACAGCAACATCAATCTCGACGTGCCCGAATTCGCCGACGGCAAGTTGGTGCCGACGGGCGAAAATCTCGCGCGCTTCATCTGCGAGCATGTGCAGGCGGCACTCGGCAATGCAGCGCGGGTCACCCGCGTGGTCGTCGCCGAGGATGCCAGCTTAAGCGCGACGTACGAACCGGACTGATCTCGACGTGGGGTTCGGGCGTGACCTTTCGGCGCGCTCGGTCGTGCTCTAATACGCACCACTTGCCCGTCGGTCCCGAGATCCCGTGTCGACTGTCTCTCCCCCACGCAGTGCCTCCGTGCGCAGCACGATGACCGAGCAGTATGCGCCGGTGCTGCGTGTCCATGCCGATATGCTCCGAGAGTGCTCGCCGGTGGTGGATCCCACAGCCGCTCGCCGGCGCATCGCGAGTGGACAGGTCGCATTCGACGCGCTCCGTGTGGTGCGCTCGTGCGGCGACCTGACGTCCCGATTCGTGCGCGTCCTCGCCGCATTCGAGGTCGCGGGGTTCGTCTCGAACGCGGACCGGCGGGCGCTGCTCGACAAGGGCCTGGACGTCGACGATCTCGTGCACGGCTGGTTCACCGGCGATCGCACGCCGAGCGATCCGCGGCGTCGCGTCGCACGGCAGGTGGCGATCGTGATCGGCAACGCACTCCTGCGCGGCGCGACGGAGCGTGTGGGCGCACCGTCGGTCTGGCGCACATGGACGCGCGTCGTCTGCCCCTGTTGCGGCGGCGCGCCGGACATCGCGCTGCTCGAGCGCTCGCAGCGCATCCTCGTTTGCGCGCGCTGCGACGCGCAGTGGCGCGCCCCGCGTGACGGCTGCCTCGGGTGTAACGCAACGGAGTCGCCGATGGAAATCGCGCGCATCAGCAATCCCGCGCTCGGATACGACCTCGTGATGTGCAACAGTTGCGGACGCTTCCTCAAGGAGCGGCCGCGCCGAGGACTCGCGTCGCTCCTCGTCGAGCGCGCACTCACCGCCGAGCTGGATCTCGCCGCGGAGCAGCGAGGGCTTCGCATCTGACCGCGCGATCGCCGAGAGCTACCTGCGTCGGCGTGCTGCTCGCAGGCGGTGCCGCGCGGCGCTTCGACGGGCTGCCCAAGGGGCTGGCCCTGGTGGACGACATTCGCATCGCCGATCGCATTCTCGCGGCGCTGCGCGGTGCGACGGACACGCAGCTCGTCGTGAGCAACGATCCCAGCGCGGAGCGGTGGTTTCCGTCGCTGCCCGTGGTCGCCGATGCGGTGCCGGGGCTCGGGCCGCTCGCGGGGCTCGAGACGGCGCTGCGCGCGGCGGATGGATCTGCCGTGATGGTCGTCGCGTGGGACATGCCGTTCGTGACGACGCCGCTCCTTCGCGGCATGCGGGCGGTGGGCGAGATCGGCGCGGCAGCGGTCGTGCCGGCGCACGGCGAGCCGCCGGTGCTCGAGGCACTCTGCGCGTACTACGCGCCCGAGGCCCTGCCGGTGTGTTCGCGGCTGCTTGCCGACGGCGAGCGGCGCGCCCACGCGCTCTTCAGTGCGTTGCAATCGGCGGTGATGATTCCCGAGCGCGTGCTGGTCGAGCATGGCGATCCGGCGCGTCTGTTTCTCAGCGTGGACTCGCAGGAACAGCTCGAGGCGCTGGCGGGCGCGATGCCGCGACTGGGGCACACGCCTCGACGCTGAGGGGCGCACAGGTCATCTTTGAGGCGTCGTGAGGTGCAGGTCCTTCGCTTCGCTCAGGACGACAAACCTGTTTCTCTTTCACAATCACACACTCTGAATGCGCTCCGTTCGTCGATTCGCGCTTGCCGCTCTTCTCACTGGCTGCGCCTCCGCTGGCACCCCTGCTCCGTCGACGCCCGGCTCGCCCGCTCTCTCGTCGCGCGGCGCGCTGCGACAGTTCATCGATTCGCTCGTCGACGCGCCGGAGTTCAGGAGCACGAACTGGGGGCTGATCGTCGTCGATCCGGGGCGCGGCGAGACGCTGTACGCGCGCAACGCGGACAAGCTGTTCATGCCCGCGAGCAACATGAAACTGCTCACCGGAACGACCGCGTTGGTGCAGCTTGGCGCGGACTACCGGTGGAGCACCACGATGCTCGCGCGGGGCACGGTGCGCGACAGCGTGCTCACCGGCGAGCTGATTGTTCGCGGCAATGGCGATCCGTCCGTGAGCGCGCACATGCAGAAGGGCGACGCCCTCGCTCCGCTGCGCGCGCTTGCTGACTCGTTGCGAGCGCAGGGGATTGCGCGCGTGCGTGGGCGACTCGTCGCCGCGCCGTCGCCGTTCACCGATGCGCCGCTTGGATACGGCTGGTCGTGGAGCGATCTCGACGAGTCGTATTCCGCCGGCGTCGATGCGCTGTACTTCAACGAGGGCTTCACCGAGGTGGTCGCGTACGGCGGTGCGCGCGCTGGCGCTCCCGTACGCGCCATCACTCGTCCCGCGTCTACCTACCCCGCGCTCATCGTGAGCGCGCGCACCGCGGCTCCGCTTGCGCGCGGAGCCACCGCAGTCGACTCGGCGGCCGCGAATGCGATCACAGTCAGCCAGGATTCCTCGCACGCCGGTGTTCTCGTCGCGGGAACGGTCGCCGCCGGAGACAGCGTGACGGTCGAGATCACCTTTCGCCGACAGACGGAAGCGTATCTCGCGGCGCTCAAGGAGGCGATGGCGGCGCGCGGCATCGTGATCGAGGACGCGACCACGGCGAGCGCGGCCGACCCGCGGCCGCTCTTCACGATGCGCTCTCCGACGCTGCGCGAAGTCCTGCCTTTCTTCGAGAAACCGTCGCAGAATCAGATCGGTGAGATCCTGTTCAAGACGCTGGCGCTCGAGAAGACGGGCGTCGGACGCGCCGACAGCGCCGCGCGCGTGGTGGGGAGTCAAGTGCTCGCGTGGGGCGCGGCACCCGATGGGTTTGCGATTCACGATGGCAGTGGACTTTCGCGGCACGACTATGTGTCGCCGCGCACACTCGTCCACGTGCTCGATGCCATTCGTCAGCAGCCCGACTTTCACCTTTTTTACGACGCGCTTCCAATCGCCGGCGTGGATGGCACGATCCGCGATCGCATGAAGGGCACACCGGCCGAAGGCAATCTTCACGCGAAGACGGGAACGCTCGACAAAGCCCGCTCGCTCTCCGGCTACGTAACCACGGCGGACGGACGGGTGCTTCTGTTCAGCGCCCTCTGCAACAACTATGTCGTGCCGACCCGCCAAGTGGATCGCGTGACCGATGCGATCGGCGTGCGCCTCGCGTCGATGCGGCTCGATCCCTAGCGTGACCGTCACGCGTCTGAACGTCATGGAGGCGAGCGCCCACATGCTCGCCGGTGTGCGACCCCTCGGCAGCGAAGACGTTCAGCTCGAGCACGCGGTCGGCCGCGTGCTCGCGCGCGACGTCGTGTCGCCGGTGTTTCTTCCGCCGTGCGATAATGCAAGCATGGACGGGTTCGCCGTGCATGCCGACGACGTTCGCGGCGCGAGCGCGGACCGGCCCGCTCGGCTGCGCGTGGTGGGAACGATCGCCGCCGGCGCGGCGCCTACCCGCGCAATCGAGCGCGGTGAGGCGGTGCGCATCATGACGGGCGCGTTCGTGCCGCCCGGTGCGGACTCCGTCGTCCGCGTCGAGGATACCGGCGGTGACGCCGACATCGTGTCCATTCTCGATGATCGCGATGCCGGACGAAATATTCGACTTCGTGGGGAGGATGTTCGCGCCGATCAGATCGTGATGCGCACGGGGACCGCGATCGCCGCGCCGCATATCGGAGTGCTCGCGGCTGTGGGGTGCGTGAAGCCTTGGGTGCATCGACAACCACGCGTCGCCATTCTCGCCACGGGCGATGAGCTGGTGATGCTCGAGCGATTCGACGACGTCCTCGCCGGAACGCGCATCGTGTCGTCGAACAGCTATGCGCTGGCCGCGGCGGTGCGCGCGGCGGGGGGAGAACCGGTGCCGCTCGGCATCGCACCCGACGATCCGGCGTCGCTTGCCGCCCGGTTGCGGGAGGCGGAGGGCTGTGATCTCGTGCTGACGTCGGGTGGCGTATCGGTCGGCGACTTCGATTACACGCGACAGGTCGTGACCGCGTTGGGTGGAGCGCTCTCGCTCTGGCGTGTGCGCATGCGGCCAGGGGCACCGCTCGGATTCGGCACGCTCTTCGGCGCGCCATGGCTCGGACTGCCGGGCAATCCCGTATCCGCGCTCGTGACCTTCGAGCTGTTCGGACGACCGCTCATCCGGATGCTGGCGGGTCATGCGCGGCCACACCGGCGAACGATTGGCGTCACGCTCGCCGAGCCTCTTCGTTTAGGCGCACCACTCACGCACTTTCTTCGCGTGGTGCTCGAGAGCGGCGCCGACGCAAATCCCGTCGCTCGGCTCACCGGTTCGCAGAGCTCCGGCATGCTGACGTCGATGTCCTCTGCCGACGCGCTCCTCATCGTTCCGCCCGAGCCGCTCGATCTTCCGGCGGGTGCCGCGCTGCGGGCGCTCCCGCTCGATGGCGATCTCGGTGGCAGCGACCGGTTTCTCGCGTGAGCAAGCCGAAGGCGCTCGACACCGAGGCATTGCGCGCTGATCTGACGCGACGATTCCGAACGGTGACACGCGCACTCCGCATCGCGGAGCGTGACGTCGAGCTGCTCAGCCCCGCGAACGCGGACGATCTGATCAGCGAGGACGATTACGTTGCCGACGAGCGTCTGCCCTACTGGGCCGACCTCTGGCCCTCGGCGCAGATCCTCGCGAACGAGGTGGCGATCATGCGGCTCGCCGGCCAGCGGGTGCTCGAGCTCGGATGCGGTCTCGGTGTGGTTGCACTCGGCGCGGCGATGGCCGGCGCGAAGGTGACCGCGACGGACTACTACGATGACGCGCTGCTCTTCGCCGCATTGAATGTCGCGACGGCGACGGAACACACCATCGCCACGCGGATGGTGAACTGGGTAGCGATGCCGGAGGACCTCGGCAAATACGACGTCGTGCTCGCGTCCGATGTGCTGTACGAGCATCGCTACGCCTCGATGGTGGCCGATGCGATCGCGAAGACGCTGGTGCGCGGTGGCGAGGCCATCGTCGCCGATCCGGGCCGCATCGCACTCGACGAATTTCTCGAGGAGTGCAGCGATCGGGGATTGACCAGCGAGGCGGATGTGCGTCCGTATGTCGATGGTGAGATCAAGCAGACGATCACGTTGTGGCGGTTGCACTGGAGTACGGGGTAGCTGCGAGTTTCGAGTTTGGCTCCTGCGGCGACCGACATTCGGAACGAATGCGCGCGACCGACATGGCGAGATGAGCTCAGGGCGACAGAGCTGCGCTGCCTGCCAGTTGGCCCGCGACCACCTCCGAGATATCCAACACCGGCACCTCTGATCCGATGGCCTTCACGCCGTCGGTCAGCATCGTCATGCAGAAGGGACACGCCACGGCGATCGCGTCGGCGCCGGTTGCGAGCAGCTCCTCCGTGCGCTCCATGTTGATGCGCTTGCCGGTGTTCTCTTCCATGAACATGCGTCCGCCGCCCGCGCCGCAGCACAGACCACGGTCCTTGCTGCGCGGCGCCTCGACGAGTGTGATCACGGGCAAGGCGCGCTTCATCGACTCGCGCGGCGCGTCGTAGACGTCATTGTAGCGGCCGAGGTAGCAGCTGTCGTGATAGGCAACGGTGAGCTTCTGCCCCTCAGCCGTCTTGAGCGGCACCCGATCTTCCTGCAGCAGCCGCTCGATGTACGTGGAGTGGTGAATGACCTCGTAGTTGCCGCCGAGCTGCGGAAACTCGTTGCCCAGCTGGTGGAAGCAGTGCGGGCAATGCGTGACGATCGTCGTGACCTGGTAACGGTCGAGCGTCTCGATCGTGTCCTTCGCCAGAGTCTGGTAGAGGTACTCGTTGCCCATGCGGCGTGCCGGATCGCCGTGGCAGTGTTCCTCCTTGCCGAGGATCGCGAAGCTGATGTCGCACGCCTGCATGATCTTCGCGAAGGCGACGGAAATCTTCTTCGCGCGGTCGTCGAAGGAGCCCATGCACCCCACCCAGAAGAGCACATCGGGCCGCTCCCCGCGCTCGTGCAGCTCCGCCATTGTGGTGATGTTCATCCCCTGCGCCCAATCGGCACGGTCACCGGCGTTGAAGGCCCACGGCGAGCCGTTGCGCTCGAGCGACTGGAACACCGGCTGCAGCTCCTCGGGGAAGCGCGATTCGGTAAGGACGAGATTGCGGCGCAATGAGTTGATGACGTCGAGCTGGTCGATCGAGACCGGGCACTCCGTGACGCACGCGCGGCAGCTCGTGCAGGCCCAGAGCTCTGCCTCGGTGATGTACGAGTCGAGGAGACGATGCTTGATGACCTCGTCCACCGTCCTCATCCGGGTGTCGTTTCCCTCACCGTGCAGGAGGGCGGAGCGCAGGAAATCCATCCGGTCGCCGAGGACGACCGGCGCCTTCTCCATGAGCCGTTGCCGAGTGTTGAGGATGATCTTGCGGGGACTGAGCGGCTTGCCGGTAATGTTTGCCGGGCAGGCTGCCGTGCAGCGGCCGCATTCCGTGCAGGAGTAGCCGTCGAGGAGATTCTTCCATGAGAGATGCTCCACGTCGCTCGCGCCGAACTGCTCGACGTCGGCCTCGAGGTCCATGTAGCGCATCGCGCCCTGCGTGCCCGGTCCGCTCGTGTTCGAGAAGTAGACGTTGATGAGCGACGTCATGACGTGCAGATGCTTCGAGTACGGCAGGTAGTTGAGGAAGACGAGAATCAGCAGCACGTGCGCCCACCAGAACACGTGGTAGGGCGCCATGGCGGTGCCCGGTTCCATCATGTGGTTGATGAGCATGCCGAGCGACATGGAGACGACCTTCTCCGGACCGAACGCCTGATGGTCGGCGGCGAGCAGGAAGGCGTTGCTCAGCAGCAGCGTGATCATCAAGCCGCCGATCATGCTGAGGATGATCAGTGCGTCGGTGTGCTCGAGATCGTCTCCCTCGAGCCGCTTCGGGTGCACGACGAGCCGGCGGTACAGCGCGAAGCTCACCGCGGCGATCACCAGAAGTGCGAAAATGTCCTGCGATGCCGAAAACGCCAGATAGAGCGGTCGGGGCAGAATCAGCGCGTAGGAGAACCGCGGGAAGACGCCCGCGACGAGGATCTCGAGCGTGCCGGCGGTGAGCACCATGAAGCCCCAGAAAATGAGGGCGTGCATGGGACCGGCGACCGGATCGCGAAAGATCTTCTTTTGCGCGATGCCAATCGTGAAAACGTTCCGGATTCGTGTGAGCGGATGGTCGGTGCGATCCTCGGCGTACCCGAGGTTCAGGTAGCTGACCAGCCGCTGGACATTCAGCGCAAAAAAGCCCGCTGCGATGACGAGGATGAAGAGAAAGACGGCATTCTGCGTCGTCATGTCGTCACGGCGTGTCGGGCTTTCGCCGGCATGAGGACATCGGGTCCGATGTACATCGCGATCGGAGGAAAGATTGGGTTGAGCCGAATCCTTCAGGTCGCCTGAATGACCGGCCTCACGCTACTCGACGCACAATATGCAACAATACGCGTCAATGCACTCGATGGGCAGAGGTATTGCGCTCTGCTGACGACACCGTCACGACGACTTCGGGCGGCGGTACGACACCCACGCGAGCAGCGCAGCGCCCATTGCACCCCAGATCGCGGTCGATCCAAGCCAACGAGCGAGACTCGAGTACGTCTGCCGGTGCACGGCGTCTAATGTGTCGATGTGGCCGAGCATCGCTGCGCGGACGCCGTACTCTCCGCTGTACACGCTGGCCACCCTGTTCGCCGCTTCCGGGTAGCCCATCAATGTGAGCAGTGAGAGGAGAACCGAATAGAGCAATACCGTGCCCACGACCCAGGCAATCGGTTGCCGGCTGCCGACTGCTGCCGCCGACACGAACATGTAGGCAATGGTGCCGGCCGTGAAGGGAACCAGCCACTCCCAGGCGGCGAATGTTGGCCCGTACGATTGCGGCTCACCTGTAATTCGTTCGGTGATCACTACCGTTGCGGCCTGTACAAGAAGGTATAGCACGGTGGCGGCCATCAGCCACACCCAGCCGGCAAGCACCCTCGTGACCGCATGTGTGTGTCGCGTCACGGGCATTGCCCAGTGATAGCCCCGCCGGCCCGGATCTTCGTCCTGCCACACGCCAAATGGCAGGAGGCACGCCACAATAGCGATGAAAATCGACGAAGCTGGCGAGTACGCGTTGTTAACGTGCGCCAGGTTTCCGTCCACCACCTGGTCGCGAGCAGTGAAGGCAACCTTGATGGCGATGACGATGGAGGCCCCGTACAGTGCGAGTAGTAGCAATCCCGTGCGCCGCAGGAAGAGACGCACCGTGCGAATCTGTTCGCCGGCCACCGTTCGCCAGCGGGGCGGCGTGTGCAATGCGATGGAGGTCATCGGCCAATCTCCTGAGTGAGAAGTGCAAGCGTCGCTTCGTGTAGTGATAGCGGCGCTGATTCGCATACCATTGCGCCCGCGCCGACTAACTCACCGGCCACCACGGACTCTTCGCCCCAGACCGTCCAATCCACTTCGTTGCGCGTCGTCACCCGGCGAATGACGGCGTCGCCGAACATCGACGTGCCCTGCCATCCCACCGGTATCTCGGCGCGGTAGCGGCGCAGATCGCGGCGCAGCTCATCGAGCGGCATCTGCGCGCGAAGCTCGCCGTCGCGGAGCACGCCGATATGATCGGCAAGCTGCTCGACTTCGGACACATGATGCGTGGACAGCAGAACCGTCGTCGGCGTCTGTGCGAGATGATCGATCAACACGCCGAGCGCCTCGTCGCGCATGACCGGATCGAGTCCGTCAGTCGGCTCGTCCATCACGAGCAGTGGTGGGCGATGCGCGAGAGCCATCACGAGATGCACGCGTCGCCCCTGCCCCTTGGAGAGGGTGCTCATCTTCTGGTCGAGCTTGAGCGCGAACGACTTGGCGAGGCGATTCGCATATGCCGCGTCCCACGTGGGGAAGTAGCGGGCGTGATGCTCGAGCAGCCTGCCGACGCGCATCCATCCGTAACCCCAATCCAGTTGCTCGGGCACGTAGCCGACATTCGCGCGCACCAGCGCCGGATGCACCTGTGGATTCAGGCCGAGCACCTCGGCCACACCCGCGGTGGGCCGGACCTGATCGATCAGAATCTTGATCGCCGTGCTCTTGCCCGCGCCGTTCGGACCGACGAGTAGATAGACTGCGCCCTCCGGCACCTGTAATGCGAGATCGTGCAGCGCGCGGAGTGCTCCATACTGTTTGGATAGCGCGCGCGTCGTGACGGCGAGCTCGCTGCTGTGAAGACTCGTGGGGAGGGGGCTCGTCATCGTGCGTCCTTCTTATGGTGTGAGGTGGAAGCCGAGCGAATCGCCTGAATGAGCTCCTCGGCGTCGAGGCCATTGCGGTGCGCATCCCGCAGTGAGCGCAGTGCGACGTCGCGCGCGAGCGCACGCCGCTGGCTGCCGTTCGCGCTTGCCTGCACGACGTACGTGCCCTGCCCTCGCCGCACCTCCACCACGCCCTGCCGCTCGAGCTCGCGGTAGGCTTGGCTCACGGTGTTGGGATTGACTCGCAGCTCGCCGGCGAGCTGGCGGACCGAGGGGAGGGGGTCCTCGGGGGCGAGCGTGCCGAGCACGAGCGCGCGGCGCATCTCGTCGATGATCTGGACGTAAATGGGGCGGGAGTCGTTCGGGTCGACGGAGATTAGCAAGTGGCGTGTGGTCTAGTGTATTAGCTGACTAATACACTAGACCGCCGCGCCTCGGCTGTCAAGCTTGATTTTTCAAACGGGAGGGAACGGCGTTATTCGGAGGGAGCGCTGATCCAGCGGATCAGTAGAATCTTCGCTGATGCCACGGGCGCACACTCATCCTTATTATGCCGCAAACTCTCTTCGTCTTTGGGGGGTGCCGCGAATGTGACCAAACTCCGCGCGGCCAACGTTCCAAAAAGGAAAGATCAGTGAAGATCCGCACGATCCGTGACAATCCGCGCTCCCCCACGAACAACGCTGTTTCCGGCGACGCGAAAAATCAGAAGGTCAGCACCTGTTCCTTCAAGTCGCCCGCCTGAAAGTAGAGCGACCGGCGCTCCTCACCCGGCGTCTTCAGGACGGTCACCAAATTCTGCTGATCCCGAAACGTCTCGAACAGCACGTGCTGCTTGAGCGAAATCGTCCGCACAGACTTCTTCGCGGCGTATTGCACGAGTACTTGCCAGACCTTCTGGCCATTGCCGTCTACGTCGCTGCTTCCGTCGAGCACCTCTCCGGAAAGAACGACGCCGTCAGCGCGCAGCTCGATATGCGCGTTCAGATACTTCGCGAGCACTGCCTGTCCCTTCACGTCGTTCGCGGGCGTGCTGCCGAGCCCTTTCGTGAGGTCATCCGAGAAGATGCGGATTCGCGCGACGACGTTCGGCCCTTCGATCACCATGCGCGTGGACGTTGCATGGATGTTGTGGAACGCCGCGAACGCGGTCGTGCCCGCCACGACAGCGGCCACGACCGCGGCGCGAACCACGGACTTCATCACGGAATGGGGAGCGGTGCGGGTTTCTTCCACGTGTTGTTGTCGCGATTGATGTCGGCGAGTGCTTCATCAGGGTCGAGCACGACACCGCTGACTCCCTTGTCCGAGAAGAACCCATACGGGAATTCCCTCTCGTTGAATCGCCAGGTGTCGGCGGGAAGCTTGATACGCTGCTTCGAGCCATCGTCGAAGGTGACGTCCATGATGATCGGAAGCACCAAGCCGCCAAGTTGCTGAATCGTGATTCGATTATAGAACTTGCCCTTGGACTCGGTACCCACGAGATCCCTGGCGTTCTGTGTTTCTACACTCTTGATCGCCTGATCGTTCGCGTAGGTCGTGTAAAACCATCCGCGCCAGAAGTAATTCAGCTGCTCGCCGGCGCCCTGCGCCATCGAGCGAAAGAAGTCGGCGGGCTGCGGCTTCTTGAACATCCACCGCTTGGCGTACTCGCCGAACGCACGATCGAAGGACTCGGGCCCCAGGAGCTGCTCGCGCAGCATCACGAGACCCGCGGCCGGCTTGGAGTACGCCTGATTGCCGTAGTTGGCGAAGACAAAGTCGGTCTCCGTCATGAGCGACGTTTGATTCGGGTCCTTCATGTAGGGAACGATGAGCTTCGCCGGGCCTCGGCGCGACGGATAGCTCTGGTCCCAATCCTTCTCCCCGTAATACTGCACGAAGGAGTTCATCCCCTCATCCATCCAGCCCCATTTGCGCTCGTCAGTGGCGACGATCATCGGGAACCAGTTGTGCCCGACCTCGTGGATCGTGACGGAGATGAGGCGGAACGGCAGCGATTCGTCGAAGGTGCCATCGGGCCG